>Ga0315899_10000178_pt1 | contig 79637 bp, 88 predicted proteins | sample LakEriMetagenome_2_FD_203518 | JGI IMG/M metagenome (GOLD analysis project Ga0315899, IMG submission 203518) | Freshwater fungal communities from buoy surface, Lake Erie, Ohio, United States - Buoy 4 MA112 | ecosystem: Environmental > Aquatic > Freshwater > Lake | place: USA: Lake Erie, Ohio... | reverse complement strand
AATTATCCGGTAAAAGGGGGTTGACGGGGGTAGGGGGGGTGAGTAGAGAACACCCACTTCGACGGACGTCGATGGCTTTTGTTTTGTTTGGTGCCTTGAGCGTCAAACCGGGATCCATCGAGACACCGTCGCCTCTCCACCGGCCAAAAGGTCGTTAATTTGGGGCCATGATCGCGGGTAACCGTGGTCCTCTGGGAAGTTTTTCGCGCCAAGGGGCTTGGGTCCCGAGGCGTGAATTCGTTTTGCGCGTTTCGATGTGCAGAACGGAAATAACGAATTTCACTTAAGAATCCGACACTTGTCGGGTTCGATCACGGACTGGAACGAGCAAAGATGCCGACCATCAGCCAGTTGATCCGCAAGGCGCGGTCACCTCAAAAGGCCCGGAACACGGTTCCGGCACTTCAAGCCTGCCCGCAAAAGCGCGGCGTGTGCACGCGCGTCTATACGACGACACCGAAAAAGCCGAACTCGGCGCTTCGTAAAGTTGCGAAAGTGCGCCTGACCAATGGCTTTGAAGTGATCGGTTACATTCCGGGTGAAGGCCACAACCTGCAAGAACACTCCGTCGTCGCGATCCGCGGTGGCCGCGTGAAGGACTTGCCGGGTGTCCGTTACCATGTCATCCGCGGCGTCCTTGATACACAGGGCGTCAAGAACCGTAAGCAACGCCGTTCGAAATACGGCGCGAAGCGTCCGAAGTAAGGCGGAGAGAAAACCATGTCCCGTCGTCATAGTGCAGAAAAGCGCGAAGTTATTCCGGACGCAAAATATGGTGATGTTGTCATCGCCAAATTCATGAATTCCGTCATGTATGACGGCAAGAAATCGGTCGCTGAGTCGATCGTTTATGGTGCGCTTGAAGCGGTCGAAGCCAAGCTGAAGACCGATCCTTTACAAGTGTTCCGTCAGGCACTCGACAATGTGGCTCCGGCCATCGAAGTGCGTTCGCGTCGCGTTGGTGGTGCAACCTATCAGGTGCCCGTTGAAGTGCGATCAGAACGCCGTCAGGCGCTTGCTATTCGCTGGCTCATCGCTGCCGCTCGCGGTCGCAATGACAAGACCATGGTGGATCGTCTCTCCGCTGAGTTGATGGATGCTGCGAATAATCGCGGCAGCGCCGTCAAGAAGCGCGAAGACACACATCGTATGGCGGAAGCGAACCGCGCCTTCTCGCATTACCGTTGGTAACCCGAATTTAACGCCGCAAGGACGAAGCAATGCCCCGTTCCCATGCCATCGCCGACTACCGCAACTTCGGTATCATGGCGCATATCGACGCCGGCAAGACGACGACGACCGAGCGTATCCTTTTCTATTCAGGCAAGTCGCACAAGATTGGCGAAGTGCATGATGGCGCAGCCACCATGGACTGGATGGAGCAGGAGCAGGAGCGTGGCATCACGATCACTTCCGCTGCAACCACGACATTCTGGAACGGCAAGCGTTTGAACATCATCGACACGCCCGGCCACGTTGACTTCACGATTGAAGTTGAGCGTTCGCTTCGTGTTCTCGACGGCGCTGTGTGCGTTCTCGACGGCAACCAAGGCGTTGAGCCGCAGACGGAAACTGTTTGGCGTCAGGCTGACAAATACAATGTTCCGCGCGTCGTGTTCGTCAACAAGATGGATAAGACAGGCGCTGACTTCTACAACTGCGTCGAAGAAATCGTCACACGTGTTGCTGGTAAACCTGTTTGCATTCAGTTGCCGATTGGTTCGGAAGCCGATTTCAAAGGCATCATCGACCTCGTTCGCATGAAGGCCGTTGTGTGGGACAATGAAAATCTCGGCGCGACATTCCGCGACGAAGAAATTCCCGCTGACCTCGCTGACAAGGCTCAAGAATATCGCGGAAAGCTTGTTGAAGCTGCCGTCGAACTCGATGACGATGTGATGGCTGCTTATCTCGATGGCAAAGAGCCTGATGAAGCAACCTTGAAGAGCCTCATCCGTAAGGCGGTGATTGGCCGCGTGTTCAATCCTGTGCTTTGCGGTTCAGCGTTCAAGAACAAAGGTGTTCAGCCGCTTCTTGATGCGGTTGTCGATTACCTTCCGTCACCGCTCGATCGTGAAGCGATCAAGGGCATTGATTTCAAGACTGAAGAAGAAACCGTTCGTAATCCTTCGGATGAAGATCCGTTCTCCATGCTCGCTTTCAAGATCATGGATGACCCCTTCGTTGGCACGATCACCTTCTGCCGTATTTATTCCGGCAAAGTGGAAGCGGGCACGACTGTGTTGAATTCCACGAAGGATAAGAAAGAACGTATCGGCCGCATGTTGTTGATGCATGCGAATAACCGTGAAGACATCAAGGAAGCCTATGCCGGCGACATCGTCGCGCTCGCAGGCCTCAAAGAAGTGCGCACAGGTGATACGCTTTGCGATCTCGGCAAGCCCGTCATTCTCGAGCGTATGGAATTCCCTGAGCCTGTCATCGAAATCGCGATTGAGCCGAAGTCAAAGGCCGATCAAGAAAAGCTCGGTGTTGCGCTTTCGAAACTCGCTGCAGAAGATCCTTCTTTCCGCGTCTCGACCGATCAAGAATCAGGTCAGACGATTTTGAAGGGCATGGGCGAACTTCATCTCGATATTAAAGTTGATATTCTTCGTCGTACCTACAAAGTCGATGCGAATATTGGCGCGCCGCAAGTGGCTTATCGTGAAACGATCACGACCGCTGGCGAGCATGATTATACCCACAAGAAGCAGTCTGGTGGTTCGGGTCAGTTCGCGCGCATCAAGCTTGTTGCTCAGCCGAATGAAGTGGGCAAGGGCTACGAATTTGAATCGAAGATCGTCGGTGGTGCGGTGCCGAAGGAATATATCCCGGGCGTCGAAAAGGGTCTCGAGAGCGTGTTGAATTCAGGCCCGCTCGCAGGCTTCCCGATCGTCGATGTGAAAGTGCAACTCGTCGATGGTGCTTACCACGATGTTGACTCGTCGGCGCTCGCCTTCGAAATCGCATCGCGCGCAGGCTTCCGCGAATTGCTGCAAAAGTGCAAACCGGTATTGCTCGAGCCGATCATGAAGGTCGAGGTCGTGACACCGGAAGACTATACGGGTTCAGTCATTGGCGATCTCACCGGTCGTCGTGGTCAGATCCAAGGCCAAGACATGCGCGGCAACGCGATCGTCATCAATGCGATGGTGCCGCTCGCCAACATGTTTGGTTACGTTAATACGCTTCGGTCCTTCTCGCAGGGCCGGGCGAATTTCACCATGCAATTCGATCACTATGAGCAAGTGCCTCAAGCCATCGCGGCTGAGGTTCAAGCGAAATACGCTTGATCGGATTGAGTTCTTTCACTTCAGGTCCCGGCGACGGAGGATACGATGGCCAAAGAGAAATTTTCACGCACCAAGCCGCATTGCAATATCGGCACGATTGGTCACGTTGACCACGGCAAGACGTCGCTGACAGCAGCGATCACGAAAGTGCTTGCTGAAGCTGGTGGCGCAACCTTCACAGCCTATGATCAGATCGACAAGGCTCCGGAAGAGCGCGCTCGTGGTATTACAATTTCGACCGCACACGTCGAATACGAAACCAAGAACCGCCACTATGCGCACGTCGATTGCCCCGGCCACGCCGACTATGTGAAGAACATGATCACGGGTGCCGCTCAGATGGACGGCGCGATCCTGGTTGTGTCGGCTGCTGACGGCCCGATGCCGCAGACTCGCGAACACATCCTTCTTGCTCGTCAGGTTGGCGTGCCGGCTCTCGTTGTGTTCATGAACAAGGTTGACCTTGTTGACGACGCTGAATTGCTCGAACTCGTTGAACTCGAAATCCGGGAGCTTCTCTCGAAGTACGAATTCCCTGGCGACGACATTCCGATCACCAAGGGCTCGGCTGTGTGCGCGCTCGAAGGCAAGCGTCCTGAAATCGGCCATGATGCAATCTTGAAGCTCATGGAAACGGTTGATGCTTACATTCCGCAACCAGAGCGTCCGAAGGATCAGCCTTTCTTGATGCCGGTCGAAGACGTGTTCTCGATCTCGGGTCGCGGCACGGTTGTCACCGGTCGTATCGAGCGTGGCGTTGTGAAGGTTGGCGAAGAAATCGAAATCGTCGGCTTGAAGGACACGCAGAAGACGATCGTGACCGGCGTCGAAATGTTCCGCAAGCTCCTCGATCAGGGTGAAGCTGGCGATAACGTCGGTTGCTTGCTCCGTGGTACGAAGCGTGAAGATGTTGAGCGTGGCCAAGTTCTCTCGAAGCCAGGTTCAGTGAAGCCGCACACGAAGTTCAAGGCTGAGGCTTACATCCTCACCAAGGAAGAAGGTGGCCGTCATACGCCGTTCTTCACAAACTATCGTCCGCAATTCTATTTCCGCACGACGGACGTCACCGGCATGGTGAAGCTTCCGGAAGGCACCGAAATGGTGATGCCGGGCGACAACATTGCCATGGAAGTTGAGCTCATCGCACCGATCGCGATGGAAGAAAAGCTTCGCTTCGCGATCCGCGAAGGCGGCCGCACCGTTGGTGCAGGCGTCGTCGCTTCGATCATTGCTTAAGTTACACGTCTTCATGATGGGCGCCGGCAACGGCGTCCATTCTTTCGGGTAACATGCCCCGGGGATTTCTTCGATGAACGGTCAAAATATCCGCATTCGGCTCAAGGCCTTCGACCATCGCATTCTTGATGCGTCGACCCGTGAGATCGTTTCGACGGCCAAGCGCACAGGTGCTCAGGTTCGCGGTCCAATTCCGCTTCCGACGCATATCGAACGCTTCACGGTCAACCGCTCGCCGCACATCGACAAGAAGTCGCGTGAGCAGTTTGAAATTCGCACGCACAAGCGCGTTCTCGACATTGTCGATCCGACGCCGCAAACGGTTGATGCTTTGATGAAGCTCGACCTCGCGGCTGGTGTCGACGTCGAGATCAAGCTTTGAGCGGCGCGCGGGATACGGGGGCCATTATGAGGTCAGGCGTTATCGCCCAGAAACTCGGCATGACACGCATCTTCACTGATGCGGGTGTTCATGTGCCGGTGACAGTCCTGAAGGTCGATCGCTGTGAAGTGGTCGCCCATCGGACGAAAGAAAAGAATGGTTATACCGCGCTGCAAGTTGGCGTTGGTTTGGCCAAGGTCAAGAATGTTGCGAAGGCAGAGCGCGGTCATTTCGCGATTGCCAAAGTCGAGCCGAAGCAAAAGGTCGCTGAATTCCGCGTTGATGATCAGGATTTGATTCCGGTCGGCGCTGAAATCACGGTTGATCATTTCGTTGTCGGTCAGTTCGTCGATGTGACGGGCACGACAACGGGTAAAGGTTTTGCTGGTGGTATGAAGCGCTGGAATTTCGGCGGTCTTCGCGCCACGCACGGTGTGTCGATCTCGCATCGTTCGATTGGCTCGACCGGTGGTCGTCAGGATCCGGGCAAGACCTTCAAGAATAAAAAGATGCCAGGCCATATGGGTGTCGAGCGCGTCACAACGCAAAATCTTCGCGTTGTGCAAACCGATCTCAATCGCGGTCTCATTCTCGTTGAGGGTGCAGTGCCAGGCGTGAAGGGCGGTTACATCTATGTTCGTGATGCGGTGAAACATCCGCTTCCGAAAGATGCGCCGAAGCCAGGTGCGTTTCGCTTGAAGGGCGATGGCGCTGCTAAGGCTGAAGCACCGGCCGCTGAAGTGCAGGAGAATGCGTGATGAAACTTGATGTCACGACACTCGATGGCGGCAAGGCGGGTTCGGTTGAACTCTCCGACGACATTTTCGGTTTGGAGCCGCGCGTCGATCTCATTCAACGCATGGTGCTGTGGCAGCTCGCCAAGCGTCAGGCGGGCACGCATAAAACAAAAGGTCGCGCTGAAATCTGGCGCACCGGCAAGAAGATGTACAAGCAGAAGGGCACCGGTGGTGCACGTCACGGTTCGGCACGCGTGCCGCAATTCCGTGGCGGTGGTCGTGCCTTCGGTCCCGTCGTGCGCAGCCATGCGCATGAATTGCCGAAGAAAGTGCGTCAGCTTGCGTTGCGTCATGCATTGTCGGCCAAAGTGAAGGACGGCGCTGTGCGCGTGTTCGACACAGCGGCACTTGCTTCACCGAAGACGAAGGATCTCACTGATCGTCTCGGCAAACTCGGTTTGGCTAATGTGCTCGTCATTGACGGCGTAGAAGTCGAAAAGAATTTCGCGCTTGCCGCGCGCAACATTCCGAATGTGGACGTCCTGCCGGTTCAAGGCATCAATGTTTACGACATTCTTCGTCGTGAAACTTTGGTGCTCACCAAAGCCGCTGTTGACGCTTTGGAGGCTCGCTTCAAATGAGCATCGACCCGCGCCATTATGACGTCATCGTCAGCCCTGTGATCACTGAAAAGGCAACCGCTGCTTCCGAGCAGAACAAGGTTGTGTTCAAGGTGGCACGCACGGCGACAAAGCCGCAAATCAAGGCGGCCGTTGAGAAGCTCTTCAATGTGAAAGTGAAGAGCGTGAATACATTGATCCGGATGGGCAAGATCAAGACCTTCAAAGGCAAGGTCGGTCAGCAATCCGATGTCAAGAAAGCGGTTGTGACTCTCGCCGAGGGTTCATCAATCGATTTCACGACGGGTCTCTGAGGAAGGATCGCGCGCTATGGCTCTTAAAACATTCAAGCCGACGACACCGAGCCTTCGCCAGCTTGTGCTTGTTGATCGCAGTGACCTTCATAAAGGCAAGCCCGTTAAGGCTTTGACCGAAGGTAAATCGTCGAAGGGCGGTCGTAACAATAATGGCCGCATCACGGTTCGTTTCCGTGGCGGTGGACACAAGCAGTCTTATCGCGTGATCGATTTCAAGCGTCGCACGCAGCCAGGTGTTTCGGCGACTGTTGAGCGGATCGAATATGATCCCAACCGCACAGGCTATATCGCGCTCATCAAATATCCTGATGGCACACTCTCTTACATTCTTGCTCCGCAGCGTTTGCAAGCGGGTGATCAGGTCGTTTCGGGTGAGCAGGCTGACATCAAGCCAGGCAATGCGATGTCGATCGGCAACATTCCGGTTGGCACACTCGTGCATAATATCGAAACAAAGATTGGGGCAGGCGGCACGCTCGCGCGGTCAGCCGGCAACTATGCTCAGATCGTTGGTCGCGATCAGGGCTATGTCATTCTTCGTTTGAAGTCGGGTGAACAACGCCTCGTTCATGGCAATTGCTATGCAACAGTCGGCGCGGTTTCGAATCCCGATCATATGAACACCACGATCGGTAAAGCCGGTCGTCAACGCTGGCTCGGCCAACGTCCTCACAATCGTGGCGTCACGATGAACCCGATCGACCATCCGCATGGTGGTGGTGAAGGTCGTACATCAGGTGGTCGTCATCCGGTTACACCGTGGGGCAAGCCGACCAAGGGCAAGAAGACGCGGTCCAACAAGCGCACCGACACATTCATTGTGTCGAACCGCCATGCCCGCAAGAAGAAGTAAGGGAAGGTTCTGATGACTCGTTCAGTCTGGAAAGGCCCGTTTGTCGACGGCTACCTCCTCAAAAAGGCGGATGCAGCGCGTGACGCGAAGCGGTCTGAAGTGATCAAGATTTGGAGCCGTCGTTCGACGATCCTTCCGAATTTCGTGGGTCTTACTTTTGGCGTCTATAACGGCCAGAAACATATTCCGGTTTCTGTATCGGAAGAAATGGTCGGCCATAAATTCGGTGAATTCGCACCGACCCGCACATTCCACGGCCATGCGGCCGACAAGAAGGCAAAGAGGAGCTGATCGCGATGGGCAAGGCATCCACCCCCCGCGCTCTGGCGGAGAATGAAGCGAAAGCAGTTGCACGCATGATCCGCGTGTCGCCGCAAAAGCTCAACCTCGTCGCGCAATTGATCCGCGGCAAGAAAGTTTCGCGCGCGCTCGCTGATTTGGAATTCTCGCGCAAGCGCATCGCAGCTGACGTCAAGAAGTGCCTCGAAAGCGCGATTGCGAATGCTGAAAACAATCACGACCTCGATGTTGATGATCTTGTCGTGTCGCAGGCTTTCGTCGGCAAGGCGCTTGTCATGAAGCGTTTCCATGCCCGTGCGCGTGGTCGCGCCGGCCGTGTTGAAAAGCCGTTTTCAAATCTCACCATCATCGTGCGGGAAGTTCCCGCATCGGCTGAGGCATAAGGAGTAAACGATGGGACAGAAAGTCAATCCGATCGGCCTTCGCCTCGGCATCAACCGCACCTGGGATAGTCGGTGGGTTGCAGGCAAGACTGAATTTTCGACGCTTCTTCATGAAGACATCAAGATCCGTGCGGCTTTGATGAAGCTTTTGAAGCAGGCGGCGGTCGCGAAGATCGTGATCGAACGTCCGCACAAGAAGTGCCGCGTGACGATTTACTCGGCGCGTCCGGGTGTGGTCATCGGCAAGAAGGGCGCCGATATCGAAAAGCTCCGTTCAGCTGTCGGCAAGATGACAAAGTCGGAAGTCGTGTTGAACATCGTCGAAGTGCGTAAGCCTGAAATCGATGCGACACTCGTTGCCGATGCCATCGCGCAGCAACTCGAGCGTCGTGTCGCGTTCCGTCGTGCGATGAAGCGTTCGGTGCAATCAGCCATGCGTCTCGGCGCAGAAGGCATCCGCATCAATTGCTCGGGCCGTTTGGGTGGCGCAGAAATCGCGCGTCTCGAATGGTATCGCGAAGGGCGCGTTCCGCTTCACACATTGCGCGCTGACATCGATTACGGCGTCGGCACGGCATTCACCACCTATGGCACTTGCGGCATCAAGGTCTGGATCTTCAAGGGTGAAATCCTTGAGCATGACCCGATGGCGCAGGACAAGCGTATGGCCGACGACGGTGGTCGTTCGGGCGGCCGTCGCGAAGCGGCCAATTGATAGGGCGGCAAGGACCGAAGGACCAGGAACATGCTGCAGCCAAAGAAAACAAAATTCCGCAAGCAATTTAAGGGACGCATTCATGGCGTCTCGAAAGGCGCGACATCGCTCGATTACGGTGAATATGGCTTGAAGGCCATGGAGCCGGAGCGCATCACCGCCCGTCAGATCGAAGCCGCGCGTCGCGCATTGACCCGTCACATGAAGCGTGCGGGCCGTGTGTGGATCCGCGTGTTCCCAGATGTGCCGGTGTCGTCGAAGCCTGCCGAAGTTCGTATGGGTAAGGGTAAGGGCGCGCCTGAATATTGGGTGGCGCGTGTGAAGCCCGGCCGCATCATGTTTGAGATCGACGGCGTGTCGGCTGAACTCGCGCGCGAAGCGTTGACGCTTGCGGCTGCGAAGCTTCCGATCAAGACGCGCTTTGTCCAGCGCATTGCCGAGTAAGGAAGATCAACGCCATGAAAAACGCACAGCGTCTCTCCGATCTCAAAGCGATGACCACCGATCAGCTCAATGAAGAGCTGGTGAAGCTCAAGAAAGAGCAGTTCAATCTGCGCTTCCAGAAAGCCACTGGTCAGCTTGAAAATTCCTCGCGCGTTCGTGTTGTCCGTCGTGACATCGCGCGCGTGCAAACGGTTGCCAATGCCAAGCGGGCAACCGCTGAAAAGGCTTAAGGAGCACGATATGCCGAAGCGCATTCTTCAGGGCGTCGTTGTCAGCGACAAGCAAGACAAGACGATTGTGGTGAAAGTGGAACGTCGTTTCACCCACCCCCTGCTTAAGAAGACCGTCCGTCGCACGAAGAATTATCATGCGCATGACGAACACAATAAAGCGAAGGTGGGCGACGAAGTTCGCATCGAAGAGTCAAAGCCAATCTCGCGCTTGAAATCATGGGTTCTCGTAGACGTCGCGTCTTCGTGATACTGTGAAGGAATGAAATGCGGGGGGCATAGACCCCCGTCAGTCGAAGTCCGGATGCCCTCGACCTAAGGGTTTTCGGAAACCAGTCTGAGACAGAGAAAGGATCAAAAGATGATCCAGGTCCAAACCAATCTCGATGTTGCCGATAATTCCGGCGCCCGTCGAGTGATGTGCATCAAAGTGCTTGGCGGCTCGAAGCGTCGCTATGCATCAGTCGGCGACATCATCGTTGTGTCCATCAAGGAAGCCATTCCGCGCGGTCGCGTGAAGAAGGGCGATGTGATGAAGGCCATCGTTGTTCGCACCGCGAAAGACATCATCCGTCCCGATGGCTCCGTCATTCGTTTTGACTCGAATGCCGCTGTTCTGATCAACAATCAGAAGGAGCCGGTTGGCACCCGTATCTTCGGACCGGTGCCGCGCGAATTGCGCGCGAAGAACCACATGAAGATTATTTCGCTCGCGCCGGAGGTGCTGTAATGGCTGCCAAGATCAAGAAGGGCGACAAAGTCGTCGTATTGACCGGCCGCGACAGCGGCAAATCCGGTGAAGTCCTTCAGGTGATGCCGAAGGAAAGCCGCGCGGTTGTGCGCGGTATCAATGTCGTGCGCAAGCACCAGAAGCAGACGATGCAGCAAGAAGGCGGCATCATCTCGAAAGAATTGCCAGTTCATCTTTCCAATCTCGCAATTGCGGATCCGAAAGACGGCAAGCCGACACGCGTCGGTTTCAAGATTATGGACGACGGCCGCAAGGTCCGTTTCGCCAAGCGTTCGGGAGACCTCATCGATGGCTAATCAGGCAGATGCAGCCGCGCCGCGGTTGAAGAAAACCTATACAGAGGTTGTTATTCCGAAGCTCATCGCCGAGTTCGGTTACAAGAACCATATGGAAGTTCCGGTCATCGAAAAGATCGTGATCAATATGGGCGTGGGTGAGTCAACGACTGACTCAAAGAAGGCTTCGGTTGCGGCCGGTGATCTTGCTTTGATCGCGGGTCAAAAGCCTGTGATCACGCGTGCCCGTAAGGCCATTGCGCAGTTCAAAGTGCGTGAGAATATGCCGATCGGTGCAAAGGTGACGTTGCGTAAGAACCGCATGTATGAATTCATTGATCGCTTGGTAACCATCGCTTTGCCGCGCGTTCGTGACTTTCGCGGATTGAACCCGAAGTCGTTCGATGGTCGTGGCAATTATGCCATGGGCATGAAGGAACATTTCGTGTTCCCTGAAATCAACTATGACAAAGCGGAAAATGCGTGGGGGATGGACATCATCATCTGCACATCCGCGAAAACCGATGACGAAGCACGTGCTTTGCTTCGCGCATTTAACTTCCCGTTCCGGCAGTAAGAGTTCGCTCTTAAACGCGGGCACCAGGAGAGAGAGCCACATGGCCAAGAAGAGTGCAATTGAGAACAATAAGCGTAAGCAGAAGCTTGCGGCACAATATGCGGCGCGTCGTCGTCGTCTGAAGGCAATTGCCGATGACATGACAAAGCCGATGGAAGAGCGTTTCGAAGCGCGTCTGAAATTGGCGCAGCTTCCGCGCAATTCAGCCGTCAATCGCGTTCGCAATCGTTGCGAAGTGTCGGGTCGTCCGCGCGCTGTTTATCGCAAGCTGAAAATGTCGCGTATCGCTTTGCGCGAAATGGGTTCGAAAGGTCTGATTCCAGGCCTGACGAAGTCGAGCTGGTAAGGAGGATCGACCATGGCAGTGAACGATCCCGTCGGTGATATGTTGACCCGCATCCGCAATGCGCAGATGCGTCGCAAATCTACCGTCTCCACACCCGGTTCGCGTCTTCGTGCACACATCCTTGATGTGTTGAAGTCGGAAGGCTTCATTCGCGGTTATTCGACAACCGAATATGGGAATGGCCGCACCGAATTCGAAATCGAATTGAAATATTTCGATGGTGAACCGGTCATCCGTAAAATCGAACGTGTGTCGAAGCCAGGCCGTCGCGTGTATTCATCGGTGACATCGATGCCGCGCGTGGCGAATGGTTTGGGCGTGACGATCCTCTCCACACCGAAGGGTGTGATGGCGGATCACGAAGCGCGTGAAAAGAATGTGGGCGGCGAAGTGCTCTGCATGGTCTTCTGATCATCAGAACACAGGGTAGAATTGGAGAAACAGATCCATGTCTCGTGTAGGCAAAAAACCCGTCGCCATTCCCTCCGGTGTTACAGCCGCAGTCGAAGGTCAGACGGTCAAAGTGAAGGGCTCGAAGGGCGAATTGTCATTCGTAGTTCCCGATCTCGTCGAAGTGAAACACGCGGACGGCTCGATCGCCGTCACACCGCGTAACGAAACGAAACAGGCGCGTGCGATGTGGGGTATGTCGCGTGCGCAGGTTGCCAATCTCGTTAAAGGCGTCACGACGGGTTACGAGAAGAAACTTGAAATCAACGGCGTTGGTTACAAAGCCGCTGTTGCAGGCACCGTCTTGAAACTCAATCTCGGTTACAGCCACGATGTCGATTATGCGATTCCGAAAGGCATCCAGATCGTCACACCGAAGCCAACCGAAATCATCATCACCGGCATTGATAAGCAGAAGGTCGGCCAGACCGCTGCTGAAATCCGCAAGGTACGCGGCCCCGAGCCCTATCAGGGCAAGGGTGTGAAATATGCCGACGAATTCATCTTCCGTAAGGAAGGCAAGAAGAAGTAAGGGGCCCATCATGGCGAAGAAATCTGTTGCCACCGATCGCCGTCAGGCCCGTGTGCGCCGCGCCCTCAAGGTCGTGGGCAATGGCCGTCCGCGTTTGTCGGTGTTCCGTTCGTCGAAGCAGATCTATGCGCAAGTTATCGATGACGCTAAAGGCGTTACGATTGCTGCGGCTTCAACGCTTGAAAAAGATTTGAAGGCGAAGCTGAAAACGGGCGCAGACATTGCTGCTGCAACCGCAGTCGGCAAGCTTGTCGCCGAGCGTGCCGTGAAGGCGGGCGTGAAAGCGATCGTGTTCGATCGTGGCGCTTACATGTATCATGGTCGTGTCAAAGCGCTCGCGGAAGCGGCGCGCGAAGGCGGGCTTGAATTCTGATCATCTGGGGGCGAAGAAATTTGCCCCCATTAACTCGAAGCGAGCGGGCCGGTCCCGGCCCGCGTTTTTAGTGAGAGGCCTGAAATGGCAAAAGAACCAAGAGAACGTAAGGATCGCGGCGATCGCGAAGAGCGCGATTCCGAATTTGTGGATCGTCTCGTCCACATCAATCGCGTTGCGAAAGTTGTGAAGGGCGGCCGTCGTTTCGGTTTCGCAGCCCTCGTTGTTGTCGGCGATCAAAAAGGTCGCGTCGGCTTCGGCCATGGCAAAGCGCGCGAAGTGCCGGAAGCGATCCGCAAGGCCACCGATGCAGCCAAGCGTGCGGTTGTGCGCATTCCGCTGCGTGAAGGCCGGACACTCCATCACGATGTCGCAGGCCGTCATGGTTCGGGTAAAGTTGTTCTTCGTGCAGCGCCTGCCGGTACCGGTATCATCGCCGGCGGTCCAATGCGTGCGGTGTTCGAAGCGCTCGGCATGCATGACGTCGTGTCAAAGTCGCTGGGTTCATCGAACCCCTATAACCTTGTGCGTGCAACGATTGATGCGTTGAAGCATCAGGACAATCCGCGCACAGTTGCCGCTCGTCGCGGTCTCAAAGTCTCCCAATTGCAAGCCCGCCGTGGTGACACGGATGGTGCTGGCGCTGATGCATAAGGGAGTGATGACTCATGGCCAAGGCAGCAACCAAGAAAGCCGCGTCTTCAACAGTCACTGTTGAGCAAGTCGGTAGCCCCATCCGCCGCGTGTCTGAACAACGTCAGACATTGATCGGTTTGGGTTTGAACAAACTTCATCGCCGCTCGACATTGCCAGACACACCAGAAGTGCGCGGCATGATCCATGCGGTTCGTCACCTCGTTCGCGTCGTCGACGGTCAGTGAGGAGGGCGCTATGAAACTCAATGGTATCAAGGATAATGCTGGCTCGAAGAAATCCCGCATCCGCGTTGGTCGCGGTATTGGTTCGGGCAAGGGCAAGACCGGTGGTCGTGGTGTGAAGGGTCAGACCGCGCGCACAGGTGTTGCAATCAAGGGCTTCGAAGGCGGTCAGATGCCGCTTTATCGTCGTCTTCCCAAGCGCGGCTTCACCAACATCCATGCCAAGCACTTCAACGAAGTGAATATTGGCCGGATTCAAAGCGCGGTTGATGCGAAGAAACTCGACGCATCTAAGCCTGTGACGATTGAAGCGCTGGTGGCAGCGGGCGTTTGCTCGCGCGCACTTGATGGTGTGCGTATTTTGGGCTCAGGTGAACTCAAGGCGAAAATTGCCGTTGAAGTGGCCGGTGTCACAAAGTCAGCGCAAGCGGCGATCGAAAAGGCCGGCGGTTCGGTGAAGATCCTCGGCGGCGCAGAAGCCACCGCTTGATTTTCGGCGACCAACTCCTAGATTGGAGTGACGCCAAGAAGATTGTGATGAGCCGGGCGGCGGATGACAAAACTCCGTTAGCCCGGTTTTTCTTTCGGGATGATCGTAAGGAAGGGCAGCGGCAATGGCATCGGCAGCAGAACAGCTTGCGGCAAATTTGAATTTCGGTGCGCTGGCAAAAGCCGACGAGTTGAAGAAGCGTATTTGGTTTACGTTAGGTGCGCTGCTTGTTTATCGTCTTGGTACTTATATTCCTCTGCCGGGTATCAATGTTGTTGCGCTTGCAGAATTCTTTAAGCAGCAACAGCAAGGCATGTTGGGTTTGTTCAACATGTTCTCAGGTGGTGCGGTGGGACGTCTCGCGATTTTCGCGCTTGCCATCATGCCCTATATTTCTGCATCCATCATCATTCAGCTTTTAACATCCGCTGTTCCGCAACTTGATCAATTGAAGAAAGAGGGCGAGGCGGGTCGTAAAGTCATCAATCAATATACGCGCTATCTCACAGTGGTGCTTGCTGCGTTTCAAGCCTGGGGTATTGCTGTTGGTCTTGAAGGCTCAACCAATGTTGTGCTCGAACCCGGTATGTTTTTCCGTCTTTCAACGACAATCACGCTTGTCGGCGGCACATTGTTTTTGATGTGGCTTGGTGAACAGATCACACAACGCGGCATTGGTAATGGAACCTCTCTTATCATCTTCGCGGGTATCGTTGCAGGTCTTCCGAGCGCGATTGCGAATATGCTTGAACTTGGTCGTCAGGGCGCGATCTCATCCTTCCTTATTTTGATCATTGTTGTGATGGCTTTTGCAGTCATCGCGTTCATTGTGTTCATGGAACGTGCACAACGTCGTCTCTTGATCAATTATCCGAAGCGTCAAGTCGGCAATCGCGTTTATGAAGGTCAGACATCGTTCTTGCCATTGAAGCTAAACACGTCAGGCGTCATTCCGCCGATCTTTGCGTCATCGCTGCTGTTGTTGCCGACTACGGTGTCAAGCTTTGCGGCGCAATCAGATGCTGGAGGATGGCTCGGAACGATTGCGACTTATCTCGGCCATGGTCGGCCTCTGTTTATGCTCGCTTATGCTGGCTTGATTATCTTCTTCACCTTTTTCTACACCGCGATTGTTTTTAATCCCGCAGAGACAGCGGATAATTTGAAAAAGCAGGGCGGCTTTATTCCGGGCATTCGTCCGGGCGAGCGTACCGCGGAATTCATCGACAAGGTCTTGTCGCGTATCACGGTCCTTGGCGCCGCTTATCTCGTGATCATTTGTATGTTGCCCGAATTGCTCGTATCGCAGGCGGCACTTCCCTTCTATTTTGGCGGGACGTCGCTCTTGATTGTTGTGAGTGTCACGATGGACACTGTGGCTCAGATCCACGGGCATCTGCTCGCACATCAATATGAGGGCCTCGTCAAAAAGGCCAAATTGAAGGGGGGAAGACGGTGAGGCTCATTCTGCTCGGACCGCCTGGCGCGGGTAAAGGCACGCAAGCAACCAGGCTTGTTGAAAAATACGGTATTCCTCAACTCTCAACCGGCGACATGTTGCGCGCGGCTGTCGCGGCCGGAACGCCTGTGGGGCTTAAAGCCAAAGCGGTGATGGAGTCGGGCGGGCTTGTCTCGGATGAAATTGTTGTCGGCATTATCCGTGACCGGATTGCGGAGCCCGATGCCAAAAAGGGCTTTATCCTTGATGGATTCCCACGCACGGTCGCTCAGGCCGAAGCGCTTGATGTGATGCTTAAGAGCGAAGGCTTGAAGCTTGACGCCGTGATCGAGCTGGTTGTCGACCAATCGAAGCTCGTAGCGCGCATCGTCAACCGTGCGGCGGAAGCGAAGGCTGCCGGCCAGCCCGTTCGCAAGGATGATGATCCGGAAGTCTTTAAGACCCGCCTTGAGGCCTATAATCGCGACACGGCGATTGTCGCGCCCTATTACGAGAAGGGCGGCAAACTCACCAAGATCGATGGCATGCAGGCGGTTGATGCTGTCTCGGCGGCGATTACGAAAGTTTTAGGCTAGGGGAAGCTGGCAGGCGTTGACTCAACTCCCGCTTTCCCCTAATCACCCGTCACTCGCTTCTTGATCTAGGCGCTGGAGACGATCCGATGGATTGTCGCTGGGGCCCTTTTGTTTTGAGAAGCATCCCCGCGCAGGGGCCGGCCTCCACCGGACGCGCGGTATCTGAAACCCGCTGATCGCTCCTTTGGATCCGATTGGCTGACATGGAGACGGACGATGGCCCGTATTGCAGGCGTAAACATTCCGACTGGCAAGCGCGTGATTATCGCGCTTCAATATATCCACGGTATTGGCCCAAAAAAGGCCGAAGAAATCACCACCGCTTTGAAGATTCCCGCTGAACGTCGAGTCAATCAATTGAGCGATGCGGAAGTGCTTCAAATCCGTGAAATGATCGACCGCGATTACCTCGTTGAGGGTGATCTGCGTCGTGAAGTGTCGATGAACATCAAGCGTTTGATGGACCTTGGCTGCTATCGCGGTCTTCGTCATCGTCGTCAGTTGCCGGTTCGTGGTCAGCGCACGCATACCAACGCCCGCACCCGCAAGGGCAAGGCGAAGCCGATCGCCGGTAAGAAGAAGTAATCATCACCTCCCATCCCCAGCGCCTGGTGTCACGGGCGCGCATGAAGGATTAAGACCATGGCAAAAGAAGCCACCCGCGTTCGTCGTAAAGAGCGCAAAAACATTGTTTCGGGCGTCGCGCATGTGAACGCTTCGTTCAACAACACGATGATCACCATCACCGATGCGCAGGGCAACACGGTTGCTTGGTCGTCAGCCGGTACGATGGGTTTCAAAGGCTCACGTAAATCGACTCCCTATGCCGCGCAGGTTGCTGCTGAAGACGCGGGCCGCAAGGCTTCGGAACATGGCATGCGCACTTTGGAAGTCGAAGTGACGGGCCCGGGTTCGGGCCGTGAGTCAGCGTTGCGCGCTTTGCAAGCTGTCGGGTTCACTGTGACATCCATTCGCGATGTGACGCCGATCCCGCATAATGGTTGCCGTCCGCGCAAGCGTCGTCGCGTTTAATCTTTATTTGTTTTTGAAGACGCGTCTTTCGCCGACGGGCGAGAGCGCGAAGTGCAGCGTTCATCGAGGGTATGGGGCCAAGGTCGACGGACCGATATGCCTTATGCTTCCAAAGTGAAGGAAAAAGTCCGTGATTCAGAAAAATTGGCAAGATCTCATCAAGCCGTCGAAACTCAATGTGACACCACATGATGATAAGCGTTCGGCAACACTTATTGCTGAACCGCTTGAGCGTGGCTTCGGTGTGACGCTCGGCAACGCGCTTCGTCGTGTGTTGTTGTCGTCTTTGCAGGGCGCAGCGATTGTGTCGGTGCAAATCGACGGTGTGTTGCATGAATTCTCGTCGATCCCCGGCGTGCGCGAAGATGTGACCGACATCATCCTCAATGTGAAGGCGATTGCCATCAAGATGCAGGGTGAAGGTTCAAAGCGTTTGACGCTGCGTAAACAAGGCCCGGGTCTTGTTCATGCGGGCGATATTGCGGTCACCGGTGATGTGCAAATTCTCAATCCTGATCTCGTGATCTGCTCGCTTGATGAAGGCGCTGAATTGCGCATGGAATTTGTTGTGAAGACGGGCAAGGGTTACGTGCCTGCTGATCGCAATCGTAGCGAAGATTCACCGATCGGACTTATTCCGGTTGATGCGCTTTATTCGCCCGTCAAGAAAGTGTCCTATCGCATCGAGAACACACGCGAAGGTCAGATCCTTGATTATGACAAGCTCATTATGGTTGTTGAAACCAATGGCGGTGTAACGCCCGATGATGCTGTCGCTTATGCCGCGCGCATTCTGCAAGACCAACTCGAAGTCTTCGTGAATTTCGAAGAGCCGCGTCGCGAAGAAGAGAAGTCGGCGATGCCCGAACTCGCTTTCAATCCGGCGCTCCTCAAGAAAGTCGACGAACTCGAATTGTCGGTGCGTTCGGCAAATTGCCTCAAGAACGACAACATCGTTTACATCGGCGATCTCATCCAGAAGTCGGAAAGCGAAATGCTGCGTACGCCGAATTTCGGCCGCAAGTCGCTTAACGAAATCAAGGAAGTGCTTGCTTCAATGGGCCTCCATCTCGGCATGGAAGTGACGGGTTGGCCGCCAGAAAACATCGAAGAGCTCGCAAAGCGCTTCGAGGAACATTACTAAGTCGATCTAAAGACCGGCCGTACCTTGGCACGGCGGCCGGATAACCCTCATCGAAGGAGAGAGCCATGTATCACGGACATAAAGCACGCCGCTTCGCGCGTAGCGTTGAACACCGCAAAGCGATGTTCGCCAATCTTTGCCAGGCTTTGATCAAGCACGAGCAGATTGTGACCACACTTCCGAAGGCGAAGGATCTTCGTCCTGTTGTTGAGAAGCTCGTCACCCTCGGTAAGCGCGGTGACCTTCACGCCCGTCGTCAGGCGATTGCGCAGATCAAGGATGTTGATCTCGTGAAAAAGCTCTTTGACGTTCTCGGCCCGCGTTACAAGGCCCGCAATGGCGGTTATACGCGCGTTCTCAAAGCCGGTTTCCGTTATGGCGATAATGCGCCGATGGCTGTCATCGAATTCGTTGATCGTGATGTTGACGCCAAGGGTTTGAACTCTGGCCCGACCATGAAGTCGGAAGTCGTCGAATCCTGATGACTTTGCCTATTAAGGCAAGACTTTTTTGAACATGATAGCGGATGGGCGGTCATTGACCGCCCATTGTCGTTTCTGCGGTCTTTTTCGACGACGAGGCTCGGTCTATAAGGGCGTCATGAAAACAGCTCTGACTCATTACGCCTTCGGTCTTCTCCTCGCGTTCGTTATGGCCATCTTTGGTGCTGCGCCGCTTTATGCGCAAACGCCGAAGACCGTCGCCGAGATGAAAGCCTCTTTCGCGCCGGTCGTGAAGAAGGCCACGCCTGCCGTTGTGAATGTCTATGCCGCACGCGTGCAAAAGGGTACGCGTAATCCGCTCCTTGATGATCCCTTCTTCCAATATTTCTTTGGTCTTGAAGGCGGTCCCGCGCCGGATCGCGTGCAGCGTTCAACGGGATCCGGTGTGATCATCGATCCCGATGGATTGGTTGTTACCAATCAACATGTCATCGAGGGGATGACGGATGTTAAAGTCGCGCTTTCCGATAAACGCGAATTTGATGCGGATATTATTTTGCGTGATCCGAAAACGGATCTTGCAGTGTTGCGCCTTCGTGGTGTGCGCGGGTTGCCGGTGGTCGAGCTTGGTAATTCCGATGCGATCGAAGTGGGCGATCTTGTTCTAGCGATTGGCAATCCCTTCGGTGTGGGACAGACGGTAACATCCGGAATCATTTCTGCATTATCGCGCACGCAAGTCGGTGGGACTGACTATCAACTTTTCATTCAAACAGATGCGGCTATTAACCCCGGAAATTCTGGTGGTGCACTTGTCGATGTGAATGGTCGTTTGATCGGCATCAACACGGCGATCTATTCAAAGACCGGAGCAAGTGTTGGGATCGGTTTTGCGATCCCTGTGAATATGGTGAAAGTGGTTGTCGCCTCCGCACGGCAAGGCAGCAAGATTGTTCGTCGTCCCTGGTTTGGCGCCCGCATGCAACCGGTAACAACAGATCTTGCAGAAAGTCTTGGGCTTGAAAGACCGGTTGGTGCGTTGATTGTGTCTGTCGTGAATAAAGGCCCTGCAGCCGACGCGGGTCTTAAAGCGGGTGATGTGATTCTATCACTTGACGGACAGCCTGTTGACGACGCGGATGGGTTTGGTTTTCGATTGGCGACAAAGGCGATTGGTGATCGTGTTGAACTCATGATCAATCGTGGCGGTAAAACACAAACACTCACTGTGCGCATGGATCCTGCACCGGAGATCGTTCCGCGTGATCAAAAAACATTGTCAGGCCGTTGGCCTTTATCGGGGGCGACCATTGCCAATATGTCGCCCGCTTTAGCCGAAGAATTGGCGATCGAAAGCAGCGGTGACGGCGTTATTGTTACTGCAATCAAGCCCGGATCACCCGCCGATGATATCGGTTTGCAGAAGGGCGATTATCTCGTTTCCATCGACAAGAATGACGTGAAATCAACGCGCGATGTTGTGGCGTTACAACAGGAACGCGCTTATTATTGGACTTTGGTCATTCGCCGCAAAGGTGAATTGTTAAAGAGTAAAGTTGGCGGCTGATCACGCTAAGGATAATCTTGATGGATAATCTTTTCGCGGCAGCAGGACTTGAAAAAGCGGCGCCGCGGCCGCTTGCGGATCGGCTTCGACCGCAACGGCTTGATGAGGTTGCCGGGCAAGACCATCTCACAGGCCCGGATGGCATTCTTACAAGATTGATCGCGTCCGGTTCGCTCGGCTCGTTGATTTTCTGGGGGCCACCCGGTACCGGAAAAACAACAACGGCCCGTTTGCTTGCGCATGAAACAACGCTTCATTTCGAACCTATTTCGGCAATTTTTTCAGGCGTTGCCGAATTAAAAAAGGTATTTGAAGCGGCGCGCGGACGTCGTGCAGCGGGGCAGGGTACGCTTCTTTTTGTTGACGAGATTCATCGCTTCAATCGCGCGCAGCAAGATGCGTTTTTGCCGGTGATGGAAGACGGCACGATCACTTTGATTGGGGCCACAACTGAGAACCCTTCATTTGAATTGAACGCCGCGCTTTTGTCGCGTGCGCGTGTTCTCACTTTCAAATCCTTGGATGAAGCTGCGATTGATCGCTTGCTTCGCCGCGCGGAAGAAATTGAAGGCAAGCCTTTGCCGCTTGATGAGGATGCGCGTGCCGCTCTGCTTGCGATGGCTGATGGTGATGGTCGCGCTTCGCTTACATTGGCTGAGGAAATTTGGCGCTCGGCAAAGCCCAATGAAATTTTTGGCGCAGCAACGCTTGCTGAAATCGTGCAGCGTCGCGCACCGATTTACGACAAGAGTGAAGATGGTCACTATAATCTGATCAGTGCGCTGCATAAAAGCGTGCGCGGATCAGATCCTGATGCCGCGCTTTATTATTTTGCGCGTATGCTTGATGCAGGAGAAACCCCTTTGTTTCTCGCGCGTCGTCTTGTGCGCATGGCGGTGGAAGATATTGGTCTTGCCGACCCGCAAGCTTTGGTGATTGCGAATGCCGCCAAAGACGCGTTTGATTTTTTAGGTTCGCCCGAAGGGGAACTCGCGCTCGCGCAAGCGGTCGTCTATCTCGCCACCGCACCGAAATCGAATGCGCTTTATGTGGCTTACAAGAGCGCGCTGCGCACCGCAAAAGACGCCGGCTCTTTGATGCCTCCTAAAACCATTTTGAACGCGCCGACAAAATTGATGGCGTCGGAAGGCTATGGCGAAGGCTATCGTTATGATCATGATGAACCCGATGCCTTCTCTGGCCAGAATTATTTTCCGGATAAACTTGGTCGTAAAATATTCTACGAACCGGTAGAGCGCGGTTTCGAGCGCGAAATCAAAAAGCGGCTCGATTATTGGGCGAAGCTCAGGAAAGAGCGGGGCGATTAACGGTCCACGTGATTATGTCGAACGCCACGGGGCTGATGAACCGAGCACGGCAATATTGTAATCGCTCCTTTAGGTTTTTTCTGTTAGAAGGCGCCCTATGATTATGAACCCTCTTCTCATTGTATTCATAGGTGGCGGCCTTGGCGCTGCGTTGCGCTATCTCGTCAATCAGGCGATGGGGCGGCTTGTCGATATCGAATTTCCGCTCGGCATTATGGCGATCAATATTTCCGGCTCTGTGATTATGGGACTCGCTGCGGGTTATTTCACCTTCAAAGCGGGTGAGGAGTGGTCACAAAGCGCGCGGTTATTTGTGACGACGGGCATTCTTGGCGGCTACACAACATTCTCGGCCTTTTCGCTAGATGCGATGCTTCTTTATGAGCGTGGCGAGATGATGATGGCTTTGTTTTATGTCGTGGGCTCGGTCGTGTTGTCGATTTTAGGATTGGCCTTGGGTCTCTGGGCTGTGAGGGTGTTTTCGTGAGACGCGACAAGCAAGCCAAAGAAAAAGCCCGCGCGATTGCCGAAGGCCGCGTGCAGGCACCGCCTCACTCAAAGCCTGTGCGTAAGGCCGCATCTCTGCCTGTATCGGTGATTACCGTGACGGTGACTCGAGATGAAGATGGGATGCGGGTTGATCGTTTTCTTGAACATCGTTTTCCAGGTCTGTCTTTCAGTCATATTCAGCGCATCACGCGCAAAGGCGAATTGCGCGTGAATGGCAAGCGCGTTGAAACAAAGGATCGGTTGGAAGTCGGTCAAGCCGTGCGCATTCCGCCGTTGAAAATTGAGACGGTAGAGGGTGAAGCCCCGAAGCGTTCGGAAAAAGCGGAAGCAGCTGATGCAGCAGCCATTCGTGCGATGATCCTTTTTGAAGATGATGATATGATGGTGCTCAACAAGCCTTTCGGCTTGGCTGTTCAGGGTGGCTCCGGCACAGTGCGCCATCTTGATGGCATGCTTGAAGCCTTGCGTGACGCGCAAGGGCAAAAGCCGCGCCTTGTTCATCGTCTTGATAAAGACACATCCGGATGTCTTGTCGTCGCGAAGACGCGATTTGCGGCATCAGCACTTGCGAAAAGTTTTCGCTCGCGTGACACGCGTAAAATCTATTGGTCGCTTGTCGCGGGTGTGCCGCGCGTCAAACAAGGCCGCATCTCGACTTATCTTGCCAAAGGCGAAGATGATGAGGGCGATCAAAAAATGCAAGTCGCAAAACATGGTGATGATGGTGCAAGTCATGCGGTGACTTATTACGCTGTTGTTGAAACGGTTGCACAGAAACTTGCTTGGCTTTCAATGAAGCCGGTCACAGGACGTACACATCAATTGCGCGCGCATGCAGCGCATATGGGTCATCCGATTTTGGGTGACCCGAAATATTTCGATATTGAAAATTGGGAAGTGCCGGGCGGCATTCAAAATCGGTTGCATTTGATGGCACGGCGCATTGTGATTCCTCATCCCCGCACGGGCAAGCCTGTTGATGTGACCGCGCCTTTGCCACCCCATATGCTGCAAAGCTTCAATCTTTTGGGTCTTGATGCCAAGCGTTATGATCCGATTGTCGATGCGCCGGAAGAATAAAGAGTAACGCGTTCCATGTCGTCCAAATCCGAGTTTAAGCCCGTCATCGATCCCATCGCAATGGCACGGCGCGATTTGAAAAAATCATTGCCGAAAAGATTCTGGAAAGATGTGACATGTGTTGCTGAAGAGAATGGTTTCGCGATCCATCTCGATGGCCGCCCCACACGCACACCGGCACGAGCGCCACTGATTTTACCCACACGCGCGCTTGCAGAAATTGCGGCTGAGGAATGGCGCGAGGTTGGAGAATATATTGATCCCGCCACAATGCCGATCACGCGCATCGTCAATTCTGCGCTTGATGCTGTGGTGAAAAGACAAAGCGACGTCGCTGAGGATTGCGCGCGCTATGCAGGATCTGATCTCGTATGTTATCGCGCAGAAGACCCGCAGCGCCTTATTGAGCGCCAATCGCTCCATTGGGACCCGGTGCTTGCATGGGCGAAAGACACGCATGGCTGGCGCTTCACGCTTGCAGGCGGCGTTGTGCATGTCGCGCAACCAGAAGAGACATTATCTTCGGTAAAAACGCATCTTCACGCGATCACGCATCCTGTGCGTCTATCTGCTTTGCATGTTGTCACAACGATGACGGGCTCCGTGCTTCTGGCTCTTTCACTTGCTGAGGGTGCATTCGGGCCGACGGCGATCTGGAACGCAGCCCATGTCGATGAAGATGTGCAGATGGAAATTTGGGGTCGGGACGCTGAAGCGCTCGAACGGCGCAAACATCGCGAGATCGAATTCCGCGCTGCCGCCACAATCCTTGCGGGCTTTTGAAGCAGGGATAATCCCGCAATAATTCTTGAAAATAATTTTCAAACATGCTTTTTCACATTGTCATTCGTTTTATGGAGAATTTCCCCCATGGATAAGCCCAATGTCGTTTATACGGCGCACGCCTCCGCAACCGGCGGCCGCGATGGCCGCGCGGTGTCCTCCGATAATGTCATCGATCTTAAGCTCAGCGTGCCGAAGGAAATGGGCGGCGGCGGTGGTGCCGCGACCAATCCCGAGCAGCTCTTTGCAGCCGGCTATTCGGCTTGTTTTCTGGGCGCTGTGAAGTTTGTTGCCGGTAAAGCGGGCGTCAAAATCTCTGATGACGCCAAGGTTTCGGCAGATGTCGGCATTGGCGGGATCCCGACTGGTTTCGCGATTAAGGTCGATCTCCATATTTCGCTGCCCGGCCTCGACCATGCGACGGCAAAAAAGCTCGTGGATGAGGCCCATATTGTGTGCCCCTATTCGAACGCCACACGGAACAATGTGGAAGTGACCCTCCACGTCTAAGCCTGAGGGCGGTTGATCCCGCCTTTCGTCGCACTCACGCTTCCGGCGGGTCCGTGCTAACACGGGGCCGCCGGTTTTGTTATTAAGGGACCGAAAGGCGAGGGCAGGGGCGCATGAAGGATATTCTTGAAAAGCTTGATCAACGGCGCGCGGAGGCTCGTCTTGGCGGCGGGCAAAAACGGATCGATGCGCAACATGCGCGGGGCAAGCTCACGGCCCGCGAGCGGATTGAGTTGCTGCTCGATAAAGGTTCCTTCGAAGAATTCGATATGTTTGTCGAACATCGCTCGACAGATTTCGGCATGGAGAAGACCAAGATTCCGGGTGATGGTGTTGTCACCGGTTGGGGTACCGTGAATGGCCGTACGGTCTTTCTGTTCGCAAAAGATTTCACCGTGTTTGGTGGTTCTCTTTCCGAAACTCATGCGCAGAAGATCAACAAGATCCAAGATCTTGCTTTGAAAATGCGCGCACCGATCATTGGTTTGTTTGATGCGGGTGGTGCGCGTATTCAAGAAGGCGTTGCCGCGCTGGGTGGTTATGGTGAAGTGTTTCGTCGCAATGTGATTGCGTCGGGGGTCATTCCGCAAATCTCTGTGATCTTGGGACCATGCGCGGGTGGTGATGTTTATTCACCCGCAATGACCGATTTCATTTTCATGGTGCGTGATCGGTCTTATATGTTTGTCACGGGTCCTGATGTTGTGAAGACCGTGACGAACGAAACCGTGACCGCTGAAGAATTGGGCGGCGCAAAAATTCACACAATGAAATCATCAGTCGCGGATGGCGCATGGGACAATGATGTCGAAGCGCTTTTGCAAGTGCGCCGCCTGATTGATTTCTTGCCTGCGAATAACAAAGACGGTGCGCCGCAGTGGCCAAGCTTTGATACAGCCGACCGAGTCGATCTTTCACTTGATACGCTTGTGCCGGAAAATCCCAACAAGCCCTATGATATGAAAGAGATGATTTCAAAGACCGTTGATGAAGGCGATTTTTTTGAAATCCAAGAAAGCTTCGCCAAAAACATCATAACCGGTTTTGGCCGTATGGAAGGACGCACGGTCGGCATTGTTGCTAATCAACCGATGGTGCTTGCAGGCGTTCTTGACTCTGATGCGTCACGCAAAGCGGCGCGCTTTGTCCGTTTCTGTGATGCGTTTGAAATTCCGATTGTCACTTTCGTTGATGTCCCCGGCTTTCTTCCCGGCACCGCGCAAGAATATGGCGGCTTGATCAAACATGGGGCGAAGCTTTTGTTTGCTTATGGCGAAGCGAGTGTACCGCTGGTGACTGTGATCACGCGCAAAGCCTTCGGTGGTGCTTATGATGTGATGGCATCAAAACATTTGGGCGGTGATGTGAATTATGCGTGGCCCACCGCACAAATCGCGGTGATGGGTGCCAAAGGCGCAGTCGAAATCATTTTTCGCGCTGATATGAATGATCCGGAAAAGATTGCAAAAAGCACCAAGGATTATGAAGAGCGTTTTCTGTCTCCCTTCGTCGCGGCCGAGCGCGGTTATATTGACGAAGTGATTATGCCGCATTCAACGCGTCGTCGCGTCGCCCGCGCCCTCTCGATGCTCGCCACCAAAAAAACCGAACGGCCATGGAAGAAACACGACAATATTCCGTTGTGAGCTTAATTGAATTGCCTCTGTGCAAATTCTGAGAAAGTGAGCGAAGGTTCTCTTTCGATGGCTTCAGCATAATCTCGATTAAGCTTGCGTTTGGCGATAAGCCCTTCACGTGCAATTACACGATTGTCAGTTTTTAATCCGAAGCCGTCACCCTTATCCAAGCGCTCGATATATTCGGAATAGCCGCGCTCAAATTTCTCCGCTGCGCCTTCTTTATTCGCCATGGACTGGGTGTTGATGCGGTAGATATAGCTTGATGAAGCGGTCACGGGCAAAGTACCGATGCGGTCGATCAATTGAATATTGGCAATCACGTCTTCAGAAAATTCCACGCCGTTTACGCGCGGTAATACGTGATCACGGCGGATCAAGGGAACAAGCGGCGCGTTGAGAGTCATAAAAAGGTGAAGATCAAGATGACGAACTTCTTTCATCTCGCCCATAACCGTGGCAATTTTTTCTTCTGTTGTCTCATCAATCATCAAGAGATTATCGGCTGCGGCGCCATAATGTTCGGCAAGCGGCACTAATATTGCCAGCCGATCAGCGGTAAATTCATCATCGGCATCAAGCTGGGTTACATAATCGCCTGTTACAAATTCAAAGCCCACATTGCGCGCATGATGGCAGCCGGAGCGATAAAGTCCCGTTGAGGCAAAAGCCAAACGCTGATCATTGATGCCTTGGCTTCGAAGAAACGTGGAGTAATCGCGCTGATCATCAGACACGATGATTGCCTGCCAATCGGGTTCCGTTTGTCGAAAGAGGCTTTTAAGCGCGCGCGGCAAAGTGGATTCAGCATCGCAAGCGGGAATAATGACGGAGACGGTCATCGAAGATAGATTTCATCAAAAGCTGAAGAAGACAACACGCATTTTGGGCATTTTGGAAAGAGAGCTTTAACCAAACTTCTGAAAGTCTGGGTCCAATTAACCTTTTTCTTGTCTCGCTTTGCAAGGCTCTTGCTGGATCCGTACCCTGCGGATTATGCCGAGTTATTGCCGATGACAAAAAGCCGAATTCGATCGACTATTTCTCTCTTGATTGAACGACAGAAGGTGGAAGACGCCGATGTCGAGCGCTTGCGCGATTTATTGGCTGCGGGCGGGGGACTTAGCGCCATTGAGGCGGGAGATTTGGTGCGGCTTGAACGCCACGTCCGCGAGATGAGCCCTTTGTGGCTTTCTTTCTTTGTCGAGCAGATGGCAACCTATTTTATTTGGAAGCGGCGTCCGACAGGGCAGATTTCCGAGCGTGATCTCGAATGGCTCGCGTTCCGCCTGGGGCTCGACAGCACGGGCGCCACACCTTCGACACGGGCTCTGCTCACGATTTTGAGCGAGGAATGTGTCGATCCGCCCCCAAATCTAAAAAAGCGGCTTGATGGGCTCTCAGGTGCCCGCGCACGGCGTCAGCGGCAAAGGGAAGTGGCGGCGATGCTTTCCATCATGCCTTCCCTCGGGTCACAGGGCGGGCTCGCGGTCCATCCGTCTTTGGGTTGAGTTTACCCCTACCAGATTTCCCCCTAGAACAGTCACCGGAATGACATAAAGGGGCCGTTCGGGGCAGGGTATGTTCAAGAAGATTCTGATTGCCAATCGCGGTGAAATTGCTTGCCGCGTGATGAAGACCGCGCGCCGCATGGGGATCAAAACGGTCGCCGTTTACTCCGATGCCGATAAAGACGCGCTGCATGTCGAGATGGCCGATGAGGCCATCCATATCGGTCCCGCGCCCGCCGCCCAATCCTATCTCGTGATCGAAAAAATCATCGCCGCTTGCAAAGCGACAGGCGCTGAAGCGGTGCATCCCGGTTATGGATTTCTCTCGGAACGCGCGGCCTTTGCCGAAGCGTTGAAGGCGGAAGGCATCGTCTTTATCGGCCCCAATCCCAAAGCGATTGAAGCGATGGGCGATAAGATTGAATCGAAGAAGTTTGCGAATGCCGCAAAAGTTTCAACTGTGCCGGGATTTCTGGGCGTCATCGAAAATCCGGATCATGCGGTGAAGATTGCCGATGAGATTGGTTATCCGGTGATGATCAAAGCCTCAGCCGGTGGCGGTGGTAAAGGTATGCGCATCGCTTATTCATCCGGTGAAGTGGCGGAGGGGTTCGCGCGTGCGAAATCGGAAGCGGCATCGTCCTTCGGTGATGATCGTGTGTTTGTCGAAAAATTCATCGTCAATCCGCGCCATATCGAAATTCAAGTGCTCGGCGACAAGCATGGAAATGTGATCTATCTTGGCGAGCGCGAATGTTCCATTCAACGCCGCAATCAAAAAGTGATTGAAGAAGCGCCATCGCCGTTACTTGATGAAGCGACCCGCAAAAAAATGGGCGAGCAGGCTGTCGCGCTTGCGAAAGCGGTGGGATATGATTCAGCAGGTACTGTTGAATTTGTTGCTGGCCAAGACAAAAGCTTCTTCTTTCTTGAAATGAACACGAGGCTCCAAGTCGAGCATCCGGTGACTGAGCTTATTACGGGCATTGATCTTGTCGAACAGATGATCCTTGTCGCAGCGGGTGAAAAACTTACTCTCTCACAAGGCGATGTGAAGCTTAACGGTTGGGCGGTGGAGAGTCGCGTCTATGCTGAAGACCCAACGCGAAATTTCTTGCCGTCAACAGGGCGGCTTGTCACTTATCGTCCGCCGATTGAACAGAGTGAAAAGGGCGTCACCATCAGAAATGATACCGGCGTTTACGAAGGCGGCGAGATTTCGATCTTCTATGATCCGATGATTGCGAAACTTGTGAGTCATGCGCCGACGCGTGCGGAAGCGATTGCGGCACAGGCTGATGCGCTTGATGCTTTTGCAATTGAAGGCATCCGCCACAATATTCCGTTTCTTTCCGCTTTGATGGCGCATCCGCGTTGGAAAGAGGGACGTCTTTCAACCGGATTTATTGCCGAAGAATTTCCGGAAGGGTTTCATCCAATCGAGCCGGAAGGCGAATTGCTTGATCACCTGGCAGCCATTGCAGCCTTTGCTGATCATCGTCTGAATGAACGTAAGCGTAAGATTTCAGGACAGATGCGCGCGGCTGTGCCCGTGCGCTTTGATCGTCGACGTGTTGTTGAGACGGGCGCGCATCGTTTGATCATTGAGATTGCTGATCATAACCATGCTTTCGAATTTTTTCTTCCGCATAATGGGAAAATTCTCGTGGTTGAATCCGAATGGAAGCCGGGGCAACCAGTCCTTTTTGGAACAATCAATCATAAACCGGTCGCTGCGCAGATCCGGTCTGTGCTCAACGGAATCCATGTCGCCCATGCTGGCGTCGCGGCCACGCTTCGCGTGTTCACCGAGCGCGAGGCCGAGCTTTATGCGTTAATGCCGCCGCGTGTTGAAGCCGACACAGGCAAATCACTTCTTTGTCCGATGCCGGGTCTTGTGAGATCAATTGCGGTTAAAGAAACGCAAGAGGTGAAGGCTGGTGAGATTTTGGCCATTGTCGAGGCGATGAAAATGGAAAATGTGTTGCGCGCCGAGCGCGACGGTAAGATTTCCAAAATTCACGCGAAGGAAGGCGATAGCTTGGCCGTTGATGCCGTCATTCTTGAATTCGCGTGAGTCTTCGAAATCATTTCAAAGCACGACATCGAAATGTTCAGGCTTAAGACCTGCGCGATAGCGTGTGATTATGTGGTCATAGATCATGTCAAATTGGTGCACCATGCGATGCGCATCAAAGAGTGGCGCGTTGGGTAATGCATCTCGCAACGCCTTCTGGTGATTTTTTAATTGATCCGGATTTTTTGCAAGTGTGATCGCCGTTTCGATATAGGCTTGCCGATCCTCAACAATAAGTTGAGGGACGCCCGTCGCGCGGATGAGACTCTCGGCAAGGCGTGATTGCGCGGTTGATCCGCGCTTTGTGAGTACAGGCAATCCCGCCGAGAGTGCATCTGTCGCGCTTGTTGCCGCGCTGAACGTATAAGTATCGATATAAAGATCAGCGCAGCGATGCCGATCAATATGGGAAATTTTATCATCGGTACGCGGCGCCACGATCAAGCGCGACCCCTCAACGCCTTGCGCTTCCGCATAGCGTTGCAGTGTTGAGAGCGAAGTGGGCAACGGCCCGGAGGTCAACCAGAGAACGCTTTTTGGAACCGCCTTTAGAATTGTCATCCAATCATTAAAAACATGCTCGTCAATTTTGAGCCAATTGCCGAAGGCGCAAAAAACAAAGGCATCGTCTGGTAAATCATGACTTGCGCGTGAAGGGGGTGAGGGGGGAAGATCAAAAAGTTCGCCACATTGAAACGCATCTGCCAATCGGATCAATGGACCATTCCCCTGATCACGCTCCTCATCGGGTACAAGAATGCGATCAACAATAGTGTAATCAATATAGGGCGCAGGACATCCCGCCAAAGATTGCAACCAGTGAATTTGAACAGGCGCCACGCGCGTGGCGAGCATTTCAGGACGCCCGCCATGCATATAGCCATCAAGATCAATGAGAATATCGATTTCATCGGCTCGAATTCTGTTTGCAAAAAATTGATCGGTCCATCCGCGACAATCGATAAAATGATCAGCGGCTTGTTTTAATCTTTCGCCATAACCGCTCGCATCTTGTGCGAAGATATGTGTGGCATAAAGAAAGACCTCGTGATCCTGATGGCCATGCGCTTCGAAAAAACATGAGAGTAAATGGCCAATCGGATGATTGCCAAAATTATACGAGAGATAACCAATCCTGATTTTTTCTTTTTTGGATCTTGGTGGTAGATTTTCTGCAGGAAAGCTTGCTGCAATCGCATTGCCGACGGTTGAATGAACTTTCATCAAAGCGCGATCAGGAATGCCATAATAGGGAAACAGAAAAATAAAGCGACGTAAGGCGTTGCGATCAAATTTTCTCCAAGATTCTGGTTGATCATCAGATAACGTCTCGTTGATGGCGGGACGCAACAACTCCATTACTTTGTCACGAAGATCGAGGCGTCCGGTGCGCCCCGTTAAAGACATGAAAGAGGCGAGCCGCATATCGAGTGTTTTTGGAGGATCAAGCGCAATCGCTTTGAGCGTCACGTCGAGAGCGGCATTTTGATTTCCGCCTTTATCAAGAATGATCGCAAGCATGGAATAGAGTCGATGATCTTGAGGCGCTCTTTGAAGCGCCGTCTCGATGAGTTTGAGTGCATCCTGAAGACGTCCGAGATCGGAAAAAAGCGAAGCAAGATTTTCGATTGCCGGAAAGAAGCCGGGATTTTGCGCCAAGATGCTGCCAAAGACAGCGATCGCTTCCTCATGGCGTCTTTGCGACACGAAGAGATTGCCAAGCGCAAAGCGGGAGAGGGGATTGGCACCATCGCGGCGGATTGCTTCGCGCAAAAGCGCTTCGGCTTCGGTGACGCGACCATCCGCCCTTAGGGCAATGCCGAGATCGCCACAATGGGCAGCATGATCGGGTTTTAAGCGCAAAGCCTCGCGCAGAGCCGTTACAGCCTCAGCAAACCGGTTCACATGGAAATGCGCTTGGCCTAAAAGAGCCCAGAGGCGATCTTCGCGCGGGGAGAGGGAGATTTGCTTTTCGATGTCAGGAATGGCTTTGGCCGAGTTACCGGTCCGGATTAAATCGGCGAGCCTGGCTGTGGTGTCGAGATCAATTTCGGTCATGGATCATGCGGATCTAAATTTTAAAAGGGATCACTCCCATAATGCAAATTAGTTGACGTAACGGAAATAGATTGTGCCGCTTTATTTTGCCTTTGATGAATTGATGGATCCTGCGCGCATGTCGGCTTTGTCGCCGCAGGTTAGGAGCTTGGGTCATGGGCGCTTGCCGCGTCATCGGTTGATCGTAATGAGCGGCGCACGTGTAACGATCCGGCGTGATCCTTTGTGGCAGGTCGAAGGTACGCTTTATGATGTGCCTATGGCCGCGATGCCACTGTTAGATCGCCGTTTTTCCGGTGCCTCAAAGATCATTCAGCCAATCATCGGGCAGGGCGGCTCAAAACGCGCGGTGATGCATCTATTGCCGGAGATCACGCAAACGGCCTCTCAGCAAGACCGTGCAAAGCTTGTTGAGGCGGCACGTACCGCTTTGCTATCGGGTGCTTATTGTGAAGAGATTGAAACCGGCATGGTGGCGCGGCGTAAACCGGGCACTGCGCTATTCAAAGCGCCTTCGTCGACATTCAAATCGTAATCGTCGGCCCAAATATTTTTTCAAAGCTTTTTCGTAAAGCATGATCGGCATCATCCATGGTGACGGGTAGGCCAAGATCAACAAGACTTGTGACGCCATAACGCGTTTCCGAAATGCCGCAGGGGATGATGCCTGAAAAATGCTTGAGCTCCGGCTCAACATTCAGGCTGATGCCATGAAAACTCACCCATTTCCGCACGCGAATGCCGATCGCGGCGATTTTGTCTTCATGGCCTATGCCCTTATCGGGGCGTTTGACCCACACACCGACGCGGTCTTCGCGCCGTTCGCCTGTAATTGAAAACTCGCTGAGCGTCTCAATGATCCAAGCTTCAAGCGATGCGACATAGGCGCGGAGATCCTGACGCCGCTTTGTCAAATCGAGCATCGCATAGGCCACACGCTGCCCGGGCCCGTGATAAGTATATTGCCCGCCGCGCCCCGTTTCATAGACAGGGAAATCTTTTGAAACGAGATCGCGCGAATTTGATGATGTTCCTGCCGTGTAGAGCGGTGGATGTTCGATGAGCCAGATCTCTTCCGCGGCGTGACCGGCTGCAATCTCTTCGGCGCGGCGCTCCATATGAGCGAGCGCGTCTTCATAATCGACAAGCCCTTGGCTCACCCGCCATTCTACAGGCTGATGATCTTCACGAAAAAAATGAAGGGGGGCTGTTTCGTCGCGCGTCTTCATGATTTTTTAACCATGATTTCCGATGATCCATAATTAGAAACGAGGAGGCGGGCCATGGGACTTCCCATCGACGCGATGCAAGTGGATGTCGATGTCGTCCTTGGGACAAGGCAAATCCGCATCGGTGAGTTCATCCGGTTAAAACGGGGCGCCGCCATCATTCTGGATCCCGTGCAAGATGATCTTGTTGATATTCGCGCCAATGGGCGTCTGATCGCCCGCGGCGCTGTCGTCGTCAAGGGCGACACTGTGGCGATTACGGTCACCAACCGTCTCAAAGGGGCATAAGGCCCCTCCAAAAGCGGCGGTGGATTTTTTGCCTCCCCGCGCTTGTCCCACTCCGATCCATCTGTTAGACAACCGCCTCGTCCGGCCCTTGAGCCGGTCTAGTCTACGCGGCCATGGCGGAATTGGTAGACGCGCTAGCTTGAGGTGCTAGTGGGGAGACCCGTGGAGGTTCGAGTCCTCTTGGCCGCACCATGACTTTTTTGAGCGCATTAAAGCCTTCCCGGCTCGTTATCGCATCCTGAGGTGGCAGGAGGGGTTAATGAGCCCCTCCTCATGCTGCAGGGGAGACATTGTGCGGTCGGTCATGATCCGCTCCGTCGCTCGCGCGTAAAATCAGATTACGACTAACAATCGCTGAAGAGAGTGACGATGAACGGGCCTTTTTCGTCATTGATGACGTTTCCGCCCACGCGTCATTCGGCTTTGGAGCGTCTGGCTCAGTTTGTTCCTCATGCGGGTGCCGACTATGCCGCCCATCGCAACAGCGATTTCGGGCCGGATCGGCCTTCTTCCGTCTCACGTCTTTCACCTTATCTCCGCTACCGCCTGATCACCGAAATGGAAGTGGTGAACGCGGTCCGTGATCAACATTCCTTTAATGACGCCGAAAAGTTCATCCAGGAAGTCTTGTGGCGCACCTATTGGAAAGGCTGGCTTGAATTGCGGCCCGAGATCTGGCGTCGCTATGAAAAGGAAGTTGAACGCCTCACACCTCTCTATGCCAATGACAAAATGCTCGCAACCGCTCTTTCGGGGCGCACTGGCATTGATGGATTTGATGACTGGGTCCATGAGCTTTTAGGAACGGGATATCTCCATAATCACGCGCGGATGTGGTTTGCGTCGATTTGGATTTTCACGTTGAAGTTACCATGGGCGTTAGGCGCTGATTTTTTTCTACGTCATCTTCTTGATGCGGATCCTGCAAGTAACACGCTGTCATGGCGTTGGGTGGGCGGCTTGCAAACGCAAGGAAAGACTTACCTCGCAACGAAAGAGAACATTGCTCGCTTCACTGGCGGGCGTTTTGCTCCCGAAGGGCTTGCCGCATTTGCCGAGCCGCTTGTCGATTTGCCTTTTCCCGAACCCGCGACATTGGTTTCGCTCAAGCCACATGATCCAACATCAGGATCCGTTCTTCTGCTTCATCCGGAAGATCTTCATCCTGAATCACTCTTTGATCACTCCTTCCGCTTTGAGACACTTTATGTCGTCAATGATCCTTCATTCTTTTGGGGCCAGCGTGCCTTTGATTTTGTCTCGTCAGCCATCGATGATCTTATTCCTTACTTGGAGGAGAGGTTTCAAGCACCCGTGAAATTGATCAATGCGCCAGACATTGGTCAAATCATCAATGAAGCCAACGCCAAGACAATAAAACAAATCATCACGCCCTATGCGCCTCAAGGTCTTGTTGCCTCATGGATTCAGGCGCAGAGGCGTCAAATTGAAAATGCTGGTCTTTCGCTTGTGATCAAAAGAAGAGACTGGGATGGTGCCTTTTGGCCTCATGCAACAAAAGGTTTTTTTCCCTTCAAAGAAAAGATCCCGAAACTTCTCAATCGGTTTCGTGCGCCATGAAGAAGCTTCTGTCGATTGTCTGGTTCAAAAAGGATTTGCGTGTTCACGATCATCGCCCTTTGGCGCGTGCGGCGGCTCAAGGGCCATGTTTGCCTCTCTATATTGTTGAGCCTGAATTATGGTCGCAGCCGGATCAGTCGCCACGCCAATGGCTTTTTGCGCAAGAGTGTTTGACCTCGTTAAACATAGACCTTTCGCAACTTGGCCAGCCGCTCCGTGTTTTCACCGGTGATGCGCTCTCCATTTTTCAATCGCTTCATCAGCGCCATGGCATCGCATCCCTGTGGAGCCATCAAGAAACAGGTAATCATTGGACCTATGATCGTGACCGCCGCATTAAAACATGGGCTCAAGCACACTCAATTGCCTGGTATGAAGAGCAGGCTGGTGGCGTAATCCGCCGTCTCAGATCGCGTGATCATTGGGCGCAGAGCTGGGACCGCACGATGGCAGAAACGCCGACGCCACCGCCCCACAGGCTTGAGCCGCTTGAAGAGGAATGGTCCTTTGACGTACCGAGCGCAGAAGAATTATTCACATCATCTGACGTCTGTGAAAATCGCCAAGCGGGCGGACGCATCGAAGCTTTGAAATTGCTGAAAACATTTCTTTATGATCGTGGACAGAATTACCGCTTTCACATGTCGAGCCCATTGACCGCGCGTGACGCGTGCTCACGGCTTTCTCCCCATATCACATGGGGAACCATTTCTTTGCGCGAAATCACGCAGGCGGTGAGGGCGCGTCTCAGCGAGATTGAGACAGACCCTTCGCGCGATGCAAAATCTTGGCGTCAATCTTTAAGTTCCTTTCTGGCAAGGCTCCATTGGCATTGTCATTTTATCCAGAAGCTTGAAGACGAGCCGCGGATCGAATTTACAAATCTTCATTCGGCCTATGATGGTCTGCGCCAAAAAATCGAGAATAACTCCCATTATGCAGCTTGGTGTGAGGGACGAACGGGATTTCCTTTCATCGATGCCTGTATGCGTGCGCTTGATCAGGATGGGTGGATTAATTTCCGAATGAGGGCGATGCTCATGTCTTTTGCGAGCCATCTTTTGTGGCTTCCTTGGCGCGAGACAGGCCTTCATCTTGCGCGCAAATTTGTCGATTATGAGCCGGGCATCCATTGGTCGCAGGTGCAGATGCAATCGGGAACCACCGGGATGAATACGGTGAGGATCTATAATCCCGTCAAACAAAGTCAGGATCAGGATCCGAAAGGGGAATTCATCCGTCGCTATGTTCCGGAATTGAAAGACATTCCTGACGCTTTTATTCATGAACCGTGGTTGTGGCCTGCATTCAACAGCGATCTTTATCCTTCGCCCATTATCGATCACATTGAGCAGGCAAAAAAGGCACGTGATATACTTTATCGTCTTAAGCGCACCCCTGAAAGCCGCGTCGTGACTGCCGAACTTGTTTCAAAACATGGTAGCCGAAAAAGGAGAGCTCAGACGAGAGCGGCTCGTGATATAAACTCTAAAATCAAAAATCATAAAAACCAATTGGTCTTGGATTTTTAATCTTATGATGCCAATTTGCAAAGTGTACCATTCATGATTGATATAAAATTTGAACATCAACCCAAAATCATTTGGCAAACAAGAATATTAACTCTTGCGGGCGCGCTTCCATTCTTGATTGCGCTCTTGTTGGTGATTTTCCCTCAAGCTGGGTTTGACGGCGTTTATCTTGCAACAAGTTACGCAGCCTTAATCATTTCATTTTTATGCGGAACGCTTTGGACACAGGCTTTGAAAGCCTCAGATCGCGCTTTATCGCCGCTTTTGATTAAAAGCAATCTCGTAACCCTCATCGCTTGGGCGGCTCTACTTTTTCGTCCGAATTTGGGGACATTGGTGCTCCATGGGCTTTGCTTTCTTTATCTGCTCTTTCTCGATCATAGCCTCTTCCTGCGAGGATATTTACCACCATGGTATTATTCCTTGCGGCGCATGGTCACTGTGCTTGTGTTTACGCTCATTGTGCTCCTGATGGGGGCACTCACTTTCTAACTTCGCTTCACAATATAAATAAGAACGGTCAGGAATTATGAAAACGCAAATTGTTGTTGTCGGCGGTGGTGCCGGAGGGTTGCAATTGGTTCGCCTTTTGGGCGCGCGCTTTGGTCGTGACGACTATGATGTGATCCTGGTTGAACGCAATCATACCCATATTTGGAAGCCGCTTCTTCATGAGGTGGCGACGGGTTCATTGGATGCCAATCTCGATGAAGTTGGTTATCGCAGCCATGGTCATCGCTGGAATTATCGTTTCTTCTATGGTTCGTTAGAGAGTGTTGATCGACAGGCGCAAGAAGTTGTAATCGCACCCATTCATGATGAAGATGGGACAGAACTCATCTCGCGTCACCGTATTCGTTATGATTATCTCGTTTTGGCTTTTGGCGGCATGTCGAATGATTTTGGCATTGAAGGCGTGAAAGATAATTGCCTATTTCTTGATAATCGCGAACAAGCTGATCGCTTCCGGCAAAAGCTTCTGAATAATTGTCTTCGTGTCTCGCGGGGTCTCGCTGCCGATCCTCACGCTGAGGCCTATGTCAAAGTCGCTATTGTTGGCGCGGGTGCAACCGGCGTAGAATTGGCCGCCGAGCTGTTCAATGCAGCTGCTGGCCTTCGTCATTATGGATTGGAAGTCTTTGACGAAGCGCGTCTGCAGGTAACACTGATTGAAGCAGGACCGCGCATTCTTCCTGCGCTTCCGGACGGGATTGCCGCGTCAGCGCGACGCGAATTGGAACTGCTCGGCGTGAAAGTGATGACGTCCACTCAAATTGCACGGGTGACCGAGCAGGGTCTGGTTACCAAATCGGGAGATGTGATCGAAGCCGATTTGAAGCTTTGGGCTGCGGGCGTCAAGGGCACCGATGTTGCTGAACATCTCGGAGATTTTGAAATCACACCGACTAGGCAAATTAAAGTTTTACCGACGCTGCAGACAACCATTGACGAGCGAATTTTTGCGATTGGCGATTGCGCCTATTATAAAAGAGAGGGCGAGGCGCGTCCGGTACCGCCACGCGCACAATCAGCTGCACAAATGGCATTGACGGCCTATAAGAATATTGTTGCGATGACGACTGGCAAGCCGCTTAAACCTTTCACCTATCGGGATTATGGCTCACTCGTTTCACTCAGTCGCTTTTCAACGGTCGGTAGCCTGATGGGCAATCTTGTGGGCGGACGCATGGCGGTTGAAGGGCGTATCGCGCGTCTCGTCTATTTGAGCCTCTATCGCAAACATTTGATTGGAATTCATGGCTTTATCAAAGGCATTGCTTTGATTGTTGTTGGCCATGTCAATCAGGTGGTGCGGCCGCGTCTGAAGCTTCACTAGGAGCGAAGGATTGCGTCGTCATGACTCAGCAAGAGTTGTGAAATAAAGACGGTTGAGATCATCAAAAGCATCTTCGCGTGAGGCATAGTGGCCGACCACGCGAAAGTGTAAATAGACAGTAAGGTCTTCGCCCCAGCCTTCAATCATTGTGATTTGACCATTGTCACTTTCACAAAGCCAAATGGTGGGTGTGACCTCCGGGTTTTGCTCATCAAGCGCATCGCGGATTTGTTTTTCGATAAGTTTATTGAATTCAAGGTCGGTTGCCTGTTCAGGGAATTCTTTTAAAAGTTTTGCGCGCTCTTGGCCAATCCGATCAGCGAGATCGAGCCACGTCTCGGGCCGGTCAATCATATGCGCGAGATAATGATCACGCCGAAGCGCGGTGCAAATAAAGACACCAAAATCTGAGACGAGCTCGTAAAGATCGTGTTCCGACAGGGACTGTTTCACGGTTCGTGCATCTCTGATTATGCGGAACTGAATCGTCTTTTATAAGACCATATTCATTTTTGTTTTAAGATAAAATTCTCAAATTCTTGGGATCATAAACGGCTTTGAGGTGAAGATGTGCTTTCACCTTCTCCTGAGCCACAACCAATTCATAAGATCCTGATGTGAGGAATTCTTGTGTGACACCCTCAGCGTTTCTCACATAACCAAAGCCAATAGGCTGATCGACCGTGTAACCATAGCCACCACTTGTGAGATAACCGACCACTTTTCCATCCCTTAAAATTGTTTCACGACCAACAAGGGTGACGTCTTTTTTCTCAAGGGTGAAGCAACAGAGTTTCTTTTTGAGCGGATTCGTCAAAGTTTTTTCAAGATGAGTACGCCCGATAAATTCAATATTTTTTGACAGTTTGACTGCCCATCCCAAACCGGCTTCAAAGGGCGTGTCATTCGGTGTGATATCGGCACCCCAAGCGCGATAGAATTTTTCAAGCCGTAAGGTCTCAATTGCCCTATAGCCTGCAAATTTAATGATCCTTTCCTTATCCGCCTCAATTAAAGTGTCGAAAATAGCCGCAGTATCGCTTACTGATATATGAAGCTCAAATCCAAGTTCACCAACATAAGTGACGCGATAAAGATCAACATCCCGATTTGCAATTTTTATCTTTTTTACGTGGCCGAAGGGCAGGTCATTATTTGCAAGGGAGACATTTGAAATTCGTTGCAAAATATCTCGAGACTGAGGCCCCATAAAAGCTAGAACGGAATAGTCTTCGGTTATATCTTTAAATGTTACGCGCGCATTTTTTTGGTTTTCGTGAATATGGTCATGGATCCATGATTTATCATGCGTTCGAAAACCAGTTCCCGTAATGATCCGGTAATGCCCACTTTCGAGATGCATGACCGTCACATCGCATTCGATGCCGCCGCGTGCGTTAAGCATCTGTGTATATACGCCGCGTCCCGGTGGGATGCGGACATCATTGGCGCAAAGCCGATCGAGAAGCGTAGCCGCATCGGGGCCGTAAAGTTCAAATTTAGCAAAGGAGGTTTGATCAAAAAGAGCGGCCTGTTGGCGTGCTGCGTGATGTTCTGCCGCAACATAAGGCGTCCAGTTTGGTGATGTCATTGAATAGATGTCTTTGGGATCAACGCCTTCTGGCGCAAACCAGTTGGCTCTTTCCCATCCAAGTTTTGAGCCAAAGACGGCGCCGCGCTCTTTGAGGCGTGAATAAAGCGGGGAAGTGAGGAGGGGTCGTCCGGACTCATATTCTTCTTGAGGGAAGGCGATGCTATAATGTTTTCCATAGGCCTCAAGTGTTCGCTCGCAGGTCCAAACCTTATTGCGATGATGATCACTAAAGCGTCTGATATCGGCGACCCAGACGTCCATCGGCGCTTCGCCCGCATGAACCCAATCGGCGAGCACCCAGCCCGCACCACCCGCGGATGCAATGCCGAACGCATTGAAACCGGCACCGACATATAGATTGTCGCGTTCAGGTGCGCGACCTAAAATGAAGTTTCCGTCAGGCGTAAAGCTTTCAGCCCCATTGATCATTTTTTTAATGCCCGCATTTTCAAGCGCGGGAATACGTTCGATGGCAGCTGTCATATGTTGTTCGAAATGTGCCCAATCATCATCGAAAAGCTGAAAGGCAAAATCATCAGGAAGATCGCCCGTGATCCAGGGAATGGGGTTAGGCTCATAGCCACCCATGACGAGGCCACCAACTTCCTCTTTGTAATAAGTGCGTTTGTCCGGATCGCGCAATGTAGGAAGATCAGCGTGAATGCCTTCAATCGCCCCTGTGATGATATATTGATGCTTGACCGGTTGGAGCGGCACAGAAACGCCAGCGAGTTCTGCGATCTGTCGCGTCCATTGACCGGCACAAACAACAACCTTCTCGCATGTGATGTCGCCGGATGTTGTTGATATTTTTTTGATCCTGTTTTCTTGGATCTCGAAATTCTTAACACGAATATTTTCAATAATCTGCGCACCATGCATGCGCGCGCCTTTGGCAAGCGATTGCGCGATGTCAGAAGGGTTTGCTTGCCCATCAGTCGGAAGCCAGCTCGCGCCAATGAGATCTTTGGTATTGAGCAAAGGCCACATCGATTTCACTTCATCCGGCGAAATGAGAGACATCTCGAGCCCGAAGCTTTGCGCGGTTGTGGCCAATCTTTTATACTCAATCCATCTTTCGGCATTCGTGGCCAGTCTCAGGCACCCCGTCATTTTCCAACCCGTATTGAGACCGGTTTCCTGATCGAGATTTTTGTAAAGCTCCACAGAATATTTGAGCAATTGCGTGATCGAGGCAGACGAGCGTAATTGACCAACAAGGCCTGCGGCATGCCACGTTGATCCGCTGGTAAGACGATCACGTTCAAGGAGCACAACATTCGCTTTATGATTTTTTGCAAGATGATAGGCCGTTGAACATCCGATGATCCCGCCACCGATGATGACAATATCGGCGTGTTTGGGTAGTGGCGTCGTCGTCATAAAGAGCACCCATATTTCATTTCAAAATTTCTAATCGATTCACCGGAACGCTTTCGATATTCCATCTCATGAGCGCTGTAATCGACACCAGGTAGATTAAGATGGATGGCCGAGATTTTTGCCCATAACATCTCGCGCAAAGCGCTTGCGATTTTCATGGCATCAAAAGATTTGAGGAGTGAGGGTGAGGGCATAGCCTTGAAATAGCGCTTGAGGAGTTCGACCTCATCCTCGTCACCCAGATTTCCATTGGAAGAGAGATTGGCGAGGTCAAACATGGCGGTGCCAAAGCCACCATATTCCCAATCAATCAGCCATAATCTCTTGCCATCATCGATGAGGTTCGCCGGTAAAAGATCATGATGGCCGATGACTATGGGCAAAGGCACTTGAAGCGCTTCAAGTGAAGAGATGATCTTTTCAAGATGTGATAACGGATCATCCGAAGTTTTCAGTTGCGAGAGATAATCGCGCAGCACATGAAACACCCAGAATGTCGAAACACGACCGCGCAGATGGTGCGCGATCTTTGTATGAACATCAGACAGAAGATCACTGATCGAACCGAGACGGCGTGTTATGTCGGCCTCTGTCATAGTTTGGCCATGGATGAAATCGATCACAATCAGATCGTCTTCGAAATAGGTGACAGCGGGAGACAGACCTGCTTGTGCCGCTGCAAGGGCAACGGCGCGCTCTTGTTTGCGGCTGACATGATGAACAGGAATGTCGCCGCCGATCCGCACTACATGATCGCCTATTAAATCGCGAACCCGGAACGAGGTCGTGCTCAATCCGCCTTTGAGAGGCTCGATTGTCGGCCTGCCTTTCCAGCACTCGAGTTTTGCAATGCGGTCTTCGAAGCTCACCTGACATCCTTTTTGGAGTCGTGAGATTAGACCCCGATAGAAGAAAGGAAATACGAATCTTAAGATTAAGCAAGAAAAAGACGAGGGGTGGAGGCTTGCGGGTTGCCAAGCCTCATTCATGCGCATAAAGACGCCGAGATCCGCATCGTCTGGCGGGAGGGGCGTTTGACTGATCTTCAACACACATCATCGGCCCCCGATGCCGCTCCGCCCGCGTTCCGCGATGAGGAAGGCGCACTGGATCCGCGTTTCCTCACCCTCGTTGAGGCGGCTCTTGAGACTGCGGATGCGGCGGCGCTCGGCCGGCTTGTCATTGATTTGCACGAGGCTGATCAGGCGAGTTTGCTTGAAGCGATTGATCCCGATCAGCGCCCCACCTTCATCGAATTACTTGGCCCTGCTTTCGACTTTGCGGCGCTCACCGAAGTTGATGACTCGGTTCGTGAAGAAATTCTCGAAGAGCTCGACACGGAAACGCTTGTCGAAGGCGTGCGAGAGCTTGAGAGCGATGATGCGGTCTATATTCTTGAAGATCTCAATAAAGAAGATCAGGCCGAAATTCTTGATGCGTTGCCCGCGCTTGATCGCGTCGCGCTGCAAAAGAGCCTTGATTATCCGGAAGGATCAGCCGGCCGTTTGATGCAGACGGATTTGATCGCGGTTCCGCCATTCTGGACGGCGGGGCAGGTGATTGATCATCTCGCTGAAACGCCGGATCTGCCTGATAGTTTTTTTGAAGTCTTTGTCGTCGATCCGTCCTATCATCTTTTGGGCAATGTGTTTCTTGATCGTCTTGTGCGGTCGCGGCGAACCGCGCGGATCGATGAGTTGATGAATCCGGATCGCCGTCGTGTGGAAGCCACTGATGATGGCGAAGATGTCGCGCGGTTGTTCCAGCGTTATAATCTTGTCTCTGCCCCTGTTGTGGATGAAGACAATCGTCTGCTTGGCGTCGTCACCATCGACGACATCGTCGACGTTATCCAAGAAGAAGCGGATGAGGAAATCAAAGCGCTCGGCGGTGTGAGCAGCGAAGAAGAACTCTCCGACTCCATCATTGAAACGGCGAAGAGCCGTTTCGGTTGGCTCTTTGTCAATTTGCTTACGGCGTTTTTGGCGTCCTCCGTTTTGGGCCTGTTCGAAGCCTCGCTTGCTAAGATGGTGGCGCTGGCCGTTCTTGCGCCGATCGTCGCCGGGCAGGGGGGTGTGGCGGCAACACAAACCATGACTGTGGCTGTGCGCGCGCTCGCAACGCGTGAATTGGGCGCGGCGAACGCGATACGCGTTACATTCCGCGAAACATTCGTTGGACTTTTGAACGGTCTCGCTTTTGGTTTGATCACAGGCGCCGTGGCTTCGCTCTGGTTCCAAGATTGGAATATCGGCTTTGTAATTTCACTCGCGATGACCGTGAATTTGGTTGCAGGCGCTTTGGGCGGCATTTTGATCCCGATGACGCTCGAGCGCTTCCGCTCTGATCCTGCTGTCTCGTCAGGGGTATTTGTGACGACGGTCACGGATGTTGTCGGCTTTTTCTCCTTTTTGGGGATCGCAACGCTCTGGTTCGGCCTTCACTGAACCGTCTGTTACCGATTTCTTAAAATTTTTCGTGCGAGAACCCGCTGTATTTCGTTATGGCGGGATTAATTCCGATGGTTTCTCAGGCTTTTTCGATCAAATTACAGCGCGCTTTTGTGATTGTGGCGCTTGCCGCGAGCCTTGCGGGCTGCGCAACAAGTGGATCAAAAAAAGTCGCGATGTCCGGCTCGTCTTCCGCCATGATCCCTGTCGCTCAAAAATATGCCGTGCATGGTGTCGATGTCTCGCGTTATCAGGGGCATATTGATTGGCATGAAGCGCGAAAGGCAGGCACGCGCTTTGCTTTTATCAAAGCGACTGAGGGCGGCGATCATGCAGATGAAAATTTCGCGCTTCATTGGATGATGGCGAAAGATGCGGGCGTGCCGCGTGGTGCTTATCATTTCTATTACTGGTGCCGTCCGGTGCAGGATCAGATCAAATGGTTTTTTGAACATGTGCCGGTTGAGCGTGATGCGTTGCCACCAGTGCTCGATGTCGAATGGTATGGCGCGGCCTCTGAGAAATGTCCGCATAAGGTGCCGCGTGACAAGGCACTCAAAGCGATGAAGACATTTTTGACAGCGGCCGAAAAACATTACGGCAAGCGACCGATCATCTACACCACGATTGATTTTTATCGCGATGTCATTGACGGTGATTTGCATGATTACCCTTTATGGGTGAGAACTGTGAATGCCGAACCGCATGAACGCTATGGCGATCGCCGTTGGGTGATGTGGCAATATACGGATCAAGGTCGTGTGCCGGGCATCAAGGGCAATGTCGATCGTAATGTTTTTGTAGGCGACGAAACGGCTTGGCGCCACTTTGCGGGCCCCGCTTTCGTGCCTCACGCACCCGCATCAAATGCGGTCGCGATGAATTAAACCGGGAAATTTTGATCTACGACCAATCGTCTCACTCTCTTGATAAAAAAAGCGGGGCTTTCGCCCCGCTTTTCTGTATTTCCACACCAATCCTTATGCTTAACGGAGCAGTTGAATGAGTGACTGATCCGACTGCTTTGTATTTGATAAGATCGCTTGAGCAAAGCTCTGTTGAACCTGCAATGCAGACAATTTAGTACCCACATCTGTCAAGTCCGCTGCTTCGAGATCATTTGCCGATTGATTCAGAAGGCTGATAAGTCCAGCGTTAAAGTCCTTACGATCACTGATGATCGAAGTTGCTGATGCAACCTGACTTTGAGCAAACGAAATTGTATTGATCGAAGTATCAAGTTTATCAATCGCATTTAACAAACCTACGCCAGCGTTTCCGTTTTCATAGTTTTGTGCGAAGTTATTATTTGTCACGTCAGGAGAATTGCCGACGCTATCGACCAGACCGAGCGAAGACGCACTAATTGTCAGCGTCGCTCCACCCGCAGTGGTCAACTGAACAAGCTGGGAAGCACCCTTTTCATTTAAGGTAACCCGGAGTGCATCACCCGTTAACAGATTTACACCGGAAGATACTGAGTCACGAACATATTGGTTTAAGGTATTCATTGCCGACCTGAACGCTTTAGCAGCATTGGCACGACTGACGTCCGCATCGCGAGCGTCGGTTGCCGCTTTGAAGTTATGCTGCACGCCATAGATTGTCGAACTATCCCCGACAGCAGAACTGGCGCCTGCTGCCGGTGTCGCCGAATTCGCCTTTACGTCTTCGATATAGGTCACTTTATTGTTGTTGGCAGCTCGGGTGTTCGTCAGCAGATTATTGATATTGTAACCTGCTACAAAGTCGAGTGTGCCGACAGGGACGCCAAGTGTACCGTTGGATGCCCCTGCGGTACCAACAGCTTTGAGAGCGACCGCGACACCTTTTTTACTGGCTAGATCAGTGCCCCCGAAACCATCTCTTCCAAAGCTTGCGCCGTTAAAAGTGGCCGAGAACTGCAAACCGTTTGCTGTGTTTGTAAGGGCAGAGTCGATACCAAGTTTTTCACGAAGGGCTGACTGGAATTCGCCAATTGTGTGAACCGTTACACTCGTATCCGAATCTGTTCCAACGGTTTCGGCACCATTGGCAGTTGATGTGCGACCGATTTTTATGTCGACCGTTTTGCCACCCGCCGAAAATGTAAACGTCGTTCCATGCGTAAGGCGTTGTCCGCCAAGCGTAGCATAGACGTTATTCGCGGCCACACCTTTATCATCCGTCACAAGGGCGGTATCAACCGTCTGATTTGTAACGTTTCCACCACCATTAGCAGCACCATTTCTCAGCCCTAAAGTGAAGCCGAACTGTGTGTTGTTTGGATCAGTATCAATACCCTGTGTAACGCCGGTCGCTGCTTGTCTCGATTGTGTTTCTGATGCGGCCTTCAATGTTGCGCGTGTATCAGCGAGAAGTTTATTGATTGAATCTAATCCCGTCTTCGCCGATTTGATTGAGGTGAGCGCTGTGGAAATGCCATCATTGACTGTGCTCAACCGCGAAGAACGGTCATTGAAGCCACTCGCGGTAATGTAACTCGCAAGTCCGTCGGCGGCACTGTTAATCTTTTTGCCGGAAGTGGCTTGTAGTTGTAAATCGCTAATCCGAGAATTGATGGAAAGCAGGGATGTTAAACCCTGAGCCATTGATGCTGACATAGACATAGTGGTTCATCCTTCTGATGAGACATCCGTGTGCTTGATTGCAGAACGGAACGCCGCTTCTGCGACGTGATCCCAAGGATGAGGGACGAGGCTCTCCGCTGAAATGCGGGCGCGATATTCAGGGAAACTATAGTTAATTTCGTGCGACAATTCACGCGAGGGTTGAAATCGCGCACGTTACAATTTGATTTTAATGTATTGAAAATTTTAATTGAATGCCGCCACACGCGGCGAGAGCGTTAACAAATCGTTAATTGCCCACAAATTTTATACGGTCTTTGCCGTACGATTGCCTTGTGGTGTGGGCTGTTCAGAGTCCATTGCAGCGTTTGTTTCATTTTGGCGCGCATAGGCACGAAGACGCAGCAGGGCTTCTTCAGGACTCTGGCTGATTGTGCGTCCGCTATGTTCATCAATCACACGGAAGACAACCGAGCCGGTTTCCCAATCGATCGTTGTGCGTCTTGTGGTGGCATTTGGAGCGGATTTCTTATCAGCCTGAGCGGTGCGATCGGGGCGGCTGCTGTCCTGATCACTGTCGCGGGTGGTTTCGCCTTTTTGAACGCGCGGTACGCCGATTTCGGTGTCCGCGATAAGACCCCTGATCGGGGGCGAAAGGATCGCGGTGGAGGTCATGATCTGTCTATCCTCTTCATAAGCCCTTTTCCAAATGAGAAAGGGTTACGCTTCTCGTACAACACGAGCCGCAAAAAAATCGTTTTGAAATTCGCTCAATTTGTTCCGATTGCGGGATGTCATTCGGTTAAGCCTAGCTTTTTCTTGAAATCATGATTGGCTGGGCATGCGGGCGTAGTGTGGGTTTCTGTTTGATGCCGTTTCGAGAATAGACATCAAGTTTCTGTGGCGCTTCCACATCATCGGCAAGACCACGAATGAGATTTTCTGAGGCTTTGCTCAAAGTTTGCAACACTTTGAGATTGGCATCGAGCGCCGCTTCAAAACGGGCTTGTCGCGCTTTCAAGCGATCAAGCCCCTCCGGCTTGAAGCGGGCAAGTGCCACCGCGTTGTTTTTGAGTTTCAGAACATCACGGTGATAGGAATCCGTCAGTTGGCTTTTTTTTTCATAAAGCGTGAAGGCATCTCGTAGACGTGCTTCGGCAAGACGGTCTGTCTCTTCACGAATTAAGGTTTCCACCGCGTCGAGCCGTTCTTCCACCAATTTGCAAAGCGCTTCGGCTTCGGTTTCTGAATGGATCGTGGTGCGTGTCAGCGGAACAGAATTTTTATTTTGATTGCTCATTTGAGGGTTTTCCGGTTTCTTGAAGTTCAATCAATGCGGCATAAACGCTACGGGCGATGCCGACGCCACCGGAACGCGATACACTTTTGGCCAATTCATCGGTGAGAAGTCCGCGCCAAGCGTCGCCGCCTGCGCCTTGTCCTCCGAGAGGGCCGTCACCATCGAGCAAAGATGTCATTTGCCCAAACATCGACGCTAAAAAATTTGATTCAAAATCTTCAGCCAGCGCCTTAAGCTTTGGATATTGCGTTTGTGTTTTTAGGGGTGTTGGTGAAGCAAGTGCGAGGGATGACGTCATCACATGACCTCGATTTCAGCTTGCAACGCGCCTGCGGCTTTAATCGCTTGCAGGATGGAGATGATGTCACGCGGACCAATACCAAGGGCGTTCAACCCATCAACCAATTCTTTCAAAGTCACACTGTCTTTCAACACGGCGAGTTTATTGTTCTGTCCTTGATCCACTTGGATTGTGGTGCGCGGCACAACCACCGTCTGCGCTTGATCACCAGAGAAAGGCCCTGGTTGGCTTACCAGCGGTTGTTCAGTAATAGAGATTGTTAAATTGCCTTGGGCGATGGCAACGGTTGAGACACGGACATCTTTACCCATCACAATAACGCCCGTGCGCTCGTCAATCACAACGCGCGCCACTTGATCGGGATCGACTCGCAATTGTTCGATCTCGGTCAAAAGCTGCACCATATTGCCTTTGAAATTTTTTGGAATGGCGAGATTGACGGTTGAAGGATCTGTGGGTTCAGCCGCATTCGCCGCCATGAATTCATTAATCGCGAGCGCGATGCGGCGACCTGTTGTTAAATCCGGATTACGCAACGCAAGACGCACGGTGCGCGTATCTTTGAATTGATAATCGATTTCCTGTTCAATCAGAGCGCCGTTGGAAATGCGCCCCACAGTGGGTACACCGCGTGTGAGACTGGCGGCGGCGCCTTCAGCTTGAAAGCCAGCAATCGCAACAGAGCCTTGTGCTACCGCATAGATTTCACCGGTTGCGCCCATCAGCGGTGTGACGAGCAATGTGCCGCCTTGCAAACTTTTCGCATCCCCAAGTGCAGACACTGTCACATCAATGCGCGATCCTTTGCGCCCGAAGGCAGGGAGATCGGCCGTCACCATCACTGCGGCGACGTTGGCGGTTCTCAAATTGGCACCGCGGGTGTTGACACCAAGCCGTTCAAGCATCGCCGTCAAACTCTGCTTGGTGAAAGGCGCGTTGTTTAGGGTATCGCCCGTGCCGTTGAGGCCGACAACTAAACCATAACCGACGAGCTGGTTTTGTCTGACCCCTTCGATGGAGGCGAGGTCCTTGATGCGCGAAGTTTCAGCAAGGGCCGGTGTGAATGCGAGAAGCCCGATGACGCAGACGCTCATCATCTTCTTCAAGAAATTTATCCGCACGGGCTTTCTCCAGCACTCTGAGCGCATCAAATTGATGCCTCATGCGCAAAGCGAGCCGCATGCCATCAGAGAAGCCATCATAAAGCGTTGAAAAGACGCATCAAATTTTATCGACCGTCAAAATAGACTTTGCCGAGGGGCAAGTTTTTCAAGTTTTTCGGGCAGGTTTTGCCGCAATTTTAAGCTTTTCTTTACCAAGTTTTCTCAATGTGACGTTGAAATTTTGAGCGAGGCTTTGATCATGCGGATTACGACATCATCGCCTGCGAATACGGCAACGGGATCGTCGCGTGCGGTAGGGGCGGGAGGCTCAGAGCGATTCCGTGTGATCGGTGATCCTCCCTCGCAATCCGCATCGACTCAGTCTCTTGCGACAATCGGTCTCAGCTCGGTTTTGGCGCTTCAGGAAGAGCGTGAAACGCCGCTTGAGCGGCGTAAGCGTCAGGTCAGACGCGGGCTCAGTATCCTTGATGCGCTTGACGCGATCAAACGTGACTTGGTGCTCGGGCAGAGCGGGGAAGCAAGTTTTTCGCGACTCTCGGAGGCTCTTGCGCTGGCTAACCCCGCAGATCTCGATACCGAAGCGCGTGGTCTTTTGCGTGCCGTTGATGTGAGGGCGGCCGTCGAGCTCGCCAAAGCCGGGCGCTAAGCTGTTCACAGGACTATTGCTGATTATCGTAGCATTGCCCGCAATTTTTCGCTAACAGACACGCCATGTACGGGTTCGTATCACCAGATCCGGGTGGTTAAGCTCGGAAAGGGTGGATGAGATGCCAAAGCGGCAGGGTAAAAGAATGGCTACCGCAGTCACGCTCGACCACGATTATCGGCCGTCGGAAGACGAGCCGTTTATGAATGAAAGACAGCGCCAATATTTCCGGAAGAAGTTATTGGCGTGGAAAGATGACATATTGCGCGAGGCGCGCGAGACCATCGCCAATCTGCAAAATGACAGCGAGAATCATCCTGACATTGCCGATCGCGCCTCGTCCGAGACCGACCGCTCGATCGAACTTCGTTCACGCGACCGCCAGCGCAAATTGATTGCGAAAATTGATGCCGCGCTCGCGCGTCTTGATGATGGCACTTATGGCTATTGCGAAGAAACGGGCGAACCGATTTCAATCAAGCGTCTTGATGCGCGTCCGATTGCGACTTTGTCGATCGAAGCGCAGGAACGTCACGAGCGCAATGAGCGCGTTCATCGCGACGATTGAGCGTTATCAGCGCGTCTAGTTTATTCGGACAAATGTCCAGCGCGTTCGCGCTTCGTCGCGACATAGCGCAGATTTGACGGATGTTCGCGACCAAAAAGTCGACGATGGCCAACAACATCGATGCCGGCTCGTTTCATCGCATCAATCTTATCGGGATTATTGGTCACCAGCGTGATTTTACCGACGCCTAATTGCTCGAGCATCGCGGCAGCAAAATCAAAATGGCGTTGATCAAGACCTAAACCCAATTCGGCATCGGCGTCATAAGTATCAAGCCCATCGTCTTGCAGTTTGTAAGCGCGGATTTTATTCGCGAGGCCTGCACCACGACCTTCTTGATCAAGATAAAGAAGATAGCCACCACCTTGCGCTGCCATCATACGAACGGATTCTCGCAATTGATCACCGCAATCGCATTTGAGGCTGCCGAAGAGATCGCCCGTTAAACAAGCAGAATGAAGCCGTACAAGAACTGCATTTTTTGGATCAGGTGTTCCGACTTTTACAGCCACTTGATCGCGCAAACCTTCACCACCGCGAAAGACAATGAATTCGCTCTTTTCAGCGCCTTCAAGCGGAACAGGCGCGCGCGAAACCAAAGTAACTTTGGTTGTCGCTTGCCGCCGATAATGTTCTATCGCTTCGGCTTTCACAGATAGGATCGCTTCGCCTGCGAGAGTCTCGCTGTCGGCGGGCAATACGATGATCGCGGGCAACAGAAGCGCAAGCCCGGCAAGATCAAGACCCGCACGGTCTATGATTGTCGTGGCGCCAACCGGCGCGTCGATCCGCGCATCGGGTTTGGTTGAAAGTGCTAAAATCCGTTCCGCATCCAAGCGCGGCAGCGCCAAGGCACCGGCCGTCTCACGTTGAACACCGAGCCGAGCGAGACGCTTCTCAGTCAAAACGAGATGAGCTTTTCCGGCTGACAGCGCCGAAAGGGCGGTGAGCATACGCGGATCGGGATTGTCGGCGGAAACCACCAAACCCGAACGGTCGCCATCGATCAAAAGAACGGGGCGACCCGCGCGCAATTCCGCGATCGCGCGTTCGACGGAAAGCCGGTCGAAATTCTCAATCAGGCGGGGCGTTCGGGGTTGCGGCATCTTTGTCTGAAGGGTTCAGGTCACAAGTTTGTTCTTAGGCGCTCGTCGTCGCGCTGTCTATTGGCAGAGCGGCAAAGGAGATTGCCCAAGTGCCGAACTGCTTTGGCATCCTTGCATATAAGACGTCAGGACCGCCCATCAATATGCGCGCGGACCGAAGTAAAAACGGCCTCGAACATCGCGTTAGTCAAAACGCCTGTGTTCGTATTGTAGCGGGAGCAGTGATAACTGTCGAAAAGGACAGGACCGTCGAGTTCATGGGCCGCGCCATGCGCGAAAGGGTGGGCCGAGAGCGGTTTTCCGAAGCTTTTGATCACCGCATCATGGGCAATGCGACCGAGCGCGACAATGGCCTTGAGCCCTTTCGTCCCATCGATGGTTTTTTCAAGAAAGGGTCGGCAAGTTTTGATCTCGGCCGGAGTTGGCTTGTTCTCAGGCGGTACGCACCGCACCGCATTGGTGATCTTTGCACCAATTAAAGTGAGGCCATCATCAGGCCGTGCTTCATAAGAGCCTTTGGCAAAGCCAAATTTGATCAAAGTGCGATAAAGAAGACCGCCCGCATAATCGCCGGTGAAGGGCCGCCCTGTGCGGTTGGCGCCTTTCAATCCCGGGGCGAGGCCGACAATCAGAAGCGTCGCTTCCGCAGCTCCGAAATTGGGAACCGGTGCATTATGCCAGTCGGGATAATCTTTGCGGGCGGACAAACGATAATCGACCAGCCGCGGACAGAGTTTACAATTCCGCGGCGGGTCGAGAACTAAGGTCATAATCGGTTCGACATGAAGCCCAATCAGACTTCAACGGGTTCAATCGTTTCAGCCGAACGGGCCGGGCGTTTTTCGCGCGGTGCGCGTTCTGGCGCTTCGCGCATATCGCGTCCGATCTTCGGCAAAAGGCTAACAATATCGATGAAATCATCAGCCTGACGACGCAATTCATCGGCCACCATCGGTGGTTGCGAATTGATGGTCGAAACCACGGAGACTTTCAAACCCTTGCGCTGCAACGCTTCCACCAAAGACCGGAAATCGCCATCGCCAGAGAAAATCACGGCATGATTGATAAAAGGCGCAAGTTCGAGCGCATCGATGGCAAGCTCGATATCCATATTGCCCTTCATTTTTCGACGGCCCGTTGAATCGACATATTCCTTCGCAGGCTTGGTGACCACACGAAACCCATTGTAATCCAGCCAATCAATCAGCGGGCGGATCGATGAATATTCCTGATCCTCAACAAGAGCCGTGTAATAATAAGCGCGGAGCAAATTGCCGCGAGACTGAAACTCTTTCAGCAAGCGCCGATAATCGACATCGAAGCCCAGCGATTTTGCGGTCGCGTGGAGATTGGCGCCGTCGATGAAGAGGGCGATGCGTTCAACTGAATTCATGGAATCTTTTCTTTCCTTTGGCCCAGCGTCGCCAGAGCCTCTGCAATAAATAAACAAATACACCAGGTGCGGCCGACGGGCCGTGCGACGAAACCTGCAATAAATTGAATAAGAAACAACTTCCTTATTGGTTGCCTTTTTAGGGATTTTCACGATCTTCCGTCAAGACTTTCCGAAAAAATCTGTCTTTTGTGTCGTTTTTCGGGCCATCAAAAGTAAAATTCCCGGTTTTTCGATAATTTTGCGCCGAAAAACTTGCGTCACGCCACCGGCCCGTGTATCAGGCGCTTTCTGTTCCCTTTCCGCCCAGCAAGGAGACTGAGCATCCATGGCTCGCGTCACCGTTGAAGATTGCATCGAAAAAGTTGATAACCGCTTCGAGCTTGTTTTGCTCGCAAGCCACCGCGCCCGCATGATCTCAGCCGGTTCGCCGCTGACCATTGATCGTGACCGTGATAAAAATCCGGTCGTCGCTTTGCGCGAGATTGCCGATTCGACGATCTCGCCGGAAGATCTCAAAGAAGATCTGATCCACTCGCTTCAGAAACATGTCGATGTGGATGAGCCGGAAGCTGAAGCGGTGCCAATGATCGGCGCGGCTCCCGCTGCAACCGACGACACGAATGTTGAATTTGACCGCATGACCGAAGAGGATCTGTTGCGCGGCCTCGATGGTCTCGTACCGCCCTCGGGATCGGATGACGACGCCGACTGATCGCACGCGCTTCAATTTGTGATTTTAATAAAGCCCGGTGTCATGCCGGGCTTTTTTTGTTCTGTATTAACGGTGCTGGTCGTGATCTCTTGCGAAGAGGGCACGAAATCGTGATAGTTTTGTGAAGTCGCTTGCGAGAACCGAGCGATAGGTCACAAGAGGAGCCGTTGCCCGCGCCATGATGCGCCAATATGAGCTGGTCGAAAAAGTCAAAGCCTATAATCCGCAGACGGATGAGGCGCTGCTCAATCGCGCCTATGTCTATGCGATGCGGGCGCATGGCAACCAGAAGCGGGCATCGGGTGCGCCCTATATTTCGCACCCGCTTGAGGTCGCAGCCATCCTTACCGATCTGAAGCTCGATGACGCAACCATTGTTGCGGCTCTGCTGCATGACACAATTGAAGACACGGAAACAACGCGCGAAGAAATCGATCGGCTTTTTGGTCCGGCAATCGGCAATCTTGTCGAAGGTCTGACAAAGATCCAGAAGCTTGATCTTGTTTCAAAGAAAGCCGCGCAGGCTGAAAATCTTCGTAAGCTTCTTCTCGCCATTGCAGATGATGTGCGTGTGCTTTTGATTAAGCTTGCGGATCGTCTTCATAATATGCGCACGCTGCATCATATGGCAGAAGCCAAACGCGCACGCATTGCGGAAGAGACGCTTGATATCTACGCGCCGCTTGCAGGTCGAATGGGGATGCAGGACCTGCGTGAAGAATTAGAAGATCTTGCCTTTCGCCACTTTTCACCGGAGGCCTATCAGGCCATCAAGCATCGGCTTGAAGAATTGAGTGAAAAAAGTGAACCGGTGATTGGCAAAATTGAAAAGGAACTCACACAAAAATTATCGACTTCTGGCATTCACGCGAGTGTCAAAGGGCGTATGAAACGCGCTTATTCGATCTGGAAAAAAATGGAACGCAAATCGGTTTCATTCGAACAACTTTCCGATATTTTCGGGTTCCGTGTTGTTGTTGACCGCCTTGAAGATTGTTACGCAACCTTAGGCATTGTTCATACGACATGGCAGGTCGTACCGGGACGTTTTAAAGACTATATCTCAACGCCAAAACAAAATGATTATCGCTCGATCCATACGACCGTTGTGGGCCCCGGTAAACAACGCGTCGAGCTTCAAATCCGCACCGAAGAAATGGACCGCATCGCGGAATATGGCATCGCCGCTCACGCGATCTATAAGGACGGCCGTGCTCTGCCTTCTTCATCGCGCGAGGCGGGTGAAAGCAATGTCTATGCGTGGTTGCGTCGCACGCTTGAAACTTTGTCAGAAGGCGACAGCGCGGAAGAATTTCTGGAACACACAAAACTCGAATTGTTCCACGATCAGGTTTTTTGTTTCACGCCGAAGGGACAATTGATTGCTTTGCCGCAAAATGCGACGCCGATTGATTTTGCCTATGCCGTTCATACCAATATTGGTGACACCGCCGTTGGCGCGAAGGTGAATGGCGTGCTCGTGCCTTTGGTCTCGACTTTGCGTAATGGCGATGAAGTCGAAATTGTGCGCGCGGAAGGACAGACGCCGCCCTCCGCTTGGGAAGAAATTGTTGTCACTGGCAAAGCGCGTGCAGCGATCCGACGCGCAACGCGCGCAGCGGTCAGAAAACAATATGCAGGGCTTGGACAAAAAATCATCGAACGTGCTTTTGAACGCATCGGTAAAGAATATACTGATCAGCGCTTGAAAGCGGTGTTGCCCCGCCTTGCACGAGCGTCACTCGAAGATGTGCTCGCCGCCGTCGGCCGTGGTGAAATGTATTCAGGCGATGTCGTTAAAGCCGTCTATCCCGATTATCGCGAAGAGCAGTCTGCAGGTGCTGGCGCCAATCTTGCGGAAGGTGGTTGGTTCGGAATGAAAGGCGGTCAGGGCCTTGTATTCAAAGTGCCCGGCTCAAGCGAGGGTGATGGCGGTGGGGATATGTCTCGTGCCATCCCGATCCGCGGTATCGGTGGGGATCTGCCCGTGCAATTTGCGCCCAATGGCGGAGCGGTGCCCGGCGACCGGATCATCGGTATTTTGACCCCTGGTGTTGGCATTACGATTTACCCGATCCAGTCGCCCGCTTTGACCGCATTCGACGATGAGCCGGAGCGCTGGCTTGATGTGCGATGGGACATTGACGAGCGCCACCCGCAGCGTTTTCCTGCCCAGCTCAATGTTACGGTGATCAATGAGCCGGGGGCGCTCGCGCAGGTTGCAGGCGTGATCGGTGAGAATGATGGGAACATTGATTCCATGTCCCTTGCCGGAAAAACGGCGGATTATCGGGATATGCTGATCAATCTCGAAGTCTGGGACCTCAAACATTTGAATTCGATCATCAGCCAATTAAAGACCAAATCCGTCATCAGCGCGGTTGAACGTGTTAATGGCTGACATGCTGCCGAAACGGGGATAAGGCCGCTTCAGGGGGCTCGAAAGCGCTTCAATTCATGCTAGAGAGCGGTCCGTCGCGCGCCGAAGGAGTTGACCGCCATGACCGAAGACGAGGTTCTTGCCGAATTCAGGGCTGCGGGCGCTCTGCTTGAAGGCCATTTTATCCTGTCTTCCGGTTTGAGAAGTCCCGTTTTTTTGCAAAAGATGTTTGTGTTTCAAGATCCAAAACGGACGGAACGTCTCTGCCGTGCCTTGGCGAAAAAAGCAGAAGCGCGTTTTGGCAAAATCGATGTTGTTGTCTCGCCTGCGGTCGGAGGCATTGTGCCGGGTTATGAAACAGCGCGGCATCTCAATGCGAAAGCGATTTTCGTCGAACGTGAAGACGGTCGTTTTCAATTGCGGCGCGGATTTACTATTCCCGATGATGCGAAAGTGTTGATTGTCGAAGACATCATCACAACGGGCCTGTCATCGCGCGAATGTATTGAATCGATCTCAAGCCTCACGAAGAATTTGGTTGGCGAAGCCTGTTTGATTGACCGCTCTGGCGGCAAGGCAGAGTTGGGTATTCCTTATGTGGCGCTGGCAACACTTGATATTCCGACTTATCCCGCAGACCAACTTCCGCCTGAATTGGCGTCCATTCCCCCAATCAAGCCCGGCAGCCGGGCGTTGAAAGTATAAAGCGATTATGACTGTCATCCCTCACATTCGCCTTGGGCTCAATATTGATCACGTCGCCACGATCAGAAACGCGCGTGGCGGTAATAATCCTGATCCGGTGCGTGCGGCGATGCTTGCGGTTGAAAGCGGCGTTGATGGGATCACTGCGCATTTGCGCGAAGATCGTCGCCACATCCGTGATGAGGATATGGCGCGCTTGAAACTGGAAATCGCAAAGCCATTGAATTTTGAAATGGCCGCAACGGAAGAAATGAAAAAGATTGCGCTACGCGTTAAGCCTCATGCGGCCTGTCTTGTACCTGAAAAGCGCCAAGAACGGACAACTGAAGGCGGACTTGATGTGGTCGGTCACCGCAATCATTTAAAGCCCTTTATTGCGGAATTGAATGAGGCGGGTATCCGCGTCTCGTTGTTTATCGAGCCAGATCGTCAAGCGATTGAAACAGCACATGCGCTCGGGGCGCCGGTGATTGAATTGCATACAGGCACTTATTGCGAAGCCTTCTCTCATGGCGATCATCAACGCGTGTCGCAAGAGTTCGCGCGGCTCAATGAAGGTGCGGCGATTGCTGGTGCTTTGGGGCTTGAAGTTCATGCGGGCCACGGTCTTGATTTTGCGACCGCCGAAAAGCTTGCCGAAATTCCTGAAATTCGCGAATTGAATATTGGTCACTTCATCATTGGTGAGGCGATCTTTATCGGTCTTCATCATGCGATCATGCAAATGCGTGCCGCGATTGATCTAGGCCGCTCAAGGGCAAGGCCGCGCTCATGATCATCGGGCTTGGTTCCGATCTCTGTGATATTCGTCGCATTGAGAAAACGCTTGAACGTTTTGGGGATCGTTTTGTCGCGCGCGTATTCACAAACGTTGAGCAACGCAAAGCGGAAAGCCGTGCACATCGTGCCGCCACTTATGCGAAGCGCTTTGCGGCTAAAGAGGCCTGTGCAAAAGCTTTGGGAACCGGCTTTAGTCGGGGTGTGTTTTTAAAAGACATCGGTGTCGTCAATGGGCCTTCGGGCGCGCCGACAGTGGCGTTGACTGGTGGGGCGGCAAAGCGGCTCGCGGCCCTCGTGCCGAAAGACCATGATGTCAATATTCTTCTGACGCTTACCGATGAGGCGTCCTTGGCCATGGCCGTTGTTGTGATTGAGGCTTTGCCGCGCCATGCCCCTTCGCCTTGATTGCGAGTCAGGGGGACCGAGGACTATAGAGGGGTCGCGCCGCCTTCTTGCTTTAGGTGGCGTGGAAGAAGAACAGAAAGTTGACGTGGGATGAGCGATCTCAAAACATCGGATCCGGAAAAGGCCCAAGAATCGGGCCTGATCGAAACCTTCAAAGTCATTATTCAGGCGCTCTTGATCGCGGTTGTGATCCGGACTTTGTTGTTCCAGCCTTTCAATATTCCCTCGAGCTCGCTTGTGCCAACCTTGCTTGTTGGTGATTATCTTTTTGTCTCGAAATTTTCTTACGGGTTTTCGAAACATTCCATTCCCTTCAGTCCGCCAGTTTTTTCGGGCCGCATTTTTGGATCCGAGCCAAAGCGCGGTGATATTGCGGTATTCAAATTGCCGCGCGATCCCTCAATTGATTATATCAAACGTGTGATTGGTCTTCCGGGTGATCGCATCCAGATGATTGACGGCATTCTTCAGATCAATGGCCAGCCGGTGCCGAAACAAAAACTAGGTACAAAAGAATTAAATGCCGGAGCCGGCTATAAAGATGAAGCGACCTATTATCGTGAAACATTGCCGAATGGCGTAACCTATACAATTCAGGAACTCGAAAAATTCGGCAATAAGCTTGGTCGTAATACATCCGCTTATGTGGTTCCGCCCGGTCACTTTTTCATGATGGGTGACAATCGCGACAATTCGCTCGACTCTCGCGACATGTCTTCGCAAGGCGTGGGTTATGTCCCTTATGAAAATTTTGTGGGCCGTGCCGAAGTGATTTTCTTCTCGGTCGAAGAAGACTCAGCCGCCTGGAAAATTTGGGAATGGCCATGGTCGGTGAGATGGTCACGTATTTTTAACCGGATCGGATGATCGCGTGGCGGCAAAGCGCATAAGTTCCGACCTTACCGAGTTAGAAAATCGGATCGGGTATCACTTCAAGAGTCGTGCCTATCTCGAGCAAGCTTTGACACATATCAGTGCCGTGAAAGCCCCCGTGTCCGCTGACGCTTATTATGAGCGGCTTGAATTTTTGGGTGATCGCGTTTTAGGCCTAGCGATCGCCGAATTGCTTTATCGAAATTTTCCGCATGAAGCCGAAGGGGTTTTATCACGTAGGCTTGCCACTCTTGTTCGCAAAGAAAGTTGCGCGCAAGTCGCTGAAAGCTGGGGCGTGAGTCCCTTCATCAAGCTGGGCCCAGGTGAGATGCAATCGGGCTTACGCAAGAAGGGCGTGTTGCTCGGCGATCTCTGTGAAGCCATCATTGCGGCCATCTATCTTGATGGCGGCTATGATGCGGCGCGACATGTGGTCGAACAAAGCTTTGGTCACAAGCTTCATGAGAGCGATGCTGCGCGGCGTGATGCTAAATCAAGCCTTCAAGAATGGGCCTTGGGACGGGGCTTACCGGTGCCTCATTATCATGAAGTCAAACGTTCAGGCCCTGATCATGCGCCGCTTTTTGTGATTGCGGTTAAGGTACAAGGCTTCTCATCCTGTGAGGCAGAGGGGCCATCGAAACGTTTGGCCGAACATACTGCGGCTGAAGCCTTTATGTCGCGTGAAGGCGTGGAGAGACCGTAATGACTAATGAGACGCCGACACGCTGTGGTTATGTCGCATTGATCGGCGTGCCGAATGCCGGAAAATCAACGCTTGTGAATGCGCTTGTTGGGGCAAAAGTTTCAATCGTTTCGCGCAAAGTGCAAACGACGCGGGCGCTTGTGCGCGGCATCGCGATGGTTGATCAGACACAGATTATTTTCGTTGATACGCCCGGGATCTTCTCACCGAAGCGTCGTCTCGAACGCGCGATGGTTACATCCGCTTGGGGCGGTGCGGGCGAGGCCGATGCGGTCGGGCTCGTGATCGATGCGCGCAAGGGCATTGATGCGGATGTTGAAGAGCTTCTCAACTCTTTGAGCGAATGGAAAAAGCCGATCCATCTCATCTTGAATAAAGTCGATCTTGTTGATCCGCCACATCTTCTCACTTTGGCGGAAATGCTGAATGCGCGCATCGCGTTTCGTGAAACCTTTATGGTGTCAGCGACGACCGGAAGCGGGGTTGATCGCGTACGCTCGCATTTTGCGGCTTTAATGCCCGAGGGTCCGTGGCTTTATCCGGAAGATCAAGTCTCTGATGCGCCCATGCGTATGCTTGCTGCTGAAATCACGCGTGAGAAATTATTTGAACGGCTGCATGATGAATTGCCTTATCGGTCAACTGTTGAAACTGATCAATGGCAACAACGCAAAGATGGGTCCGTTCGCATTGAACAAACGATTTTTGTCGAGCGTGAAACCCAGCGCATGATTGTGCTGGGTAAAGGTGGGCAGACCATCAAAGCGATTGGTGCGGCCTCGCGCAAAGACATTGCCGAGGAAATTGAAACACCGGTGCATCTTTTTCTTCATGTAAAAGTGCGTGAGAATTGGTCAGATGATCCGGCGCGGTATCGCGAAATGGGTCTTGAATTTCCGAAAGAGTAAATTGCAGGAGCGGGCGTAAAGCATATGGAATGGCAGGATGATGCCATCGTGATTGGTGTGCGCCGTTTGGGCGAGGCCGATGTCATTCTTGAAGCGATGACGCGCGCGCATGGTCGTCATTTGGGTGTTGTGCGTGGTGGCCGTTCGCGCCGTTTGCAACCGGCATTACAAGCGGGGAATGCCGTGTCTCTTTCTTGGCGCGCACGGCTTGACGAGCAGCTTGGTCATTTTGCCGTCGAACCCATGCGGATGCGTGCGGCGGCATTTATGGGCCAAAGACGCACGCTTTATGCATTGACGACAATTGCAGCTCTTGTGCGTCTCTTGCCTGAACGTGATCCGCATCCTTCACTTTATGATGCTCTCGAAATCATTTTGAATACGATGGATCAAGATGATCTCGCAGCCCCTTTGCTCGTGCGGTTTGAAGTGGCGTTACTCGCAGAACTTGGTTTCGGCCTTGATTTGACAGAATGCGCGGCTACAGGCGCAAAAGAGCGATTGATTTATGTCTCGCCAAAATCGGGTCGTGCGGTGTGTGAAGAGGCGGGCGAGCCTTATCGCGAGCGGCTCTTCAAGCTTCCGGCCTTTCTTTTAGATCAGGCCAATGTCGGCTTGCCGCAAGAAAGCGATGTTGCCGATGGTTTGACTTTGACAGGCTATTTTCTCGAGCGCCATCTCTTCGGTGCGCGCAATCTGCCGCTTCCAGAGGCACGGGAGGCGCTTTCAACCCTCTATCGACAGGGAAAGGGCGCTGAAACCCTCGGCTAGAGGGGCTTCGGCTTGCCGCGAATCGGTTCTGAGGGCATCCGGACACAGGTAAAAACTGAGGTAGGTTCATGGGTAAGCGCGTCGCTCCGCCGGATGATAAGGGCATTGAGGAAATCTCGCTGAAAGATGCGCTTGAAGAGCGTTATCTCGCCTATGCGCTTTCTACCATCATGCATCGCGCGCTGCCGGACGCGCGTGACGGTCTGAAGCCCGTTCATCGCCGTCTTCTTTATGCGATGCGCTTGTTGCGTTTGGATCCCGGCCAGGCCTTCAAGAAATGCGCACGCGTTGTCGGTGACGTGATCGGTAAATATCACCCGCATGGTGATCAATCGGTCTATGATGCGCTTGTGCGTCTCGCGCAAGATTTTGCGGTTCGCTATCCGCTTGTTGATGGTCAAGGCAATTTCGGAAATATCGACGGTGATAATCCGGCTGCGATGCGTTACACCGAAGCGCGTCTCACAGAAGTGGCGCGTTTGCTTCTCGAAGGTCTTGACGAGAATGCTGTTGATTTTCGTGAAACCTATGATGGTTCGGAAGAAGAACCGCTTGTTCTTCCCGCAGCATTTCCCAATCTTCTGGCTAATGGATCGCAAGGCATTGCAGTCGGGATGGCCACATCAATCCCGCCGCATAATGCCGCTGAACTTTGTGACGCCGCGCTTTATTTGATCGCTCATCCGAAAGCGACCACTGATCAAATACTCACCTTCGTGCCAGGTCCCGATTTTCCAACCGGCGGTGTGATTGTTGAATCACGCGAGTCGATTGCCGAGACCTATCGCACAGGTCGTGGTTCATTTCGCGTTCGAGCGAAATGGACAAAAGAAGATCAGGGACGGGGATTGTGGTCGATCATCGTGACCGAAATTCCCTATATGGTTCCGAAATCGCGGCTTATCGAAAAACTTGCCGAATTGATCAATGACCGGAAATTGCCTTTCCTTGCCGATGTGCGTGATGAATCGGCAGAAGATATTCGTATCGTTCTCGAACCGCGTGCGCGCACCGTTGATCCTGAAATTCTGATGGAGTCACTCTTCAAACTCACTGAGCTTGAAGCGCGTGTGCCGATGAATATGAATGTGTTGACCGCGGGTCTCGTGCCGCGTGTGCTCGGCCTTGCGGATGTGTTGCGTGAATGGCTCAATCATCGCCGCGATGTTTTGGAGCGCCGATCACGTCATCGTCTGTCACAAATTGATAAGCGTCTTGAAATTCTCAAAGGGCTTTTGATTGTATATCTTGATCTTGATCGCGTGATCAAAATTATCCGCGAGAAAGATGATCCGAAAGCGGAACTCATCAAAGCCTTCAAATTGACTGATGTTCAGGCCGAAGCGATTTTGAATACACGTTTGCGCTCCTTGCGCAAATTGGAAGAGATGGAACTCAAGCGCGAATTAGAAACGCTTACCGAAGAAAAGGCGCAGATTGAATCACTTTTGGCTTCGCCCGAGAAGCAATGGAAGGCGATCTCTTGGCAAATTCGTGAAGTCAAAAAAAGCTTTGGTCCCGACACAAAAATCGGCAAGCGTCGTTCAGCTTTTGCAGACGCGCCTGAGATTGGCACTGTTGATCTCACCGAAGCGATGGTCGAGCGTGAGCCACTTACCGTCGTGCTTTCGGAGAAGGGCTGGATCCGCGCGCTTAAAGGTCATGTCACAGATTTGGGCAATCTACAGTTTAAAGGCGATGACTCGCTGAAACTGAGTTTCCACACCGAGACAACAGCGAAGATCCTTGTCTTCGTCACAAGCGGTAAAGTTTATACGCTTGATGCTTCTAAGCTGCCGGGCGGTCGCGGCTTTGGTGATCCTGTTCGTTTGCTCGCCGATATTGATGAAGGCGCGGAGATTGTTACCGCCTGGCCGCATAAAGCGGGCGAAAAATTATTGTTTGCTTCATCGGTCGGACGCGGCTTCATCGCGCTCTCTGATGATACGATTGCGAACACACGCAAAGGGCGGCAAGTCCTCAATCTTGATGATCGAGAAACCGCTCGATTTGTTGTGCCGGTTGAAGGTGACCATGTCGCCGCGATTGGCGAGAACCGCAAATTGCTTTGTTTCCCGCTCTCGCAAATGGTCGAGATGGCGCGCGGTAAAGGCGTTCGGATTCAAAAATATAAAGATGGTGGCATGGCCGATATCAAGACCTTTAAATTGTCGGAAGGTCTCACATGGAAAGATACCGCGGGCCGTACGTGGACGGTTGGCAAGCCTGACATTAAGGAATGGATTGGCAGCCGTTCGGATGCAGGCCGATTGCCGCCAAAAGGATTCCCAAAAGCGAATAAATTTTCGGCTTAAACTTCGAAAGAAGATTTACGTGTCGGAGTAACGTTCGACGCGTGCCCACCCATTGGTGCCCAAACGTTCTTGCGGCAAGAAGCGGGCTTTATAGGCCATCTTGCGCGAACCGGGAATCCAATAACCGAGATAGAGATAGGGCAATCCGCGTTTGCGTGTGCGCTCGATATGATCAAGGATCATATAGGTGCCAAGGCTGCGTTGGCTCTCTTGCGGATCGTAGAACGAATAGACCATCGACAAGCCGTCGGCGAGGACATCGGTCAAAGCGGTCGCGAGAAGCGGACCTGTTGCCTGACCAAAAAATCCAGGCTCGGTGCTGCGACGCCGATATTCGACAAGCTCGGTGTCGACATGGGTGTCTTCGATCATCAGCGTAAAATCGAGAATGTTCATATCAATCATGCCGCCCTCTGTATGGCGGGCGGAGAGATAGGAACGAAACAAGCCATAATGTTCGGCGCTTGCGGTGTTTGGCACTTCGGTGCCCATGAGATCTGCATTTTTCTCAAGAACACGGGCGAGATTGCGCGAGGGGTTAAATTCGTCAACGGGCACCCTCACGGACACGCAAGCTGAGCAGCGTTCGCAAGCAGGTCGATAGGCGATGGTTTGGGAGCGACGAAACCCGGCTTCCGAGAGCAGGTTGTTCAGGCTCTTTGCCCGGCGGCCGATCAGATGGGTGAAGACTTTCCGCTCCATCTGGCCCGGAATATAGCCGCAGGGGCTTGGCGCCGTCATAAAGAACTGGGTCGGATCTTGCGCTTGATTTGTCATCCGGTGTTCCGTGATCGGTCCCGTGTCCTTACCCTGAGCAGATGATAGGCATGAGTCATCGATCCATGCAATCGCTTTGGGTAAGTCGGCCGCTTTGTCTTTGGGGACTAGCCAGTGCGCTTTTGGATTTTCTATTATGACGTCTTGATGTCAGTGGGTTCAGGCGGGAAGGGCCTCGTAGATGGTGCAGAACATTTTTCGGGTTGGTCTTGTGGCTTTGGTGTCCCTTTTTGTGGCGTCCTGCGCGACAACACCAACATCGCAATCAAATATGTCGGGCGGCGTTGTGGACGTTTCCTATGAAGCTGTGGGCCTCGTGAATTCCTTCCGTGCCCAAAATGGTCTTGGTCCCGTAAGCGTTGACTCCGCCGTTGTTGAAGCCGCGCGCTATCAGGCGGTTGCGATGGCGTCGCGCGATGTGCTTTCCCACGAAGTCGCCGGCGACTTCACAACGCGCATGAATAATGCCGGCTTTACCTATGCACTTGCTACAGAAAATGTTGGTGCTGCAGATCGATCTGTTGCTGACTCGATTAATGCCTGGATCCGTTCGCCCCATCATCGCGAGAATATGCTGATGAGGGAGGCCAAATATATGGGCATGATCAGAGCGAGCGCGCCGGGCTCACGCTATCGGACTTATTGGGCACTCATTCTCACATCAGCCCAGGCAGGTTCGGGCCCGAAAATCATCTACAGCTCGGCCAAGCCCAGCCGAGGGAAAGTTGGAACGCCGTTTGAAAATGACGGCGTCCAGATTTTCTTCACAGGGCAATAATGGATCGCGCGCAGATTTAGCGCGCGAGCATTTCCGCAACACGCGGTGCGAAATAAGTGAGAATGCCATCGGCACCAGCGCGTTTGAAGGCGAGTAAGCTTTCAAGCATCGCACGGTCACCATCAAGCCAACCATTTTTCGCAGCCGCCATGATCATCGCATACTCACCTGAGACCTGGTAGGCGAAGGTGGGCACGCCGAAATGTTCGCGCACACGGTGAACAATATCGAGATAGGGCATTCCTGGTTTTACCATGACCATGTCGGCACCTTCTTCGAGATCAAGCGCCACTTCTCTGATGGCCTCTTCGCCATTGGCCGGATCCATTTGATAGGTTCGTTTATCGCCCACCAATGTTGCCGAGGTTCCGATCGCGTCGCGGAAGGGACCATAAAAGGCGGAGGCATATTTTGCGGCATAGGCCATAATTTGAACGGCCTCATGACCATGATCATCAAGAGCCGCGCGGATGGCTCCCACGCGTCCATCCATCATATCGGAAGGCGCGATGATGTCTGAGCCTGCTTCTGCTTGAACCAGTGCCTGACGGGCAAGCTGGAATACGGTTTCATCATTCAGAATGGTCTCGCCCGAGAGCAATCCGTCATGACCATGGCTTGTATAAGGATCAAGGGCGACATCGGTCATCAAGCCTATTGAGGGCGCGACCTTTTTGATCGCGCGACAGGCCTGACAGACGAGATTGTTAGAATTGAGCGCTTCGCTTCCTGTGGCGTCACGCTTTGCCGGATCCGTATAGGGAAAGAGCGCGATGACCGGAATGCCGAGTTTGGCGGCTTTTTCTGCGTCCCGAGCCGCTTCATCAACGCTAAGTCGCTCGACGCCCGGCATGGACGCGACGGGCACGCGCTGACTGACGCCATCGACGACAAAAATCGGCCAGATGAGATCATCCGTGGTCAAGCGGTTCTCGCGAACCAGCCGACGCGACCATTCCGCTTTCCGGTTCCGCCGAGGGCGATGAGGCAAAATCAAGCGCGCAGAGTCGCGGGACGCCATGGTTACACACTCCAATCCCATCTATTTCTTGTCTTGAGAAGAGCTTTTACCATCGCCTTGGTTGTCTTCGGAAGAGGAAGAGGCGATATTTCTTGTCGAATTATTCGATCTGTTTTGCTCCCTCCTTGGGGCTAAAGGCATAAAACGACCCATGGCCATTCACCTCGATGTCTCGCAAACCAAGCTGCATTTCGTTCTGCAGGTCGCCTATCGGATCTTGGCGGTTTTTTGGCTGATCAAGGGGTTTTGGGCTTGGGCGGACCTGACGGGTGTCCTTGGATCTGGTCTTCATTTGGCGAAGACCGATTTTGAAGCGGATATGGCGATGTCTTTGATTTTTGCGATCCTCGATCTGATTGCAGGTGTCGCACTGTGGATGTCCTGGCGGTGGGGCGCAGGCGTTTGGTTTCTTGTGGCCACCGCTTATGGCCTCTCAGCCATTGCCGCGCAGGCGAGTTTCGGAAGTAAATTTTTGGGCGTGTTAACGCTTGCGCTGGTCGTGATCCATCTGATGCGGATCTTTTTCGTTCGGGCACAACCCGAAAAACGGCTCACAATTGTTTGAGTTTTAATTGGTCCATTTTTAGCCATTGGCTTTTCATCCTGCTTACCCTTTTTAAGGTAAGGTTTTCTTAGGGACAAAAATTAATTCGTCTTTTACGAGCATTCTCATATTCCCTAACGTCAAGATTGTATTACGTTTAGGAATTAAGGGGATGATCTCCGATGAATAAGATGGTCAAGATTTCTGTAAATGACGCTTCGGTGAAGACGCTGGGGGCCGCAGCGCCTGTTTATCTTGAATCGCTTTCGCTCGTCGAAAGGCTTCACCGGGGACTGCTTGACGTGGTCAAGGATGAGTTTGACCGTCGCGGCCGTTCGGACGTCAATCCGGTTCAGGCCTTGTTGCTTTTCAACATTGGCGACAAAGAGCTGACCGCAGGTGAATTGCGTTCACGCGGCTATTATCTCGGCTCCAACGTCTCCTACAACGTCAAGAAATTGGTCGAGACGGGCTATCTCTCGCATGAAAGATCGCGCGTGGATCGGCGGTCTGTAAGGATCCGTCTGACCGAAAAGGGACGCCAAATCCACGACATCGTGCAGGGGCTTTATTCCAAACATACCCGCACGGTGGAACGGGTAGGGGGTATCAGCGAGCCCGAATTTCGCTCGGCCAACGCTATTTTGATGCGGCTCGAACGCTTTTTCAGCGATAATGTGAAATATCGGCTTTAAGAACGACACTTTTTCTTCGTCATCAAATTGCCAAAACTCGGGCGCTAAAGAGGCATCTCAAAAGCGTTATGACAGGAATCATTAACGCGGTTTTGCGATAATGAATTTGTTTTGGGTTTGGGATTTTGATGATGGTTGGTTCTTTCGGGGTTTCCCGTCGTGATTTTTTACGCGGCTCGACTGCTTTAGCCGCAATAGCCTTCGGTGCTGGTTCTGCCCTCGCGCAGGATATGATGGACGAAACCGGTGATCAGGCCGAGTGGGTGCAAAGTTATGACGCCGCCACATCAAAGACATTAGACCGTTCAACTGCACCGTTACTGTCTCCCGGAACCGTCGCTGCTACGGAAGCGGCGATTGAAAAATTCAAATTGTTTATCGCCAAGGGCGGATGGCCGCTTGTTCCGACTGTGCCGTTGAAGCTCGGGATGCAAGATCCCGCTGTTATTGATCTCAGAAAAAGATTGATGGCGTCTGGTGACCTTGATCTTGAAGCCGGTCTTTCCGATGTGTTCGACTCTTTCGTTGAAACGGGTGTGAAGCGTTTTCAAGAATTGCATGGCTTGCGTCCATCCGGTCTTGTCACGCGTCAAACGATTACCGCTTTCAACATTCCAGCCGATGTTCGCCTCAAGCAGCTTGAAGTGAATCTCGTAAGGCTCCGCTCTTACGCTTCCAATCCGGGCAAGAGATTTGTAACTGCCAATATTCCGGGTGCGCTTGTCGAAACGGTTGAGGACGGTGTTGTTCAAACGCGCCATGCGGCAGGCGTTGGAAAGATTGATCGTCAATCGCCGATCATGACCACGCGCGTTATTGATATCAATTTCAATCCGTTCTGGACCGTACCTGCGTCGATCATCAAAAAAGATCTTATTCCGAAGATGCAGGCCAATCCTAATTATCTGATCGAGAACAAGATCAGAATTTTTACTAAAGACGGAAATGAAATCCAATCCAGTCAGGTGAACTGGAAGACGGATGAGGCGACGCGTTATCAATTCCGCCAAGATCCGGGTGGTGAATTCAATTCGCTTGGATTTGTGCGCATCAACATCGCCAATCCTTATGGTGTCTATATGCATGACACACCGGCCAAAGGTATTTTTGGCGATGATTTCCGCTTTGTGTCGTCAGGCTGTATGCGCGTGCAGAATGTGCGTGATTATGTCGAATGGTTGCTTAAAGACACACCCGGCTGGACACGCGAACAAATTGATGAAGCGATCCAATCAGGCCAGCGTGTTGATGCAAAATTGACAAAACCTGTTCCCGTTTTTTGGGTCTATATCACCGCATGGGCGACGCCGGACGGTCTCATTCAATTCCGCGATGACATTTATAACAAAGACGGTTTAGGACAGGTGCCTTTGGTCACGACTGTAAAAGCGACTGACGAATAATCACTGTTCCGGCGTGGTCGTGCCTTGGCGTTTCAAAATGCGCCCCACATCAGGTGTAACAACAGGATCGTCAAAACTTCCTGTCACTGTGTAAGGCAGAATGGCGGGTGCGGTGCCGTTTTCGGGATCAGGTCCGGTTGCGATCCCTTCAAGCGTCAAACGCCGTTCGCCAATATTCACTTGACCGGTCATCGTCATACCATTTGGCGGGAAAATCATTTCCGCCTTCTCGAGCGTTGCATTTCCGTTCGCAATCGCAGCGCTCACATGAACACGATCAAAATCGGTCTTGCCACCTTTCATATCGCGGATGGCCGATAGAGGGCGCGTCTCAATACGTTTCAGGATGGTCGCGAGATTGACACCATTCAGAGTGCCATTGCTGATCGTTACATCGGTCGTTCCTGAAAGCGCTTTCATGATCGCGTCTGCCGTGCGCCCTTTCGATTCAAATTCAAATTTTCCTTCTGTGGTACCTTCGATCTTTCTCATATCCATGAGCGCGAGTGTTGCTTGCGCCAAATCGAGATTATCAAAGCTGCCGTGAAGCGCTAAACGATACCCTTCATCCTCAGGCTTGATCGATACTTTTCCTTTTGCCGATCCTTGAAAGAGTTTTGAGCCGCCTAAAGTCAGATCAAGCGCGCGATCTTTCGCAAGGATTGAAACGGCGAGATTGGCGATCCGCACAATTCCGAGATTCACACGTTCTGCTGAAAGTCGAACATCGAAATCTTGCTCGGGTGTAAGACCATTCGAGAGCGGTTCTGTTTTCCATCCTTGCGCCTGCTTTGGCCAAAGAGGCGACAAAAACTCAGTGACATCCATATCGCCCGCTGAAAGACTTCCAAAAATGAGAGGGCGTTCACCACCAACATCAAGGCCGATGCCGCCTTGCATTTCGATCTTGCCGAGGGTGAGCGCCGCCTCGCGAATGGCGATGCGCTCACTCGTAATTTCCGCCGCCCCTTTAACCGCCAACGGTGTCGTGAAGGTCAAAGGCGGATCGATATCGAGCCATTTGCCGAAGCGATCAAGCGCCTTGATGGCGAGATCGATTGTGCCTGCAAAATGAAGTTCCGGCGTTGTGGCCAAAGCGCCTTCAAGAGTGATCGTGCCGGGCGCGCTCTTGATCAGAAGTGTTGAAGCTTTGCTTCCTGTTTTCGGGTCGATAGGGTCGATCCGAGCGCTCACATCGACGGCCTCGCTTTTCCATGGCAGGCGAAGATCGAAATCGATCCGCCCCGCTTTGGTGATCGACAAATCTGCGTCAAATTTCTCAACAAAGGAGACGGGCGCGTCAGCGGCCACCACAATTCGACCCCCGCGGATGGCAATCGCTTCGATTGGGCTTTGTTGGATTGTATCTGCCGCGCCCAGTGCGCCGGTTAAAAGCGCAAGCGCATTTTGGCGTGTCTCGGGAAGGCTCGAGGGTGGCAGCGTGATCACGGGATCATTGACCGTCAGGCTCGAGCCTGAAAGCCCGCCCGATAACAAGGCCATCACACTCACAGGAACCGAGGCCTGTTGAGATTTTATAGAAAATTTGTCTTTTTTAGAGATAGTTAGATTATATATCTGAAGTGTTGGACGAGGCAAAATCGACAAAGAAGCCGAGAGATCAAGCGTCACATCTGGACCGAGAAATCCGATCAAAGTCGGCCTGATCAAGCGCCCAGCGCGTTCGCCATCGACAGGAACCGAAATCAGGCTGCCAACGCCAATAAGGGCGAGGAAGAGAAGGGCCGCAATGCCGAGGCGTCGTGCCTGTCGCTTGATGTCAAAGGGGCGCATTGATGACGGCTATCTTTTTCCTGAACCAAACTCGGTATACATCGGCCGCCAGGATACCGGAAGCGAGGGAGCACACTCGCTTCTGGATAAAAGGGGGAGACGGATGATGCGGCAGGAACCACTCTGGCGACCGCGGCCTGAAGCGGCGGCGTCGAGCGCGATGGCCGAATTCCGGGTCTTTTTCGGAGCCCGCCTCGGCCGGACATTTGCGGATTATCCCGCGCTTCATCAAGCCTCGGTTGAGGAACGCGGAGAATTCTGGTCGGCGCTTTGGGATTACTGCGGCGTAATCGGCGAGAAGGGAACGGTTTTGCTGGGTGATGACCGGATGCCGGGCGCCGCGTTTTTCCCCGAGGCGCGGCTCAATTACGCGGAAAATCTTCTCCGTGATGCCGATGACCGTGAGGCCATCGTTTTTCGGGCGGAGGATCGTGTTGAGAAACGCATGAAACGACGCGAGCTTCTGCAGGCGGTCGGATCGGCGCAGCGTTTTTTGAAATCCAAAAATGTTGGGGTGGGGGATCGGGTTGCGGCGATGCTGCCGAATTGCCCCGAGGCCATTGTCTTGATGCTCGCCACCGCATCCCTTGGTGCGATCTGGTCTTCATGTTCGCCGGATTTTGGCGTGCGCGGTGTCCTTGATCGCTTCTCACAAATCGAGCCGAAGCTTTTCCTTTGCTGCGATGGCTATTTTTATAATCGCCAGCGTTTATCGATCCGCGACAAATGCGCTGAAATTCTCGATGCCCTTCCGTCGGTCAAAGCCAGTTTGGTGATCGATCTGATTGGCGAGTCAAAAGACGTAGCATCATCGTTGGTCGATGCTGTTGCTTATTCAGACATGATGTCTGAGACTTCAGACGAACCCATTCATTTTGAAAGGCTCGCTTTCAATCATCCGCTTTTCATATTGTTTTCGTCAGGCACGACCGGCATTCCGAAATGTATCGTTCATGGCGCGGGCGGCACGCTTCTTCAACATCTGAAAGAACATCGCCTTCATTCAAATAATGGCGAGAATGATCGCGTATTTTATTTCACCACTCTCGGGTGGATGATGTGGAACTGGCTCGTCTCGGCCTTGGCGTGTCGTTCAACTTTGGTCCTCTTTGATGGATCACCTTTCGCCCCGCGACCGAATGTTCTTTTTGATTATGCGCAACAAGAGCGTGTGACATTTTTTGGTACCTCGGCAAAATATCTTGATTCATGTCGCAAGCTCGAATTGAAACCTTTAGAGACGCATGATCTCAAAGCGCTTCGCACTGTGGCGTCGACAGGATCGCCGCTCGCGGCTGAAACCTTTGAATGGGTTTATCAATCAATCAAAAGCGATGTGCATCTCGCGTCCATTTCGGGTGGCACGGATATTGTTTCATGTTTTGTGCTTGGTGATCCGACATCGCCTGTTTATGCCGGTGAGATTCAAAGACCCGGCTTGGGCATGGCTGTCGATATGTTCGATGATAACGGGCATGCTTTATCATCAGGCAAAGGTGAGCTTGTGTGCAAAAAGGCTTTTCCTTCTATGCCGGTTTCATTTTGGAATGATCCTGAAGGAAAAAAATATCGTGCAGCCTATTTCGAGCGTTTTCCTGGGCTTTGGCATCATGGTGATTTTGCCGAATGGACTCCCCATGGCGGTTTCATCATTCATGGTCGATCCGATGCGACGCTCAATCCCGGCGGCGTACGCATTGGAACCGCTGAAATCTATGCGCAAGTCGAACAGATCCCCGACGTAATTGAAGCGCTCGCCATTGGACAGGATTTTGCCGGTGACGTACGCGTGATCTTATTTGTGCGTTTGCGTGAGGGCGTGGAGCTTTCATCAGCCCTCGAAGACCGTATTCGCAAACAAATACGCAACGGTGCGAGCCCGCGTCACGTGCCGCAAAAAATCATTGCGATTGCGGATATTCCAAGAACCAAATCCGGCAAGATCACGGAACTTGCCGTGCGCGATATTATTCATGGTCGTGAAGTGAAAAATCGCGAAGCGCTTGCCAATCCCGAAGCGCTAGATCTTTATCGTAATCTTGAAGCCTTAAAAAATTGATCAGGCCGCCATGGCTTGTTTGGCGCGCACGGCGGGGCGACGCTCGGGTAAAGACGGATCAGTCCAATTGGGTGTTTGACCGATCAGAAGATCAAGAAACGGAATTGCATAATCAGGATTATCGCGAATGTTTTCGCGAATGCTTTGCCATACGCGGCGATCACGGCTTGCGTCCGTAAGCGTCGGCGCGCCATCAAAATCCTGTTTCAAGACGGAAAGCGCCACGCCCAGACAATAGCTTGCATAGACCGAGCCTTCAGGCCATTCCAATAAAATCGGATCAGCGCTTTTACCGGAATTTGAAATCAATAAGGGTTCATGGCGGAATAATTCTGCCAACATGCGGCCTGCAGCATAACAGACAAAATCACGTCGATCCGCTTCGGCGATTTCACGAGTAACGTGAAAATTATCAACCCAAGCCAAAAACGCGGCATGAAGTTTCGCACGATCCGTGCGGCTCGTCATACCGGTGTTTTCAAGACGAAGCGCAAGATTGCGTCGGAAGGACTCTTCGAAAAAACGTAACTCGCGCACGCGATGACGAACATCTTCTTCACGCGTTAATTCGGAGAGGAACGGCAAGTCCATGTCACGACTCAACGAGATGGGGTGCAAGGCGTTTTAATTCGGCCGAGAGCGCAGTTAACGGATCAAATCCATTCATAATCGCGTCGAAAACACCTTGCCGCAATGTGACGATTTCGGCAGCAAGCTCGAGCGCACCGATTACAGCAGCAGTATCGGACGGTGGGGACAACGCAAGCATGGCTTCCGTCAATGAGAGCGCGGCAAAAATACGAAACGGCAGAGCTTGATCATCGGACACAGCCATTGCCCCCGATGCCGCAAGTCGTAAAGCTTGATCTGCCAATTTTGTGAAGTAAGCATCGGCCTGAGACGATGAAGGAGATGATGCCGTTTCCGACCATACGCGCGCAATCGGACGTTCAAGCAAGAGGTGATCACCAAAACCCATGCGCTTCATGAGATAGCGTGTGGCTTGATAGCGCGCTTGCACATAGGAAGCGCGGTCGGCCTCACGGCCATCGGCCAACGCCATCAGCGCTTCATCGGTTTGTGGGTCGATTACATCGCGCGCGAGAGCCGAGCCAAATTTCGCAGCCTTGCGCGTCTCCCGTACAAGCTCGGCCGCAAGCGCCAAAGGCGAAAGGCCAAGAGGGAAGGGCGTATGGCCCACGTCACGAGACAGTGTCTCTAGGTCGCGTGTCGGATCGAATTGCTTGAGCTCATGCCGAAGGCCACGCAGCATGTCTTTGACGAGACGGGGCGCCTCTTCAAACATATCGGGGATGGGCAATCGGGACCCAGTCTCGGGTCGGGGCATGGGCGAACTCACAGCCTTCGTTGATGGTCGGACGCTCGCCATTATAGCGATCTTCGATTTTCAACGCATCTAGCGAAATGGGTACGTGAGTTGGCTGGGGGACCTGGATTCGAACCAAGATTAACGGAGTCAGAGTCCGCTGTTCTACCGTTGAACTATCCCCCAACAGGACATTTTCGCCTGGGTTTACAAAGTGAAACCTCGTCCAGATGGTCGCGCGCTGTTTAGCGAAGCCGCCGTATAATGACAAGCCAAGCCGAATAGGATGACGAAAAATTCACGTGCTCATGGTGAACGGCTCTGCCATAAGAGCTGACTTTCTTGATTTTGCTTTTTCTCCTCGATGGTGAGTCATTGCCCAATGATCCCGGTCCGCTCTTTAAAATTTCCAGTTTTTTTGTCCCTTTTGACGTTGTTATCGAGCCCTCTGGCTGTTTTTGCCCAGCAAAGTGGCGCGCCGCAGGGCGGTGCTCCGACGGGTGGCGCAGCGCAAAGGGTCGTTCCCGTTCTTTTGGGTGTGGCAAAACGAGAGGCCGTGCCGGTTCAATTCGAGACCATCGGGACGGTGCAACCGGTGGCCTCTGTGACCTTGCGGCCGCGGGTTGAGGGGCAAATTCTGGAAATCCTCTTTGCCGATGGTGCGCTTGTGAAAGCGGGTGACGTCCTTGTTCGCCTCGACTCACGCGGCATTGATGCGCAAGTGCGGCAGGCCGAAGCCACCGTACAACGCACAACCGCGCAGCTTGAACAGGCGCAGCGCGATGTGAGCCGCAATGAAGCGCTGGCGGCGAATGAGTTTGCGTCCAAGGTCAATCTTGAAAATGCAAAGACACAAGTTGCGGCCATAACGGCACAGCTCACGTCTGATCGCGCGGCGCTTGATAATCTCCGTGTTACGCAAAGCTATTACACGATCTCTGCACCGATCAGCGGGCGAGCGGGTGTTGCGGGACTGAAGCCCGGTAACATCGCCAAGACGGGCGATGGCAGCGTCCCTTTCACAATCATCAACCAGATTTCGCCAATCTATGTGGCCTTTAGCACGCCGCAACGCTTTTTGCCGGATCTAAAGGCCGCACTTGGAAATGTCAGTTCAAGCGTTGAAGCGACTATTCAAGGTGTTGGTGAAAAGGTGAAAGGTAAAATTGCCGTCATTGATAATGCTGTTGATACAACATCAGGCACTGTCATGGTGCGCGCGATTTTTGATAATGAAAAAGAAGCGCTCTGGCCTGGTGCTTTATGCAATGTGCGTGTGACTTTAAAAGTCATCGACAATGCAGTGACGGTGCCGCGGGAAGCCGTGCAGACAGGACCACGCGGTTCTTATGTCTATATCGTTGATAAAGACGTGGCTAAATTCAAACCGGTGAAAACGGGACGCACAGTCAATAATCGCACGGAGATCACGGATGGACTCTCTGGCGATGAACAAGTTGTGACCGATGGCCAAATTCAATTGACGGATGGTGTGAAGATCGAACCGAAAGGTTCTTCGACGGGAGCGCCCTGATGTCTCTCTCGGAATTATGTATTCGTCGTCCGGTGATGACGACGCTCATCACTTTATCATTCATTATCTTTGGTCTCTTTGCCTATCGCCTTCTGGCGGTCGCGGCGTTACCGCGCGTTGATTTTCCAACGATCAGCGTTTCGGCGAATTTGCCCGGTGCGAGTCCTGAAAGCATGGCGTCTTCTGTCGCCGCGCCCCTTGAACGGCAATTCTCGACAATCTCGGGCATCACCGCGATGACATCGGTGTCGAGTTTGGGGTCAACCAATATCACGCTACAATTTGATCTTGATCGCAATATCGATGGAGCCGCACTAGATGTTCAAGCGGCGATTAGCGGCTCCTTGCGTCGTCTACCACCTGATTTACCGAACCCGCCAAGCTTTCGAAAAGTTAACCCTGCTGATCAGCCCGTGCTCTTCATCGCGCTCACCTCCGAGACGATGCAATTGTCGCAAGTGAATGATTATGCCGAGCAAATTCTTCAGCAGCAGATCTCGCAGATTAATGGTGTGGCGCAAGTTCAAATTTTTGGATCGCAAAAATATGCGGTGCGTGTCACGGCGGATCCCGAAGCGGTCTCCGCGCGTGGCCTGTCTTTCGCCGATATTCAAAGAGCGATTTCATCCGCCAATTCCAATCAACCAACGGGCACTTTGCGCGGTACCGAGCGCAATGTTACGATTGAAGCCTCAGGCCAATTAAAAAATGCTGCCGATTATGGCGCAATCATCATCAGCTCAAAAAATGCCGTGCCCGTGAAGCTCGAGGATATCGCAACGGTGCGCGACTCTGTTGAGAATGATCAAACCGCTAGCTGGTATGGTAAAAAGCGGTCAATCGTTCTGGCCGTATACAGGCAATCTGATGCGAATACCGTTGAAGTTGTCGATCAAGTCAAAGCGAAATTGCCGCAATATCGTAATCAGCTTCCAGCATCCATCGGTATGGATGTATTGTCTGATCGTTCGATCCCCATTCGTGAAGCGGTTGCTGATGTTGAATTCACGCTTGGTCTTTCTATGATCCTCGTGGTCTTGGTGATTTTCCTGTTCTTGAAGTCACTAACCGCAACCATCATTCCGGCTTTGGCGCTTCCTGTTTCATTGATTGGCACCTTCGCCGCGATGTATGTCTTTGGCTATTCGATCGACAATATATCGCTTCTGGCGCTTACGCTTTCAGTGGGCTTTGTTGTCGATGATGCCATTGTGATGCTTGAAAACATCATGAGGCATATTGAGAATGGCGAGAAGCCCTTCGAGGCCGCGTTGCGGGGATCACGGGAAATTGGCTTTACGATCATCTCCATCACACTGTCCTTGGTCGCGGTTTTTATTCCCGTGTTTTTTATGGGTGGCGTTGTCGGTCGCGTGTTCCGCGAATTTGCAGGGACGATTTCCGTTGCCATTTTGGTTTCTGGATTTGTTTCGCTCACACTCACACCGATGATTTGTGCGCGGATTTTGCGTGAACATCAGCCTGATCATCGTGAAAGCCTTTTTGCGCGTATTGTCAACGCTGGCTTTAATTCAGTTTTAAATCTCTATCGGATCGCGCTGGATGGGGTGATCCGTTTCCGTCTCATTGTACTTCTTTTGACGCTTGGCACGATCGCATTAACTGGCTGGCTCTATCTTCAAATTCCAAAAGGGTTCTTCCCGCAAGAAGATACAGGTCTTCTGCGTGCCTCTGTCGAAGCAGCGCCTGATGTGTCTTTCAGCGTGATGGCTGATTATCAAGTCAAGCTCAATGAGGTGATTAGCAAAGATCCGGCGATTGATTATTTTACATCCTCCGCAGGCTTTGGTTCGACCAATCAAGGGTTTATGTTCATCCAGCTAAAGCCGCGTAGCCAACGCGATGATATGGGTAAAATCATAGGCAGATTACGCAAAGCGGCCTCAGGCATTCCTGGTATCAATGCCGTCTTTGTGCCAATTCAAAACTTCAATTTAAATGCGGGGCGGCTCGCGCGCGCGCAATATCAATACACGATGCAATCCGGCGATCTTGCCACTTTGTTTGCTTCCGTTCCGAAGATTCTGGAACAGTTCCGCAAGACACCCGAATTGCGCGATGTGACAAGTGATTTGCAAATCGCCAATCCGCAGATCGTTGTGGATCTTGATCGCGAGAAAGCGGCTAATTTGGGTGTGACTTCCGATCAGGTTCGCCAAACACTTTATAATGCATTTGGCTCGCGTCAGATTTCTACAATCTATACAGCCTCATCCGATTACGCTGTGATCTTGGAAGCCAATCGCGATTATCAATCGGATCCTGCAGCTTTATCGCGATTATTTATTAAAAATTCGACTGGTCAGAATGTACCGCTTGAAGCGGTCGCGAATATTCGTCGCAATATCGGACCTTTGTCGATTAATCGCCAATCACAACAACCGGCTGTGACATTATCATTCAATCTCGCGCCCGATGTCGCGCTGGGCCAAGCGGTTGAAGCCATTCGCAAGGCAGAAAAAATTGCGGGCCTTCCGTCATCAATCGTTACGGGTTTTGCGGGATCAGCGCAGCAATTCCAAGATTCACTCAAAGGGCAAGGGCTATTGATCCTCGCGGCTGTACTTGTGATCTATATCGTTTTAGGCGTTCTTTATGAGAGCTTCATTCATCCAATCACGATTTTGTCGGGTCTGCCGTCAGCGGGCTTAGGCGCATTGCTCGCGCTCCAATATTACAAGCTTGATCTTTCAGTCATCGCGATCATCGGCATTTTGATGCTCGTAGGCATTGTGAAGAAGAATGCCATCATGATGGTTGATTTTGCGATTGAGCGAAGACAGTCAGGGATGAATGCGTTGGACGCTATTCGGGAGGCCGCTCTTGTGCGCTTCCGTCCCATTATGATGACCACTTTCGCGGCTCTGTTTGGCACTTTGCCGATCGCGCTTGGTTCAGGCGCCGGGTCTGAACTTCGGCAACCTCTGGGTATTGCAGTTGTCGGCGGTCTTGCCGTTTCGCAGCTGCTCACCCTGTTCATTACGCCTGTTGTCTATATCTATCTCGACAAGATTGAGAGTTATTTTAATGGTCGCAAGAAAGCCGAGGCGGCTCTCAAGGCGCAGGAAGGTTGAATTTTAGCAAATTTTTATCCGGACTTTTAAAAGCGTGCGGATAAGACAATCCCGTATTTGTTTTTGGGATTTTTTTATCGATGCCTTCTCCGCATGCCTCAATAATGTTGAAGAGTAGACCGCGAAGCTTACTCCTGTCGCCTGATTATTATTGTCGTGCGGTCCTTGCTGATTTCTTCGATGATTATGGTTATCCCCTGATCTGCCAATCCTCCTTCAAAGAGATGGTACTCAAAGGGGCCGATGAGGGTGCCGAGCTTTTGATTTTGGACGATGATCTTGGCGAGATGACACCCTATGAGGCGCTCCGGATTTTGCGGGCAAAAGTAGAAAGCCCGTCATCCGCCAAAGCCATATTGTTGAGCGGCGTTACGACGCGCCGTAGTCTTGAACGGGCAAAGCGGGCGGGATTTGATGCCGTGATTGCTAAGCCGATTACGCCGACGCTCTTCCTGCGTACACTTCGAAATCTTACCCCATCTTTGGCAGCGTGACGCGGATCGAGCGTTTGGGCCTCAGCTCTCGCTTGGCATTTTGGGCCGACTGGTGCTAGCCTTCTCTTCGATAGAGTGTTTTTCGAACGGAATTCCATGTCGCGGGCGAGTGTGCATCGCGCGGAAGAGGGTGCAGGCAAGACGGGACGGCATCACGCTGACGGCGGGGATGCGTCGCGTGCTGCGGTCTATGCCGCGCTGGATTTGGGTACCAATAATTGTCGCCTCCTGATGGCGCGGCCGTCGCGTGACGGATTTCGCGTTGTTGACGCGTTTTCTCGGATTGTGCGCTTGGGCGAAGGCGTCTCCTCAACACGCCGTTTGGCCGATGATGCGATCAACCGCACGATTGAGGCGCTTAAAATCTGCAGCCACAAAATGGCGCATCGCGGCGTGAAGCGCGCGCGCCTGATTGCGACCGAAGCCTGCCGCGCCGCTGAAAACCGCCAAGATTTTATGGGCCGCGTCGAGTCAGAAACCGGGCTTCGCCTTGAGATCATCGATCGCGAGACGGAGGCCGCGTTAGCCGCCGCAGGGTGCGCGGCGTTGGCCGATCCGAAAGCCGAGAGTGTTGTTCTCTTTGATATTGGTGGGGGATCCACTGAAGTTGTGTGGCTCGATGCCGCGCGTGAGGGGCGTCGCTCAATCCGCAAGCGCATTCGCTCCTGGCTCTCTTTGCCGGTCGGTGTTGTGAATCTCTCGGAGCGGCACGGCGGACGCGATGTGAGTGCCGAGTCGTATCAGCGCATGGTTGATG
>Ga0315899_10000177_pt1 | contig 79894 bp, 91 predicted proteins | sample LakEriMetagenome_2_FD_203518 | JGI IMG/M metagenome (GOLD analysis project Ga0315899, IMG submission 203518) | Freshwater fungal communities from buoy surface, Lake Erie, Ohio, United States - Buoy 4 MA112 | ecosystem: Environmental > Aquatic > Freshwater > Lake | place: USA: Lake Erie, Ohio... | reverse complement strand
GCTGGCTTCCTCGCTATCTGGGGCTCTATAACGACCGAAGGTGCCACATGGCTCTCGGTGGCCTCAGCCCTAAGCAGCGCCTGAAACTGCTGGTCGCTGAATGACCTGATGAGAAAGCACACCTAGCCGGTCCGTTCAGTCCACGAGGCCGAGTCGCAGGCCCAGAACCGCTGCGGCGGTTCGATCCGCCACCGCCAGCTTGTGCAGGATCCGCTGCACATGATCGCGGGCGGTGACCTCGGCCACCACGAGCCGCTCGGCGATCTGCCGGTTGGTCAGCCCCTCGGTCAGCAGGGCCAGCACCTCATGCTCGCGTGTTGTGAGGGATCCGGCGATGGCGAGATCGTTCTCCACCAGGCCTTGCACGTCAGGATCCACGAAGCCCTCACCGCGTTGCAGCCGGCCAACTGCCTCCAGCAACACCCCCTGCCCGACGTTTCCCTCCCAGACCAGCGCCACCATCGGTTTCTGCAGCAGCGGCGCCAGCGGCAGGGCCGGCTCATCCATCCCCAGCATCACCAGCAGCGGTGGTGGAGGCGCTCCCGTGAGCAGCTCCAGCAGCAGCGGCACACAGCAGCCATCCCGCAACCGGCTGGTGGTTGCCAGCAGCACGTCACCCGTTGCTTCCGCCAGCGCCCTGACAAGTTCATCACGATTCGAACAGATCGCCACGAGCTCAGGCAGCGGCGCGTCGGCGTCCTTGCGCAGCAGGTTGCTGCTCAGCATCGAGCCATAGGCGGTGGAGCGATGGCCGACCAACAACCTGCGCTGGCCCAGCAGGCGTCGCAGCTGCATCGCCGAATCCAGCCACTCGACGGCCCTGTGTTGGCCAGGATCAGGACCTTCACTCATGGCTGTGATCGGCACTTCGCATCCAGCCATGATCCCAGCGCCAGCGTCAGCCGAGGAAGCCTCAGCAGCTTTACGGATAGACCTGAGCGGAAGGAGTTCAGGCGGGGTTCTGTTCTGGTGAGTCTATGGCTACCGCCATGCTGGCTCGATCGTTCAATGGTTGTTCGATCAAGTCAAGAGACGCGTCGTCGCGGCTGAATCCCTGAGCCCTTATCACCCCTTCCCAGCGACCGCTGGATTTCAGAGTGCATCTCTGACGTGTGTCTGTCGAGCTGCTGTGCGGGAATACGGCTATTGGCTTCATCGAGATTGGGCTACCCTCGCTGCTTGCATGAGCTGCTGATCGATCTTTGTGATTGTCCCAGTTCAGTCCGGGCTGGGTCAATCCTCTTGGTCCATCGTTGTCTTCTGGCAGACAGGGCTACTCCAGTCCTTTGTTTCGAAGCTCGTCAGTACATCGCTGCTGAGAATACGGCATGTGGACACGAGCTCGGGGCCGGCATAGGTTTCGACCTTCAATGTTATATCGATCGTCTTGTTTTTCCTTAGTAGATCTATTAATTCTTGCTTGTCAATAAAGCTCCGGCGCCTATTTGCGGTGTTCGAGTTGGTTCGTGGTTTGTAGAGTGTTTCTCTGCTGATGAAGTTGCCTGCCTCTACCTTGTCTGGTTTCCAGAGATCTTTGTCGGAGATGACCAGCTTGCTGCCTTGGTCGTCCAGCGTCAGGCTGTATGCGCCGACGAGCTTGATGACCCGTGTTCCGATCGTGATCGTCAGTGACTCTGACTTGATAATGTCGTCGTGACCTGGGGCCCCTTTGTTGATGTAATGATGATTTGTGATTGCATTGAGATAGCGGCGGTTGTCTGCGCTGGATTTGAACATAAGAGCGATCTGCCTTGGGCCGTCAAGCTTTACTTCTGGCCCTCGCATGATCTGCGCAAGTTGGCCGATCAGTGAGCCGGCTGAAATCAGGAACGCCGCCATCGCAAGGACGTCGGTTCTGCGTTCGATCTCAATGCCTAGGATCTTCACTGCCAATCGTATTTATTCTGATCGATCTTACCTGATGCTTGCTGGACTGGGTGGCAGGCTGCCGGAGATGATGTGGCTGATGGCGATATTCTTGTCTGGATCGCCGTTGAATGGGTTGGTGTTGTGGCAGGTGAAGCAGTTCTGCCCCGGGGTCTGGAAGAAGGTTTCAAGCACCGAGTTGGCCAGGTTGATCGAGCCAACCGAGCTTGCCACGAGATCGAGGCCAGGCTCTAGCGGCGTCACGGCCGTGTTGATCCAGACGCTGCCGATTAGGTGGTAATTGCTGAATACGGGTTTGATGCTATCGTTGCCGGCGGCGATGGTTGCTGTGAAGTCGGCGTTGGCAGAGTCGATGTCTGCGACACGATTGGTGCCGGGATCTGCGGGGCTCGATTCCGCACCGCCATGGGCGAACATTCTGAAGACGTTGGTGACCGGCGTGATCTTCTGCGTTTCGTTATCGATCTGGTAAGCCACCTTCACATCCGGATGGCTGCTGCTGGGATCGGGTGGGTACACGGCATTGGATTGATTGGACGCACTGGCTGCCGTACCGGCCTTGTAGAAAAGCCAGTCCTGATCGCTGACGGCCGAATCCGAGTTTGCGCTCATGCCATCGGGTAGGTTTGGTGCGTTGTTTGTATTTTCGAATGTGGCCCAGATGAATTCAGGGTGATCATTCACCGCGCCCACCACATGCACCCCAGTTAGTGCCATCAGTTCCTTGCGGTAGCTGCGTGGGCTGGCGGTGATCAGATTCCCCTGGGCATCGACGTCAAGCACTTCAATGTTTGCTTCTGTCGTGAAAAGTGTGCTGGTGTCTTCGCCTGGTTCAACAACGCGCCAGGCAGCCTTGAGGACGGTTGAGCCGACCGGGAAGTTCAGGTCTGGATCTGCTTTGGCGTAATTGCTGCCCATGTATTGTCTGGCGAAATCGGCATAGGTCCGGTTCATGTGTGTTGTGTAGTACAACGCCCGTCCGTTCGGATCAATCAGTGCCCCGCCTGCTGCCTGGTTGATGCTGCTGGCACTCGTGCCTCTGGCGCCAGCGGCGGCGCGGAGTTCTGCGAGAATCGCAGCCGGCAGTGGTTTGGCAAAGCGTACGCTCATCGTCAGGCCCTTCGGCAGCGGCAGTGCGCTTCTGACCCGGTTGGTCGTCGCCAGGTCCTCAGGGGTCGGCAGGCTCAGGAACAAGGGTTGGCCTGTTCTGGGATTCGTCTGCATCCAGTGCACGAATGCCATCCAGGACCACTGCTGAAAGTTGCAGTCCGTCTGTGGTGCGTCACCGTTGGCCGGATCTTCATAGGGAGGCTGCAGGTTGGCGCTGCTCCACCAGCCCTGTGGTGCGACGCAGACCCCCTCAGCCAGTGGCTCCGCGCCGGCTTCCGCCAATACCCGTGCCGGTGCCGCCAGCAGCAGAACCAGGGTTAGCAGGGCGGCCGTGATCGCTCGCGGCATGATCAGCCAGAACGTCTGCCGATGCTTGTTCTGGCTTTGTCCGGCCTGGCAGGGCATAAACCGTTGATGAGGTTGATGCCTGTCTAGGCAGAGGATGGGGCCCGGGTTCTCTTCGATGGATTTTTTTCAGGGTTGACGTCTCCCGCTGTCTCTCTATCTGCTGTTCATCAAATTCCGTGAAGGCCCTGTTGGCGTTCCGCTTCATCCATCTGCAGCCTGAGTCGAGGCCCTGTTCGCCACAGCTATGTCAGTCGACCCCTCCGTGCTTGCGCGTGTTGTGAGTGCCAGGATTCATCCCGCTATCGGCGTTGCCCGCGTTGGTAACTCTGAGGAGCCAGATGGTTATTTCATTGGTCCACAGGTCTGCGACCCCCCGCCACAACCTGCATCCACTTATCGCGATTCGAGCGGGGCCTTGAAACGACAGGTGGCTGAATTCCGTCTATATGGTTACGATGGGAGTGGCAATGTTGTCTGCGAGTTGTCCATGGATGACAGCATTGTCATCGCCTGGACTGTTCATCTTGCTAACCACAAGGCCGCTTGGTACAACTTTGATCTTGCTCTCGACATTCCTGAGGCTGCCGCTACGGTTTCGAGTCGTCGTAACGCTCAGGTTCATGATCGCAGCCGGCTGTGTATTGAGCCACCGCCTGTCACGGTCAGTGCCCCAGGTCTGCAGGAGGGGGCGCCATTCGTTGGTGGCTATTTTGCTGGCAAGCCCGTGTGTCTGGGTGAATTGAGAACCGATCCCACCGGCCGTCTGCATGTCTTCGGTGGCCGTGGTGAGTCGGGCTTCGTTGACTTCCAGTCTGCCGCCGCCTCCCCTCCCTATAACTGCAGCAATTTTGTTGCCGGTCCCAGTCCCGCCACCCCTGCTCCGGTCACCTTTGCTAATAACGACGGCTGGTACGACGACACCAGTGACGGCCCGGTCACGGCCGAAGTCCGCCTGCTGGGAAAGTCCATCCCCGTTGAGCCGGCCTGGGTTGTGGTGGCACCGCCGAATTATGCGCCCCAGCTCAAGGGCGTGCGCACTCTCTACGCTCTGCTTACGGATGTGGCCATTCAGGCCGGTCAGCTGCCGCTGCCGCAGCGCCCTTCGTTCCAGCAGGACATCCTGCCGATCTTCAGGGCCATGTGCGAACTGCAATGGGCCAACAAGGGCTTTGCCGGTGGTTTCGGTTATGGCATGCCCGGTTATCTTCTCGATCCCCAGCTGCTCCGCAAGCTCGCATCTCGTAGCGCCGCTTATCAGGAGATGCGGCGAACGATCTCCCACAATTTTCGCTCGCTGGCCGATCATGATGCCTCGCTCAAGCCCTGGCCCTGGATCTACGGCGATGCCATGGATTCGCCGACGATGCCGATGGTGCCTGAGGCAATGAATTCCCTCACGCCGACCCAGCTCTACCTGCTCGAGCGCTGGGCCGATGGTGATTTCCATGAGGATTGGAGTGACACGGCTCATCCCTATCCCGACATTGACGCCGTTCTGTTGCAGGAGCAGCCGGCAATGCTGGATCGTGCCGCCCTGGAGTTCTGCCTGGCGGATGCCTTCCACCCCGGCTGTGAGGTGACCTGGCCGGTGCGGCACTCCACGATGTACGCAGCTCCCTACCGATGGCGTCATCGCCAGAAGGAGACGCCGGAGCCGGATTTCGGCTCGTATCTGACGCCTACCCTCGTCGCCACCTTCAACGGCCCCCTCTACGGCCAGGCCCCCGGTTCAATCACCCGCTGGATGGCGGTTCCCTGGCAGACCGATACGGCGAGTTGTCGTTCTGGCTATGACAGAACCTATGACCCCTATCTGCCTACATTCTGGCCGGCGCGTGTGCCCAATCAGGTGCTCACGCAGGGCGATTACGCCAAGGCCCGTGATCCATCGCTGTCGCGGCAGGATCGCCTGGAGGCCTTTCAGACGCGCAGAGACTGGAACGAAACCCTCGGCGATCCAGGTCCAGATGGTCATCAGCAGTTGCTGCACATGGTGGAGCATTTCGATCAGCAGGCCCTGGTTCTGGTCAAGCCCGGCGTGGCCGACGATCCCGATCTGCCGCCGCTGATGATGGTCGCCGATCGTGAGGCGTTGCACAGGCTCACACCTCAGCAGCAGGCAGCTGCCCATGCGGCGATCCTGCGCATCGCCCGACGGCAGGCCTTCCGGCCCGAGCACTGAGGCGCGCTTCTGTGACCGCGCAGCGCTGGGAAGCGATCATCGTCGGTGCCGGTCCGGCCGGTGCCGCCCTGGCCACGCGCCTGGCTCGCCGCCATCGGGTGCTGCTGCTGGAGTGTCGTCCGGCAGCGACCAGCCATCAGCGACCAGCCGCCATCGGCGAATCGTTGCCGGGGGCGGCGGCCAGGCTGCTGCAGCACTTCGGTGTGTTCGAGCGGTTCTGTGCCGACGGCCACCAACCCCGCGGCGCCAGTGTGTCCTGCTGGGATCAGGCGACGCCCGTCTGGCTGGATGGTTTCCGCGATCCCTGCGGCCCCGGGTGGCACCTGCGTCGCGATCGCTACGAGCAGTCCTGGCGCGCAGCGGCTCTTGCGGCCGGGGCCGGACTGCTCCAGCCCTGCGGTCGCCTGCAGGTGCAGCGGCAGGGTGATGCCTGGCGGATCCGCGCGGCAGGGTTCCACCAGCCCCTGCAGGCGCCGGTGCTGGTGGATGCCAGCGGCCGTGCCGGTGTGCTCGCCCGTCAACTCGGCCTGCGGCGCCGGCCTGAGCACCCGCTGCTCTGCCTGCACATGCGGGTACCTGCCTCACAGGCGCTGGCCGTGGCACCGCGTGATCGCTGCACGCGGGTGTGTGCCGATCGCCGTGGCTGGTGGTACAGCGTCAGCTTGCCGGGTGGCGATCGTCTGCTGGCGCTCCACCTCGATCCCGGCGACCCCGATCGGCGTCTGCTGCTGAGCAGCGACCAGCTGCTGGCCCGCGCCAGGCGCCTGCCCCTGCTCGCTGAAGTGCTGCCGGAGGCCGGTGCGCGCCTGCCGGTGCTGGCTTGCATGGCCGGTGGTTCCGCTCTGCAGGATCACGGCATCAGCGGTTTCTATGCCATCGGCGATGCCTCGATCAGCTTCGATCCGATCGCTTCCCAGGGCCTGTTCCACGCCCTGGCCAGTGCCGAGGCCGCCGGCACCGCGATCGAGCAGCAGCTCGCCGGCGTGGCGGAGGCCCAGGTGCCCTACCAGGCCCGGCTGATGGCCGTGCATCAGCGCTATCGCCTGCACCACCGGGCCACCTATGCCGGCCCGGCTGCCCGCTTCGCCGAGCCGTTCTGGCTGGCTAGGGCCTGGGCCTGAGCCGCGCCGACCATCCGATTCCCCTCCTCCCTCCCCGATCACACAGCGGACCCATGACCGAGCAGCCCTCGCCACAGACCTGGCAGAGCCTGGTCGATCCCGAACTCGACGCCACCATCCACCAACGCGGTCAGCACAGCACCGGCACCTACATCCGGGTCTACGTGCCCCGCGCCGCGGAACGCCCCGGCGAACCCTTGCGGGTGATCCTCTATCTGCATGGGTTCGCCCTTGGTCTGCCCGGGTTCTATGAGGACCACCTGCGCCAGTTGGTGCAGGAGGGCTGGGTGGTGATCTTTCCGGACTTTCAGGCCAGCGCCTATCCCGATCTGCCGCTGTCGTCAGCGGCGAGGGCCGAGTCGTCCGGGACTGCTCACCGGCCTCCCCGCTGGGCTCGCACCACCTGGCGCCTGGTGCGTCGCCCAGGCGATCAGCTGCTGCAGGCCCAGGATCTCCCTCCTGAACTGGCGGCGGCCGCTACCGCCGGCGGCTTGCCGCCAGCCCAGGTGCGCGATCTGCGCCGGGTGCTGCTGTCCTGGATTCTGATCCAGCTGGTTCTGGGGGTGATCGGTTGGTTCCGCCGCACCTATGCCCGCAATCTCAGCAAGTTGATCGGCACGGTCCTGCTCAGCCTGGCCTACGCCCCGAAGCTCTGGCTGGCCAATGCGGTCGGCCAGGCCGAAGCGGCTCTCAGCGACCTGGCCCAGCTGCCGTCCTACCGCCATTGGTCAACCCAGCCCTGGGCGGCCTATAGCTTCGGCCATTCCCTCGGGGGGCTGCTCAGCCTCAGCCTTGCTTCGCTGCAGGGCGATCAGGCGCCCCGGCGTCTGGAGCCCCGGGTCGTGCTGGCGGCCGATCCCGCCACCAGCACCACGATGGGCATCCCCGCGTTCGCGATCTGGCTGCTGCGCCTGTTTGATGCCCCCTTCACCCGTGATCCGATCGCGATTGAAACCACTGGCGCTGCCCTCAGCCAGCCCGTGGCCATCCTGCACGGCATGGCCGACGATCTGGTGCCACCGCAGCTCTGGGCGACAGCCGACGGTGGCGGGGCCTTCCGTTCGATCGCCAGCAGGACCAAGGCCCTCTATTTCAGCGAGTCCAACCCCGCCAGTGCACCACCGCTGGTCGCCTTTCACAACGAGGCGGTGACCTCGACCCAGTACTACGACGACGCTCTGTTCGAGCACTTCGGTGGTGTCAAGACCGGGCCGAATGCCTACAACACCGCCTGGATCTGGCCGGCCCTGACGGCGCTGTTCACCGAGGTGACAACGCCGTCCGAGCTGCTGGATCACCTGCCGACACCACCGTTCCGGGTCACCACGGATCCGCCGGCCTGATCGTTTCCGCCGGCTTGACGTCAGGTCTGGCTCCGGTGATCAGGCCACCAGGGCGAAGCACTCGCGGAAGGCCGCGATCGTGGCGTCGATGTCGGCGTCCGAGTGGGCCAGGGAGGTGAAGCCGGCCTCGAAGGCGCTGGGGGCCAGGTAGACGCCCCGCTCGAGCATGGCGCGGTGCAGCTTGCCGAAGCGCACCGTGTCGGCCGCCTTGGCCTCCTCGAAGTTGCGCACCGGCCCTTCGCACAGGAAGAAGCCGAACATGGCGCTGATCGAGCCGCCCGTGATCGGCAGGCCGGCGCTGCGGGCGGCCTCCTGGATGCCGTCGCTCAGGCGCTTGGTGGTGGCCTCGAGGCGCTCGTAGGTGCCGGGTTGCTTGAGCAGCTCCAGGGTCTTGATGCCGGCGGTCATCGCCAGCGGATTGCCGCTCAGGGTGCCGGCCTGATACATCGGGCCCGCCGGGGCCACCATCGCCATGATGTCGGCGCGGCCGCCGTAGGCGCCCACCGGCAGGCCACCGCCGATCACCTTGCCCATCGTGGTGAGATCCGGGGTGATGCCGAACCGGGCCTGGGCACCGCCGTAGCTGATGCGGAAGCCGGTCATCACCTCGTCGAACACCAGCAGGGCGTCGTTCTCCTTGGTGAGTTCGCGGATGCCCTCCAGGAAGCCCGGCTCCGGGGTGATGAAGCCGGCGTTCCCCACCACCGGCTCCAGGATCACGCCGGCGATCTCGCCGGGGTTCTCGGCGAACAGGGTCTTGACCGCTTCCAGGTCGTTGTACGGCGCGGTGAGGGTGCTGGCGGCGGTGGTCCGCGGCACACCCGGGGAATCGGGCAGGCCGAGGGTGGCCACACCCGAGCCGGCCTTCACCAGGAACATGTCCGCGTGGCCGTGGTAGCAGCCCTCGAACTTGATGATCTTCTCGCGGCCGGTGAAGGCGCGCATCAGCCGCAGCACCGACATGCAGGCCTCGGTGCCGCTGTTGACGAAGCGGACCATCTCCACCGAGGGCACCGCCTCGATCACCATCTCGGCGAGGGTGTTCTCCAGGGCGCAGGGGGCGCCAAAGCTGGTGCCCTTGTCGAGGGCCTCATGCAGGGCGCCGATCACCTCGGGGTGGGCGTGGCCGCAGATGGCCGGGCCCCAGCTGCCGATGTAGTCGATGTAGCGGTTGCCGTCGACGTCCCAGGCGTAGGCGCCCTTGACCCGATCGAACACGATCGGTTGGCCCCCGACGGAACGGAAGGCGCGCACGGGGGAGCTGACGCCACCGGGCATCAGCGTCTGGGCCGCGCTGAAGAGTTCCTGGGACCGGGTGGTGTTGTGCACAGGGGCCGAAACAGGAGCCGAGGTCAAGGCGTGATCCGCAGACGGTGGGGGCTTCAGGCCCCGTCCGGGGCTCAAGCGTGGCCCATCTTTACGCAATTCAGGTCCCCGGCGCTCAGCAGGCTGTGGCTCGTTAAGGTCGTGCCACAGCCGATCGCTTGCCGTGACCCCTGATCGGGCCTTGGATTGGCGCCTGATCGAAGGGCGTCTGCGGGCCGTGCTGCCGCCCCGTGCGGTGGTGGCCAGACGTCAGGAGTTGCTGGCCTACGACTGTGATGGCCTCACCCTGCATCGCCATCAGCCACCGCTGGTGGTGCTGCCGGAGACCACCGAGCAGGTGGCGGCGGTGGTGTGCTGCTGCAACGACCTGGCGGTGCCGTTCATCGCCCGTGGCAGCGGCACCGGCCTCTCCGGCGGGGCGCTGGTGGAGCAGGAGGCCGTGGTGATCGCCACGAGCCGCATGCGCCGGGTTCTGGACATCGATCTGGCCAATGAGCGCATCACCGTTGAGCCCGGGGTGATCAACAGCTGGGTGACGCGGGCCGTGGCGGGGGATGGCTTCTATTACGCCCCCGATCCCTCCAGCCAGGTGGCCTGCAGCATCGGCGGCAACGTGGCCGAGAACTCCGGTGGGGTGCACTGTCTCAAGTACGGCGTCACCAGCAACCACGTGCTGGCCATGGAGGTGGTGTTGCCGGATGGCACGATCACCAGCCTCGGCGGTGCCCTGCCGGAGATGGGTGGGCTCGACCTGCGGGGCGTGTTCATCGGCAGCGAGGGCACCCTCGGCATTGCCACGGCGATCACCCTGCGGCTGCTGCGCACCCCCGCCAGCGTGGCGGTACTGCTGGCGGATTTCGCCTCGATGGAGGCTGCCGGTGAGGCCGTCCGGCTGATCACGGGCGCCGGTGTGCTGCCGGCCGGCATGGAGATGATGGATAGCCCCTGCCTCCGGGCCGTCAACGAGGCCTTCGGCGTTGATGAGTACCCGCCGGATGCCGCTGCCGTGCTGCTGATCGAGCTCGATGGCCATCCGCTCGAGGTGAAGGCGGCGGTGGAGCTCGCCAGTCGCCTCTGCCTGAAGGCCGGCGCCGGTGCGGTGCGCGAGGCCTGGACCGATGAAGCCCGCGCCCGGCTCTGGAAGGGGCGCAAGAGTGCGATCACGGCGCTGGGGCGCCAGTTCCCGAGCTACTACCTCCAGGACGGCGTGGTGCCCCGCACCGCCCTGCCGCGGGTGCTGGCGGCGATCGATCGCCTCAGCGCCGAGCACGCCTTACCGGTGGCGAACGTCTTCCACGCCGGCGACGGCAACCTGCACCCGCTGATCCTCTATCGCGCCGATGATCCCGGCGTGCAGGAGCGGGTGCAGCGCCTGGCCGGCGAGATCCTGCGGCTGTGCATCGAGGCCGGCGGCAGCATCAGCGGCGAGCATGGCGTGGGCAGCGACAAGCGCTGCTACATGGACTGGATGTTCAGCGCCGACGATCAGGCCACCATGCAGCTGGTGCGGCGCGCCATCGACCCCGACAATCTGGCCAATCCGGGCAAGATCTTCCCCACCCCGAAAACCTGCGGCGAATCGCTGCGGCGTCAGGTGGAGCTGCGGGTCAGCGGCGTGGAGCTGCCGGCGGAAGCTGTGGTGTTCTGAGCTGCCGCTGGCCTGTCCCGCTCAGCCCCAGCCGTCGTCGTCCTCGCCCTCGGCGTCGTCCTGAGGGGGCCAGGCCAGGTTCACCACCACCGGGGCGTGGTCGCTGGGCTGAACGTTGCCGCGGGGGCCGCGGTCGATCACGCAGCCGATGGCGCAACCCAGCAGCTGGTCGCACAGATAGATGTGGTCGATCCGCCAGCCCTGGTCGCGATCCCAGGCGCCGCTGCGGTAGTCCCACCAGCTCCAGTGGCCGCTCTCCGGTTCGAACACCCGGAACACATCACTCAGCCGATCGGCCAGGGCCTCGGCCAGGGCGCGCCGCTCCGGTTCGCTGGCCATGATCCCGCCGTTTTGGCGCTCCGGGTCAGGCAGGTCGCGGGCGTCGGGGCCGATGTTGAAGTCGCCCACCATGCAGAGCGGATCCCCCTGCTGATCCTGGGCTGCCAGGTAGCGGCGCAGGCAACCGAGCCAGGCGAGTTTGTAGGGGTATTTCTCGCTGTTGAGGGCACTGCCGTTCGGCACGTAGAGGTTCAGCACCCGCACCCCATCGATCAGGGCGCTGATCACCCGCTTCTGCTCGCTCAGCTGAAGGGCTTCCGGGTCGTCCGGCAGCAGTGCCTCGAAGCCGATCTGCACGTCCTCCAGCGGCAGCCGGCTCAGGATCGCCACGCCGTTGTAGGCCTTCTGGCCGCTGATGGCGGTGGCATATCCCAGCGCCTCGAAGGCGGCATGGGGAAACAGCGCGTCGGCCACCTTGGTTTCCTGGAGGCAGAGCACATCGGGCTGGGCCTGCTCCAGCCAGGCCACCACCTGATCGAGGCGCGTGCGCACCGAATTCACATTCCAGGTGGCGATGCGCATGGAGCTTGGGGCGTTGGCGGGCATCGTGCCGGATGGCTGTACCCGGCAGGGCCACTAGCATCATCCAACTCCTGCCAGTCCGGCGGTCATGCCCTGCTCTCAACGCCGCCCTCAACCCTTCAGCGCCGGCGTAGTTGCGCTGCTGCGGCCGGCCCTGCTGTCCACCCTGGCCCTGGCTGCGATGGCCGGCGCCGGTGCCGCCCGCGCTGACTACATGAACGGCCTCTCCACCCAGGAGCAGCGCATCTATGACTACGGCCCGGGGGGCAGCAACGGCACGTCCAAGTCCGGAGCCGTGCTGGATACGGCCAATCCCCTGGATCTGATGAACAAGATCCGCAAGGGCACGGCCATGGACGATGCCACCCCGCCCACCGATGCCGTCGATGCCGCCCTCAGGGCGCTGGAGGTGCAGACGCCTGCGGCGCCTGGCCCTGCGGCGCCGCTGGTGAAGGCACCCTGAGCGCCCGGCTGCGCAGGCTGCTCACCCCCCAGCTGCTGGCCACCTGATCGAGCCGCTGGCCCGGTTCGCCGCTCATGCGGGCACGGGCCTGGGCCAGGGCCTCCTGGGCCGCAGGGCCGTTGCCCTGCTCCTGGCGCAGCAGGGCCAGGGCCAGAAGTGGGCGGGGATCCTTGCCGAATTCGCCTGCCAGGCGGCCGTAGAGCGCTGCCGCTTCGGCGCCCTGCCCCTGGCGCTGCTGCAGATCGCCGAGCAGCAGGCCGATCGGAACCGCTTCAGGGCGGCCGGTCGGCCTGAGCTTGCTCTCCAGCAGGAGCTTCAACTGGGTCTGGGCAGCCGCGCCGCGCCCCTGTTCCAGCTGCACCAGCGCCATCAGCTGCAGCGCCTCGATCCGGTCCGGCTGCAGGCTGAGCAGCCGCTCCAGGTCACGCTGGGCGCCGCTGCGGTCGTTGCCCTTGCGCTGCAGTTCCGCCAGCAGCAGCCGCAGCTGCCAGCGCTGCGGCTGCTGGTCTGCCATCGCCCGGAGCAAGGCGATGGCCTCCCGTTCCTGCCCCATGGCCAGCAGCAGTTCCAGCAGCCGCTGCTGGTCCGCCGCGCTGAGCTGGCCGTTGCCGGCACGCTCCTGCAGGCGTTGCAGCTGCTGTTCCAGCGCCTGACGCTGCAGCTCAGGCCCGGCGGGGGCACTGCGCTGCCCCAGCCACCAGCCGAGCGTGAGGCAGCCGGCGATCGCCGTGGTGATGGCCAGTGGGCGCAGCAGCCCTGGCCGGGGCACGGAGCTGGCGCGTGGCGGCATGGCTGGGCCTGTCTGTGGGGCCAAGTCTGCCGCCTGGACCGGTCTGGTTACATTGGCGGCCGGGCCATCGGCTTCCCCACCCGCCCGCGGATTCCCAAGCAACGATGCGTCACCACCCCATTTCCCCGGTCACCGAACCGATGCAGTACCGGGCCATCGGTGTGGTGCGGGGAACGTACGTACCCAGCGACCCCGAGCAGCTCACCCGCGGCACGATCGAGACCGAGGACGGCACGGTGATCGAAGCCGTGGTCCTCGGCCGCGTGCTGACGCTGATGCGGCGCCATCTCGATCTGAGCAAGCCCCACCTCTGGGTGGCCTATCCCCGCTACCGGGAGGCCGATCAGCTCCATCTCCAGCTCGTGGGCGTCTGGGAGCCGAGCACCCTGGCCGTTGAGGCCGAGCCCGCCGACGCCCCCAGCGACGATCTGCCCGAGGGCGACGGTTACTTCTCGGTCCGCGGCGAGCTGATCTACACCCGCCCGGAGGATGGCGATGTGGTGGTCAAGATCCGCCAGCAGCCCCGCGCCGATGGCAGCCGTCCCACCCCCTTCAAGCTGCAGCTCAAGGGTGAGATCTCTCCCGAGCACCTGCGCCACTTCGTGGCGCTCGATCTGCGGCGCCAGGGCCAGCATCTCCATCTCGAGCAGCACGATGTGATCGGCCCGGTGCCGCAGCGGGGCGGCAAGGGCAAGGGCCGCGGCGGTGGCCGCCCCGGCGCCCGCTCTGGTGCTCCGGGCCGCAGCGCCGGCCCCCGGGCCTGACCATGGCAGCCCCGGAGCGTTTCCCAGGCTCCGATCAGGGCTCCACAGCAGCCCTGGCCGCTGGTGTGGTTGTGGCCGTTGTCAGCGTGGCCGCCGTGGTGGGGCCGCTGCTCGGAATCTCCCCCTGGCTGATTGCACTGGCCGCCGGTGGTGCCCTGGTAGTTCTCACCCTCGATGCAGCCCAGTTCGGTGGGCTTGGGGGGCATCTGCTGGCCGAAGCGCTGCCTGCTGGCCTGGGGCGGGCCCGACTGAGGCGGATCGCCATTCATGAGGCCGGCCACGTGCTGCTCGCTGCCGACAACGACCTGCCGGTGCAGCAGGTGCTGGTGGGCAGCCTGGCCTGCTGGCGCCAGGGCCTGCGCGCCAATGGCAGCACCCAGCTCCAACCTCCCGACCACGCCAAGCTGCCCCTGGAGGATCTGCGCCGTTGGAGTCGCGTGCTTCAGGCCGGCATGGTGGCGGAAACCCTGGTTTATGGCGGCTCCCGTGGCGGCGCTGACGACCGGGCTCTGCTCGGGCGCCTCTGGGGCCTGTCCGGGCACGACGTGACCACCGCCCAGAACGAGCAGCGGCGGGCGCGGCGGGAGGTGGAGCAGTGGTTGCGGCAGCGGCGCCCGGATCTGGAGGCGCGGGCCGAGCAGCTCCTGGCTGCGTTGCCATGAGCGCCCCGGCGGCCCTGGCGGTGGTGGATTGCCCGACCGGCCTGGCGGGCAACATGCTGCTGGGCGCCCTGTTTGATCTGGGCCTGCCGGCGCAGGCGCTGCATGAGCCCCTGGCGGCCCTTGGCCTCGCCGGTGCCTATCGCCTGCAGATCGAGGAGCGCCGCAGCGGCGGCCTGCGCGGCCTGCACCTGGAGGTGGAGGCCTGCGAGCCTGAGCCCTCCCATCGCCACTGGGGTGATCTGCGCCGCCAGATCGAGGCCGCACCGCTGGCGCCCGACCTCAGCCAGCAGGTGCTCGCCGTGTTCACCCTGCTGGCGGAAGCGGAGGCGATGGTCCATGGCCATGCCCCCGAGCAGGTGCATTTTCATGAGGTGGGAGCCATCGATGCCCTGGTGGATGTGGTGGGGGTCTGCGCAGGGCTGCGCCATTTCGGTTCACCGCCGTTGGTCTGCGCCGTTCCCCCCGCCGGCCACGGCAGCGTGGCCACGGCCCACGGGCGCCTGCCGGTGCCGGCCCCGGCCGTGCTGGAGCTGGCCCGCCGACGCGGTGTTCCCCTGGCCAGCAGCGCGGATCTGCCCGCGGCCGAGCTCACCACCCCCACCGGGCTGGCGTTGATGGCCGTGCTGGCCCAGCGCTTCGGGCCGCCGCCGGCCCTGGTGCCCCGGGCGGTGGGCGTGGGCCTCGGCAGTCGCAGCCTCGATCGTCCCAACCTGCTGCGGCTGGTGCTGGCTGAGCCCCTGAGGGAGCCGCCGTCGGCTGCAGCCTCGGATCAGCCCCATCTGGCTGCCGTGCTCCAGCAGCAGGCTCAGATCGATGACGCCACCCCGGAGGATCTGGCCTTCCTGCTGCAGGAGCTGCGGGCCGCCGGTGCCCTGGAGGTGTTCAGCCAGCCGGTGCAGATGAAGAAGGAGCGTTCCGGCACGCTGATCACCGTGCTGGTGCGGCCCGAGCAGGCGGAGGATCTGCGCCGGATCTGGTGGCAGTGGAGCAGCAGCCTCGGCGTGCGTGAACAGTTGCAGCAGCGCTGGGAGCTGCCCCGCGATCAGTTCAGCCTGACGACGCCCTGGGGGCCGGTGCGGATCAAGCGCGCCGTGCGTCCGGATGGCACCCTGCAGTGCAAGCCTGAGATGGACGACCTGATGACCCTGGCCCGTCGCCATGGCCTGCCGCCTGTGGAGCTGCGCCGGGCGGTGCTGACCCTGCTGGAGCAGGACGACCGATGAAGCGGTTTCCTTTGCAGCGGTTTTCTTCCTTGCCGCGCCCTGCTCTGCAGCTACCTGGTGGAGCCGGGCTGTGGGTGATCCTGGCGAGCGCTGGCTTTCTGTTGGCGGCGTTCGCCGCTAACGCCCGCCAGCTGTTGCAGCTCAGCCTTGATGCGCAGGGTTGGTGCTGGTTGTTGCTGGGGGTGGGTGTGAGCCTGCTCAGCCTCGTGGTCAACGGGGCGGCCTGGGCCATGGCGCTGGGCTGGCTGGGCCATCAGCCGCGCTGGGCCGTCGTGCTGCAGCTGTTTCTGGCGTCCAACCTGCGTAAGTATCTGCCCGGTGGTGTCTGGCACCTGCTGGCTCGTCTCCAGGCCCTGCGGGCTCCAGCCGCCGGCGCTGGCGTCCAGCCGGCGCCGCTCACGCATCCCCTGGCCACGGCCCCGGCCCTGGTGGCCGTGCTGCTGGATCCGGTGCTGATGGCGGTAGCGGCGCTGGCGCTGGTGCCCTTCGGCGGATGGCAGGCCGGTTTCGGGCTGCTGGCGCCGCTGGCCCTGCTGCTGCTGCTGCCCCGCTGGCTGAATCCGCTGCTGGTTGCGCTGGAGCGTCGGCGTGAGCGTCAGCTGCGGCAACGGGGCCTTCTGGTCGCCGATGATGCACCCGTGCCACCGCTGCAACTGCCGGGCTACCCCTGGCCGCCGCTGCTGCTGGAACTGGCCTTCGTGCTGCTGCGCTTCCTGGGTTTTGCCTGTTGCGTGCAGGCCTTCGATCTCGCCTATGCCCTCAGCTGGGGGAGCTGGCTGGCGGGTTTTGCGCTGGCCTGGACCGCCGGTCTGGTGGTGCCCGGCGCCCCTGGAGGCCTGGGCGTGTTTGAGGCGGTTCTGCTGCTGCGCCTGTCGGTTGCCGTGCCGGAGGCTCCCCTGCTGGCGCTGGCGATCAGCTATCGGTTGATCACGGCCCTGGCCGATCTGCTCGCGGCCGGTACGGCACAGGTTGATGCCATTCGCAACAGGCATTACTGTTGAGAACGCGCCCGACGCAGGCCATGGCCGCTGCACCCCCACCGCCGTTGCCGATGGGGCCTCTGACGGCCGGCTCCCTGCCGCCCGCGCCCCTGCAGAGCGAACAGCTCCGCACCACGCTGCATGGCCGGGGTCAGCGGCTCACCCCACAGCGTCAGCGGGTGCTGGCCCTGTTCGAGCGCATCGGCGAGGGCAGCCATCTCAGCGCCGAGGAGGTGCATCAGCGGCTGCTGGGGGCCGAGGAGCGAGTCTCACTCGCCACGGTGTATCGCACTCTGCGGCTGCTGAGCTCGATGGAGCTGCTGCGGGAGCTGGAGCTGCCGGAGGGAGGGCGTCGCTTCGAGCTGGCCAGCGGCGACCACCACCGCGATCACCACCATCTCGTCTGCGTGCGCTGCGGTCAGACGGAGGAGTTCGAAAGCCAGGCCGTGCTGCAGGCCGGCGGCCTGGCCGCCGACCTGCACGGCTTCCAGCTGCTGGAGTGCGTTCTGAATGTGAGGGCGCTATGTCCGTCCTGTGCCGCCGGCGTGGAACTGGGCGGCAGCCCCTGAGATCGTTGCCGCCGCCGAGGTTCAGCGGCGGCTGTGGACACGGACGGGCACGAGAACGGGTTGCATCAGCCCGCCGCCTTGGTCGTCGTCGTCGGAGCTGGCCGTGAGCCAGTAGGCCAGGCCGAACAGGGCGAGAACGGCGGCGAACAGCACGACGTCGGCCATGGCTCCACTGGCGATTCGCCCCAGATTAGCGGGGTTTTCCGGTCGCGCTGTCGCATCGGCTGCCGGGGGCTCAGCGGAAGCCCTTGCCGGCATCGCGGGCCACGCAGGCCTGCAGCTGCCTGCGCAACTGGGCGTGGTCGAGCTGTTTGCCGATCAGCACCAGCTGGTTGCGACGGTCTGCGGGCGAGCGCCAGTCGCTGTCATCGATTGAGAAGCGCTTGCCGGCGAGGTGAAACACATGCCGGCGCTCACTCTCGTTGAACCAGAGGATTCCCTTGGCCCGGAACACACCGGCGGGTAGCTGATTGTCCAGGAAGTTCTGAAACTTGCGCAGTGCGAAGGGGCCATCACTGCTGAACGAGAGAGAGGTGAAGCCTTCGATCGCGAGGTGATCTGCGGATTCACCGCCGTGTGCGTGCGCATGACCGGCATGACCGTGATCGTGGCCTGCGTGATCGCTGTGGTTGTGAGCATGGTCGCCATGCTGGTGATCAGCGTGGTCGTGCTCGTGCTCGTGCTCGTGCTCGTGTACGCACAGGCCGTGATCATGGTCGCAGGCATCGTGGTCCTGCTCCGCCACAACTTTGTCGCTTTCGAACAGCCCCACGCTCAGGAGCAGTGGCAGGCTCACCTCCCCCTTGACCGAGCGCAGGATGCGGGCATCATTCTTGAGTGAGCGCAGGCGGTTCTCAACCTCGCTTAATCGCGCTTCACTGACAAGGTCGCATTTGTTTAAGAGAAGAATGTCGCCGTAGATCACCTGGGCGCGTGCCACGTCTCCTTCGAGGATTTCGTCAGTGAAGTTCTCGGCGTCAATCAGAGTGATGATCGAGTCAAGGCGGGTTGCATCGCGCAGGTCGCTGCCGAGGAACGTCATTGCCACAGGCAGTGGATCCGCCAGTCCCGTGGTTTCCACGACCAGATAGTCCACCGGATCGGGGCGATCAAGGATGCGATAGACGGCCTCGAGTAGCTCGCCGTTGATCGAGCAGCAGATGCAGCCATTGCTCAGCTCAACCATGTCTTCGCCGGTGGCGATGATCAGGTCGTTGTCAATGCCAATTTCACCGAATTCGTTGACAAGAACGGCGGTCTTGACGCCCTGTTGGTTGCTGAGGATGTGATTCAGCAGTGTGGTTTTGCCGGCGCCGAGGAAGCCCGTCAGGATCGTCACCGGCAGCGCCGTGGTCGGGGTGGCGGCGCCTGGACGGGCAGAGGTGGTGGCGGTCTGGTCGTTCACGCTGGCGTTCACGCGGCGGCGGGATGGTCGGTGGTCTCCAGTCTGCTGCCTGGGTCGGCGCCCGGCAGTCGTCCCGGTTCAGAAGCGGAAGCTGGTCTTGATCAGTGCGCCGACCTGGGAGAAGCTCTCGCCGCTGGGCGTGAGCTGACCGAGGGGGCGACTCAGGTAGAAGATCGCCGGGGTGACGCTGATCGCGTCGGTCAGCTGGAGCCTGTACCACCATTCCCAGACGTAATTGCCATCCTCTGGGCTGGTGTCGCCATAGAGGCGCGTGGCGAAGGTGGGCTGTCCGACGGCCATGCCCAGGGCGTTGCCGGCCTGAAGCAGATCCTTCCACTCCAGGCCGATGCTCCACGACTGGCTGGTGGCGACCAGGCCATCGGCGGCCACGCTGGGGCCGTAGCGGGTGCTGTTGAGGCCCCAGCCCAGGCTGATTGAGGGGATCGGACCCGGCTTGGGGGGTTGCCAGTAGCCGCTCAGTCCCACGGCGGTGGTGTCGCCAGGGTTGCTGAAGCTGATCAGGGTGAAATCGGTGGCATAGTTAATCACATTGCTGCCATTCTGGATGTAGTTCAAGATGGCGGCGATTCCCCAGTTGCTGGCGCTGTAGCCCGCCTGAACGGTGCCGGTGCTGCCTGAGTTTGAGGTGCCGATCCCGCCGGTTTCGGGATTGCCTTCGTTGCCATTGGCCGCTATGTAACTGGCACTGGCGGCGAAGCCGTTGCGCCGCCACCAAATCCCTGCCCCGGGGGCCAGGTTCTTGTTATAGGCCGAAGGTGCGCCGCCTAGGGTGAGAACGTCAAGGACGGTTTCAGAGGGGTACACGCTCGGCCAGATGGCCAGCATGTCTTCCTGGCCGACGCGTGTGCCAACGGTCAGGGTGAAATCGCCCATCGGCCATTGGTAGAAGATTCGATCGATCGAGAGAAAGTCCCTGCCCAGACCATCCGGGTTGTCCAGGTTCTCCTGAAATGCCACCTCCAGTTGCGACAAGCGACTCGGACCGCCCCCGCCGAAGCTGTTGGTGGAGCTGCTGAAATTGCCCGCGCGCAGGATGAGGCGCAGCAGGTCCTGGCCCGTAAAGCTGGTGTCGATGCTCAGTTGCAGGTCGTAGTTGAGGCTCGTTGCACCGAAGTCCTCTGCGCTGATGCGGATCAGCTCCGCGGCGCTGCCGCCAAAGGCATTGCCGCCAAGCACATAGGTGGCCTGGCCGCTGAGTTTTGTGGTGGTGGAAAACCGGGTGGCCTCCAGTTCGCCCGCCCTGGCTTCAACGCCATCCACCCGACCCTTCAGCACGGCCAGTTCGTGCTCGAACTCCTTCAGCAGGCGCCTGAACTCGTCGGTCTGTTCGGTGATCCGATCCAGGCAGGCGTTGAGCAGCGCTGCCGCTTCGTAGCGCGTGATCGCGCCGCCGCCGCCGAAGCGGCCGTCGGGATAGCCCGCCATGCAGCCATGGCGCTCGCTCAGCAGGGCCAGGGCCTGATGGGCCCAGTCGCCGGGGCGCACATCCGCGAACTGGCTGATTGTGCTGACCTGATCGGTGCCCGGCTCGGATGGGCTGGCGGCCTGGCTGGCTCCGATGCTCAGGGGCAGCAGCAGGCCCAGGGCCGCCTGGGCAGCAAGCAGGGTCCGGGGGATCGGCATCAGGGGGCTTCCAGTTCGGGCGAGACGGCGTTCACAGCTGCTTCCGGCAGGGCAGAGGCGTGCGCACCATCGCTCAACGGCCACGGGCGGGCGGGCTGCGATCTTCGGTTGCCGGTCGCGGATGAGCAACGGCTTGGCCGGAGGGTGCCTGGCTAACGGATCTCACGCCACTGGCGTTGCAGCCTCGCTTCGCTGCGGTGATCGCAGCGGCCCCCGAGCTGCTCAACGATCAGACAGGTGTTGCCCGTCAGGGTGGTCATCAGGTTGTCGCCGCCGTTATCCGCCAGCAGGGGGCGGGGTGCGATCGGGACACCGCTCAGTGCGCTGATCCGTTCCAGCGCCTTCGGAGCGGGCAGCTGCTCTGCGAACAGGGTGGGTACGCGTTGCGTCTTCAGCTGTTGGAGAACGCTGGCCAGTCGTTGCGGTCGCAGGCTGTCGCTGTCGCTCTCAGCGTCAAGGATGGCCAGCTCCCGGAGGTTGTAGGCCCGCGCCAGGCTGGCAAAGGCACGATGACCGCTGGCCAGGGTCGGCTGTCCTGGGATGGTGGCGAACTGGCGCTGGTTCCAGCGGTGCAGCTCGCTCAGTGCGCTCTCCATCCTCTGGGAGCGGCTTCGGATGGCCGGGGCCTGGTCTGGATTCAGCCGCTGCAGCTGCTCACTGACTCCCCGCACCAGGGCGGCTGCCTGGCGCGGGTCATTCCAGACGTGCGGGTCTCGTCCCGCGTGATCCTGCGGGTGCCCATGCGCGTGGTCGTCTCCGCTGGTGCCAGCCTTCAGGTCCGGACTGCCGGGCACCGCCAGCTCCGCCACCCTGATGGCTGCCGGCAGCCTGTCGAGGGCCGGCGTGAGTCCGTATCCATTGATCAGAACCAGCTTGGCGCTGCGGAGTGCGTTGCTCTGGCTGGGGGTGAGCTGCAGTTGGTGTGGATCGTCGCCTGGGCCCAGCAGGCAGCTCACCGGTGGGTCGCCGGCGGCCAGGCGGCGGGTGATGTCGCACAGGGCGCCATCGGCGGCGATCACCTGCACGTTCGGCGCTGGCGCGCAGGCCGTGAGGCCCCACAGCAGAGCAGCGAGGGCGCCGGTTTGTGCTGCGCGCAAGGTGGATCGGCGGGCTTCGCGAATGATAATGGTTCTCGCGACCTCCGTCTGCCTAGGTTGGTGGCAGTGGTGATCCAGGGCGGTGCTGCGCGTCAGTGACATCTGCGTGCGTCGCGGGCAGCAGCTGGCGCTGGATCGGGTCAGCTTCGCTCTGGCAGCGGGCACCCTCACGGCCCTGGTTGGTCCCAACGGCGCCGGCAAGAGCACCCTGCTGCAGGCGATTGAAGGCCAGCTCCCCCTGGCGGCTGGCTCGATCGAGCTCGACGGTGAACCCCTCACCCTCAGTCGGGCCCGCCGCCAGCTGGCTCTGATGCCCCAGCGCGGTGAAATCGCCTGGACCTTCCCGATCACGGTGCGTGAACTGGTGGCCCTGGGGCGCCTGGCGGCCAAGCGCCCGGGTTGTTGCGATGTCGAGGCGGCATTGCAGCGGGTCGGCATGGCCGCCCTGGCGGACCGTCGCCTCGATCAGCTCTCCGGCGGCCAGCAGCAGCGCACCCTGCTCGCGCGCACGCTCGTGCAGCCGGCCCGGCTGCTCTTGCTCGACGAGCCCTATGCCGCGATCGATCCGCCCTCCCGCACCGAGCTGGTGCGGGTGATGCGTCAGCTCCGCGATGCCGGGCTCACCCTGCTGGTGAGCAGCCACGACTGGGGTCGCGATCTCGATGCCTATGACCGGGTGCTGGTGCTGGATCGCTGCCTGCTGGCCGATGGCAGTCCCCAGCAGGTGCGTCAGTCACTCGGAGATCTGCGCGTGGGCAATCACTGCTGCGGCTGACCCTCCTGCCGCTGACGGCAGAGCGGGCACAGGCCGAAGAATTCCAGCGTGTGAAACAACAGCGTGAACCCTTCCACCTGCTGGTCGTGCAGGGCCACGTCGTGCATCGGGCATTGCTCCAGCACCAGGGAGGTGCCGCAATCGACGCAGGTGAGGTGATGTTCATCACGCTCCACCGGCGCGAACAGCGCCTCGCCGCTGGGCAGATGCCGGCAGCGGATCAGACCGCGCTGCTGCAGCTGCCGCAGGTGCCGGTACACCGTGGCCAGGCCCATGGCCTGGGGCCCCTGACGCAGCTGGGCATGCAGATCCTGGCCGGACAGTTCGCGCCCGGCCCGGCGCAGCTGCAACAGCAGCTGCTGTTGCCGATCGCCTGGGGCGGCAACCTGGGGGGGCATGGCCGAATCAGCGGGCAGCAGCCCAGATCCTATGGAGCGTGTGTGGTGGCTGCTGCCGATGTTGCTGGCCCTGGTGGTCGGAGGGCTCTGTCCGTTGGCGGGAACCCTGCTGCTGGTGCAGCGGCGGCTGTTCCTGGCCAACCTGGTCTCGCACGCGGTCCTGCCAGGCCTGGCGCTGGCGCTGGCCCTGCGTCTTGATCCAGGCCTCGGTGGTGTGATCAGCGGTGTCGCCGGTGCCCTGCTGGCGGAGCGGTTCAGCGGCGCGGATCGCCCCGGTCAGCCGGGGGATGAGGCCGTTCTGAACACGGTGCTGGCCGGCTTTCTTGGCCTGGGGGTCCTTTTGATTCCCCTGTTGCGCATCCGGGTTGATCTGGAGGCCGTGCTGTTCGGCGATCTGCTCGCGGCCACACCGTTCGAGCTGGTCCGCAGCCTGGTGGCCCTGCTCGTGATGCTGCTGCTGCTCGCCCTGCGCTATCGCCACTACGTCTATCTGGGGGTCGATCCGCTTGGTGCCGCCAGTGCCGGTCTGCCCGTGCGGCGTCTGCGTCTGTTGCTCACCCTCGTGACCGCCTTCACGGTGGTCAGCGCCATGACCGCCGTCGGGGTGGTTCTGGTGATCGGGCTGATGGGGGCGCCAGCCCTGCTCGCCCTGCCGGGAGCCATCAGCCTGCGGCAGGCCCTGAGCCGTGCGGCCCTGATCGGCACCCTGCTCAGCGGCACCGGTTTCCTGCTGGCCATGCAGCCTGCCGTGAACCTGCCGCCCGGCCCGTTGATCGGTGTGCTCTGCCTGGTGTTGCTGCCCCTGGCCAATCAGCGCCGCCGAGCCTTGTCAGCCGGCGGGTAGCCAGAGGGCCCTGCGCACCGGTCTGGCAATCGGCCGTAGCTGCAGGTCGGCGCCGGCGGTCTCGATCAGCACCGGCTGGGCGTCGGGCCTGCCAGCGGCCCGCAGGGTCAGCAGCAGCGCCATTCGGGTCGGGTCGTAGAGCATGGGGGCGCCGGGTTCCGCCGCCCAGCCATCCAGGCGCTGCTGCCGTAGAACACGGCCATCCCGATTCAGTTCCAGCAGCCGCAGCCGCAGGGCTCCCTGCCAGGTGCTCAGCAGCAGCCACACCCGCTCGCCGCCGCGGCTGCAGGCACTGCCGAGCACCCCATCGCTCCCCAGCCAGAGCTGGCGCGGTGGCAACCCAGGTTCCACCAGCTCCAGGGAGCGGCGGTAATCAGGCCAGTGGCGCAGCAGCAGCGCCCGGCCGCTGAGCGGGCAGAAACTGCTCAGGTCGCGGCTGCCGGGGAGCATCGGCCGGCGCTGCGGTTGCGACCGCCCGCCAGGGGCCAGGCTGTGCAGCCTCAGACCTTCCAGCTCCGGTACCACCACGGCGCCCCCCTCCGGCAGCAGCTGGATCGGTCCGGAGGCCTCGATCGGTAGATCCCGCCGCTCGCCATCCCGCAGCCAGACCTGGGTGCGGCCGCGACCCAGGTCGGTGCTGCTCGCCTGCACCAGCAGATCGCCACGGCGGTTGCTGCTGAGGTGGGCATAAAGCTGTGGCTCCGCCAGCAGCGGTTGCAGGGACGTCACGCGGGGCTCCGCGCCCGGTCGTCGCTCCAGGGCCGATTGCCGCAGCGACAGCCGCCAGACCCGCTGCCCCTGCGGCTCGATGCTGACCAGGACGACGCCGGAGCCATCCCCCAGGGCCGTCACGGCGCCGATGCGCGGCAGCGTTGGCGTGAGGGCCTGCCAGCTGCCGTCGCGGCGCTGCATCTGCAGCTGCTCCCCCCCGGCTGCCGGCACCACCGCCAGCAGCCGGGGCCGCGGATCCCAGCTCCAGTGCTGCGGGGCCAGGGCCTGGCCGCGGCGGTCCAGGCCGGCGATGCGCAGCCTGATCGGTCCCGTCAGGGGGTGGCCGGCGGTCAGCAGCAACCGCAGCGGGTTGCCGTCGCCGAGCCATTGGTGGGGATGCGGGGGCAGCAGATCGCTGCGGCTCGCCAGGCTGGCCCGCAGCATCGGTCGGCTGAAGCGCAGGTCCAGCGCTGCCGGTCCGGAGCTGGTCGTGCTGGAGCGGAGCTCCAGCAGCCGTGGCGGGCGCCGCAGCAGCAGCTGTTGCTGCGCCAGGGCCAGCAGCCCTGCGGCCGCCAGCAGCGCCAGGACCCGTCGCCGACCCGCGCTCATGGTTCGAGCGGCCGCGCCGGCCGGGCGATGGGGCGGATCCGCTGGGCCATCACGATGCTGCGCCAGTGGTTGTCGTGGCGCTCCACCCCCATCCGCCCCTGGATCGACAGCCACTGATCCGCCTGGGGCCGGTAGCCGGCCGGCCAGCGCACCGGCAGGCCTACCGGGCTGGCATCGGCCAGACAGCAGCGGACCAGCAGCCGGGCCAGTTGCGGCGGTTCCCCCGGCAGCGCCAGCACGAAGCCGCTGATGTCCACAGGATCATCGGCATAGAGCGCCGGGTCGGGTTGGCTGCGCAGCAACCGCACCCAGTCGGTGAGGCTGCGCTGATCGGGCGGTAGCTGAAAGTCGAGCACGGTCTGCCCCTCGCTGTCGCCGCCTGGATCACGGCTGCGATTGGCGGCCAGGTCGCTGAAGGAGGGATTGGGTGGTATCAGCAACACCGCCAGTGCCAGCAGGCAGCTCAGGCCCCAGCGGCGCCGGCTGCGTCGGTCCGTCCGACTGCGGTGGCAGGCCTGCTGGATCGCCAGGGCCAGCAGCACCACGCCGCTGATGCCCACCAGTGGGTGGAAGAGGCCGCGCAGGAGCAGGTCCAGCCGGCCGCTGAGTCCACTCCACAGCAGCACGCTGCCCCATAGGGCCAGGGCCAGGGGTCGGATCAGAGCAGCAGCAGATTCACCCATTGCCCGATCAACAGCACGGTCAGAGCGGCTGCGGCTGCCGTGAGCGCAATGGCCCGTGGCCGCAGCACCACGCCGAACAATCCCAGCAGTTTGAGATCCACCACCGGGCCCAGCACCAGAAACGCCAGCAGAGCGCCTGGAGTGATCTGGGCGGCGAACCCGAGGGCCAGAAAGGCATCCACGCTCGAGCACACCGACACCACCACCGCCATCAGCATCAGGCTCAGCACCGACAGGGTCGGCGCGCCGCCCACCAGCAGCAGCCAGCTGCGCGGCAGCAGTGTCTGCACCAGCGCGGCGATGGCGCAACCCAGCACCAGCAGGCTGGCCAGGTTGAGGAATTCGCGGCTGCAGTGCTCCAGCACGGCGTTCAGATCAGCCCTGGCCGGCCCAATCGCCGGCGTTGCGGTATCGGCGATCGGCGCAGCCCCCACCAGGCCCGAGCGCCGCTCCAGCAGTCCCACATGCCGCAGGGGCTGGTTCAGCTGCCGCTCCGCCAGCAGGCCGGGCTCCAGCAGCTGGGGTTCGCTCAGCTGCTGGAGCAGGGCCGTGAGCGCGAGGGCGACCACCAGTGCCGCCAGCGGGCGGGCCAGCAGCAGCCAGGGCTGATCGGGAAAGGCCGCCCAGGTGCTGGCCAGCACGATCGGATTGAGCACCGGTGCAGCGAACAGAAAGCCCAGGGCCGTGCCGATCGGTGCGCCGCCGGCCAGCAGTCGTTTCGCCACCGGCACATTGCCGCACTCACAGGCCGGCAGGGCAAAGCCCATCAGCGCCCCGGTGAGGGGCGCGAGCAGCGGTTGCTGCGGCAGTCGCTGCAGCCAGCGGTTCCCGGGCGTGAGCCAGCGACTCAGACCGGAGATCAGCACGCCGATCAGCAGAAAGGGCAGGGCCTCCAGCAGGAGGCCCTGGAAGATCGCCCAGGCGGTCGCCAGTCGATCCAACGCTGCGCTGCGGTTCAGCGCATCATCGCCGGAGGCGCAGCGCCTCCGGTGAGCCGCCGATCGCGTTGACGACACTGCCAGGGATCAGTGGCGTCGGCGCCTGGCGCTCCAGGTTGCCCAGGAGTTCAGGCCTGTTGCTCTCGAAATGCAGGTGAGGCCCGCTGCTCCAGGCTCCGGTGTTGCCGCAGGTGCCGATTACATCACCCCTGCTGTAGGTCCCGCCTGGCCTGGCGCTCTCGAGGTGGCTGTAGCTGGTGATCAGTCCGTCAGCGCCGTTCAGCACCAGCGTGATGCCATGGGTGTAGCTGCGCTCTACCCGTGCCTGGCCGTCGTGGGCGGCGCGCACGGGTGTACCTGTCGCACAGGCGATGTCGATGGCGGGATGTTCGGGATGTACCCCCTGGGTGATCACCCCAGGCATCGGTTGGAGCAGCTGCAGGGCGGGCAGCAGCAGAGCAACGGGCAAAGAGCTTCCGCCGTGAAAGTGGAAGAGAATCTTAAGCTGCGATCCTCTGGACCCGCTGTTGGGTTAGCGACAGCGGCGCGTGTCCGCAGAGCGCGCCGCCTGGTTCAGAACCACTCCTGGATCGCCTGCTCACGGGTGTTGACGTGGGCAGCCGGCGTCGTGCGTTCGAAGTCGAGGCGAATCGAGCGCTCCTGTTCGCCGTCGGCCGCCACTGCCCGGATCGGGTAGATCTGCTGGCCATCGGCGAACGGCACGTGGATGCGGAAGCCTCCGTTCTCATCGAGCGGCACCACCTGATCGCCGATCGTGAGGGTGGCCGTGGGCTCGGTGGCGCCGTAGACGATCAGCTCGGCATCCGCCACCAGCCAGAAGGAGCGGCTGCGCACCAGGCCACTGCCGGAGTCACTGCGGCCACTGGCCCAGACGCCCGCACCGGAGGCGTTCAGTCCGCCCTCAGCGCCGAAGTCCTGCTCATGCAGCAGCTCGGAGCCCACGCGGCGTCGCCGCTCGGTGGTGCTGGTGGCGAGCTGATAGAAGCGTTCGTGCTGCACACCACCACCGCCGGTGGGTGCGCTCTCCACGGGGCCGCTGAGAGGAATGTCCAGGGAGAAGGGCACGAAGGCATCGGCGATCGTGGCGCTCGGCTCCAGTTCAGGAATGCGGGCCACGGCTGAGAACGCCAGCGACAGCCAGCCGCCGTCGGCGAGGCGGTAGCCGAGTTCAACGCGGTAATCGCGGCCGGCCAGGGGCACCGGCAGGAACCATTCGCCGGCCTGCTCCACCACCACCAGTTCCTGAAGCGCGTGGGGCGGTGCCGAGAGGGTGGCCAGGCCGGTCACATCGGCGATCCGCAGGCAGAGGTTGCGGGCGCCGGCCTGTTCGCCGCGGCGTCGATCCGCGGCCGTGATGCTCCAGAAGCAGTAGGCCCACTGCGGGTCTCGGGGCAGGAACACGACCTCGGAGCGCTCCGCTCCTCCCGGTCGCCTGGCTTCACTGGCGGCGCCGTTGCCTGGGGCCGCATTGGTGGATGCGGTCTGATCGGCCGCGGTCTTGGCGGCAGCGAACGGGTTGAGACGGCGGAGCCAGTTGAGCGGGCGGGGGGTCTCGTTCATGGCTCGGCTCCGCGGCTGCGCAACTGTTCTTCACGTCATGCTCCCTGAAGATGCGGGAGCGGAACGTGTCGTGTCAGCGGATGGCGACCGGCGTGATCCCGATCAGGATGTGAACCAGTCCGGGATCGACGTGAAGCAGGCCGCGTTCTTCTCGTTCTCGCGGGCCTCCACCTTCCAGCAGCAGCTGCGGCCGCCGTCGCGGTCGTGCAGCAGGGCGTTGGCCCAGGTCCAGACCAGCTGGGCGCTGCACTCCATGCCCACGTTGTCCATCACCCGCAGGTCAAGCGCACCGAGCTGATGCAGCTGTTGCCACTGCTCCAGCAGCGGATCGTCGGCATTGACCAGAAACGTGTGGTCGAACTGCTCCGCCAGCTGGGCCTCCAGGGCGCCGAGGCTGGAGAAGTCGACCACGAAGCCGTGCCCATCCAGCGCGCTCGCCCGGAACCAGAGCGTGAAGCTGCGGCTGTAGCCGTGCACGTAACGGCAGTGCCCGCCATGGCGCCATTGACGATGGCAGCAGGGGTAGCCGCTGAAGGTCTTCGAGCAGGTGAAGGCGGCGGTCATGCCCTGGGGTTGGTGCGGGTGCTGCGGGAGGATCGGAACAGCTGGCTGTTGGGCCCTTGCAGGCATCCTTTCATCCGCCCGATTCCACCGCAGCGGCCCTGCCGGAGCCGGCGTTCATCGATCAGCTCCGCTTCAACGATGCGGGCCTGATCCCCGCCGTCGCCCAGGACTGGCTCGATGGCGCCGTGCTGATGGTGGCCTGGATGAACCGAGAGGCGATCGAGCGCAGCCTCGCCAGCGGTGAGGTGCACTACTGGAGCCGCTCGCGGCGCGAGCTGTGGCACAAGGGCGCCACCAGTGGCCATATCCAGCAGTTGCGGGGTCTCCGCTATGACTGCGACGCGGATGTGCTGCTGCTGACGATCGAGCAGCGTGGCGATGTGGCCTGCCACACCGGCGCCCGCAGCTGCTTCTATGACGACGGTCCGTCGCCGACCGCCGGCGGCGCCGGCGCTCTGCCCCCGCCCGCCGATGTGTGCACCGAGCTGATGCGGGTGATCGAGGGGCGGCGCGATCAGCCGGAACCCGGCAGCTACACCAACAAACTGCTGGAGGGTGGCGACAACCGCATCCTCAAGAAGATCGGTGAGGAGAGCGCCGAGTTCGTGATGGCCTGCAAGGACGGTGATCCAGCCGAGATCGCCGGTGAGGCGGCCGACATCCTGTTCCATCTGCAGGTGGCCCTGGCCCATCACGGCGTGAGCTGGCGCCGGGTGCAGCAGGTGCTGGCGGCCCGTCGCGGCGCCCCGCGCCGCTCCTGATCACCTCACACCCGCTGCGCTCAGGGCAGCAGGCGGACCGGTGTGCCGTGGCGCAGGCCTGAGCCGGCGCTGCGGATGATCAGATCCCCCGCCTGCAGGCCACGGAGCAGGGGGTAGGCGCCGTTGTCGAGGTTGCCGAGCTGCACGGGGCGTTGCAGGGCCACCCGCGTGCCGGCCGGCAGCGCCTGGATCACGCTGGCGGGCACCTGCCCGGGATCCCGCGCCAGCTCCCGGGCCGTTCCCACCGTGAACACGAAGGCCTGTCCGGATTGCCGCACCACGGCGCTGAAGGGGATGGCGGGCCGGCGGCTGGTCGCCAGCAGCACCCGTGTGCGCAGCCGCTGACCATTGCGCAGGCGCCCGGCGGGATTGCTGACCGTTGCATGGGCCAGCAGGGTCTGACTGGCCTGGCTGACGCCCGGGTCGATGCCCGTGATCGTGCCTTCGGCCAGCACCGTTCCCTGACCACCGGCGAGCAGCTGCAGCCGCTGGCCGGGCCGCACCAGGGGCGCCTGGTTCGCGGGGATGTCGATCCGCGCCTGCAGCCGCTGGTTGCGGATGATCCGGCTGAACGGCATCCCGGCCTGAATCACATCCCCGGGCTTGATGCTCAGGTCGCCCAGAACCCCGGCGATCGGGGCACGCACGTCCTTGTAGGCCAGATCGGCGAGGCGGGCGCGCAGCGCCTCGCGGGAAGCGACGGCCTGGGCCTGGTACTCGTCGCGCTGGATGGCGGTCGCGGCACCCTGGCTCACCAGCTGCTGGTAGCGCTCGTTGTTGATCCGGTCGCGTTCGGCCCTGGCCCGCAGAGCGGCCACATCGGCGCGCAGCTGCGTCTGATCGAGGGTCAGTAACAGCTGGCCGGCCTGCACGCTCTCGCCGCTGCGCACCAGCAGACGCATCACCCGCCCGCCCGCCTGCGCGGCCAGCTCCACCTCATCGCGGGCCTCGAGGGTGCTCACGGTGTCCAGGTGGGCGTTGAAGTCCCGCAGTTGCGGCACGCTGGCCTGCACCCGCTGGGGGGGCGCCGGCGCGGGCTCACGCCCGCAGCCTGCAAGGCTTGCGAGTGTGGCGCTGGCGGCGAGGCCGCCGCTCAGCCAGGCCAGCTTCGCGGTCTGCAGGGGGCATGCGCTTCGGATCACGGCGTGTGCTCCGCTTCGATTCCGGTCGAGCCCATGGTGGGGCCCTGCTTCCGGACGTTGCGCCGGAGTTCCCAGTCCTTGATCACCCGGTAGAGCGCCGGCACCACGAACAGGCTGAGCAGCGTGGAGACCAGCAGACCGCAGAACACCACCGTGCCGATGCTGATCCTGCTGCCGGCGCTGCCGCCACTGGCCAGCAGCAGCGGCAGAAAGCCGGCCAGGGAGGAGATGGCGGTGAGCAGGATCGGCCGCAGACGGCTGACGGCCGCACCGTGGATGGCGGCCTCCAGCTCCAGCCCGGCTCGCAGCCGCTGATTGGCGAATTCCACGATCAGGATGCCGTTCTTGGCCGCCAGCGCAATCAGCACCAGCAGCCCCATCTGCCCATAGATGTCGAGTGGCAGGCCGCGCAGGGTCAGGCCGGCCACCGCACCCAGCAGGGCCAGGGGCACGGTGATCAGGATGATCAGAGGATCGAGCAGGTTCTCGTAGAGGGCCGCCAGCACCAGCCCCATCACCAGCACCGCCAGCAGGAACACGCGCACGCTGCCGCCGCCGGCCCGGCTCTCCTCACGGGCCAGCCCGGCCCATTCCAGCTCGGTGCCGGCGCCGTTGATGCGCGCCTGGATCCGCGCCAGCTCGGCCATGGCCTGACCGGTGCTCACGCCGGCCGCCGGCAGGGCCCGGATGCTGATCGAGCGCACCAGGCGGGTGTGGTTGATGCTGCTCGGCCCGCTGCCCGGCTCCAGGCGAAGGAGCTGCGCCAGTGGGATCAGCTGGCCGCTGCGGCTGCGCACCCGCAGGGCCAGGGCATCGGCGGCATCGCGGCGGCCCCGGCCATCGAGCTGCACGATCACGCGCCGCACCTGATCGCCCTGGAAGCTGTCGTTCACATAGGCGCTGCCGAAGCTGGCGCCCAGTGTCGAGACGACGCTGCTGATGTCCACCCCGAGGGAGGCCATCGCCAGCCGGTCCGGTTCCAGCCGCAGCACCGGTCCGCTGGCGCTGAAGCGGGTGGAGACCCGTTCAAACCGGCCGCTGGCGCGCGCCGCACGGATGAAGCTGCGGGCTTCCTGTTCAAATTGCTGCAGCGTGAGCTGGCCATTGCTGGTGTCCAGCAGCTCAAGCTCCAGGCCGCCTTCGCTGCCGAAACCACGCACGCTCGGGGCAAGGCTGAGCTGCACGGTTGCATCGGGGATCCGCTGCCGCAGCTTGGCGTTGAGTCGCTCCACCACCGCCTGGCTGCTGTTGGCTCCGCCACCGCGTTCGGCGAACGGGCGCAGTCGCAGGAAGAAGCTGCCCTTGTTGGGGCTGCTGTCGCCGAAGGAGCGGCCGGAGTAGAAGTTGCCACTGGCCAGGGCGGGATCGGCCGCCGCGATCCGCCGCACCCGCTCCAGAACGGCCTGGGTGCGCGGCAGGGCCATCCCCTCCGGCAGGATCACCACCCCGCGAAGCTGGCCGTTGTCCTCCTGGGGCAGGAAGCCACTGGGCCGCAGGGCCAGGCCGGCGCCGGTGAGCAGCAGACCCAGGAGCAGGGCCAGCAGCACCTGTCCCCGCCTGTTCAGGCTGGCCTGGAGCCAGCGCCCGTAGGGGGCTTCCAGGTTCTCCAGCCAGCGTCGCGGCGGATCGATCCAGCGCAGCAGCCAGGACGGTTCCCGCTGCTCGGCGTGCAGGATGCGGCTGGCGGCCACCGGCGTGAAGGTGAGGGCATTCACGGTGGAGATCAGGATCGCCGCCGCGATCGTCACGGCGATCGGCGCATAGAGGCGTCCCAGGCTGCCCTCCAGGCTGAGCACCGGCAGGAACACCACCACCAGCACCAGCGAGGTGGCCACCACTGCTCCCCCCAGCTCGGCCATCGCCTGGCGGGCTGCGGCCAGGGGGGATGCGCCCCGCTCCAGGCGCCGGCCGATGTCCTCGCTGACGACGATCGCATCGTCGACCACCAGGCCCGAGGCGAGCACCATCCCGAACAGGCTGAGGGTGTTGATCGAGGTGCCGCTCAGTTTGAGCAGCGTGATCGACCCCAGCAGTGAGACCGGCACCGCCAGGGCGCTGATCAGGGCCAGGCGGCTGTTGCCCAGGCCCAGCAGCAGCACCACGAACACCAGCAGCACCGAATCGCGCAGGCTGCCCAGCGCCTCGCCGATGCTCTCGCGCACCACCTCGGCCTCGTTGACGATCTCCTCCAGGGCGATCCCCGGTGGCATCGCCGGTCTGAGTTCCTCGATCGCCGTTTGCAGAGCTCCGTTCACGGCCAGGGCGTTGCTGCCGTCGCGTTGATAGATCGCCAGGGCCACGCTGTTCTGACCGGCCAGGTCGGTGGCGATCGTGTCGTAGGTCTCGCTGCCGAGGCTGACGCGGCCGATATCCCGCAGCATCACCACGCCGCCATCGGGGCCGCGCCCCACCACCAGCTGTTCCAGCTCCGCCGGGCTGCGCAGCCGGCCCTCCATCTGCAGCGGCAGGCTCGTGGTCTGCTCCGGCGGCATCGGTGCCTCGCCGGTCTGCCCCAGGGCCGCGAGCACGTTCTGCCCCTCAAGCGCCTGGCGCACGTCATCGATCGTGAGTTGACGCTCCAGCAGTGCGCCGGAATCGAGCCAGAGCCGGAAGGCCAGCGGACTGCCGCCGAACAGGGCCACGCTCTCAACCCCCTCCACCCGCTGCAATCGCTCCTTCGCCACCTGGTTGACCCAGCCGCTCAGGAACAGATCGTCGTAGCGGCTGTCCTGCGTGCTGAAGCTGAGCACCATCAGCAGATCGTCGGAGCTGCGCCGCACCTGCAATCCCAGCCGCGTCACGGCCGTCGGCAGCTGGCGCAGCACCTGATTGGCCTCGTTCTGGGCGTTGATCTGGTTGAGCTGCGGATCGCCACCCGTGAAGCTGAGGGTGATGGTGCTGCCGTTGGCACTGCTGCTGGAGCGGATGCTTTCCAGGCGTTCCAGACCCTTCAGCTGCTGCTCCAGCAGGGTCGTGACCCCCTGTTCCACCACCTCTGCGCCCCCGCCCGGGTAGCTGCTGCGCACCGTGACCCGACCTGGCGCGATCGGTGGCAGGGCTTCCACCTGCAGTCCGCTGAGGCTGAGGGCACCCAGCAGCAGCAGCAGCACGGTCAGCACCAGACTCAGCACCGGGCGCCGCAGGAATGGATCGGCGATGGTGCGCCGAGGCTGGCGGTCCGAAGCCGTCATCGGGTCAGCGGGTCAGCATCGCCTGGTAGCGGCTGCAGTCCCGGCTGAGTCTGCAGCCAACGCAGGGTGGCGCGATCGCGTGGGCTCAGCTCCAGCAGCGGCCGCGAGCCGGCGTGCACGGCCATCACGTCATCGGGCCGGTCGCTGTGGCCCCAGAGGCCGAAGGCATGGCCCAGCTCATGCAGTGCGGTGGCCTGTATCGCCGGCTCTGCCTGTCCTGGGCTGATCAGCACCTGCACCTGCGGTTCAAGTTGCCAGCGCTGCAGGCGCCGCACCGCCAGCAGGTGCAGCACGGCCCTGCCATGGCTGGCCCTGCGGTTCAGGATCGGTGGTCGGCGGCGTAGCACCTGCACCTGGGCCTGGGCTGGATCCTGCACCACGGTGATCGGCAGCAGGCGCTCCCAGCTGGTGAGCGCCGCCGTGACGGAGCGCCACCAGCGTTGCTCCCACAGCGCTGCCGGTCCCTCCCGTTGGGCAGGCTCCAGCCAGACGCACCAGTGATCACGGCGCGGCCAGCCGGCGGGGGTGGCGCGGAGCCGGTGGCGGTAATCAGTGGCTTCGCCTGGCGACGTGGCCAGGTCGGGCGGAGCCGCCGGGTTGGTGGCAGACCCAGCGGCCGGCGCCCATGGCCGCAGCTCCTGGGCGATGGGGCACGGCGGAGGCGGCGTGCTGGGCCCGGGCATCAGCCAGCCAGGGCCGGCAGGCCCACGCCTCGCGCCATCAGGGTGGCGAGCAGCGGGATCAGGGCGAAGCCCACCAGCTCGATGTTCAGGATCCAGGCGAGCCGGTTCGCCAGGGCTTCGCTGACCTGCGGCAATTCACCCTTGCGCAGGGGGATGGCCCAGAGGATGTAGGTGATGGTGGGATACAGCGACAGTCCGCCCACCGCCAGGTAGAGCCCCACCTTCCACCAGAACAGGGGATTCTCGGTGTAGAAGGCGCTGCCCTGGCCGAAGTGCAGGACCCGGAGAATGCCACTGCCCAGCAGGGCCAGAGCCGCCAGGCCATACACCACATCGGTGATCACCATCAAGGTGGCGTCCTGACGGCTCGGATTGGGCCGGATCAGGCGACGTTCCAGCACCAGCGCACCGAAGCACACCATGAAGCTCAGGTAGTGCACGTAGGCCACACCGGCGCGGGGGAGCACATCGGCGGGGAGAGCCGCGAACGCGGACATGGATCAGAGCCAGAGGTGCAGCGACCGTAGCGAGCGGCTCGGCGCCGGCGCGGTCGCCACCGCTGCAGCCCGCTGCAGCCCCGGCGGCGGTGGTTGCAAATACGAAGAGAAACGATGGTTCAGCAGCGAATCTGCATTTAGGAAGAAAACCCGTATTTGCTAAGCGGAGTGGAAACATGGAAGCCTTTCTGTCGCTTTCCTTGTCGAGCGAAAAAGCTTCTAGTTTCAAATCAGTGGATCGTCTTCATCATGGCCAGCTCGCTGAGCGCATTCCTTGGGGAAATTGGTCGTCACCAGCTGCTTACGCCTGAGCAGGAGCTGATGCTGGGTCGCAAGGTGCAGGCCATGGTTGCCCTGCAGGAGCGCTGCACGCAAGCCGGTGGTGCAGGTGAGGCCTGCACCTACGACGACCTGGAAAAACGCACGCTCCGTGTCGGCGAGCGCGCCAAGGATCAGATGATCACCGCCAATCTGCGCTTGGTGGTCAATCTGGCCAAGCGTTATCAGGGCAAGGGGCTTGACCTGCTCGATCTGATCCAGGAGGGAACCCTCGGCCTGACCAGGGCCGTTGAGAAATACGACCCCACCCGCGGCCATCGCTTCAGCACCTATGCCTACTGGTGGATCCGCCAAGGCCTCAACCGTGCGCTGTCCACCCAGAGCCGCACGATCCGGATTCCCGTCAATGTGAATGAGAAGCTGACGCGGCTGCGGGCCGCCAAGGCCCGGCTGATGCAGCTCAATGGCCTCTCCCCCAGCCCCCGTCAGCTGGCCCAGTGCCTTGATCTGCCCCTGGAGGAGGTGGAGGATCTGCTCGGTTGCGAGCTGCGCAGCGTCACCGTCAGCCTGCAGGGGGTGGTGAAGTCGAAGTCGGACCCCACCGAACTTGTGGATGTGCTGCCGAGTGAGGATCTGCCGCCGATGGAGCGCTGTGAGTTGGCTGAGCGCAACGCGGCGGTGTGGAAGTTGCTGGATCAGTCAAACCTCACCCCGAAGGAGCGCACCGTGGTGATGCTGCGCTTCGGCTTGGATGGCAGCAACGAATGGCGCACCCTCGCCGAGGTGGCGCGTTTGCTCGGCTGCAGCCGTGAGTATTGCCGCCAGGTGGTGCAGCGGGCGTTGCGAAAGTTGCGCAAGACCGGTATCCAGAGCGGTCTTGTTGAGGTCGGCTGACGCCGGTAGGCCGGATTTCACCCCCGTGCCGGTTCGGTAGGGGTGCCCAGCCCGCCTCTCAGAATCAGGATGTCGTCACCGATTGCAGATCCCATGGCCGTTGAGCGCAGCACAGCCCCTGCTGCCGGCGACAGGCAGGGCGATGACCCGATCGATGCGCAGGTGCTGGGCAGTACCGAGGTCGATGAGGGGACGTTGCGACGTCTGCTTAGGCGTGCCGGTCGCACCCTGGCGCGGCCGGCCATCGAATGCCTGGAACTGCTGGTCGACGGCCGGACGCCACCGCAGGTGCGGCTGACGATGCTTGCCGCGCTGACCTACCTGCTGGTGCCCCTTGATCTGATCCCGGATTTCATCCCGGCTGCCGGGTTCAGCGATGATCTGGTGGCGCTCACCGCCTTGCTCGGGTTGTGCGCCACGCACATGAGCGACGACATTCGCCTGCGCGCGCAGCGCAAACTGGATTCCTGGTTTCCCCCCGGGCGCTGATGGCATCGCTCACGAGTGAGCAACTGGACGACCTGCAGGTCTTCCTCAAGGACTGGCTGCGCCACAGCGGCCGCACCCAGGCCGATCTGCGCCGGGCCCTGCGTGCCAGCTCCATCCGCATGCCCGTGTTGCTGGATGAGCTGGCGGCTGTTCACCGCCGCGACGGTCTGGCTGGTCTGGCCGAGCGGCTCTGTGCCATCGAATCGCTCTGGCTGGAGGAGGAGGACTTTGATCCTGACGGTGATCCCAGCGGTGCATCCCTGTCCGCAGAGCTAGAGGACTCCTTCGGCCAGCTGGATCTGCTGCTGCGCGAGATCCGTCTCGATGCCGGTGAGGACTGACGGGTCTGGCCGGGAGGCGTCAGAGTGGGGAGCGATTCAGCTCCTGCCATGACCTCGCTCCGAGCCTGTGCCCTGCTGTTGGCCTCGGCTGCGGTCCTGAGCCTTCAGGCTCCTGCCCGCGCCCAGATCGAGAGTTTTCTGTGGGGGCCTGGCAGCAGTGTTGGGCCTGCCAGCAAGGTCGAAGAGAAGAACTGCGTCACCTCTGCTGATGGCAGTGTCACCTGCGACACCCAGGTGGTGAATCCTCCCGGCGACACTCCCGCCAAGCCCCAGTACACCCCCTTCCGGAATTGATGCGGCGCCTCAGTGATGGGACCTTCCTCGGCGCGATCACGGCCTTTGAGCGGGCCCTGGCGAAGGTTCTGTCCGCCACCCTCACACTCGTGCTGGTGGGTGCCACGGTTCAGTTCCTGTGGCTGCTCGGCCAGGATCTCCTCGCTGCCCGTCCAGACCTGACGGGCGAGGGCCTGATCAGGTTGCTGGACCGCATCCTGGTGATCCTGATCGCCCTGGAGGTGCTCCAGAACCTCACGGCCTATCTGCGTGAGCATGTCGTCCAGATCGAGCTGGTGCTGATCACCGCGCTGACGGCCGTTGCCCGCAAGGTGATCGTGATGCCGCCAGGGACTCAGAAAAACTCAGGCGAGCTGATCGGGCTGGGTGTGGCGGTGCTGTCCCTGGCGGCGGCCTACTGGTTGGTGCGGCAGTCCCACCTCATGCGGCGTCCCACCAGAACAGAGCCAGCCACAGCGTTCCCGGCTCCGGATCCGTAGCCACCACCCGATGGCGCCGGTGGGGTGCGATCAGCAGGCTGTCGCCCGCACACAGGTCGCGGACCAGATCCTCATCGGCGAACTGCAGCCGAGCACTTCCTCGCAACAGCATCACCCATTCCCACTCCCGCTGGTCGTACCAGGCGTCGCTGGCGCTGCTGGCCAGGCACGAATGAATGCGCTCCAGCCGGAACTGAGTCCCTTTCACCAGCACCTCCACGCGCTCCTCGCCAGGGCCTGGGCAGTCGCCCCGCAGCAGATTCACCTGGTCGGGTGCGGTCTGTGACGAGCAGGACGCTGTGTCACCGCTGCCTGGGTCACCCCAGCGCCTACCGATCTCGAAGCCATGCTCGGCGGCCAGGCGCACCACTTCATGGTGGTCGCTGCAGCGCCTAAGGGCATCGCGCAGGGCTGGACTGTCCTCAGTCAGGGCGACGAAGGCATTGAGTTGTCGCACCTTGTCGAGGAACTGCTGGAGCTGTGCTTCGGCCATGGCTCCTGTATTGCTGCAAGGGGTTTGTGCATCCTGAAGCGTCGGAAGCGCACCCTGTTGATCAGCAGCTCCTCTCGCCAGCTGTGCAGCCACCCTTCCCGCGCGAACAGGCCGCAGGAGAGAAAGCTGGCTTCCGTTCGCAGTTGCTTCACGCCCTCTGCTGCGGCGTCTCGTGTGAGCTGCCTCAGCAGGATCGTCCCATGCCCCTGGCGCTGATGGTCGGGGTGGCAGTAGAGCAAGGCAACACGATCAGGCGGTTCGCGCACAGCGAAGGCCACCACCATGCCCTCGCCCAGTACGCTCACAGTGCCAGTGCCCCGCTCGAGGGTTCCTCGCAGGCCATTCCCTTCGGCTCCGGGACTGGCCTGCACGGCCCAGGCATGCCTCTGGGCGCCGCTATAAACCTCCTCCGGGCATCTCTCCACCGCCTGGCGATAGACCTCCAGCACTGCTTGCTGATCTCCAGTGGTTAGGGGTCGGAGCACCATCAACACCCGTGCAGGTCTGTTCGCTGCCCCATTCTCGCCCGATTCCTCGGGGTTGGGCTGGCATGCTTGCCCATCATGTTGTAGGTTTGGATAGTTGATTAACCAAACCCACGAGATCAATGCTCACCGGATCCGAACTGCTGGCCAAGGTCAAGGAGCTGGGCGATGTGGGTAAGTCCGAGATCGTCCGCTCCTGTGGCTATGTTTCCACCAAGAAGGATGGTGGCGAACGTCTGAATTTCACGGCCTTCTACGAGGCTCTGCTCGAGGCCAAGGGCGTTGAGCTGGGTGTCAGCAGCAAAGTTGGCAAGGGTGGCCGCAAGCTCAGCTACGTCGCCACTGTGCAGGGCAATGGCAACCTGTTGATCGGTAAGGCCTACACCGCCATGCTCGATCTCAAGCCGGGCGATGAGTTCGAGATCAAGCTGGGTCGCAAGCAGATCCGCCTGATTCCCGCCGGCGCCACCGAAGAAGACGAAGAGTGAGCTGCCGGGTCGTCCGCTCTTCGGATCGATGACCCCGCCACCCTGGGCTCTGGCGATGCACCTTTGAGCATCTCTGTTGAGCACCTCCGCTCGGCGCTGATGCCGGTCTCCATCGCTTCCTCCCCTCGCTCAGCCGTGAGCGAGGGGATTTTTCATGGCTGTTCTGGATCGGCACCGGCTGTCGTGCATCGGGATCTGGCTGTCGTGCATCGCGTCCAGCCAGACTGATGATCTGTTTGCATGGCCTCAAGGCCTGGGGGTAGCACCATGGTCACGACCATTCCGCATCCCCCGAGGCGGCGCTGGATCGATCTGCTGGCGATGCTGCTGGCGGCCATGCTGGCGCTGGTGAGTCTGCTGCTGTGGCCAGGGGCGGCCCACGCCGATGGTGCCGGACTGTTCGGACAGCATTGCGCGGGCTGCCACATCAACGGTGGCAACATCATCCGCCGGGGCCGAACGCTGCGGTTGCAGGCCCTGGAGCGTCAGGGGCTGGATTCATCGGCAGCAATCGCCGCGATCGCCGCCGATGGTCTCGGACAGATGAGTGGCTATGGGGCCGTGCTCGGGGAGCAGGGTGTTCAGCAGGTGGCCGACTTTGTGTGGCAGCAGGCACAGCTGGGTTGGCCCAGGCCCTGAGAGCCCGGGCCGAGCGGCTTCACAAGGCCTGGATCCAGGGATGAACCTGCAACGCGGTCCAGATTCCCTGGCGCCAGTACACGTCGCCGTGCAGGATCTCCTCCACCTGCTGCTGGCTTTCAGCTTCAAAGATCCCGAACACATGGGTGCTGCCCTCGGTGGGGCCGAGGGTGATCAGAAGCCCCTCCTCCTTCAGTCTGCGCAAGCCGCTGAGATGTTCATCCCTGTAGGGGGTGCGCTTCTCGAGGGCATCGTCGCAGTAGGTCCCCCACAACACGAAGCGCATGAGCTTGGCCGGATCGCGCTGCGAACCTACAACCAGCCGTTGCCCAGCGGGATCCGGACCGGATGGGGGAACAGGATCGGCCGGTAGCTGGGTGCGGTGCCCGCAGCCCGGCTCCAGTGCACGGTGCAGTCGAAGCGAGTGCCCTCCTGATCCCGGTGGGTCCGCAGGCGGAAGCTCTGCACCACGGCGGTTTCCGGCATCAGGTACTGAGCCTGGTTGCAGGCATCAACCTCGGAGATGCGCGAAGTGGTGTTGCTTGATTCCGCCCGGGCCAGCGGGGGCACGAGGGCCAGGCTGCCGCACAGCAGTCCTGCTGCCATCAGCGCAGGTTTGATCATGGCGAAGCAAAGGGGGTCAGGACCGCTGGAATTCTGATGGCAATTCCGCTGACCGGAGCTTCACGATCAGCATGGACTTAGTCGGCAAGTCGCCCGTGCCGCATCCGCTGCCGTCTGTTGCCACAGCGTCAGGTGCATCACGCGCCGGCGCCTGCAGCCAGAGGCTGAGCAGCCTCTGGCTTAGCTGGTTTCTGTGTCTGCTGTTCCACACGGATCTCGGCCTGATGCCGCTGTTTCACGGCCTCTCCCCCGCGATCGAGAGTCAGGTGCCGTCGCCGCAGCTGTCACTGGTCTTCTGGGCGATGCTCCTGTATTTCCTCGCGCCCCTGGCGGTCAACCTGGTCAACGGCTATGCCGCCAGCTCACCGGCCACGGCGGCCTGGCGGCGTTGGCGATGGTTTCAGCTCGGTTTTGGTCTTGTGTACACCCTCACCAATCTCGTTCATCTTCTGGTCGACATTCTCATCCCGGATTCCCGCGCCGATCAGGTGCTGCTGATGGCGGTGATGGTGGGGATCGGTCTGCTGATCAACCGCGAGAGCTGGTGCTGGTGCCGCTGCTGACGGCGGATCCCTGCATCAGGGGCATCGGTTCGGCCAGCTCCAGCCCGCCCCGGCGAAGCTCGCGCAACAGATCGAGGTTGATCTGCTGCTGCGCTGCAGCCGCCGCCACCGGTTCGCGGGTCGAGAGGAAGTAGCAGAGCTCGAACACCAGTCCGGCCGGGCTCAGTTCGAGCAGATGGCAGCGCTCGAAACGTGCCTCGCCACTGGCCGCCACGGCGGCGCTGGCCAGCTCCAGCATCCGGCCCGCTGCATCGGCGGGGCTGTCACGGCGCAGCACCAGGCGCTGCAGCACACGTCGCTCCTGCTGATCGCCGTAGTTGCGGATCGTCTTGGCGAGCAGCTCGCTGTTGGCCACGATCACCAGCTCGCCGTCAATGCTGCGCAGCTGGGTCGAGCGCAGGCCCACCTGCAGAACCCGCCCGGTCACATCATCGAAGCGCAGCAGATCGCCGATGCGCCAGGGGCGATCCAGCAGGATCGTGAGGTAAGTGAAGAAATCACGGGCGGGGCCCTGGAGGGCGAAGCCGATGCCCAGTCCCGCACCGGCCAGGGCCCCCACCACCGCCGTGAGCTGCAACCCCTGGTTCTGCAGGAACACCAGGGCACCGAGCAGCCAGATCAGCGTGCGCAGCATCGGCAGCAGTGCCTTGATCCCGCCCAGTTCGGCCGGCGCCATCAGCCGCTCCAGGCTGCTGATCAGCACCACTTCCACCACCACGTTCAGGCAGCGCACCGTGACCACGGTCGCCACGACCCCGATGGCGGCACTGCAGAGGCGTTGCGCCAGCCCCTGAACCTGCAACAGCTCGAGCAGCATCGCCGCCAGCGTGAGCAGCACCAGTGGCAGCGCGGTGATCAACAGCTGCCGGCGCAGCAGTCGACGCACCAGCTCAGGCGTCAAGGGCACGCCGCAGGTCGCTGCAGAAGCCGGCGGCGGCGGCGGCCACATCCTGCCGTTGGGCATGGGCTTCAGCCATCACCTTCACCAGGGCACTTCCCACGATGGCGCCATCGGCACCCCAGTCGCGCACCTGGCGCGCCTGATCCGGCCCGGAGATGCCGAAGCCCACGGCCACCGGTGTGGGGCCCTGGGCCTTGAGCTGCTGCACGAGGCCCTGCACCCGCCCCTCCAGGCTGGTGCGTACGCCGGTCACGCCGGTCACACTCACCAGGTAAGTGAAACCACGGCTGGCGGCGGCGATCCGGGACATCCGCTCCGCCGGTGTGGTGGGTGCCACGAGCAGCACCAGATCCAGGCCCTCTGCGGCGGCGATGGTGGACAGTCGCTCCGCTTCCTCCAGCGGCAGATCCGGCACCACCAGACCGGCGGCTCCGGCCGCGGCGGCTTCGCGGCAGAACCGTTCCATGCCGCGATTGAGCAGGGGGTTGCTGTAGGTGAACAGGATCACGGGAATCGTGAGTTCACCGCGCAGGCTGTTCAGCATCTCGAGCACCCGTCCCGGCGTCGTGCCTGCGGCCAGGGCGCGGCTGGCGGCAGCCTGGATCACGGGTCCATCAGCGAGGGGATCGCTGTAGGGGATACCGAGTTCGATCAGGTCGGCGCCGGCGCCCTGCAGGGCCAGCAGGGCGGCGCGGGTGTGCGCCAGATCCGGATCGCCCGCCATCAGAAAGGGCATCAGGCCGCAGCGGCCCTGGCCCTGCAGCTGGTCGAACCGCTGCTGGATCAGGGTGCGCCGGGTTGGGGTGCTGGTGGTCACGGCAGCGCTGGATCTGCGCTTGAGCCTATGGGGTCAGGTGTCAGCGCTTGCGGCGCCGTTCAGGCTTCGGCGCTGTCGTCCCGCTGGCCGATCTCGCGCAGCAGGGCCTCCTGTTCGCTGGGGCTCAGGGCATTGAAGCGGCGCTCCAGCTCCTCTTCCGTGGCAGCGTCATAGGCAGATCGGTAGCGGCGGCGCTGCTCCATGTAGGTCATGTTGCCGGTGACCACCCGCAGCAGGTAGGAGCCGGTCCAGATGAGCACGACGGCCACGAGCACCGCCTGGGTGGCGATCCCGGCCGAGAAGCCTTCGAAGCCTGCGGCCTGGAAGGCCCAGTAGCCGAGTCCGCCGATGGCGAACACGGCAACGCCGGCCCCCAGGGCACCAGCGCGGGTGATGCCCCGGCCGGATCGGCCGTTTTCAGGCGTGCTCATGCGATGTCGCCCTGTCCCTGCATCCGCAGGTTGATGAACGGGGCAAACAGGATCAGCCCGGGGAAGAACAGAAACACCAGGCCATAGATCCCCGTCCGCTCAAGCTTGCCCATCACCGTCCAGCGCTTGGCCATCCAGGCGATCAGGGCCAGCGGAACCGCCACGAGGTAGGCGCCGGCCAAGGCGACATAGGCGGCCAGGACGAGCAGGGTTTCGCCCGTGACCGAGCTGGCGATGGTAGTGATGAACCCAGGCAGGGCCACGGAGCTGATCCGAGTGGTCAGTCGAATCTAGGATGGTCGCCAGGATCACGGGTCCTGGCGGCTCGATGCGACAACATGGCTGGGGGTTCTGCCCAACGCGCCCGCCCGCGAGCAGCCCTGGGAGCATGGCGGAATTGGTAGACGCAGCGGACTTAAAATCCGCAGACGGCAACGTTGTGGGGGTTCAAGCCCCCCTGCTCCCATTCAGAGCAACTGGCCAGCTCTGCTCTGAGGCGATCCCGGGGCCTCCCTGAAGGTTTCCGATCTGCGTGCTTCTCCGGGTCAGTGCTCTAGAAGAGTGGCGGTCAAAGGGAGAGCTGATGGACCAAGCCGATGCCGCCACGGTGCTGGCCCTGGCGGCAGCGCTGCTGCTGGCCCTGCTGCTGGTGTCACGGACCTGAGCGATCCACTGCCACGGGACGCCGCCATCTAGCTTGATCAATTGAGGATCAGCCCTGGCTTTCCTATCCCCGCTGGGCGGCGGCCGACGTCACCACCTGCGCCGCCTGCTGCATGGCCTCGGCCCACCGATCATCGTGCTGGCCCACGTCGGTTGTGTGCTGGTGCTGCTGAACGGCATCGGATTTGCCGCAACCCTCTGGGCGGTTGCGCTGTATCTGCTGCGCATGCTGGCCACCACGGCCATCTACCACCGCCTGGTGGCTCACGGCAGCTATCAGGCGCCCCGGCTGGTGTGGTGGCTGGGCTGTGTGGTGGCCGCTTCCTCCGGGCAGATGGGCCCGAGCTGGTGGAAGGCCCATCACCTGCAGCACCATCGCCATGCCGACACCGCGGCTGATCCCCACACCCCCCTGACCCATCCGGTGGCCTGGCGGGGATTTATCCGCTCCCAGCTGGGCTGGCTGTTGGATGAGGGCTTCCATCCGGCCAGCCTGCCGGCGGATGTGGAGGCCGATCCGGTCCTGCGGCTGATCGACCGTCTGCACGCCGTGCCGGTGCTGGGCCTGGCGGCCCTGTCCTGGTGGATCGGTGGCGCCGAGTGGCTCGGCGCCTACTGCCTGAGCACCACCCTGCTGTTCCATGGCGTCGCCACGGTGAATTCAGTGGCCCATCTGGCGGGCGATCAACCCTTCAGCACCGGTGATGCCAGCCGAAACAACCGCTGGGTGGCTCTGATCACCCTCGGCGAGGGGTGGCACAACCTGCACCATGGCTTTCAGGGTTCCGTTCGCCAGGGTTTCAGCGTGCGCCAGGGACGCCTGATCACCCTGCCGGATCCCACCTACCGCTTCATCCGTGCGCTGGAAGCGCTGGGCTGGGCTTCGCGGCTGCGGATTCCGAGCGAGCGGGCCCTGCTGGCCCGCGCTTCGGATCGGCCCCGGCTGCCCCGCTTGCCCCGGCCCCAGCCGCTGGCGGCCTGAGCCATCAGAAAGGCCACCCCTGGGGGTGGCCTGGTCGCGGTCTGAAGGGGAGCCGCTGAGGTTTTCAGCTGTATCGCTGTCTGACTAACGGCTCACCAGCGCTGGCGGCCACCGCCACCGCCACCGCCACCGCCACCACCCATGGGCTTGGGCTCGGCCTTGTTGACGCGGATGTTGCGGCCCATCCACTCGACGTTCTGCAGGTCGTCGATCGCAGCGGTTTCCTCAGCTTCGCTGCTCATTTCCACGAAGGCAAAGCCACGCTTGCGGCCGGTGTCGCGATCGAGCGGCAGGCTGCACTTGCGCACGCTGCCGTACGAGGCGAACAGCTGCTCAAGGTCCTCCACTTCGGCATCGAAGGAGAGGTTGCCGACGTAAATGGTCATGGAATACGGATAAAACGGTGAAGCCGATTCGTTGAAAGCCCTGAAGAAAGTCGCTGCCCGGGTGGAGAGATCTGTGGGAAAGCGCCGCGCTGGTGAGAAACTCGCTGAAGAGTGATCTCAGAATCAGCGCCAGCCTACTGCAACGACACGGCAGCGCAGAGGGGCACGGCAGCGCAGAGATAACAGCTCCTGATCGGCCGCCGGCCGGCGCCTCCTCGCGTCCTCAGTGCCGGCCGGCCGCCTCCTTGCTGATGTCCTGCTGTGGCGAGGGGCGTGGCCAAGGCCACGGACTCTGGCTAGCGATGGAGCGATCCATCATCAATGCATCCGATGTCCAAATCACAACTGCAGGCCTTCATGGCCAGGGTTCAGGCGGATGCCGCACTGCGGGAGCGGGTGGATCAGGCGGCCGATGCATCGGCGGTGGCGGCCATCGCCGCGGAACTGGGCCATCCCTTCTCGCCGGCCTCCTGGACCCGTCATCTACGGGGCTGAGCCAGAGGCGGTAGCCGGCCGTCGTCACCCCGGCGGCCGGCGCTGCCACCGTTTCGTGACAGTTGCGATGACAGCACAGCCGGAGCTGGCCAGGGTGAATCGTGATCAGGCCGGATCGGCCCCATGCTCAACCTGCTGCCTCCGCTCAACGACCACAACCTGCCGTGGATGGACACGATCCATCCGATCGTCGTTCACTTCGTGATCGCGATGGCGCTGATTGCCTTCGTGTTCGATGTGATTGGCGTGATCTGGCGCAAGCCCCAGCTGTTTGAGGTCAGCTTCTGGAATCTGCTGTTCGCCACGGGGGCGATCTTCGTGGCGATCATCTTCGGCCAGGTGGAGGCCGGTCTGGCCTCCCCCTATGGAGCCTCCCGCGACATCCTCGACATCCACACCACGATCGGCTGGTCGTTGGCCGGGGTGCTGTCGCTGCTCACCGGCTGGCGCTACGTGATCCGCAGCCGCGATCCTGAGATCCTGCCGGCCAGATTTCTCGGTGCCGGTGCCGCGGTCAGTGCCTTGATCGTCGTGCAGATGGTTCTCGGCGACAGGCTGATCTGGACCTATGGCCTGCACACCGTGAAGGTGGTGGCTGCCATGCGTGAGGGCCTGATCTGATGCCTGCCGCGCTGTTGGCGATGCTCACGCCGTTGCCCGTCCATCCATTGGCCCTGGCCTACCGGCAGGAGTCATCGCCGCTCGATCAGATCGCCCCGCAGCTGGGTGCCAATGGGCTTCCCTATCCACTGCCGATTCATCCGAATCTGGTGCACCTCACGATCGGTCTGTTCGTGATCGCCATCGCCTTTGATCTGGTGGGTGCTCTCTATCCGCTCGAGAAGCGGGTGTTCCGGTTCCTGGCCCTGCCGATCACCCGCGGCGGCTTTCACGATGTGGGCTGGTACAACCTGCTGGCCTGCTGTCTGATCACCTTCTTCACGGTGGCGGTCGGCTTCTACGAAATGCTTACCGCCGTGCCGTTACCGGGGGTGACGAGTACCTTCGGACTCGGCAGCATGACCACCATGCTCTGGCATGGCGTGGGCGGTGTGCTGCTGCTGGCGATCATCACGGCGATGACCGTCTGGCGCGGTTTTCAGCGCTATGCCTGGCGCCGCGACATGGGCCGCCAGGTGCAGTGGCTCTACCTCGCCGTGGGGGTGACCATGTTCGCCCTGCTCGGCCTGCACGGCACCCTCGGCGCCCAGCTCGCCGCCGAATTCGGCGTGCACATCGCCGCAGATCAGCTGCTCCAGGCCGGCGCTGATCTGCACACAGTTCTGCCCTGAGGAGATCGGTCGCCCATGAACAGCTCCGCTCCAGCGACGATCAACCGCACCGCCCTGCTCGGCCTCAGCCTCTGGGTCGGCGTGCTGGTGCTGCTCAGCCACTGGATGGGCCGGCAGGCGCACCGCTGGTTGCCGGTACCGGCCTCCAACGCCGCACCGCTGGTGGATGGCCTGTTCAGCTTCGAGACCGCCATCGGCACCTTCGTGTTCGGTGCGGTGCTCACGGTGGTGGCGTGGGTGCTGCTGTTCAACCGGGCCGAGAAGTACGACGAAACCGATGCGGTGCCGATCGAGGGCAACACCCGCCTGGAGGTGATCTGGACCGCGATTCCCTTCGTTCTCGTGATGGCGATTGCCGTCTACACGATGCGGGTCAACCATCGTCTGGGCGTGCTCGGCCCGATGGAGCACATCCATGCTCACAGTCCGCTTGAGATGCAGGGTGGCTATCCGGCCGACCGCTTGCCGGCGGAGCAGATCGAGGTGATCGCCAGGCAGTGGTCGTGGGAGTTCCGCTATCCCGGCCGCAGCATCTCCTCCACCGAGCTTCATCTGCCCGTCGATCAGCCGGTCACCTTCCGGCTCAACTCCGATGATGTGTTGCATGGCTTCTACATCCCCGCCTTCCGCCTCAAGCAGGACGTGATTCCCGGGCGGTCGATCGACTTCAACCTCACCCCCACGCGCGAGGGTCGCTACCGCCTGCGCGATTCCCAGTTCAGCGGCACCTGGTTTGCTGCCAATCAGGCCGATGTGGTGGTGGAAAGCCAGGAGGCCTATGCCGCCTGGCTGAAGCAGGCCGCTGCGCAGCCGCTGCAGAACGGCCTGAGTGTGGCCGTGCAGGAGTACGCCGAGCGTCAGCAGAAGCGCAATCCCGGCTGGGCCACCGTGCCCCCAGCGCCGCCGCCCCAGGTGAACGTGCCCGGATCATTCGACCTCCCCCACGACGCCTGAATCCTTCACCATGACCATCGCTACCTTCCCGCCCGATCCACCGCCGCCGGCCAGCTGGACCCGCTATCTGGGCTTCAGCACCGATGCCAAGGTGATCGGCATTCAATACATCGTCACCGCCTTCTTCTTCTTCCTGATCGGCGGCCTGCTAGCGATGGTGATCCGCGGTGAGCTGATCACGCCTGCTGCAGATCTTGTTGATCGCAGCGTTTACAACGGCATCTACACGATGCACGGAACGATCATGTTGTTCCTGTTCATCTTTCCGGTGCTGAATGGTCTGAACAACCTGCTGATCCCCACGATGATCGGCGCTCCGGATATGGCCTTCCCCCGCCTGAATACCGCTGCCTTCTGGCTGGTGCCGGTGTTCGGTTTGCTGCTGATCGGCAGTTTCTTCGTACCCGGGGGGCCTGCCACAGCGGGTTGGTGGAGCTATCCACCGGTGAGCATTCAGAACCCGCTCGGCCATCTGATCAATGGCGAGTCGATGTGGATTCTGGCCGTGGCGCTATCCGGGGTGTCCTCGATCATGGGTGCGGTCAACTTCGTCACCACGATCCTGCGGATGCGGGCTCCCGGCATGAGCCTGTTCCGCATGCCCGTGTTCTGCTGGACGGCCCTGGCTGCCCAGAGCCTGCAGCTGATCGGCCTGCCGGCCCTCACCGGCGGCGCCGTGATGCTGCTGATGGATCTGAGCTTTGGCACCAGCTTCTACCGGCCTGAGGGCGGCGGCGATCCGGTGCTGTATCAGCACTTCTTCTGGTTCTATTCGCACCCGGCCGTCTATGTGATCATCCTGCCGGTGTTCGGCATCTTCTCCGAGCTGTTCCCGGTGTATAGCCGCAAGCCGCTGTTCGGTTATGTGTATGTCTCTGTGGCCTCATTCATCATCGTTGGCCTCGGCCTGGTGGTCTGGGTGCATCACATGTTCCCCAGCGGTGTGGCCCAGTGGATGCGCGATCTGTTCATGGTCACCACGATGCTGATCGCCGTGCCCACCGGCGTGAAGGTGTTCGCCTGGCTCGGAACCCTCTGGGGCGGCAAGCTGCGCCTCACCACGCCGATGCTGTTCTGCATCGGCGGACTGGTGAACTTCGTGTTCGCCGGCATCACCGGTGTGATGCTGGCCACGGTGCCGATCGACATCCATGTGTCGAACACCTACTTCGTGGTGGGGCATTTTCACTACGTGATCTACGGCGCCGCAGTGATGGGCATCTTCGCGGCCATCTATCACTGGTTCCCCAAGTTCACCGGACGCATGCCCTATGAGGGGCTGGGCAAGCTGCACTGCCTGCTCACCTTCGTGGGGGCCAATCTGAACTTTCTGCCGATGCATCCCCTCGGCCTGATGGGAATGCCGCGCCGTGTCTCTAGTTACGACCCCGAATTCGCCTTCTGGAACGTGATTGCCAGCCTGGGTGCGTTTCTGCTTGGTGTATCGGTCATTCCCTTCCTGCTGAACATGATCAGTTCCTGGATCCGTGGCCCGCGTGCCACCCACAATCCCTGGAATGCCATCGGCCTGGAGTGGCTGCTGCCCTCGCCCCCTCCGGAGGACAACTTCGGTGAGGAGGTGCCCACCGTGATCAGTCGTCCCTATGGCTATGGCACCGGCGAGCCGCTGGTGGAGCATCAGGCCGAGATTGAGCGTCGGCTGCAGTTGCAGGAGGTGGCGGCATGAGCAACTCCCTTCACGCCATGGCGAATGAATCCGCGAGCAGCCATGCTCACGTGAATCACAACCTCACCGGCTTCATCATCTTTCTCTGCTCGGAGAGCGTCATCTTCCTGGCGTTCTTCAGTGGTTATGCCATTCTCAAGACCTCGGCTCTCGACTGGCTGCCGCCTGGGGTTGAAGGGCTGGAGTGGCGCACGCCGCTGCTGAATACGGCCGTGCTCATCTCCAGTTCCGGCACGATCATGCTGGCGGAGCACTTCAAGGCCCGCGACAGGCTCTGGCTGTTCCGCGGCTTCTGGCTGCTGACGATGCTGATGGGCGCCTACTTTCTGGTTGGTCAGGCGGTTGAATGGCATGGCCTGGCCTTTGGCTTCAGCTCCGGCACCTTTGGTGGCACCTTCTACCTGCTCACCGGTTTCCATGGCCTGCATGTGGCCACCGGCATCCTGCTGATGACCATCATGCTGATCAAATCGTTCATCCCTGGCAATTACGCCGGTGGTGAGCAGGGTGTGCAGGCCACATCCCTGTTCTGGCACTTTGTGGATGTGATCTGGATCATTCTTTTCCTGCTCATCTACGTGTGGCAGTAACCGGACCCGTTTCATGCCTGGAGTGATTCCATGATCATCGACGACCAGCACTACGACGTGATCGTGATCGGCAGCGGCGCCGCCGGTGGCACCCTTGCCGCCCAGCTTGCTGCTGCCGGTAAGGGCGTGCTGCTGCTGGAGCGCGGCGGGGCGATGCCCCTCGCGGATCAGAACGTCGCCGATGTCGATCTGTTCCGCAAGGATCGCTATCACCCCGGTGAGCAGTGGTTCGGCACCGATGGTGATCCCTTCTCACCTCAGACGATCTACGCCCTCGGCGGCAACACCAAGATCTGGGGGGCCGTTCTGCAGCGGATGCGCGAACGTGAGTTCGGCCCGTTGGCGCTGCAGGAGGGCCCCGTTCCCAGCTGGGAGATCGGCTATGTCGATCTGGCTCCCTATTACGAGCGGGCCGAGGCGCTGTACCGGGTGCATGGCCAGGCGGGTGCTGACCCCACCGAACCACCCCGCCGCGGCGACTATCCCTTCCAGCCAAGGCCGATCGAACCCTTCATGCAGGAGCTGCGCGCCGCCCTGGAGCGCTGCGGCAACCATCCGTTCGATCTGCCTCTGAGCTGGTCGGAGTCCGCCAGTGATCCCAGCGGTGATGCCGAACTGTTCGGGGTGGAGCCTGCCCGTGCCAGTGGCCGGGTCCAGATCCGCGAGCGCGCGCGGGTGCGCCGCCTGCACGTGAACCCCAGCGGCCGAGAGGTGCGGGGGGTTGAAGCGGAGATCGAGGGCACCAGCTGGTTGTTCAGCGCTGATGCTGTGGTGCTTGCCGCCGGTGCCATCAACAGCGCCGAGATCCTGCTGCGTTCTGCCACCGAGCATCACAGCCGCGGCCTGGCCAATGGCTCCGATCAGGTGGGGCGGAACCTGATGAAGCATCAGCTCACATCGGTGATTCAGCTGGCGGCGGAACCCAATTCCGGCCGCTACGGCCGCAGCCTGGGCATCACCGATTACTACTGGGGCGATAGGAACGTCAGCGTCCCGCTCGGGGCGATCCTCAGCGGTGGCGGTGTGCTGCAGGACGCCCTGTTCGCCGAGTCGCCCCCGGTGCTGTCGCTGGTGACCAAACTGCTGCCCAGCTTCGGCCTTGAGCAGCTGGCCTCCCGCTCGGTCGCCTGGTGGGCTAGCAGTGCCGTGCGTCCGGATCCCCACAACCGGCTCAGCCTGCGCGGCAACCATCTGCAGATTCACTACCTGCCCAACAACCGCGAGGCCCACGATCGGCTTGTCTACCGCTGGATCGACTCCCTCAAGCAGGTGGAGGCCGATCCCCTCTGTCATGTCGTCAAACCGGCTCCCACCCATCCCCGTGGTGAGGCGCCGCTGACGGTGATGGGCAGTGTCTGCGGCACCTGCCGCATGGGCTCCAATCCCGCCACCTCGGTGGTCGATCTGCAGGGCCGCTGCCACGAGCTCGCCAACCTCTGGATTGCCGACGCCAGCGTCTTCCCCAGCTGTCCGTCCGTGCCGATCGCCCTCACCGTGATTGCCAATGCCCTGCGCATCGGCGATCACCTGCTGGCCACCCTCTGACCCCTCTGGCTCCCAACGACCATGGACGAGTCTCCCCGCGCTGCCGCCGCTGCATGGCAGGAATCGGAGCTGCGCCGCATGGCGGAGCGCGACCATGAGGGGGTTCCCTGGGATCTCTGGGGCAGTTATCTGCCGGAGCGCCAGTGGGGCACGGTGCGCGAGGACTATTCCGAGGATGGCAACGCCTGGCGCTCCTTCCCCCACGACCATGCCCGCTCCCGCGCCTACCGCTGGGGTGAGGATGGACTGCTCGGCATCTGCGACAGCCAGTGCCGCCTGTGTTTCTCTCTGGCCCTGTGGAATGGGGAGGATCCGATCCTCAAGGAAAGGCCCTTTGGTCTCGCCAATGAGGAAGGAAACCATGGCGAAGATATCAAGGACTACTACTTTCATGTCGCTAATACCCCCACCCATAGCTTCATGCGGGGGCTGTACAAGTATCCGCAACAGCGTTTCCCCTACGAAGATCTGATTGCTGAGAACGGCCGGCGCAGCCGCGATCAGCCTGAGTATGAGCTGGTGGACACCGGTATCTTTAACGAGAGCCGCTATTTCGATGTCTTCATCGAGTATGCCAAGGCTTCCGCCGTTGACATCGCCATTCGCATTCGCGCCATCAACCGTGGGCCCGAGCCGGCGCCGCTGACGCTGTTGCCCACCCTCTGGTTGCGCAACACCTGGAGCTGGGGCTATGCCGATGAGCAGGAGCGGCCGATGCACCTGCAGGGGGATGTGCTGCAGGCTGAACCCGGCGGTGGCCTCGGGGCCTATCAGCTGCGCTGCGCGGAGGCGGGCCCCTGGATCTTCACCGACAACGAGACCAACAGCGAGCGCCTCTATCAGCAGCCCAATGCCCGGCCTTATCAGAAGGATGGCTTCCATCGCTACCTGATCGAGGGCGAACAGGCGGCCATCAATCCCGCCCAGCAGGGCACCAAGGCGGCCCGTTTGTTGCAGCGTGTGCTGCAGCCTGGTGAGCAGTGGCAGGTGGACCTGCGGCTCAGTGGCCCGGCTGTGGATCCGGGGCCTGAACCGTTCGGTGCGGCCACGGCGTCGCTGTTCAGCAGCCGTGAACAGGAGTGGGCTGAGTTCTTCGCCAGCCGTGTGCCCCACCTCTCCGAGGAGGACCGATTGATCCACAGCAGCGGCGCCGCCGGTCTGCTCTGGTGCAAGAAGTACTACGGCTGGAGCGTCTGGCGCTGGCTGCAGGGCGATCCAACGGCCGATGCCCCCCCGCCGCAGCGCTGGCACACCGACAACGCCGGTTGGCAGCGCCTGCATGCACACGACGTCATCTCGATGCCGGATGCCTGGGAATACCCCTACTTCTGCCAGTGGGATCTGATGTTCCATGCCGTGGCCTTCGCCGTCTTTGATCCGGCCACGGCGAAGCACCAGTGCAATCTGCTGCGCTCACCCCATTACACGGCTCCCAGCGCTCAGACCCCCGCCTACGAATGGGCCCTGTCGGATCCGAACCCGCCGATCGGCGCCTGGGCTGCCCTGCGCATTTTTCAGATCGATCGCAAGAGCAGTGAGGAGCCTGATCTGCCGTTTCTGCGGGCTGCTCTGCGCAAGCTGATTCTGGAGTATGGCTGGTGGGCAAACCGCAATGACCGCTCTGGCGACTCTCTTTTTGAAGGTGGTTTTCTTGGACTGGATAATATTGCTGTCTTTGACCGTCGTTACCCGCTGGCTGATGGCAGCCGGATCGAGCAGTGTGATGGCACGGCCTGGATGGCCTCCCTCAGCCTTAACCTGTTGAATATCAGCATTGAGCTTAGTCGTGAGGAGCCGGAGTATGTCGATATCTGTGAGCGCTTCGTCTACGACTTCGTGCAACTGGCGCTGACGCTTAATCGTCCCGGTAACCGTGGTTATCTGAACTGGGATGAGCAGGATGGTTTTTACTATGACGTGATCAAGCGACCTGATGGCAGCACTGAATACCTGCGCAGTCGCTCCGTGTCTGGCTTGATTCCTCTCCTGGCTGTGGCCAGCTTTGATGTGGATACGGTGAAGCGGCTGCCTGTTCTTGATGTCACGCAGAGCCTCGGCTGGTTCCTGCGCGAACACTCCAAGCCAGCCTGGATGGTTGAGAACCTTGGCCAGTGGCATAACGACCGTTTGCTCCTCTCCCTGGTGCCGGAGTCGCGTCTGCGCCGCATCTGTCAGCGCCTGTTCGATGAGGATGAGTTTCTCTCTCCCTATGGCATCCGCGCCCTGTCCAAGGTGTATGGCGAGCACCCCTACAGCTTTACCGAGGGGGCTGACAGCCAGACCCTGGCCTACAGCCCTGCCGACAGCCCTGTCGCCATGTTCGGCGGCAATTCAAACTGGCGGGGTCCGGTCTGGATGCCGATCAATTTCCTGTTGATCGAAGCGTTGCAGAAATTCGGTCATTACTACGGCGACAGCTTCAAGGTTGAATTCCCAACCGGCTCCGGCCGTTGGATCACTCTCTGGGATGCCTCGCTCCAGCTTCAGCACCGCCTCGTCAATCTGTTCCGCCGCGGCGGCGATGGCCGTCGTCCGTTCAATGGCGATGTGCCCCTGTTCCAGAACGATCCGCACTGGCGTGATCTCATCCTGTTCAACGAGTATTTCCATGGCGACAATGGCCGTGGCGTCGGCGCCAGTCATCAGACCGGCTGGACGGCGATGGTCTGCAAGATGATCAACCAGCTCAGTCGTTATCCGGTTGAGCCGATCAGCTGAGCCGTTTCTGCGGCTCCTGCCGTACCAGCCTGGTCGCTGCCCGTTCATGGCGATGCAGCGCCTGCATGCTTGCGCCAGAGAACAATCACAGCCTGCGGACAAATCAGGCCGGCGTTTCTAGCTTGCAGTCAACGACGCGCCTGCCGTGAACAGCCTTCAAGACCTCGGCCAGCTTCAGAAACCGGACACCAGCCACTTCGATGTGATCATCATCGGCAGCGGTGCAGGTGGTGGCACCCTCGCCCGGGTGCTGGCCCCCACCGGTCTGCGCATCCTGATCCTGGAGCGTGGCGACTGGCTGCCCCAAGAGCCCCAGAACTGGGATGCTGAAGAGGTGTTTCAGAACAACCGCTACCTCTCACGCGACATCTGGTACGACGGCAAGGGCAATCCCTTCCAGCCCGGCAGCCATTATTTTGTCGGTGGTGCCACCAAGATGTACGGCGCCCACCATTTCCGCCTGCGCCAGCGTGATTTTGAGCAGCTGGAGCATCGCGATGGCATCTCACCGGCCTGGCCACTCCGCTACAGCGACTTCGAGCCCTGGTATCAGCGGGCCGAGGAGATGTACCACGTGCACGGTCTGCGCGGCGAGGACCCCACCGATCCCCCCAGCTCTGCGGCCTATCCCCATCCTCCGATCAGCCATGAGCCGCGCATCCAGAAGCTGGCCGATGATCTGCGCTCGGCTGGCCTGCATCCCTTCCATGCGCCGAGTGGCGTGATGCTCGATGAGGGCAACATGCCCTACAGCCGCTGCCGGCGCTGCAACAATTGCGATGGTTTCCCCTGCCTGGTCCATGCCAAGGGTGACGCTGAGGTCTGCGGTGTGCGCCCTGCCCTGGCCGCCAGCGCCAGGTTGTCGCTGCTGACCCGCGCTGAGGTCAGGCGCCTGCATACCGATGCTGCCGGCACCACGGTCACGGGCGTTGAACTGGTGCATGAGGGTGAGACGCTGCACTATGGCGCCGATCTGGTTGTCGTCAGTTGCGGTGCTGCCAACACGGCCCGCCTGCTGTTGATGTCAGCCAATGACAAGCATCCCCGTGGTCTGGCCAATGGTTCGGATCAGGTGGGCCGCAATTACATGTTCCATAACAGCAAGGCGGCGGTGGCGCTCTCGCATGAGCCCAATCCAACTGTCTTCCAGAAGACGATCTCGATCAACGACTGGTATTTCGGAGATGCCGATTACGACTACCCCATGGGCAACATCCAGATGACCGGCAAGACCCGCGGCGCGATCATGAAGGGGTATGCGCCGCTGGAAACATTCCTGATGCCGGGTTGGTCGATGGATCAGATCGCCGCCCACGCCCTCGATTTCTGGATCACCACCGAAGATCTGCCCGATCCGAACAACCGCGTCACGGTTGATGCGGCTGGTCACATCCACCTCAACTACACGGTCAACAACCAGACCTCAGCCGATCGGCTCTGGGGCCGTCTGCAGGGCTTGCTCGACAAGCTCTATCTCAGGAAGCATCTGATCGAGCGGCAGATCTACGTCAAGAATCCGATGGGCATCGCCGCCGTCGGCCACCAGGCCGGCACCTGCCGTTTCGGGACCGATCCCACCAGCTCGGTGCTCGATGTGAACTGCAAGGCCCACGAGCTCGACAACCTCTATGTCGTCGATACCAGCTTCTTCCCCAGCATCGGGGCGGTGAATCCCTCGCTCACGGCAATTGCCAATGCCCTGCGCGTCGGCGAGCACCTCAAGGAGCGCCTGGCTGCATCGCGCTGATCGGCAGTGGTGCGCTTCCAGCTGGCCCTCAGACGCCGAGGGCCAGCCGCACCAGATCGGCGATCAGCAGGTTGTCGAGCGACAGGAAACCGCCGCCACATCCCATCAGCACCGCGCACATCACCACATACATCGCGGCCTTCTCCCAGCTGGGCGGCTCACCGGTTCCCATCGGGCCGGAGTAGTCGCCGTCGGGAATCAGATACGGGTCCGGGGCGATGAACGGGAAGCCGCTGCGAATTTCCAGCAGCATGGCGTAGGCCATCGACACCAGGATGGCGAAGGCCGCCAGCGGTGTCAGCAGCCCCACGATCAGGGCGATGCCGCCGGCCCACATCGAGGCCGCCGACAGGAAGCAGAGCCAGGCGGGCGTCTGCAGCATGCCGGCCCAGGTCCGCAGGTTGCGCAGCTTCGGCCAGCCGTGGCGAATGAAGCAGATGCCGACGAACAGGCGCAGCAGCAGCAATGCCGCCTGGGCCAGGGTCGACGGGGCCGCCGGCACCAGTAGCTCCACCACCGTGATTTCCATCGCTCTGACCCCAATGGGTGCAATGCCCGCAAGCTAGGTCGATCGCTGCGATTCGGCAGTGGCTCAATGGCCATCGCTGACCAGTTGCAGGACATGGCCATCCGGATCACGGATCTGCAGTGCCTGGCGGAACCCCAGTCGTTCCGCTTGAGCGGCGTCCAGCTGCAGCACGCCTGTGAGCCGATGGCCGCCGAACGTCTCAACCCGACCGGCGATGGCAGCGAGATCACTCACCTCCAGGCGGATCTGCCAGTGGGCCGTATCCGCTGCGCTCTGATCGACCGGTAGCGGCCGCCCCCCGGCAGGCTGCTCGTAGTTGAGGCATTCGATGCCCGGGCCGTTCGGACAGCGATGCCCCGTGATGTGCACCCGTGTTCCGCTCAGGCCGTCCAGCCGGTCCTGCTCCGGGCCGCTGTTGATGCCGTCACCGCCGAGGTGCAGGCCCATCAGGTCGTCGTAGAAGGCGCAACTGCGCGGGGTGTCGGCGATGGCGATGGCGCTGTGATCGATCCCCAGCACCGTGCCGGCTCCGGCGACGTCGCGGCGATGCCAGCGCTCCTCGCCCTTGTCAGCTGGGAACTGCAGCAGCTCGAGGCAGTGCCCTTCCGGATCGTGGAACTTATAGGCCTGGATGCCGGCGGCGGCCTGGTTCCAGGACGGCAGGGTCTCCGGCCCGCTGGAGATCGTCCGCAGGCCGCCGCTGTTCACCGCCGCCTGGATTGGTGCGACGGCGACGGCCATGTCGGCTACCACCAGGCAGATGTGTTGGAACCAGAGATCGCAGCTGCGTGAATCGCCGGGGATCGTGCGGCCGGGCCGCAGTCCGGGCCCAGCCTCCAGCACCTGCATCAGCTCCAGGGTTTCCGCACCGATCTGCAGGCGCAGCAGCTTCAGGCGACTGCCCGGCAGTCCCACCAGCTCGGCATAGGCGCCGCCCTCGACGATGTGCGCCGCTCCGCGGCTGAAGCCCAGCTGATCGCAGTAGAAGCGCGCCAGGCCTTCGGCATCGCGGCAGCTGAAGCCGATGCTGCGGATCAGGGGGCGTGCGTTGGTGATGGTCATGGTGTTGATGCGGTGCCGAGGTCTTCCAGAGCGGCGAGAGCCGCAGTGGCGATGGCGGCATCCACGTCGGGCGTCATGCCGGAGACACCGATTGCACCCAGCAGCTGGCCCCGGAGCAGCAGGGGCAGTCCGCCGCCCATGGCCGCGACCGGTTGGCTGAGCAGGATGGCCAGCTGCTGCAGCGCCGGCCGTTCGCCGTTGATGGCCCGCTCCAGGTCAGCGCTGGGCCTGGCGGTCAGGGCCGCCAGCCGCGCCTTGGCGGCGGCCACCTCGGCGCTGGCGGCATTGGCACCATCCAGTCGCTCCAGCCGCAGTAGATGACCACCTCCGTCGCACAGGACGATGGTCACGGCGGCGCCACGCCGGTGAGCGTCCTGCCTGGCGCCTTCGACGATGCGCTGAACATCGGCGTACTCCAGTTGCAGTGTGGTTTGCATCGGCTCCTCAGCTCCAGACGATTCGCATCAGCCAGAGGTGTCCCTCCAGCACCACGCCGTCGGCGATCGGCTCCAGCTCGTCGTTCGACAGGCGCAGGGTCGCCTCCGCCTGGTGCTTCACCAGATCGATGCCGCTGAAGCGGTAGCCCATGCCGGCTGCCAGCTCGGCGATGGCGTTGAGGTTGGCGCAGGCGCCTATGCGCTTCAGCAGTTCCGGGTCGCCCTTGACGGTCTGCAGGAAGGTCTCCAGCTGGGCATTGGCCATGGCATCGGTTCAGGTCGGGGTCAGGTCGGGCACCCTCAGGGGCGGGCGGCGCCGCGGGTGTTGGTGAACAGGGCGTAGAGGGCCGTTGAGGCGCACAGGAACAGGCGGCTGTGGAAGCGGTCGCCGAAGCAGAGGTTCGACACCTGCCGCGGCACCAGCACCTTGCCCAGCAGGGTGCCGTCTGCGGCCAGCACGTGCACGCCGTCGGCGGCACCGCACCAGAGGTTGCCGTGCTCATCGCAGCGGAAGCCATCGGCCCAGCCCGGATGGATCGCATGGAAGATCTCGCCGCCGCTGAGGCTGCGCCCATCGCCGCTCACCCGGAAGCGGCGGATGTACCGCCGTGGTGTGGCCACCCCGGGCGCCCCCGATTCGGCCACATACAGCCACTGTTCATCAGGTGAGAAGGCCAGGCCGTTGGGGCCATCGAAGTCGATGGCGACGGTCGTGAGCCGTCCATCCTCCGGATCGAGCCGATAGAGGGCCGGCGGTTGCTCCGAGTCCTGGCGCCCGCCTTCGTAGTCGTTGAGCAGACCATAGAGCGGATCGCTGAACCAGATCGAGCCATCGCTCCTGACGACGACATCGTTGGGGGCATTGAGCCTGCGGCCATCGGCCTCGCTCACCAGGGTCGTGATCGTGCCGTCGTGTTCGTGGCGCGTCAGGCAGCGGCTGCGGTGGTGGCACTGGATCAGCCGCCCCTGCCGGTCGCGGGCCTGACCGTTGGCGAAGTCGGAGGGCTCCAGGAAGGTGCTGACGCCGTGCCGTTCGCTCCAGCGCAGGGTGCGATTGCTGGGGATGTCGTTGAACAGCAGGCACTGATGGTCGCCGAACCAGACCGGTCCCTCGAGCCAGCGGAAGCCCTCGGCCAGCAGTTCAAGCTCGGCGTTGAACAGCACCAGATCCGCGAAGCGTGGGTCATGGCTCTCGATCCAGGGGGCCTCCATCGCCATCGCCGATCAAGGGGCTGGGGGTGCCGGCACCTCCGGCCCCAGCTGCACCAGCATCAGCACCGCCGCCTCATCGCCGACGGTCCAGGAGCGATGTCCACGGCGCCCGTCGCGCTCGCGTGTGTTCTGATCGGCCCCGAACGACACCTCACCGACACCCATCTCCACCCGCTCGCCGTCCATCGTCTCCACACCCCAGGCACCGCTCAGGGGCACGATCCATTGCGGCGCCGGGTTCTCGTGCCAGTCGCCCTGCCAGCCAGGTGGCAGCACCGTGAACAGCACATCCATGCCGCCGTGGCTGCGAGGCCCGATCCACTGGGCCGCGGCGCCGCTGCTGATGCTGCTGAGCGCAAAGCCACCCATCGTGCTGCGGCTCTGGTGGCTGATGCCGTCCGCATCGGTCCAGACATGCCAGTAGGTGACGACGGGAGCAGCCGGTTCGGTCACGGTGGTGGTGGACAGTCGCCTTCACCGTAGGAACGGTGCCGGAATTGTCAGCCTCAGCGCAGCAACGGCCAAGCAACCCTCCACAGGCACGCGCTGCCGCCAGGGCTGGCCCCGCGCTGGTGGATCGACCCGTCGCAGTGGCTGATGTTTCGGTTGCTGCGCATCCTGGAACCTCTACCTAGCCTCCAGACAACCAGGGCAGAACGCCCACTCCAACTGCGTCATGACTTCCACCAACCCCTACGCCCTTGAAACCCTTTCCAATTTCCTCAAGGGCAAGGTGATCATCGTCACCGGTGGCAACAGCGGTATCGGTAAATCAATCGTCGAGGTCGTCGCCCGCCTCGGCGCCCGCGTGGTCATCGACTACCGCTCCCATCCCGAGGCGACCGAGGCGCTGGAGCAGGAGATCGGTGAGCTCGGCGGCAGCAGTTTCGGTGTCCAGGCCGATGTGGGCAAGCTCGATGATCTGCAGCGTCTGGTGCAGGCGGCCGTGGATCGCTATGGCCGCCTCGACGTGATGGTGAACAACGCCGGCATCGAGACACGCACCTCGATCCTCGACACCACCCCCGACGACTTCGACAAGGTGCTGAACGTCAACCTGCGCGGTGTGTTCTTCGCTACCCAGTACGCCGCCAAGCAGATGATTGCCCAGGGCGGTGGCGGTCGCATCATCAACATCTCGTCGGTGCATGAGGACTGGCCGATGCCCAACAACACGCCCTACTGCGTGGCCAAAGGCGGCGTGCGCATGCTCACCCGCACCGCCGGCGTGGAACTCGCTGCCAAGGGGGTCACGATCGTTAATGTCGGCCCCGGTGCTGTGGCCACGCCGATCAACGACTCGACGATGAACGATCCCGAGCTGCTGGCCAGGCTCAACGCCGCCATTCCGATGGGGCGCATGGCCCAGCCCGAGGAGATCGCCCGGGTGGTGGCCTTCCTCTGCAGCGATGCCGGCGGCTACATCACTGCCACCAGCATCTTTGCCGACGGCGGCATCATGCAGAGCAGCCCCGGCCTGTGAGGCTCACGCGCCAGGGGTTGCTGCAGATCCGGCACCGCCACTTCGGCTACCGGATCACCCTGGCCGTGGAGCTGCTGCTGCTGGCCCTGCTGCCCCTGGCGCAGCGGGTGCCCTGGTTGCTGTCGCTACTGCTCAGCGTCCTGGCGATCGTGCTGGTCGGGACCGTGAGCCGCTACTCGCCCCTGCGCTCCACCCGCTTCCTGATCTACGGGCTCGGAGCCCTGGCGGTGCTGCTGGAGCTGATCTGGCATGGGGCGCTGGTCTTGGCACCGCCCCTGGGGCGCTGGTTCACCCTGCCCCATGTGGCCGTCTGGGTCCTGTTCCTGTTGGTGGCGGTGCTGCGCAAGGTCAGGACACTCATCCGCGAGCCGTTCGTGACCATCTCGGTGGTGCTCGGCGCCGCCTCCGGCTACCTCCTGGTGGGCATCGCCGGTGGTGTGCTGCTCACGGCCCTATGGGTGCTGCATCCGGCCGGTTTCGCCGCCGCTGCCCTGCCGCCACAGTTGCCGGGTGCGGTCCACAGCGTCGACAACACCCTCGTGGTGGCCCCGGCGCTGATGGCCTCCGCCTTCGGGCTGCTCACCACTGTCGGCACCGATGTGCTGGCTGCGCGTGACGTCAGCGCTCAGGTGCTGGCCTACGCGATCACGATCGCCGGCCAGCTCTATGTGGCGATTCTGATCGGGCTGATCCTGGGGCGGGTGCATCAGCGTCTGCTCTGAATCCAGCCCTCGAGCTCCCATCGCCTTCGGGCGATCATGGGGCGGTTCGCTGCACGGATACGGACACGGATGGCGACGCCGAACCCGATGGCCCGCGAGCGGATCTCGGCCCTGCTGCGGCAGCTGCTGCAGCTGGTGCTGCTGGGCCTGCTGGTGGGGCTGGCCTGCTGGCCGTTCAACCTGCTGGATCACTGGCAGGACGAACTGCTCCACCAGCTGCCCTCCTTCAGTGGCAAGCCCTGGCGTGCCGCAACGCTGCTACTGGCCTGTTCGCCGCTGCTGGCGGTGCCGCTGCTGCTGCTGCTGCAGCGCGGCGTCTGGGCTGCCGGGGCCGGATCCGGCATCCCGCAGACCATGGCCAGCGTCGAGGATCCGGCCCGGGCGCCGGGGCTGCTGGGCCCCTGGCCCACCTTGCAGCGCCTCGGCCTGTGGGCCATCGCCACCCTCAGCCTGCTGCCGCTTGGCCGTGAGGGCCCGGTGGTGCAGGTGGGTGCGGCCGTGGCCCAGGCGCTGCGCCGCCGCTTTCCGCGTCTGCTGAGCGATCTCAGCCAGGCCGATCTGCTGGCGGTCGCCGCCGGTGCCGGCCTGGCCGGTGGCTTCAACACGCCGCTGATGGGGGTGGTGTTCGTGGCCGAGGAGTTCACCGGCCGTTTCGCGGCCCGGCTGATTTGGCCGGCCCTGGTGATCTGCAGCGTGGCGGCCGCCTTCAGCAACCTCGCCGGCCAGCCTGAATTCGCCCTCGGCACCCTCGGCGTCGAGCCGCTGGAGCTGATGCAGGTGCTGTGGGCGATCCCGATGGGCCTGCTGGGCGGCCTGCTCGGGGCCGGGTTCGGCCTGCTGCTGCTTGCCCTCACCCGCCGCTTCATCGGCCTGGCCCGGCGCCGGCCGCTGCCGCTCGGCCTGGTGCTGGGTGCCCTGCTGAGCCTGTTCCTGCTGGTGAGCGGTGGCGCCAGCGGCGGTGATGGTGAAGCCCTGATGGGGCAGTTGATCGCTGGCGAGCATCCCCGCGGGCTGCTGGGCAGTGGCCTCCTCGGTGATCTGCTCACCCTGGGGGTGCGGGTTGTGGGCCCGGCCCTGGCCCTTGGCGCCGGCATTCCAGGTGGTCTGATCGATCCGGCCTTCAGTTTCGGTGCCCTGCTGGGCCACGGTCTGGGCGCTCTGGTGGGCCTGTCCGGTCTGGGCCTTGCCCTGGGCATGGTCGCCGGCCTGGCCGGTGCCACCCAGCTGCCGGTGATGACCGTGCTGTTCGCCCTGCGCCTGGCCGGTGATCAGCAGCTGCTGCCGGGCATGCTGGTGGCGTCCGTGTTGGCGGCCTTCGTGAGCCGGCTGCTGGTGGCGCAGCCGATTTATCACGCCCTGGCGGAGGTGAGTCGTCCCTCAGCCGGCGTCCGCGGTGATCACCAGGGCTGAGCGCTCCCGGGTGACGATCATCCAGAGCCATTTGGTGAGCAGGGTGATGCGGTTCTCACTGGCCGGCATGAACGCCAGGTGGGCCGCACCCCAGAGCAGCCAGCCCAGGGGACCACTCACCTTCAGCCCCCGCAGATCGGCCACGGCGAACAGCGGACCGATCACGGCCATGCTGCCGAAATCGGAGAACACGAAGGGCGCGTGGCGTTGCCCCTGGGTTCCGGCGAGGATGTCCTGCGCCACCCAGCCTCCCATCTGCACCGCCGGACCCGCCATGCCGGGCAGGGGTTTGCCGTTGGCGGTGTGGCTGTAGCTGCAGAGATCACCCACCACCCGGATCTCCGGATGGCCGGCGATCGAGAAGTCCGGCTCCACGACCACGCGACCGCCGCGGTCGGTGGTGCAGCCCGTGCGTTCCGCCAGCAGCCTGCCCAGCGGCGAGGCGGCGACGCCTGCGGTCCAGCAGATGTTGCCGGCCTCCAGGACCCGCTCGCCATCGGCGGTGCTCACCACGACCCGGCCCGCTTCGATCGACTGGACGCGGCCGCCCAGCAGCAGCTCGACGCCGGAGTGGAGCAGCCGATCACCGGCCGCCCTGGAGAGCTGCGGGTCCATCGCCCGCAGTACCCGGTCGCCGGGATCGACGAGCGTCACCTTGCAGCGGGAGGGATCGAGCTGCTTGAAGTCGCGCTCGAGGGTGTGGCGCATCAGGTCGTTGAGGGAGGCGGCCAGTTCGCAGCCGGTCGGCCCGCCGCCGATCACCACCACCGATTGCAGCCGTTCCCGCTCCACGGGGTCGGGCGTCTGCTCGGCCGCCTCCAGGGCGCTGAGCACCTGGCGGCGGATCGTTGCGGCATCCTCGAGGGTCTTCATCGGCGTGGCGAAGGCCCGCCAGTCGTCGTGGCCGAAGTAGCTGCTGCCGGCGCCGGCCGCCACGATCAAATGGTCGTAGCGGTAGCGGCGATCGTTGAAGATCACCTCCTTCTGCTCGACATCCAGGTCGACCACGTCGCCCATCAGCACCTGCACATTGGCGGCCTGTCCCACCAGTTGCCGCAGCGGTGAGGCCACATCGGCCTCGGACACCAGACCCGTGGCCACCTGATACAGCAGGGGCTGGAACAGATAGAAGTTGCGCCGATCGATCAGGGTGACGCGGACCGTCTTGCCTGCCAGCACATGGGCGGCCCTGAGGCCTGCGAAGCCGCCGCCGATGATCACCACATGGGGTGCATCACGCAGCAGCTCCGATGGGGGGCTCAGCTCGAGAAAGAACCGCTCGCGCGCCATGGTGGCCAGGCAATGGCTCCACGCTAGGGAGATCTGCCGAACCGTCAGCCCTGTTGTCAGTGGTTGATGAGCGCCCGGAACCTCAGCGGCCCCGGGCGGCGTCGCCGCTCAGCGGCGGCCCAGCAGCTCCTCCCAACTGGGGAGTTCAGCGCCGTTGGGGCGGGCCGGTGGCGGCGTCGGCGTGGTGGCCACGGGGCGGGTGGGCCTGTTGGCCTGGGGCCTGTGGCTGCCCGGAGTGATGCTCATGATGAATCGGGTGATCGCGGGTGGATATGGATTCCGTACGGGTCGATTGGCGGCCGTGGATCGCTTGGCTTCGTGCAAAACAGGCGGATCGACGCTCAGAACCGGCGCTGCGTCCGCTGTGATGGGTTGAAGGCTCCTGGGAGCCGAGTGGCGTTGCGGCTCCGGAGAGCCGGTGGTGCTGACGGGGTTGTCCTGTCCTTCGCTTCGCTTGATCTGTCGGTCGACGCCCGGTTGACGCTGAACAGCCCGGGGGCTGAGTTGGTTCTGCAGCGGCACGGTTTGGCTGTGAGCCTGACGGTGGGCTGCCGGTTGCAGCGCCGTCTCCGGTTCACCATAGCCCTCGTCAGCCGAACCGACCGAACCATGGCAGTCCAGCCGATCGTGATCCTCGGTGGCTTTCTGATCACAGCCGAGGCCTATGAACCGATGCGCTGCTGGCTGGAGCGGCGCACCGGGCAGCCCGTGCGGCTGGTGCCGGCCGATCGGCTCGACTGGCTGCTCACGATCGGCACATGGGGCTGGCGGCGGTTGCTCGATCGCACCGCAGCCCTGGTGCAGGAGCTGGCCAGTGCCTCACCCACCGGCAAGGTGACGCTGATCGGCCACAGCTCCGGTGGCGTGATGCTGCGCCTGTTTCTGGGCGATCAGCCGTTCGCCGGACGCTGCTACGACGGCATCGCCGTGGCCGATCGCCTGGTCTGCCTCGGCAGCCCCCACACCGCCCTGCGGGCCACGGCGTTGCGGCAGCTGGTGGATCGCCGCTACCCCGGCGCCTGCTTCGCCGATGCGGTGGAGTACGTCTCCGTAGCCGGAGATCTGCAACCGGCGGACGGCTCCGCCACGGCGCGCCGTCTGGCGCCGGGCTCCTATCGGGCCATCGCCGGGTCTGCGGAGCTGCCGGGTGATGGCCTGGTGCCGGTGGTTTCGGCCTGCCTGAAGGGCTCCCGCTGCCTGGTGCTGCCGGGGGTGGCCCATGGTGGAGCCTTCGGTGCCCGCTGGTATGGCACTCCCGAGGTGGTGGCGCAGTGGTGGTGCGACTGAGCTGCATCGGCCCCTGCGCCCCGCCATCGCTGCATAGGGTCCGGCCGGAGCCCCTGCCCAGCCGCCGCCATGAAGCGCCAGCATCAGCAGACCCTGCAGGCCCTGTTCGCCCATCCGCTGCAGCACGGCCTGCGCTGCTCCCGGGTGGAGGGCCTGCTGCTCAGCCTCGGTGCCGAGGTGGAGCATCTCCCGGACCACCGGCTGCAGGTGCGCCTGCCGGCCGGTCAGGTGGCCTGTCTCCACGCCGCGCCGTCGCTGCATCACCCCTGGCTCGATGAGGAGGGGGTGCTGCGGCTGCGGCGCCTGCTGCAGCAGGCGGGCATCACGCCTGAACATCCCGAACCCGCGCCGCCGGCCCCGCGAGGTGATCAGGCCGTGCGCCTGGTGGTGCGGCTCGATCATCACGACGCCAGCCTCTGGCGCCTCGAAGGCGAGGCAGTGGAGCGGGCGCAGTTGCATCCCCATGGCCTCTGGGGCAGCGATCAGAACCTCAGCCATCGCCACGAGCGCGATCTGCCCGGCCAGCGCGCGCCCCTCGATCACGACTACCTCGAACGCCTCAGCGCTGCCATCGCCGGGGCCGAGGCGGTGCTGCTGCTGGGCCATGGCCAGGGGCAGGCCGATGTCCGCCGGCTGCTTGTGGCCCATCTGCGCCGCCATCATTCCGAGCTGCTGGCCCGCATCGCCGGTGTGATCACGGTGGATGACAGCGCCCTGAGCGAGGCCGAGCTGCTGGCCCTGGCGCGGGAGCATTTCGGCAACCTGCCCCACCGCCGGCCGCTGGTGGTGCCCGGCCAGGAGCAGCGGGAGCCGGGGCCTGGCTAGGGGCTCTCCGTCCCTGGGGTGGTTGCGTCAATCTGGGCACGCCCACGCTTCCCTGCCCGTGCGACGTCGCCACCTGTTGGGTCTGCTGCCCGGTGCCCTGCTCCTGGCAGTCGGTGCGGCCCTGCATAGCGCCGGTCTCTCCGCACCGGCACCGCCTCCCCCGGCACCATGGCCAGGCCGCTCGGCCAGCCTGCGCTTTCTGGCGGTGGCCGACACCGGCAGCGGTGACGCCAATCAGCGGGCCGTGGGGCAGCAGATGGCGGCGGTGCATCGCCGTGCCCCGGTCGATCTGGTGGTGCTGGGGGGCGACAACATCTACCCCTCCGGCGACATGGCTCTGATCGAGGCCACGTTCCGCCGTCCCTATGCCGAGCTGCTGGCCGCCCGTGTGCCCTTCCATGCCGTGCTCGGCAACCACGACATCCGCACCGCCAACGGCAACCCCCAGGTCGCCTATGCACCGTTCGGGATGCGCGGCCGCTACTACAACCTCCGCCGCGGGCCGGTGGAGTTCTTCATGCTCGACACCAACGTCAATGTTGACTGGACGCGCCAGCTCAGCTGGCTGCGCACCGTGCTGGCCCAGAGCAGTGCCCCATGGAAGATTGTGGTGGGTCATCACCCGATCTACTCCTCCGGGCTCTATGGCAATGATCCGGATCTGCGCGCCAGATTGATGCCGATCATGCGCAAGTATGGCGTTCAGATGTATATCAATGGCCATGAGCACAACTATGAGCGCAGCCGACCGCTGGATGGCATCACCTATCTGGTGGTCGGTGGCGGTGGCGCCAGCCTCCGCCCGGTGATTGCCACGGCGCAGTCGGCCAAGGTCGCCAGCATGTTCAGCTTCGTGGAGATCGAGGCCGGTCCGGACGCGCTGCAGCTGGCCGCCTGGGACAAGGGTGGTCGCCTGATTGATCGGGCCCTGATCCCGAGGGTGGGCCCGCCTCGCTCCTGAATCCGCAGCGTCGCGGAGACCTGCGCCGCTGCGCCCGGCTCAGCGGCGCTCGAGGCGCTCGAGGCTCGGGATCAGCGCAGAGGCGGCCAGAAGACCCAGCAGCAGGATCAGCAGCGCCGGCACCAGGGCGGCGCCGACCCGCTCATCGCTGGCGTACTGATAGACCCGTACCGCCAGGGTGTCGAAATCGAACGGGCGCAGGGCGAAGGTGAGCGGCAGCTCCTTGACCGTGTCCACGAACACCAGCAGTCCCCCCACCAGCAGTGGACCCCGCAGCAGGGGCAGGTGCACCCGGCGCAATACCCCTGGCCAGCTCTGGCCCAGGGATGTGGCCGCTTCATCGACGCTGGGGGGGATCCGCTCCAGCGCGGCGTCGAGGCCGCCCTTGCTCACCGCCAGGAAGCGATCGCCATAGCCCCACACCAGCAGCACCAGCGGTGCCAGGGCCATGGGCCCGCCGATCAGCATCAGTGCGAGGGCCAGCACGGTGCCGGGCACGGCGTAGCCCAGGCCGGCGAAGAAGGTAAGGCGTTGCAGCAGCGGACTGGCGATCCAACGGCGCGCGATCGCCAGGGCCAGCCCTGCGACCACCGTGATCAGGGCTGCCAGCAGGGCCAGGCTGAAGCTGCGGCCCGTCAGCTGCAGCAGCTCCAGGGCGTTCTCGCCGCGCAGCTGATCCCAGCTGAGGGCTGCCCAGACCATGGGCAGCCCCAGGCTCAGCAGCGGGGGCAGGCCGCACACCACCTGGGCCAGCCAACGGCGCCAGCCCTGCAGCGACCAACCCTGATCCGACTCACCATCGTTGCCGAGGTTCCAGCAGCGGCTGCGCCGGCGCAGGCTGCGCTCGGCGCCCACCAGCAGCGCCACGATCAGCAGCGCCAGCAGGGCCAGGGCCACGGCCCCCTGGGGATCGCCATCCTGCTGCCAGCGCTGCAGGATGCCCACCGAGAGAGTCGGCACCCCCAGCAGTTCCACCGCCCCCAGTTCGTTCACCACCTCCATGCCGCCCAGGGCCATGCCGGCGCCGATGGCGGGCAGGGCCATCGGCAGCGCCACGCGCCGGAAGCTGCCCCAGGGGCCTACCCCCAGGCTGCGGCAGGCCTCCAGCTGGCGCCGGCCGCTCACCGCGAAGCTCTCGGTGGAGAGCAGGAAGACGTAGCTGTAGGTGCTGAGCACCAGCACGGCGGTGGTGGGGAGCAGGCCATGCACCCGCAGCTGCAGCCGGCTGCCGAGATCGATGGCCGTGGCGGCCAGCAGGTAGCTGGGGGTGGCGAGGGGAAGCAGCTGGGCGATGCGCAGGCCGCGGCGGCCAGGGAAGCGGCAGCGGGCGGTGAGCCAGCCGCTGGCGGTGCCGAGCAGGGCGGCCAGCAGGCCCACGGCCCACACCAGCACCAGGGTGTTGAGCAGCTGTTGAGGGCCGTCGCTGCCCAGGTGCAGACCGCCCGTGCCGCTGGGGCCGCCGGTGGCAAACAGCAGCAGCCCCACAAGCGGTGCCAGGGCCAGGGCGCAGAGCACCAGCACACCGGAGCCGAGCACGCCCCGCCGCGGCATCGTGACCAACGGTGGCGGGGCAAGGCTTGTCATGGCCGAGAAGGCTAGGGGCCCAGGGGCAGCGGGCCGCTCATGTGACCGATGTGACAGCCGCGCGTGGCCGATGTCCGTCGGCCTCCGCACGGGGATCCTGCGGCGCCAGAGTGCCCTCCAGCCCCCATCTTCAGCCGTGCCGTCGCCGTTCAAGTCGTCACTGTTCAAGTCGTCACCGTCTCGTCCGTCCCCGCTGCGTCGGCTGCGCTGCCACCGGCCCGAGCGTCTCGGCCTGACGCTGCTGCTCGGCCTGAGCGGCACGGCCGCCATCGCCGTGGCCCTGGGTGCCGTGGGTGGCGACGTCGGCGGTCGCGCCGAGGCCCAGAGCCAGGAGATCGGTGTCTATTCAGGTCGCCACTACAACACCGACAAGGCCCTGTATCAGCAGTTCACCGCCCGCACCGGCATCCGCATCCGGCTGCTGGAGGCCAAGGACGACGCCCTGATCCAGCGCGTGCGCAGCGAGGGCCGCAACAGCCCCGCCGATGTGTTGGTGCTGGCGGATGCGGCCCGTCTTGATCAGGCGGCTGATCTGGGTCTGTTCCGCCCCTCGCCCTCGGCGGCCCTGCTGCGCGATGTGCCCCTGAACCTGCGGGATTCCAAGGGGCGTTGGTATGGCCTCACCCGCCGGCTGCGGGTGGTGATCATCAACCCGAAGCAGGTGAATCCCGCCAGCATCCGCAGCTATGCCGACCTGGCCAATCCGGCCCTGCGGGGCAAGCTCTGCCTGCGCGACCGCAAGAGCGTCTACAACCAGTCACTGGTGGCCGATCAGATGATCCTGCGGGGGGATGCCGCCGCCGCCGCCTGGGTGAAGGGCATGGCCGCCAATGTCCGCCAGGCCTACTTCACCTCGGACACGCCGCTGATCCGGGCTGTCGGCAACGGCCAGTGCGGCGTGGCGCTGGTGAACAGCTACTACGTGGCCCGGATGCTCTCGGGCGATGGGGGTGCTGCCGACAAGGCCCTGGCCACCCGGCTCAAGGTGGTCATTCCCACGCCTGCCCACGTCAACATCACGGGGGCGGGTGTGCTGAAGTCCGCCACCAACCCGGCCGCGGCTCTGAAGCTGATCGAATTCCTTGCTTCCCCCAGCGGCGGCCGTGGCTATGCCGAGGCCAACCACGAGTACCCGCTCAAGGGCTCGGGCAACGATCCGATCCTGCGGCGCTTCGGCAACTTCCGCGCCGACGGGGTGTCCGCCGAGCAGCTGGGCGCCAAGAACAGAGCTGCGGTGCGGCTGATGGAGAGCAACGGCTGGCAGTGAGACGGCCCGCCGGCGCTGGCCTCGCAATTGCCAGTTGTTATTGAGAATCGCTTGCAAAAAGGTCGGTGCCTTGTTTAGGTTGCGACGCATTCGCAATAGGCCCGGTCGTCCTTGGGCGGCCAGGCCTATTCCTCCGGTCCCGTCGCCCGATCCGATGCGCTCCCTCTTCCCTGCTGAGGCTCCCGTTGCTGCCGTCCGCCTGCCGGTCGGGCAGACGGTGCTCCTGGATCCCGCCCTGCGCCCTCAGGCCAGTTGCATCGAGGTGCTGGAGGGTATGGCCCGGGTCTATTGCCCCTGCGAAGAGACCGAGGGCATGACCCTGGCCTTTCTGCAGCCCGGCGATCAGCTGCGCACCGATCGCCTCTGCAGTGAGGGCATCTGCGTCGAGGCCCTGACGCCGCTGCTGTTTCGCAGCGCGGCCGTGCCGGGTGGCGGCGTCGGCGTGGATCCGGTCAACGAATGGACGTTGCAACTGCTGCGCATCCGCCACCTCGGCAGCGCTGAGCAGCGTCTGCATGCTTTGTTGAGCTTGCTGGTGCGGCGCCTCGGACGCCGCTGTGGCCCCTGGTGCGATCTGCCGTTCCGCCTCACCCATGAGCGCATCGGTGAGCTGATCGGCGCCACCCGCGTCACCACCACCCGCTTGATCTCCCGGATCCGCCAGGCCCAGTTGCTGGAGGTGCCCGCCGGTGGCAGCGGACTGCGCCTGGCGCCGGAGCTGGTGGAGTCGGCGCCCCTGGCCGCTGCCTGAGCCGGAGGCAACCCGCGCCCATCAGCGCTTATTGCCACCGGCGGCGATGATCGGTGGGACTGGTCCCCCCGCTTTTGAGCAGCAGCCCTGATCTGATCGTGGTCGGCAGTGGCCTGGGGGGGCTCTGCTGCGGCGCCATGGCCGCCCGGCATGGGCTGGAGGTGCTCGTGCTCGAGGCCCACGATCGCCCCGGTGGTGCCACCCACGGCTTCGAGCGTCGCGGTTTCCAGTTCGAATCGGGGCCATCGCTCTGGAGCGGCCTGGGACGCTGGCCTTCCACCAACCCTCTGGCCCAGGTGCTGCGGGCGCTCGGCGAGGAGTTGCCGGTGGTCTCCTACCGGGAGTGGGGTCTGTTGCTGCCCGAGGGGCAGCTGCGGGTCGGCGTCGGCGCCGAGCCCTTTCTGGAGGTGCTGCGCCAGCTGCGCGGCCCCGCTGCCGCCGATGAGTGGGCGGCCTTCATGGCCTGGCTTGAGCCCTATTGCCGCGCCGCCACCGCCCTGCCCCTGCTGGCCCTGCGGCCTGGTCTTGGCATGGCCGGAGCCCTCGGCGCACGCGGCTCGGCGGCCCTGCTGCGCCACGCCCCCCGCCTGGCGGCCCTAGGCGGCTCCTTCGGCCCGATGGCGCGCCGACACCTGCGCGATCCCTTCCTGCTCCACTGGGTGGAGATGCTGTCGTTCCTGATCTCCGGCCTGCCGCTGGATCAGACCAGCGCCGCCGCCATGGCCACCCTGTTCGGCGACTGGTTCCAGCCTGATGCCGCTCTCGATTACCCCCTCGGCGGCAGCCCGGCGGTGGCCGATGCCCTGGTGCGCGGTCTGCGCCGCCATGGCGGTGAGCTGCGCTGCCAGGCGCCCGTTGAGCAGATCCTGATCGAGGGCGGGCGTGCCGTCGGCGTTCGGCTCAGGGGGGGGGAGATCGTCCGCGCCCGCAGCGGTGTGGTCAGCAACGCCAGCCCCTGGGACACCATCAACCTGCTGCCCGAGCAGGCTCTGCCGCGCCGCTGGCGTGAGCAGGTGCAGGCCACCCCCGCCTGCGCCAGCTTCCTGCACTGGCACCTCGGTCTGCGGGGCGAGGGCCTGGAGGATCTGCCGATCCACCACGTCTGGGTGGGCGACTGGCAGCGCGGTATCGGCGCCGAGCGCAACATGCTGGTGTTGTCGATGCCCTCGCTTCTCGATTCCTCCCTGGCACCCCCGGATCATCATGTTCTGCACGGTTACACCCCTGCCAATGAGCCGTGGGAGCTCTGGTGCGATCTGGAGCCCGGCAGCCCCGCCTACGACGCACTCAAGGCCGAGCGCTGCGGCCTGTTCCACCAGGTGCTGGCACAGCTGATTCCCGATCTGGCCGGGCGGATCCTGATCGAACTGCAGGGCACCCCGCTCACCCACCGCCGTTACCTGAATGTGCACCGGGGGAGCTATGGCCCCGCCATCGGCGCCGATCAGTCGCCGTTCCCCGCCGGCACCACGCCGATTGAGGGACTGATGCTCTGCGGCGCCGGCGTGTTCCCCGGCATCGGCGTGCCACCGGTGGCCGTCAGTGGTGCGATGGCGGCCCACAGCTTCGTGCCTGTGGCCCGCCACAAGGCCCTGCTTGATGAGCTGGGCCTGCGGGTGCCGGCCTAGAGCGCGTTCAGCAGTCGCTTCGCCAGGGATTCAGCGCTGCGCAGCGCTCCCTCCACCCGACCAAACCCCGGACCGGCGATCGCATCGCCACAGAAGCCGATCCGGCTGGCGCTGCACAGGGCGAGGTCGGGATCGAGCCCGGGGGCCTGCGGGAAGGCGGCCCCCCAGCGCATCAGCTGCCGCTCGGCGCCGGCGGTGCCCAGACCGAGGCAGTCGTGCAGAGCCCGCTCCAGGGCCGCCATCACCTGCTCTTCCCCGCCCGCATCGGTGGGAGCCCCGAGCAGCCGGGCGGCCGAGGAGCGCGAGCCATACACCTGTCGATGGCGTGCGGCGAAGGCGGGGCTCGATTCCGCCACCACCGCCCAGCGTCCAGCGTTCAGCGGTTGCAGCGAGACGCGACGCAGGCCCCAGCGCTGCTGTGCTGGAGCCGTGAAGGTGAGCAGCCGCCAGGGCTGGAGTCGCCAGCCCTGGGCCGTTGCCTCCGGCAGGGTGAGGAGCAGCTGGCAGCTGGCGTTGGACTCGATCGCCGCCAGGGCGGTCGCGGCAGCGCTCAGCTGTGGGTCGTGCCGTTGCGCGGCCGCCCGCTGCAGGGGAATGTCCTCCCAGCCGAACACCGCCTGGCTGCGGGGATGGGCCAGCAGCGTGCCGCTCAGCACCAGCCACCGGCAGTGCAGCAGCACGCTGCCATCGCGATCCAGCAGGGTCCAGCCGTTGCCGCCGTCGGGCCCATGGCCCGGCTGCAGCCAGCGCACCAGAGTGCCGCTGCGCAGGAGCCCGGGGCCACAGCCCTCGCTGGCGGCCAGGGCCAGCAGACCCCGGCAGAGATCGTCCATCTGCGGTCGGCCCTGCCAGAGCTGGCCGCTGCAGAACGGGTCATCCCGCAGCGGGCCGAGCTCCCCGCGGTCGTTAAGGCTGTGGCTGGCCCCCGCGAATGGCCGCAGCCAGCCGCCCTGCCGCAGCGGCTCCAGCAGCAACGGTTCAGGGCCGGCGGTGATGTTGAACAGGGGCGCCCCGTGGTTGATCGCCAGGCCTGGATCGTGGCGCGAGCGGCGCGTGGCGCTGCGTCCGCCCGGGCCCCGGCCGATCTCCAGCAGGCTCAGCGAGCCCCGCCAGCCCCGTTGCCGCAGCGCCGCCGCCAGGGCGCAGCCGCTCACCCCGGCACCGATCACCGCAAGGTCCACCCTGGCTGGGGCCGTGCTGCTCAAGGGAGGAGCCATCGCACACGTGCCAGAAACCTAGGAGCGGCGCCGGCCCGGCAGCCCGCACCCGGTCGTTAGCGTCGTCGTCAGGTTGGTGCGGTGGCGTGGCGGTTCAGGTGCTCTCGGAGTCGCAGCGGCGCAAGTGGGATGCCAGCGACGACCAGCTGTTCTACGCCGAACCCCGCTTCGTGCAGCACCTCGATCAGGCCTTCCGCGAGCGACTCACCCGCCTCTACCGCGAGCGCATCCCCGCTCGGGCTGTGGTGCTCGATCTGATGTCGAGCTGGGTGTCGCACCTGCCGGATGAGGTGATCTACGAGCGGGTGATCGGCCACGGCCTCAACGAGAAGGAGCTGGCGGCCAATGCCCGCCTCGACAGCCACTGGCTGCAGAACCTCAACCTCAATCAGGAGATTCCGCTCAAGAGCGCCAGCATCGATGCCACGCTGATCGTGGCGGGCTGGCAATACCTTCAATATCCCGAGGCGGTGGCGGCCGAGCTGCTGCGCATCACCCGGCCTGGTGGGCAGTTGATCGTTGCCTTCTCCAACCGCATGTTCTTCACCAAGGCACCCCAGATCTGGGCCGATGGCAGCGATCGCGACCACCTGGCCTACGTGGCCGAGGTGCTGATGGCCCAGGGCTGGCCCCGTCCCGAACTGATCGCCGAGCCGACCCGGGCCCATGGCCTCAGGGGCCTGGTCGGCGGTGCCGGTGACCCGTTCTTCGCCGTGATCGCCACCCGTCCGCAGGGGGGTCAGTCTTGACACCGGAAGGCCGGTCCGTGGCCGGGGCCGACCCCGGCGAACCCACGGCGGCAGAGCCATTGCTGGCCATCGAGCGCCGGGTGCGCCGCGTCGGCACCGGTCTGCAGGGTCCGGATCTGAGCGGCTGCTGGCAGTTGCAGCGGGTCTGGTCGCGGGGCAGTCAGCGCGCCGATGGCTTCAGTGGCGGCCTGCTGCGCGCCCTGGCCGCCCGCCTGGAGATCAGGCTCACCCCCCAGGGGCTGCGGTTGTGCAACGCCGTCAACCTCGGTGCTCTGGAGCTGCGCTTCGAAGGGCCGGGTCGCCTGCAGGGCTCGCGGCCGCTGCTCCTGTTCAGCTTCGAGCGGGTCGAGCTCCGGCTGGCTGATCGGCTGTTGCTGCAGCGCCCGCTGCCGGCGCCGGCGCCGCGTCGGGTGCCGTTCTTCGCCCTGATCCACCGCGATCCCGCCGGCTGGCTGGCGGCACGCGGGCGTGGCGGTGGCCTGGCGCTGTGGCGTCTGGCCCCTGATGGCAATGCCACCGTTAGCAACGCCACCGTTAGCAATGCCAACGTTGCCACCATGGAACCGCCCGCCCCCTGAGTTCGCCATGGCCTGTCCGCGCTGCGGCAGCTGGTCCGTTCGCGCCGATCGCAGCCTGGCCGGTCGCATGGTCTGCGGGCGCTGCGGCACACCGCTCCAGGGTGTGAACCGCTCCGGCGGGGGTTCCCTGCCCCGGTTCAGGCGAGGCGGGCGCTGGCGCTGGTGGCTGCTGGTGCTGGTGCTGGCGGCCGCAGGCCTGGCTGCGCTTGAACCAGGATCAAGGCCCCTGTGGCCCCAGCCCGATGCCCCCCGCGATCGCCCTCACGATCGGTGGCAGTGATTCCGGCGGCGGCGCCGGAATCCAGGCCGATCTCAAGACCTTCCTGGCCCTGCAGGTGCACGGCTGCTCGGCGATCAGCTGCGTCACCGCCCAGAACACCCGTGGCGTCACCAGGGTTGATGCCCTGCCGCCCGAGGCGCTCAGCGCCCAGATCGAGGCGGTGCTCACCGACCTGCCGGTGGCGGCGCTGAAGACCGGCATGCTGCTCAACGCCGGTCTGATCGCGGCCACGGCCCGGGCCCTGGAGCCGCTGGCGCTGCCGCGGCTGATCGATCCGGTGATGGTGTCGCGGGCCGGTGCGGTGCTGCTGGAGCCGGAGGCGATCGCCGCCTACCGGACGCTGCTGCTGCCCCTGGCCGATCTGATCACGCCAAACCTGCACGAGGCCAGTCTGCTGAGCGGTTGCAGCATCGATGGCCCCGCCGCTGTGGAAGTGGCTGCTGAGCGGCTGCTTGCCCTGGGCCCGGCGGCGGTGCTGATCAAGGGGGGCGGCCTGCCGCAGCTGCGCGGGCGCGACTACCTGCTCAGTCGCGATGGCGAGGGCCGCTGGCTGGAGCACGCACCGGTGGAGACGCCCCACACCCACGGCAGTGGTTGCACCCTCGGTGCGGCGATCACCGCCTGGCGCGCCCGGGGGCTTGGCTGCAGTGCCGCCGTGGTCGCGGCCAAGATCTACGTGGAGGGGGCCCTGCGGCATTCCCTCGCGATCGGCGCCGGCCAGGGTCCACTGTGTCATTGGCATTCCCTGCTCTGAGCCCATGGCCGACGCCGCCCCCTATCTGATCGCCCTCGCCCTGATGGAGCAGAACGGCGCACGGGCCCTGCCGCTCCAGGGCAAATCGCTGCGCCAGCCGCTGCCGCCCGGTGCTGATCCCGGTGAGGTGGGGCGTCAGCAGGCCCTGGAGCTGCTGGTGCGGGTGTGGCAGCGAAGCGAGGAGGCTGCCCTGCGCCGGGCGGGCGCTGACCACAGCCTGCTGGTGGCGGCCGTGCCGATCGAGGCCTTGCTGGAGCAGGTGCCGCGCCTGAAGGCGGCCTGGATCAACGGCGGTGATACTGCTGCCCTGATCAGCGGGCTGCAGCGGCTCGGCGCCAGCGTCTGGGCGGTGCAGCTGGAACCCCGCCAGCCGCTGCGCTTCCAGCTGCTCCCGGAGCCAGTGGCCTGAGGCCCTCAGTTGTATTCGCCGGGGATGTCGTTCTTGCGCACGGTCACCCGGTCGAAGCGCTGGCCCGACACGCGCAGCAGTTCATCACCCGAGAACTCGAACCCCAGCTTCAGGGCGATCTGGGCGACGTCGTCGGCCGTGGCGGCGGCCAGCACCTCGGCCTTCAGGTCGGCGTCGGTCTGCAGGCGCGCCATGAACGCCTTGAGCTGATCGAGCGCCATGGGCACCATCCGTGGGGCAGCCATTCTCACAGCCAGTGCCGGGGATAGCGCTCGCCACCCCTGCGCAGGCGGCTGAACAGCACCGCCATGGCGGTGAGCAGCAGCGAGCCGCTCAGCACTGGCATCAGCACGAAGCCGGGCCGGGCCGCCAGCAGCACCCCGAGCAGGGCCACCGCCCCGGCCGGTGGATGCAGGCAGCGCAGCCGCTGGCCGAGGGCGATCGTCAGGCCCACCGCCAGACCCATCACCCAGGCGCCCGTGCCCAGCAGCGCCACGCAGCTGACGCTGACGGCGGCGGCCAGGGTGTTGCCCATCACGATGTTGCGCGGCTGGGCCAGCGGACTGCCCGGATGGCCGAACAGCAGCACGGTGGAGGCGCCGAAGGGCGCCACCACCAGTGGGTAGTGACTCCAGCTGCTGATCAGGCCCAGGGCCGTGATCGCCAGCAGACCGCCGAGCCAGGATGCGATCACCTCATGCTGGTGGAAGCGCGGCTGGTAGGCCCGACCCCGGGCTCGCTCCGCCTGCAGCCGCTGCCAGACCATCCAGGACGGTATCCGTTGACACCATTTTCACGGTTCTGATGGCCTCCCTCGCTCCTGAACCGCTGCTGCGCCACCTGGCGGCATCCCAACCGGCGGCCCCCGCCCGCCGCCGCCTGGTGGTGCTGCTCAGCCAGCTCGGCGATTTCGATAGCCTGGAGTACGCCCAGGCCCTGGCGGTCGCGCTGCCGCAGCTGCAGGCGGCTGCGATCGACCTGCTGGCGATCGGCATCGGCGATGACGCCGGCGCCGATCGCTTCTGCGGCTTCACCGGCCTGCCGCGGGCCTGCCTGCAGGTGCAGCCCGAACCGCTGCTGCACCGGCAGCTGGGCCTCTACGCGGGCCTGCGCACCCCCGGTGGCCCCTGGCCGGCCCTGCTGCTGATGTGCGCCGGCATCGGGTCGCCCGGCACCCTGGCGGAGGTGCTGCGGGGCTACAGCGGCGATCGCTCCGCCCCCGAGCGCCTCGACAGCCCGCTGTTCGCCCTGGCTGGCGGCCGCGGCTTCCAGCGGCCATTCGAGCTGGCCACGGTGCGCCTGCGCAACATGGTGGAGGTGCTCGGCAACTGGCGCACCTACGTGCCCAGCGATGCCCACATCACCCAGCGGGGTGGCACTTTCCTGCTCGAGGCGGATGACACGCTGCTCTACAGCCACCGCGACCGCGGCATCCTCGGCTTCTCGGAGACGATGAACCGGCCACTGGCCTTCCTTGAGCCCTACCTGACCCCATGTCCGTCCTGAGCCACTGGGCCCTGCTGATCAGCCTGGCCCTGTTTCACCTGGTGGGGCCGGTGCCGCCGGAGCTGGGGCTCCATGGCGACGCCCTGGCCTCCTGCCCCGCTCCCGCCCACTGCGCCCGCGCCGACTGGCCCGTGGCCGATCCCGCCGCCGCTCTGGAGGCCCTGCGGCCGGTGCTGGCGGCCATGCCGCGCACTGCGGTGCTGGAGGACAGCGATGGCTATCTGCATGCCACCGCTACCAGCGCCCTGTTCGGCTTCGTCGATGATCTCGAGCTCTATGCCGACACCGCCCATGGCCTGCTGCAGGCGCGCTCGGCGTCGCGCCTGGGGGATTCGGATCTGGGGGTGAACAGCCGGCGCCTGGCGGAGCTGCAGCAGCAGCTCAGGGGTTGAGTCGCTGTTCAGCCCAGCCCTGATCGGCACACCAGCGGCGCCGTTGGTGGGGATGGTCGCCGAGCTCCAGCAGCTCCACCTGCTCGATCGCGATCCGCAGCAGCGTGAAGCAGGCCGGCAGTGGCGTGTCATCCGCCAGTTCGCTCGGCCAGGGCCCCTCAGCCTCGAACGGTTCAGCCGGCAGCGGCCAGCCCCATAGGGCCCGGGCGCCGGGGTTGAGCTGCTGCCAGTGCCGGCTGCGGGCGTCCTGCTCCTGCTGCGGCGTCAGCGTCAGCCGCTGCCCTCGCAGTCGGTACTGAGCCCGCGCCTTCGGCAGGAGCCAGCACAGCTCGACGCGGGATTCGGCGATCAGCTCCGCGGCCTTGCCACTGCGGCCATCGGTCAGCAGGTCGAGCGTTGCCGCTCCTGCCCAGCCACGGAACACCAGGGTCCTCACCCGCGGCGCTCCGTCGAGCCCGAGCGTGGCCAGCTGCAGCCAGCGGGCCTGGGGGGACCGCCCCTCCCGCTGGCGGGCGCCGCGCAGCAGAGTCCGCCAGGGGGGGAGCAGTTCGCTCACGCTTCGGCCTCACAGGCGTAGGTCTCCCAGACGCCGCGCCGCTGGGCGAAGTCCGGATGGGCTGGATCGGCCGCCTGCCACCACCAGCGCCCGTCGCTGTAGCTCGGGGTGCCGGCGTTGTTGGTGCGCGGCAGCTGCAGGCTGACGCCACGCCACTGCAGCACGATGAAGCCGCCGGGCAGGGTGCCGCCGTTGCTGTTGGGGATGTCGTCGGCATCGACGGCGCCGCTGTGAAGCTCCGCCAGCAGGGGGTCGCCGGCACACAGGTAGCGCTCGGCGGCCTGCGCCGCCGGTGCCGCGATCAGGGTCAGCGCGGGCATCAGCAGGGCCAGCAGCAGGGCGAGAAGCCTGGACACGGCAGCGGTGCGGTGATCGCCAGGATGGCGCAATGACCCTGGTGCTCGTGTACGACGGCGGCTGCCCCTTCTGCCGCCACTTCGCCCTGCGCAGCGAGCTGGTGGGTGGCCTGCCGGATCTGCGGATCCGCGATGGCCGCTGCGACCACCGCCTGCGCGCCGAGCTGAAGGCCAGGGGCCTGGAGCTGGCGCGCGGCGCCGTGCTGCTGGAGGGGGAGCAGGCCTGGCATGGAGCTGAGGCGATCGCCGAGCTGTGCGGGAGGCTGCAGCCCAGCGATCCGCTGCTGGCGCTGCTCCACCAGCTGTTTGCGGCACCGCCGCGGGCCCGGCGCCTCTACCCGCTGCTGCTCTGGGCACGCCGCACGGCCCTGCACTGGAAAGGCCTGCCGGAGGACCCCGATCAGAAGGGGTTCCGGCAGGCCTGAGGGTGCCTCGATCAGCCTGGATCAGGCAACAGCGGCAGCAGCGCGATCGAAGTAGGTGCCGATCTCGCTCATCAGAGCGGAGCAGTCGCCGGGGGTCACGCCGTTGCGGTCGTTGGCGATCGCGATGGCGGCATCCTTCATCTTGCGG
>Ga0315899_10000176_pt1 | contig 80192 bp, 80 predicted proteins | sample LakEriMetagenome_2_FD_203518 | JGI IMG/M metagenome (GOLD analysis project Ga0315899, IMG submission 203518) | Freshwater fungal communities from buoy surface, Lake Erie, Ohio, United States - Buoy 4 MA112 | ecosystem: Environmental > Aquatic > Freshwater > Lake | place: USA: Lake Erie, Ohio... | reverse complement strand
CCGCAAGATGAAGGATGCCGCCATCGCGATCGCCAACGACCGCAACGGCGTGACCCCCGGCGACTGCTCCGCTCTGATGAGCGAGATCGGCACCTACTTCGATCGCGCTGCTGCCGCTGTTGCCTGAGGCAACGCTGCTCCGCGTTTTTTCTAGGTCCACCCTTCTCCTTCACTTCGAACAATGAAGACCCCCCTCACCGAAGCCGTTGCAGCCGCTGATTCCCAGGGCCGCTTCCTGAGCAACACCGAGCTGAACGCCGCTTTCGGTCGTTTCGAGCGCGCTGCCAACGCTCTGGCTGCTGCCAAGGCTCTGACCGCCAAGGCCGACGAACTGGTGAACGGTGCTGCCCAGGCCGTTTACAACAAGTTCCCCTACACCACCCAGATGCAGGGCGCTAACTACGCCTCTGACGCTCGTGGCAAGGCCAAGTGCGCCCGTGACATCGGTTACTACCTGCGCATGGTGACCTACTGCCTGGTGGCTGGCGGCACCGGCCCGATGGACGAGTACCTGATCGCCGGTCTCGATGAGATCAACCGCTCCTTCGAGCTGTCCCCCTCCTGGTACGTGGAAGCCCTGAGCTACATCAAGGCCAACCACGGCATCGCTGGCGATGCCGGCGTGATTGCCAACAACTACATCGACTACGCGATCACCAACCTGGTCTGATCACTCAGGCGGGATCAACGGATCCGGAAGGAACCTGAGTCGTCCCGGTTGAACGTCGAGCCCCCCCGCAAGGGGGGCTTTTTTATGCCCGCCACTGTCTGAGGCGGTTGTGATCAGCCGCCCGCGCTCTGGCCGCGAGGCTCACGCCGCGTTTTGTTGCTGATCGCCCGTGCGGTGCCTGCAGCGGGCGCCCTGCGGTGGCAGCATCGGCGCCAGCAACCGACCATTTCGCTGCGTTTCGCCATGGTGGCCGCCGGCAATGCCGACCAGCAGGGTCTCGCGAACGGAGACCCCATCAGCGAGGAGGAGGCCCTGCGGCGGCTTCGTCTCACGGACGATCCCTCCGCCCAGTACTACGCCGCCTGGTGGCTGGGCCGTAACCGCAGCACCCACCCGGATGCGGTGCCGCTGCTGATCCTGGCCCTCCGCCAGCGTTGCCCCCGCGATCCAGCCGCCGGGGTCGAGGCCAACGCCGTGGCCCGTAACGCGGCCCGTGCCCTCGGCAAGCTCGGCCATCCCGCCAGGGCCGCCATCGATGATCTGCTGGCGACCCTGGAGGATCCGGACCACGGTCTGCGTGAGGCCGCAGCGCGTTCCCTCGGCGAGCTCAGGGCCGAGGTGGCCGTGGAGCCGCTGCGGCGCCGCCTGGCCAGCGGTCCCGCCGTGGCTGGTGCCCAGCAGGCGGGTTCTCCGCGGTTGCTGGAGCCCTGCGAAGCCCTGCTGGAGGCCCTCGGGCAGATCGGCATTGCCGATGCGGCTGTGCTGGCCGTGATCGAACCGTTCGTGCAGCACGAGCGGCCGCTGATCCGCAGCGCGGCCTTTCGCGCTCTGCTGCAGCTCACCGCTGATGAGCGCTGGGGTCGGGAGCTGGTGGCCCTGCTGCAGCACCCGCAGCTGCAGGTGCGCCGGGCAGCGCTGATGGACCTTGGTGCAGCCGGGTGGCACCAGGCTCTGGAGCCGATCGCGGCCACCCTGGCCGAGAACAGTCTCAAGCTGATCGCCCTGCGCGGTCTTGCGGAGATGCCTTGCGCGCATCCGCATGGGCAGGCCACCGAGGCCGTGCTTGATGCCATGGATGCCCTGCTCTGAATGGACAGCCCTGTGATGACTCCCTCTCCTGCCGTGTTGGTGAATCCTGAGCCCCCCCCCGCAGGCGTCGAGCCCGCCGTGGCCGCCCTGGTTGAAGCGGTGCAGCGGGCGGACAGTGCCCTGCAGCTGCTGCAGGGCACCCAGGCCCTGGCCGCCACCGCCCACCCCCAGGCCGCCCCATGCCTGGTGGAGGTGCTCGGTTTCAACAATCCCGGTGCTGCCGTGGCGGCCGTCGAGGGTCTGATCGCCATCGGCGAGCCCGCCGTGGCAACGATTCTCGCCAATCTCGACGGCCACAACTACGGCGCCCGCGCCTGGGCCGTGCGCGCCCTGGCCGGCATCGGCGATGTGCGCGGCCTTGAGGTGCTGGAGGAGGCCCTCGGTCATGACATCGGTCCGAGCGTGCGTCGTGCCGCTGCTCGCGGCCTCGGCCAGCTGCGCCTCGATGGCCTGGAGCCACAACGGCGCCAGGCCCTGGTCGGGCGCTGTCTGCGCGCCCTCGTGGAGGGTTGTGGCGATGGGGAATGGGTGGTGCGCTACGCCGTCGTGGTGGGGCTTGAGTCGCTGGCGCCGGCGTTGGAGGCCGCGGAACGGCAGCCGCTGCTGGCCGCCCTGGCGGGCCTGAATGCTGATTTGCCTGAGGAGGTGCCGGTGGTGCAGCTTCGGGCCGGCCTGGCCCTGCGGCGCCTGGGCATCGGCACGGCTGCGACCCCTGGAACGGCTGCCATGGAGTCTGCCGATGGCTGAGCAGAGGCTCCTGTTCGTCTGCCTCGGCAACATCTGCCGCTCACCGGCTGCCGAGGGGGTGTTCCTGCACCTGCTGGCCGAAGCCGGTCTGCAGGATTGCTGCCAAGTCGACAGCGCCGGCACCGGCGGCTGGCATGTGGGCAAGCCCGCGGACCGGCGCATGCGGGCGGCCGCAGAACGGCGTGGCATTCACCTGCCCAGCCGTGCCCGCCAGCTGGAGGCGGCGGATCTGGGCCGCTTTGATCGCATCCTCACGATGGATGACGACAATCTGCGGGCGGTGCGGGCCCTGGCCAGGCAGGTCGGCACCGGCTCCGCGACGGCCCGGATCGAGCCGATCACCAGCCACTGCCGCTGCTTTCGGGTGAGCGAGGTGCCGGATCCCTACTACGGCGGTGAGCAGGGCTTCGAGCATGTGCTCGACCTGTTGGAGGATGCCTGTGCAGGGCTGCTCGATACGCTCGCGCTCAGGCGTTAGGGGCCGGCCAGGCCTCCTCGGGCACGCGCTCCCGGAACAGTTGCACCAGCCGCTCGATCACCGCCTCGATCGAGAGGCCATCGCTGATCAGCTCTTCCGCATCCTCCGCCTGGGTGAGGGGAGCCACCTCACGGCTGGCATCGAGGTGGTCCCGCTCGGCGATCTGGGCCTCCAGCTCCGCCAGCGGCGGCACCGCAAAGCCCCGCTGTTCCAGATCCAGGGCGCGGCGCCGCGCCCGCTCGCCCACCGTGGCGGTGAGAAACACCTTCAGCTCGGCATCGGGGAACACGGCGGTGCCGATGTCGCGCCCCTCGGCCACCAGACCGCCCCGTTCGCCCATGGCCTGTTGCTGGGCCGTGAGCGCGGCGCGCACGCAGCCGTGGGCCGCCACCACCGACACCTGGGCCGTCACCTCCGGTGAACGGATCGCTTCGGTGACATCGTGGCCGTTGACGCTCACCCGCTGACCCCCCGCCGCATCTGTGCTCAGCTGCAGATCCAGGCCGCTCAGCAGCGCCGCCACCGCGCCGGCATCACCGGCTTCAACGCCGTGGTGCTGCACCAGCCAGGTCACGGCGCGGTACATGGCGCCGGTGTCGAGATAGATGAGACCCAGCCGTTCGGCGAAGGCCCGGGTGACGGTGCTCTTGCCCGCTCCGGCGGGTCCGTCGATGGCAACGATCGGCTGGCGGCTCATCAGGAACTGGTGATCGATCAGGCGGCTCGGGCCGCAGTGGGCAGCGGCGGCCAGCAGGGTGAGGCCGTGCAGATGGCTCCGCGGCCTCAGGCTCCGGGGCTCGACGGCCTCCACATAGTCCACCATCAGACCGGCCGCCTCCAGCTCCAGGCGTACCGCCGCGCAGCGCTCGGTCAGGGCTTCGCCGGTCCTGGCCGAGCGGCGGGCCGCGGCCAGGGCCTGCGGCAGGGCCAGCGCCTGTCGGCGCTGCGTCTCCGAGAGATAGCGGTTGCGGGAGCTCATCGCCAGGCCATCGGGATCACGCCGGGTGGGGCAGCCCACCACCTGCACGGGCAGGCCCAGGTCGCGCACCACCCGCCGCAGGATCACCAGCTGTTGCCAGTCCTTCTCGCCGAGCAGCAGCTGGTCGGGGCGGATCAGCCCCAGCAGCCGCAGCACCACCGTCGCCACCCCGTTGAAATGGCCGGGCCTGTGCCTGCCGCACAGACAGCCCTGCAGGGAGTCCGGCGGCTGCAGGCGCGTCAGCTCAGGCTCGCCTTCGGGATAGAGATCCTCCAGGGAGGGCGCGAACAGGGCGTCGGCGCCGGCGTCGGCGGCGAGGGCGGCGTCCTGCTCGAGGCTGCGGGGGTAGCGATCGAAGTCCTCACCCGGAGCGAACTGCAGCGGGTTCACGAACACGCTGACCAGCACGCGGGGCTCGGCGCTGCCGGCACTGGCGAGGCCGGCCCGCTCGATCAGGCTCTGGTGCCCCGCGTGCAGTGCTCCCATCGTGGGCACGAAGTGCAGGCGCTCAGCCTGATGGCGCCAGCGCCACAGGTCAGCGCAGGTGCGGAGCAGGTGCACGGCGGCGATGCCAGGTCCGGCCCTGACCCTAGACAGCCGTGATGCCAGCCCGGAGCGGCATCAAAAAAGCCCACCGGCAGTGCCAGTGGGCGGAGGGTTTGCGGTGCGGGAGGCAGTCCCGCAGCAGCTCACTGCAGCACTTCCAGCTTGACGCTGGCAACACCGCTGGCGACCAGGCCCAGTTCATGGGCGGCACCGTGGGCGAGGTCGATCACGCGGTGGCCGTGGAAGGGGCCGCGATCATTGATGCGCACGATGGCGCTGCGGCCATTCCAGAGATTGGTGACGCGTACGCGGGTGCCGAAGGGCAGGGTGCGATGGGCGGCGGTAAGGGTACCGGGACGGAACACTTCACCGTTGGCGGTGCGGTTGCCGAAGAAGCCGGGGCCGTACCAGCTGGCTTCCCCACGACTCACTGAGCGGACACGGGGTTCGCTGGGCGGCGTGGCGATCGGCAGCGCGGGCGCTGCCGGGGTGAGGGGCTGGACCTCGCCGTTCACCGGGGCCGCCACCTCACGGATGGCGATCTCGGTGCTGACGGTGCCGGCGGCGGGAAGATCGGCGGCCGTGGCAGCAAAGGCGGACGGCAGACCGGTGCTACCGGACAGCAGGAGGGCGGAGCCACTCAGAAGGATGAGACGACGCATAACAAGCGAAACTCGCCGCGCAAGCGCAGCAGCCAGCCAAGATGTGGCCCGCCAGCAGTGAAAACGCCCCAGTGTTGGAAGAGAAACTGGAGTGAACTGCCGGTGGAGTTCCTATCGGGAATTGACGACGAGGCAAAGCTACAGGCTGCGCTCGGTAGTTCTGGTCACAAACCGCGCTGCCGCCAATGATCAGCATTTTCGATCTGAATGCCGGATCAAAGGCCAGCACAGAGCTCTTTCCCTCCCCGCAAAGTTAATTTCGATCAGCAGGTGTCATAGCGCCCATAAGCTCAGCTGATCTGAGTGTGTGCCGATCGGCGGATCGTCCCTTGATCTGGGCCCGTTGCCGGGCGCTCGCAGCTGGGCCGGGCGCGTGCCGGGGCAGGATCGGAGAAGCCGTAGGGATGTCAGGGCGATGGATTACCGCACAGCAGGCGTCGACGTGGTCGCCGGTCGCGCGTTCGTGGAACGCATCCGCTCCAGTGTTGAATCCACCCGCCGCCCGGAGGTGGTGGGCGGGCTCGGCGGCTTCGGCGGCCTGTGCCGTCTGCCCGCTGGTCTGCGCAAGCCCCTGCTGGTGTCCGGTACGGATGGCGTGGGCACCAAGCTCGAGCTGGCCCAGGCCCATGGGCGCCACCATGGCGTCGGCATCGATCTGGTGGCGATGTGCGTCAACGACGTGATCACCAGTGGCGCCCAGCCGCTGTTCTTTCTCGATTACATCGCCACAGGCAAGCTCAGCCCCGAGGCGATGGCGGCGGTGGTGGAGGGCATCGCCGATGGCTGCCGCCAGAGCGGCTGCGCCCTGCTGGGCGGTGAAACCGCCGAGATGCCCGGGTTCTATGGCCCCGGCCGCTACGACCTGGCCGGTTTCTGCGTGGCTGTGGTGGAGGAGGACGAACTGATCGACGGCCGTGCCGTTCAGCCCGGTGATCGGATCGTGGCCGTGGCCAGCAGCGGCGTCCACAGCAACGGCTTCAGCCTGGTGCGCCGCATCCTCGAGGCGGTCGGCGTCAGCGATGACACCCCGCTCGGCCCCGATGGCCCTCCCCTGATCGAGGCGGTGCTGCAGCCCACACTGTTGTATGGCTCCCTGGTGCGGGCCCTGCAGCGAGCCGGCATCGAGCTGCACGGTATGGCCCACATCACCGGTGGTGGCCTGCCGGAGAACCTGCCCCGCGCGCTGCCTGAGGGGGTTCATGCCCGTATCGATCCCGCCAGCTGGGAGCGCCCCGCCCTGTTCCGCTGGCTTCAGGAGAAGGGTGAGGTGCCCGAGGCCGATCTCTGGAACACGTTCAATCTCGGGATCGGCTTCTGCCTGGTGCTGCCGGAATCGGCTCTGGAGCCGGCCCTGGCCGTGTGTGCCGCCACGGGCCACCGCGCCTGGCCGCTCGGCGTGGTCGAGGCGGGTGCGGCCTCGGGTCCTGAGCCCCTGGCGGGATTGCCGTACTGAATCTGCCCCGTCAGGGCTGGCAGATTGCATCAGCTTGTCGGGTCGAGCCCGGAAGGAACGCCGGAGCTGTCTAGGGTCTGGCAGGTTCCGCGGTGCCGCTGCGCCCCGCTCCGCAGCTGCGCCCCGCTCCAACGTCAGCGACGACTCGCCTCAGTGGCTGGCCGTCCGATTGATTCCATAGCTCCGCAGTACATAGGTCTGGATGGTGATGTCCGCTAACGCATTCACGAGTTCTGCCGCGATGGCCGCCGCGAACGGTCCGAGTGGCTCCAGCTTCGCCGGTTCGAGCCGTGTCACCCGGCGGCGGAGCTCCGCCGGTCCTGTGCCCCCGAACCGCCCGCAGCGCGCCCGGGAGACTTACCCCAGCCGTGGCACCGTGCGGCCCACCTATCTGACGCTCCGCGACCACGGCAAGGTGTTCGTGGCGGATCTGCCGCGTCTGTCGGACGGCCAGCTGGCCCACGTGGGCAAGGAAGCCCGGGAGGTGTTGGAGAGCATCAGCCGTCGGCTTGAGGAGCTGGATCAGCAGCTGCAGCTGAGCCCGCTGGAGCAGGAGACCCGCATCCGGGCCGCCACCAAGCGTGATGTCACCGAGCGCTTCATCCGGGCGGTGGAGGAGGAGCAGGAGCAGCGCCGCTCCAATCCCGCCCTGAAGGCTGCCGCCGGCGAGTCGCTGGCCCGGGCCTTCCTGGAGATCGCTCGCCACCGTCTGCCTGGCGCCACCTTCGACTCCCTGCTGCAGGAGGCCCTCGCCGCCTGCGAGGACGGTGCTGCCACCGAACCTGCCCCGGCTGCTGCCGTGGAGCCGGCGCGTCCGCGCCTGGTGAGTCTGGTGCGCCACGGCGAGGCAACTGCCGAGCCGGCGGAGCCGGCCCCCGAGCGGCTTCCGGTTGTGCTTACGCCGGATCCGTCGCCCGCCATGGGAGGCGTTTCCGAGCCTCAGGCGCTCTGAAACGGATTGGCCGGCATCCTGGGGGCACCCGCCGCCAGCGCCAGGCGGTCCAGGTGTTGTCGCTCCTCGGTGGAGAGAGTCCAGCTCAGGGCCTCACTGGCTCGCTCCACCTGATCGGGGTTCCGTAAACCGGGTATCGGCATCGCTCCGTGGGCCCGGCACCAATTGAGGGCGACGGCCGCCCGACCACCGGGCCGCCCGGCGGCCAGCTCCGCCATCGCCTCCCGCAGGGGACGCAGCCCGGGTTGTAACCGCCGGAACAGCAGGCCCCGTGGTCCTGGCGGCGGCGGTAGGTCCGGCTCGCGGCTGAGCAGGCCGAGGGCCAGCGGGCTGTAGGCAATCAGATCAATACCCAGTTCACGGCAGGTTTCCGCGACGCCACCCGGCTGCACGGCCTCCGGTGACAGCAGTGAGAGCTGCACCTGAAGACTGGCCAGGCGTACGCCCTGGTCAGCAAGCAGGGCCCGGAGATGGCGCAGACCGCGTGGGCCCACATTCGAGACCCCGAGGCTGGCCACGGCGCCCCGCAGCACCTGATCGGCCAGGCCCAGCAGCAGCGGACCCTCCTGCCAGGGTGCATAGCGCGCCGTGCTCCAGTGCAGCTGCACCCGCTTCATCTGGCCGCAGAGGCGGGCCTGGGAGGCGGCGAAGGCGCGGTCGTAGCCACGGCGGCCCAGCCGCCAGGGGAAAGGTGCCAGCTTGGTGGCGATGCACAACCGCTGTCGATCCGCCGCGCTGGCCTGCATGGCGAAGCGCCCCAGCAGGGCCTCACTGCGACCGTTGAAGCGACCGGTGCCATAGGAATCGGCCGTGTCGAAGAACAGCAGATCCCGCTCAAGGCAGCGCTGGAAGGTGGCGGCCAGGGTGGCGTCGTCGCGGTGGGGGTCGTAGCCCCAGAGCACCTGATTGCCCCAGGCCCAGGTGCCCACGCCGATGCCGGGCTGGCTCTCCGCGCTTGCCATGATTGCGGTCCTGATTCCGGTTGCGGTGAATTCTCCGTCCCCCTTGGCTTCGGTGAGGCAGCCGCCAGCTGCCGTGGCGCCTGTGGCGGCAGCCGCTGCACCGCTGCCCGCCCCGGCCGATCCCGTGCTGTGCACCCATTGCGGCCGTACGGCCAGCAATGGCCTGGTCTGCATCGGCATGTGCGTTGCGGATTCGGGCTATTGAGCGCCCCGGTTGGTGCCTCAGCCGCGAGGGGATGCAGCCGGGTTCTTGGTGCGGCCCTGGTGCTCTCGCCGTTGTGGCCTGGCGGGCTGGCGGCTGCCGCTGACTACGGTCGTTGGCAGCCGTCCCTGCGCGGTTGCAGCATGGTCGAGCCGCTCCGGGCGGAGCAGTCGTGCCAGGTGGTCGTTCTCGACCAGCTTGGTGTGGGTGTGTTCCGCGTGCGCTGGACCGCGATCCAGTCCCGGCCGTCAGGTTCGCGGCAGCTCACCTTTGTGGGGCTGCTGATCGGAGCTTCGAAGCCGATGGCCTGCCGGCAGATCATCTGCCGCCTGCAGGGGCCGATCACGCTGGCCATCAGCAATGTCGGCACCAGCGTCTTCGGAGGCAATGGGGTGGCCGGAGCCCTGCCCGACGTCCGCCCAGCCGCGGGTCAGTGTCGCCTGGCGGATGAGCGGATCCACTGCGAGGCGCGTGCGCCGAGCGGAGAGCTGTGGCGTGCGGAGGCGCAGCCGCGCTGACGGCGCCTCGGGCATCGTTCAGTCCGCCATGGCGGGAGGGGCTGCGCTGCTCCCCCCATCCATCAGGGCGACCAGCTGCAGCAGCAGCTGCTCCTGCCTGGCCTTGCACTCAGGCGCCGTCAGCTCCTCCTTCCAGTCGCCACTCACCACCACGGCCATGCCCTGATCGCCACTCCTCACGGTGGCCTTGCCTCCCTTGAGCTGGGGCATACTCCTCAGCACGGCGCGGGTCTGCTCCAGCAGCTGGGGCAGATCGCTGCGCTGCTCCGGTTCCAGAGCGAGCGTGAGTTTGCACTGCCTATCTGTCACCGAGGTGTGATTGACCACCACGGCGGAGGCCACTTCGGAATTGGGAATGGTCAGAATCGATCCATCATCCTTCTGCAGTCGCACCGAGCGCATCCCGAGCGAAAGAATGGTGCCTTTGATCTCGCTGTCCTTGCCGATGCTGCAGCGGTCGTTGGCCTTGATCTGGCCATCGAGCAGCAGGCTGAAGCCATCGGCAATGTCGCGGATCAGTTGTTGTGTACCCAGGGAAATGGCCAGGGCCGGCACCGATGAGAGCGCGAGCAGGGTCACGGATGTCAGTCCCAGGTCCCGTCCTGTCTGAATGGCGATGATGATCGCGCCCAGCAGGCCGAAGCAGCGGGCAATGGTCAGGATCTGTCCAGAGCCCTGGCGGCGTTCCGGCTGTGCCGTTCTGAATAGGCCCAGCAGGGATGTGCTGCGAACACTGATCAGTTGACCGAGGGTTTCGGCCAGGAGGTACACCATCAGTGCCTTCAGGATTCCCTGGCTGAGGTTGCTCACGATCAGCACGGCTTCCTGGCGTTCACCGAACAGATTGACCCAGTCGATCGCAAACCATTCCCAGGCCCAGACCAAGGCCAGCAGAGGCACGATCGCTGCGGTTTCCAGCAGGTGCGGCAGGGGGCCGCCGTTGCTCTGATGCTGCTTCTGCCATTGGCGAATCCGCCAGAGCCACCAGATCATGGCGGCCACGCCAACCAGGGTGACGGGGATCAGCAGCAGCCACTGCAGCAGCGACTGACCGGCGTGGACGGTGAGCAGCGGCCGACGCAGGGATGGGGGCAGGAGCAGGAACGGCTTCGGGGGCAGGATGCCGCCGGGAAGCAGGGCCCACATGGTGTATAGATCGGCCCCGAAACGCCGGTCAGGTTTCTGTCTGTCTTCGAAGATCGTCTCGAAGTCGTTGGGCACCTGGATCAGGGTGTCGGCGCTGAACAGAAAATCGCCGTTGCTGCACTGGCTGCACGCCTGGCGAATCGTCTTGTCGTTGCCACTGATTCTGTGCAGGCTGATCGGGGTGTCCGGGATGGTCCAGCTCTGCAGCTGCCTGGCCTGAACCTCCTGGATGTCCGGAATCTTGAGATTCGGGTGCTGATGCAGGTCGTAGAGCAGCAGGCTGCGCAGCATCAGCATGGTGCCCACGCCGCTCATCGGCCGCAGGCTCACCGGGATCTGGCTCAGGTCCATCGCCTGGGTTGCCCGTCTCATGTCGGCGCCGGCTCGTTCGGCCTGGTCGTAGATGGCGGGCGAGAACAGCAGCCCGGGTTCGGCCAGCCCCTGGTCGATCGCCCGGCGGATGAGGTTCTCCGCGTTGCCGGTCAGCGCCAGAAAGTTCGCCACCGTCGTCTGCGGCGAGTGGCCGGGCACCTTGCGCAGCACCAGCGGATCACCGTTGCTCTGTCGCTCTGCTGTGGCTGCCCGGGCGTTCAGGGCCAGGGTCAGGGTCGAGGTCAGGCCACTGCCGCTCACGGCGACGAGGCAGCTGAGCAGCAGGGCGAGCCAGTGGCGCCACCGGAACAGGCGTGGCCGGAGGGGGCTTGTCACGGTGGGGGGATGATCGCTGCACCGCCGCGCAGTCTGCTGCCGAATCATCGGCCGGGCTCGCCTTCGGGGATGGCGCGCCACAGGTCGTTGCGGTCGGCCGCCGTGGGGCTACGGTGAAAAGGGGTCTTTGATGACGAGTGGTTGTCTCGTTAGAAGATCTCGATTGTCTTGATCTCGTTGTCTGGTTGCGCACCGGTGATCACGCGGCGTCCAGGCTGGCCGTCTCGCAGCCCACGATCAGTCGGGCCATCAGGCGGGCCTCTGAATCCCTGGGGGTCTCCCTCGCCAAGGTGGAGGGCGAGTGGGTGGTGCGTGGTGATCAGACGCTGCTGCGTCTGGAGCGGCTGCTGCATCAGCGCTATCGCTGGCTCAAGCGCCTGCCGCTGCGCATGGAGGCGCAGTACTACTCGGGGCCCCTGTTCTGTGAGCCGGCACCGCCAGGCTGGATGGTCGGCAACTTCGACTACCTGGAGATTCACACCCCCCTGCGACACCTACGCAGCGGTGTGATCGATGCCTGGATCGGTTGCTATCCCGATGTGCCTGAGCTGAGGATCCTGAGTTCGCCTGCTTCCACCTGACGCGGCTTCCCGCTTCTCTGGTGGTCAGGGCCGATCATCCTCTGCTGGCGCTAGGTGCCGCGATCAGCCTGGAGGATGTGAAGCGCTATCCATCCCTTGCTCTTGCCGATGGAGCCTTCCCCAGGGTGCAGGCCAGGTTGCAGGAGCTGGGCCTCTGGAATCTGCCGCAGCAGGGAAGCCGCTGTACACGCCAGCGCTGGGAACGGCTTGTCGATGCCGATCTGGTGGTTGGCTACGCCAGTGCCTTCACGCTGCACCTGTTCGAGGCACCACAGGTGATTCTGCCTGTGCCACTGGGCCTGGAGGTGGGTGATTCGCTGGTTGTGCGCCGTGAATACGCAGATCATTCCCGCCTGCTGGCGGTGCTGGAGCATCTGCGCCAGCGGGCTGCGGAGCTGGCGCGCCGCTATTCCGAGGTTCGCATTCCATTAACGGATCTCGGTTGATCTATGTATCTATGCATCGGTGCATCGGTGCATCGGTGCATCGGCATGGCGGCAAAGTGCGCAATCTGCCTGGTGATTGCCTAGTGTTGAGCTACTGCATCTTCTGCCTGTGCCGCGGATCACCCTGGCGCTTGGTGACCGTGAGCACCTCGCGTTGAAGCTTCTTTCGCTGCGGAAGAATAAAAAAGTATTGTCGCTGCTGAAAGAGGCGATTGATCAGTATCTGGAGCGGGAGGGCGCCTATCAGCTCAAGATTCAATCCACCGAAGTCGATGGTTGATATGCCGCCTGGCGTTCCTGATCACTTTTCCTTGGATGCATCCAAGCGTCCGCGCGAAATTGCCATCGCCCTGCCCGCTGCTGTCTCGAGATGGTTGGCCGTCATGAGTGCCAGGACGGGGCGATCGGAGGATGAACTCATCCTGGAGCTTCTCGATAGGGGGCTCAGGGAGTTCTGAGTTGATGCTTGCGTGCTTCGGGGCTGATGTCGCTGCCGCTCAGGCTGCGCTCGTGCTCTTCGAGGCTGCGCTCCAGCATGTACGAAATCAGATTACTCAGTGAGCGCCCTTCCAGGATGCTCCTCTCCGTGAGCTTTTCAAGGATGGCCATGGGGATTGTTGCTGTGACGCGTTTCGGAGCCCTGCCCGCGTACTGGGCTTTGGGCGATTTGAAATAATTCACATGGCAACCTGTGACGACCCTCTTATGCTGGTTCGCGGCCAGGCTCTTGTCCAGCGGGTGGTCGCAGTCTGCGATATAGGTGCAGCAGATCGGAGGTGCTCCTGTTGCCTGCGTGCGCTTTGGGCCAGCTCGCTATCCGTGCGCGCCTGTCAGCGCCCCGTGAAGCTGTCGATGGGGTGTCTGAAATGCCCGCCGCGCAAGCTCCATGAGTGCCGCCGCAAAAAAATCGCTGCAACCAGGAATCAACTGCCTGAGTTGGCTCAGTCGATCATGTTTCATAAATAGAGAGGCGGCACCCAGATTCGAACTGGGGGTAAAGGATTTGCAATCCTCTGCCTTACCACTTGGCCATGCCGCCGTGCGGGAGCAGACTCCCTGGCATTGATCCTATCAGTCACGCGATGCCGGGCCGCCTGCTGGTGCTGAGCAACGGCCATGGCGAAGACCTGATCGCCCTGCGGGTTCTGGAGGCGTTGCACCGCCATCGGCCGGGTCTGGCGATCGCCGTGCTGCCCCAGGTGGGTGAGGGCTCCGCCTTTGCAGCCGCGGAGAGGGCCGGCTGGCTGCAGCGGGTGGGGCCGCGCCGGGCCCTGCCCAGTGGCGGATTCAGCAATCAGAGCCTGCGCGGGTTGCTGGCGGATCTGGCGGCCGGTGTGCTCGGGCTGAGCCTGCGCCAGTGGGCGTTCGTGCGTCGCTGGGGCCGCAGCGGTGATCCGGTGCTGGCGGTGGGTGATCTGCTGCCCCTGCTGCTGGCCCGCCTCAGCGGCGCGCCCTTCGCGTTCATCGGCACCCCCAAGAGCGATTACACCTGGGCCAGCGGCCCGGGATCTGCCGGCATCGCTTTCCTCTATCACCGCCTCAAGGGCAGCGAGTGGGATCCCTGGGAGTGGGCGCTGATGCGCAGCCGCCGCTGCCGCCTGGTGGCGGTGCGCGATCGCCTCACGGCCCGAGGCCTGCGGCGCCACGGTGTGGCGGCCCTGGCGCCGGGCAATCCGATGATGGATGCCCTCACGCCGGATGCGCGCCCATCGGAGCTCGCCTCCAGCCGCTGCCTGCTGCTGCTCGGGGGCAGCCGCATGCCCGAGGCGCTTGCCAACCTGCGCCGTCTGCTGCAGGCGGCGGCCCTGGTGCAGAGCCCCGCTCCCCTGGTGCTGCTGGCGCCCACGGGCGCCCGGCCCACGGCCCAGGAATGGGAGCCGCTGCTGCGGGAGCTCGGTTTCGAGGCGCAGCCGCCGCTGCCGGCCGCCGGCGCGGCCGCCATCTGGCGCCGGGGTCCCACGCAGCTGTGGATCGGGCCGGGTCGCTTTGCCGCCTGGGCCGGCTGGGCGGAGCTGGGTCTGGCGGCCGCCGGCACCGCCACCGAGCAGCTGGTGGGGCTGGGCATTCCGGCCCTGTCGTTGCCGGGGCCTGGCCCCCAGTTCAAGCGCGGCTTCGCCGAGCGTCAGAGCCGGCTGCTCGGTGGTGCCGTGGCCGTGTGCGACAGCCCCGCGGCCCTGGCCAGGCGCCTGGAGCTGCTGCTGCGGGAACCGGTGCTGCGGGCCGGGCTGGGCCGGATCGGTCGGCGCCGCATGGGGGCCGCCGGTGGCAGCGACGCCCTGGCGCTTCTCGTGGCGCAGCGCCTGCTGCCGGGCGCCTGAAACGCACCGGGCGGGATGATGGCCCACACGCTGATACCCCGCCATGGCCGCCCCCCAGGACAAGGACTACGTGACCGCCTGTGGACGCCTGGCCAGTGCCCTCAGCATCAGCATCGCTTCGGCTCGCCGCAAGGTGGATCTGGTGGCCGCCCGCGAGGGGGTGCGCGATGCGGCCGGCCGCCTGCTGATCGCCCAGCGCCTGCTGGTGGAGAGCCAGGGAGGCAGCGCCGAGGCGCGCCAGCTGCTCGATGTGCTGCTGGAGGCCGTCAAGGAGGAGGAGAACTACATCGGCGACGACTGATCGGCTCGCCGCCGGATTGATCCGGCCCCGGCCGGCCTCCCGCTCAGGAGCGGTGCTCGAAGATCGCCCCGAAGCGGCCGCGGTCGAGCTCGGCGATCACCGGGATGCAGCGGAAGCTGCGTAGGGCCAGATCCAGCCGCTCCTCGCGCTGCAGCATGCGCACCAGCCCGTCCCGGGCCGCCAGCAGGAATCGCACATCATTGGCGGCGTAGGCCAGCTGGGCCTCGCTCAGCTCCTCAACCCGGCCCCAGTCGCTGCTCTGGGCCCCCTTGTCGAGCTCCACGCCGCAGAGCTCCTGCACCACATCCTTCAGCCCGTGGCGGTTGGTGTAGGTGCGGGCCAGGCGGCTGGCCACCTTGGTGCAGAACAGCGGCGCCACGTCGATGCCAAGCCCCTCCCCCAGGGCGGCCACATCGAAGCGGGCGAAATGGAACACCTTCTCGATCGCGCCGTTCTCCAGCAGCTGCCTGAGCAGCGGCGCCTGCCGCTGCCCCCGTGCGATCCGGATGCAGCACACGTTGTCGGCGTTGTCGCAGATCTGCACCAGGCAGAGCCGGTCCCGGCCATGCACCAGACCCATCGCCTCGGTGTCCACCGCCACGGCCGCTGAGCCTGAGAGCCGTTCCAGCCACTCGGGGCTGAGGTCGCCGTCGAGCACGCCGAAGCAGGCCGGGCTGCTGCCCGCCGCCGGCACCACACCGCCGACCGGGGTTGTGATCGCGGCTGGGATCGTGCTGGTGATCGCGGTCGTGCTGGAGCTGCTGGGGTCGGTCAAGGGGCGGGCGGTGCGCACTGCCGCCATCGTCGCGGATGCGGCGCAGGCCCTCCTCAAAACCCAAGATCCCCTTTTGCCCTTGAAAGCTGAAATCAGATTGAGCTAGCAGATCTCTAGAGCCTCCCCATCTGTTGCGATGACCTCCCGCCGTTCGTCCGCGCCACCTGGTCTGGAGGCGATTCGGACCTTCTTTGAGCAGCCCCATCTGCAACACCTCGGCCTGGAGCTGGCCGTCTGCTGGATTCTCGAGCGTCTGCTGGAGTCCGACAGCTATCCCACGGCGCTGATGCACGACCTCAGCCGCCTGCATCCCCACCTGCGTCTGTCGGAAACCGTGCTGCAGCAGGCCCTCGGCTTCCTCGATCAGCAGGGGGTGATCAGCAGCTACTCGCAGCGCTGCCCCAGTCGCGGTCGGCCGCGGCGGATGCTGCACCTGCTCGAGGAGCGTCGCCCCGCCGCCAGCGAGCTGATGCCACCGTGGCAGCAGTGGCTGCAGGAGAATGGTCCTCACCACTGCGGTAGCTCCCGCCATGCCACCAGCTCTGGCCTCCACCCTGCTGCTCACGCTGCTCCTGGCTGTCGGCCTGGTGTTCTTCCTGCGGGCCGCCAGTAAGGACCGCACCACCGTCGTGGAGGTGCGCTCCTCCCGGCCGCCGCTGGAGGTGCTGCCCGCCATGGCCGAGTGGCTGCAGCAGCGCGGCTGGATCGCCGAGGAGACCAACCCGGAGCGGCGGCTGTTGCGCTTCCGCGGTCAGGTGCAGGCCAGCGGCGGCCTGGCGGTGCTGCTCTCGGCGCTTGGCGCCGTGGGCGCCGGCAGCCTGGGGCTGGTGATCCGCCAGCTGCTGCCGGTTCTGGGTTGGTGGCCCCTGCTGCTGGTGGGCCTCGGCCCCATGGCAGGCCTGATCTACCGCCGTCGCGCCGAACGGCCCGAAACCGTGGAGCTGCGCCTGATCAGCCACGACGAAGCCACCGGCAGCGCCCTGAGGCTGCGTGCCCATCGCGATGAGCTGATCGCGCTGGAGCAGGAGATGGGGCCGCAGCTCGGTCTGTTCAGCGATGGCAACCTGCTCAGCTCACCGATCTGAACCCGGTGCCGAGCCTGGGCCAGAGTGGCCCGAACCGCCGGGGGTTGATGCCCTTTACGACTGCGTCCGCATCGCGCCGGTTGCGGACCCTGCGCCGCTCCCTCGTCCTGGCCGCCCTGCTGGCACTCCCCCTGGCCAGCGGCGCCGGTGCCCAGGCGCCCTCCCAGCCGCCCGCCGGCCGCGATCCCCTCACCGGCTCCCGCAGCCGCTTGCAGCGCGACTGGGTCGGTAGCCGGCCCCTGTCCGCCGATGTGCCGATCCTGGTGATGGCGGGCCACGCCGATTCCCAGGGCATCGCCGGCCCCGGCACCGCCGGCGAGGCCGTTGATCGCTTCGGCGCCAGGCCGATGCAGCCGGGCATCCGCGACGAGCTGTACTGGAATCTGCAGGTGGCCCGCCGCATCACCGAGCTCGGCCTGCGTCGCGGCCTGAACATCCGCTTCTACGACCCGCCGCAACGGGCGATCGTCAACGGCGATGACCCGCGCACCAACTGGAGCGAGGGCAAGCGCCATGCCACCGCCGGGGGGTATGCCCTGGAGATTCACTTCGATGCCTACGGCCCCGACGGCGTGGGCTCGGGCGTGATCCCGGCCCTGCATCGCCCCGCCAGCCGCATCGATGAAAGCCTGGCGGTGGCATTCGGTGGTTATCCGTTGCAGTTCCGCGGTGGTCTGGGCGGTCCGCGCCGCGGCATCACTCTGCTGGAGATCGGCAAGCTGGAGGCACCGCTCGAGCCGGCCCTGCGCAATCCCCGCACCCGTGAGCAGGCGCTCACCACCATCGCCGAGCGGGTGGTGACGGCCCTGGAGCTGGGGCTGGGCCGCCCGCCCGGCGGCAGCCCCGCAGCCCCCACGGGTGCGGTTGGCCTCAGTCGATCGCCTGATGGGGCCGGCAGCGTTCCGCCAGCTCAGGATCCCCGAGCCAGTTCTGCGGGCGGGTGAACAGATCGGTGAGCAGGGCCTCGCGGCTGCCGGCCTGGGGCTGGTAGCCGTACTCCCAGCGCACCAGCGGCGGCAGTGACATCAGGATCGATTCGGTGCGACCGTTGGTCTGCAGGCCGAAGATCGTGCCGCGGTCGAACACCAGGTTGAACTCCACGTAGCGGCCGCGGCGATACAGCTGGAACTGGCGCTCGCGTTCGCCGTAGGGGGTGTACTGGCGCTTCTCGGCGATCGGCACGTAGCTGGGCAGGAAGGCATTGCCGCAGGCGCTGGCCAGGGCGAACAGCTGCTCCCAGCTCTGGGGCTGGGCGCCGATGCGCTCGCCGGCCGCGGCAGCTGGCCCGTTCGGATCCTGTCCTTTGTAGAGCATGCCGCGGGGATCCTGGTAGTCGTAGAAGATGCCACCCACACCGCGCGTCTCATTGCGGTGCTTCAGATAGAAGTATTCGTCGCACCAGGGCTTGAACACCTCGTAGTAAGCGGGGTTGACGCTGTCGCAGGCCCCCTTGAGGGTGTTGTGGAAGTGCTTGGCGTCCTCCAGGAAGGGGTAGTAGGGGGTGAGGTCGGCACCGCCGCCGAACCACCACACCGGACCGGCCTCGAAATAGCGGTAGTTGAGGTGAACGGTGGGGATGTAGGGGTTGCGGGGGTGCAGCACCATCGAGGTGCCGGTGGCGAACCAGCGGTGGCCCTTCGCCTCCGGACGCTGGCTGAGGATCGAGGGTGGCAGTTCCGATCCCTCCACCTCGGAGAAGTTCACGCCTCCCTGCTCGAAGATGCGGCCCGCCTTCATCACCCGTGAGCGGCCGCCACCGCCCTCGGGCCGCTCCCAGCTCTCCTCCTGGAACCGACCCGTGCCGTCGAACTGCTCAAGGCCGGCGCAGATCGAATCCTGCAGACCCATCAGCAGCGCCTTGGCCCGCTGCCGCGAATCCGCTGGCGGGGCCTCCAGCTGCGGCGTCGGTGCCGGCTCGGGACTGCTCGCAGCGGAGCTGGCGGCTGCAGCGGTGTCCGCTCCCAGCTTGGTTCGTGCACGGGACAGCAGACCCTTCAGCATCGGTAGGTAAGCCCGCGCGGGCTGGTGAAACCGTCACACCCTTTCAGCTCGACCGGCCACAGCACAAGCGTTCGAGAGAGTTCGTCATCACGATTCCGGCATGTGCGGGTCCGGGCCTGGTTCGGTGGGGCGTGGCCGCCGCTTCTAGGATCCGGTCCCTCCCAGCAATCCGATGGCCAGCGCTGATCAGGCCGAGGCGGCTCTCGCCCAGGCCGTCGCCGCCCTCCGCCCGCTCACCGATGTCGGCACCGGCCGCAGCCTGTTGGAGCTGCAGTGGATTCAGCAGGTTCGCGTTCAGAACAACCGCGTCGTGTTCCGGCTGGCTCTGCCCGGCTATGCCAGCGCCCAGCGCGAGCGCATCGCCACCGATGCCCGCGGTGCCCTGCTGCAGCTCGCCGGTATCGATGATGTGCAGATCGAGCTGGCGCCGCCGCCGGCTCCAGCTGCGGCCGCTCACGCCGCCGCGCCGATCGGTGCGGCCGGCCACGGTGGTGGCGGCCCGGAGAAGCAGCCGGTGCCCGGCGTGCGCCAGGTGATCGCCGTCAGCAGCGGCAAGGGGGGGGTCGGCAAGAGCACCGTGGCCGTGAATCTGGCCTGCGCCCTCGCCGCCAACGGCCTGAAGGTGGGCCTGCTCGATGCCGATATCTATGGCCCGAACGCCCCCACGATGCTGGGCGTCGCCGATCAGACGCCCCAGGTGAGCGGCAGCGGCAATGAGCAGGTGCTCACGCCGATCGAGAGCTGTGGCATCGCCATGGTGTCGATGGGCCTGCTGATCGATCCCGATCAACCGGTGATCTGGCGCGGTCCGATGCTCAACGGCATCATCCGCCAGTTCTTGTATCAGGTGAACTGGGGCGAACGGGATGTGCTCGTGGTGGACCTGCCGCCCGGCACCGGTGATGCCCAGCTCAGCCTGGCCCAGGCGGTGCCGATGGCCGGCGTGATCATCGTCACGACCCCCCAGATGGTGTCGCTCCAGGACGCCCGCCGCGGGCTGGCCATGTTCCGCCAGCTGGGCGTGCCCCTGTTCGGCGTGGTGGAGAACATGACGGCCTTCATCCCGCCCGACGCCCCCGACCGGCGCTATGAACTGTTCGGTCGCGGCGGTGGCCGCTGCCTGGCCGAGGAGGCCGATGTTCCCCTGCTTGCGCAGCTGCCGATGGAGCTGGCGGTGGTGCAGGGGGGTGATGCGGGCCAGCCGGCGGTGCTCTCGGCACCCGGATCGCTCACGGCTGCGGCGTTCCGTGATCTCGCGGCCCGCCTGCCGCTGGTGGCGGCGGCATGACGCTGCCGGGCCTCTGGGAGCGCCGTCGCTTCGGTCTGTTCGCTCGCTCCAGGGGGGTGCGCCGCCGCAGCTGGTTTCCCGGCGTCGACAGGTTGCTCTGGTGGATTCCCCTGGCGATGATCGGCGTGGCCGGCATCCTGATCGCCAGCACCCAGCGTCAGGCTCCCTACGCCGATTGGTATCAGCACTGGGTCACGGCGGCCGTCGGCATGGTGGTGGCCCTGTTGCTGGCACGGGTGCCGATCGAGCAGATCACCCGCTGGCAATGGCCGATCTACGGCACGATGGTGGTGAGTCTGATCGCCGTGCGGGTCGTCGGCGTCAGCGCCCTCGGGGCCCAGAGCTGGATCAACATCGCCGGCTTTCACGTGCAGCCCTCCGAGTTCGCCAAGGTGGCGGCGATCCTGCTGCTGGCCCGCGTGCTGGCCCGCTATCCGGTGGAGCGGCCCGTCGATCTGCTGCGGCCGCTGGCGATGATCAGCGTCCCCTGGCTTCTGGTGTTAATCCAGCCGGACCTGGGCAGTTCCCTGGTGTTCGGGGCGGTGCTGCTGGTGATGATGTACTGGTCGGGCATGCCGGGCAGCTGGGTGGTGCTGTTCATGTCGCCGGTGATCACGGCGATCCTGGCCGGCGCCTTTCCCTGGACCCTGCTCGCCTGGATCCCCGCCATGGTCTGGCTGGCCTGGAAGAGCCTGCCCTGGAAGCGGCTCGCGCCCGTGGCCGTGCTGGCGATCCAGGCCCTGTTCGCCGGTTCGGCTCCCTGGCTCTGGAACAACTTCCTGCAGCCCCACCAGCGCGCCCGGCTCACCCTGTTCCTCGACCCCAACCAGGACCCGATGGGCGGTGGCTACCACCTGCTGCAGAGCATGGTGGGCATCGGCTCGGGCGGCTGGTTCGGCACCGGCCCCCTGCAGGGCCACCTCACCCTGCTGCGCTTCATCCCGGAGCAGCACACCGATTTCATCTTCAGCGCCCTCGGTGAGGAGCTCGGTTTCGTGGGGTCGATGCTGGCGGTGGTGGGTTTCGTGGTCTGGATCTGGCGATTGCTGCAGATCGCCGGCCGGGCCCGCACCGATGTGGAATCGCTCGTGGTGGTGGGCATCGGCGCGATGGTGATGTTCCAGGTGGTGGTGAACATCAACATGACCATCGGCCTCGGACCGATCACCGGCATTCCGTTGCCCTGGTTCAGCTATGGCCGCTCGGCGATGCTCGTCAACTTCATCGCCCTCGGCCTCTGTGCCTCCGTGGGGCGCCGCGGCGCTCAGGGGCAGCTGCGCCGGTGATGGAGAACTCTCCGGTCGGATCCGAGCCAACGGCCACAAGCCTGGAGGCCCTGCGTCGGTTGCTCGCGGAGGGGGTCAGTCCGGGCCACGGTGATGAGGACAGCGTCCGTCGTCAGTGGTGGGCGGCTCTGGCCACCCTCCAGGAGGCGTTCCTGCTGCCGCAGGGCGCCTTGAAGGGCGTCTGGCTGGCCTCGCCGCTGCCGGCGCTCTATGAGCCCCAGCTGTTGCAGCAGCTCCAGGGCTGGGTGTGGGCCCCCTCCGATCTCGGCGACCTGTTGCAGTCCGCTGCTCCGCGCCTGCCCGGTGTCGGCACGGCCGGCAGCGCCGCAGCCGGTGGGTTTGCCCGCCTACCCCTGCAGGAGGCCGATGGCACCGATCCCCTGCTGCTGGTGCTCACGCCCCGGCTGCAGGTGGCGATCGCCCTCGCCGGTGGGCCGCAGCGGCGCCAGCTGCTGGTGCGGTTCGATCCGGCCTGCCTGTCGGCGGCGCTGTCGCTGCTCGATGAGCGCCTTCAGGCCAGTGATCCCCGGCAGGGCCAGCGCCTGCGCCAGGCGATTCGCGCCCTTGGCCCCCTCCAGAGCGATGGGCAGCAGGCGCAGCGGTTCTGGCCGCTGCTGGCCGAGCGACTGGCGGCCATGGCCCCGAGTGTGACCCTGCAGCCCCTGGTGCACCGCAGTGCCGCCGAGTCCCGCATCGGCTCCCCCAGCAGTGAGCTGGCGCTGCTTGAGGCGCTCACCCATGAGGTGCGCACACCGCTGGCGACGATCCGCACCCTGATCCGCTCGCTGCTGCGCCGTTCCGATCTGCCCGATCTGGTGCGTCGGCGGCTGCAGCAGATCGATGGCGAGTGCAGCGAGCAGATCGATCGCTTCGGGTTGATCTTCCTGGCGGCTGAGCTGCAGCGTCAGCCGGCGCTGGCGGCCGAGCCGCAGGCTCTGGCCCGCACCGATCTGGCCCGGTTGCTGCGTCTGCTGGAGCCAGCCTGGCAACAGCAGCTGGAGCGGCGGGGGCTGGCGCTGGAGCTGGAGGTCGCGGCTGAACTCTCACCGGTGCTGAGCGATCCCACACGGCTGGAGACCGTGCTGGGTGGCCTGGTGGATCGCTTCAGCCGCGGGCTGCCCGCCGGCAGTGCCGTTCAGCTCAGCCTGCAGCCGGCGGGCGCGCGCCTGAAGCTGCGGTTCAGCGCCAGTGGCGCCGATCTCGGCGGCGAGGCCGAGGAGGAGGTGTCGGTCGAGCGGGTCGGTCCGGTGCTGAGCTGGAATCCCGGCACCGGCAGCCTGCAGCTCAGCCGTCAGGCCACCCAGCGGCTGTTCCACAGCCTGGGCGGGCGTCTGGCCGAGCGGGCCGGCAACGACCTCACCGTGTTTTTCCCCCTGGCTCAGGGGTGAGCGCCGCGGGCGTTTGTTGACGGGTGTGAAGACCCCGTCGCTGCGGCGGATCAGCCCGAAAACACGGTGCTAGCTTCCAGGCGAAACGGTCTGCGGTCCGCCGACTCTCACTCCGGAACAGCCATGGCATTGAGCGGTCAACTCCCGAAGTACATCGGCAGCACGGGCGGTCTGCTCAACGCCGCTGAAACCGAAGAGAAGTACGCGATCACCTGGACCAGCAGCAAGGTTCAGGCGTTCGAGCTGCCCACTGGCGGTGCCGCCCACATGAACGAGGGCGAGAACATCATGTACTTCGCCCGCAAGGAGCAGTGCCTGGCGCTCGGCACCCAGCTGCGCACCAAGTTCAAGCCTCGGATCGAGGATTACAAGATCTACCGGATCTTCCCCGGTGGTGACACCGAGTTCCTGCACCCGAAGGATGGCGTGTTCCCCGAGAAGGTGAACGAGGGTCGTCAGATGGTGGGCCACAACGCCCGTCGCATCGGCCAGAACGTCAATCCCGCCAGCATCAAGTTCAGCGGCCGCAACACCTTCGACTCCTGAACCTGAGCTTGAGCTGAATTCAGACCGCTTCAGCTCCCCTCAGCAGCGTCAACCTCTATAAAGGCGGGGCCGGGCGCCCCGTTTTTTTTGCCTGTCCATCGCCGTGATGCCCTCTCCTGATCGCGCCACCGTTCTGGCCCAGGCCGCGGCGGGCAGCAGTTTCATCCCGATCTGGCGCACCTGGCCGGCGGACCTGGAGACGCCCCTCACCACCTGGTTGAAGGTGGGAGGTGGCAGCGACCACGGTGTGCTGCTGGAGAGCGTGGAAGGCGGCGAGCGCATCGGTCGCTGGAGCTTCGTGGTGAGCGATCCGCTCTGGACGCTCACCGTGCGCGGTGACCAGGCCGAGCAGGTCTGGCGCGATGGTCGCCGTGCCGGACGCAGCGGCAACCCGTTCGATCTGCTGCGGGCAGCCCTGGAGCCCTACAGGACTGTGGCCATCCCGGCCCTGCCGCCCCTGGGCCAGCTGTTCGGTTTCTGGGGTTACGAGTTGATCCGCTGGATCGAGCCGAGCGTGCCGGTGCACCCCACCGATCCAGCCGGTCCGCCCGATGGCTGCTGGATGCTCGCCGACAGCCTGCTGGCCTTCGATCAGGTGAAGCGCCAGATCACGGCGGTGGCCTACGTGGATCTGGCCAGCACCGATGCGGCCGGTGCCGCGGCTGATCCGATCGCCGCCTACGACGCGGCCGTGGCGCGCCTCGATGCGCTGGAGCAGCGCATGCACCAGCCCCTGCCGGCGGGCGTGACGCCGCTCGACTGGCGCGATGTGCCCGCTATCGACCTGCCCACCACCAGCAACCGCAGCCGCGAGGAATTCGAGGCGGCCGTGCTCACCGCCAAGGAGCACATCGCCGCCGGCGACGTGTTTCAGCTGGTGATCAGCCAGCGGCTGGAAACGGATGTGCAGCGCGAGCCGTTCGAGCTCTACCGCAGCCTGCGGATGGTGAACCCCTCGCCGTACATGGCCTTCTTCAACTTCGGCGGCTGGTACCTGATCGGCTCCAGTCCCGAGGTGATGGTCAAGGCGGAGCCGATGGCCGATGGCAGCGGCCGCGTCAAGGCCTCGCTGCGGCCGATCGCCGGCACGCGTCCGCGCGGCGCCACGGAGGTGCAAGACCGGGAGCTTGAGGCTGATCTGCTCGCCGATCCCAAGGAGCGGGCCGAGCACGTGATGCTGGTGGATCTCGGTCGCAACGACCTCGGCCGCGTCTGCCAGCCGGGGTCCGTACGGGTCAGTGAGCTGATGGTGATCGAGCGCTACTCCCACGTGATGCACATCGTCAGCGAGGTGGAGGGGTTGCTCGATCCAGGCTGTGATGTCTGGGATCTGCTGATGGCCTCCTTCCCCGCCGGCACCGTTAGCGGCGCCCCCAAGATCCGGGCGATGCAGCTGATCAACGCCCTGGAGCCCGATGCCCGCGGCCCCTATTCCGGGGTGTACGGCGCCATGGACCTCAGTGGTGCCCTCAACACCGCCATCACCATCCGCACGATGGTGGTGCAGCCGGCCCCCGCCGGTGGCTGGCGCGTGCAGGTGCAGGCGGGCGCCGGCCTGGTGGCCGATTCCCAGCCCGCTGCCGAGTTCCAGGAAACGCTGAACAAGGCCCGCGGCATGCTCAAGGCTCTGGCATGTCTGGCATGAGCGCACCCACTCCCCTGCTGCTCAAGGGGTTCGAGGTGGAGCTGTTCACCGGCCGCCCCGACGGCACGGTGGTGGGCTGCTCCGCCGAGGCCGCCGCCGCCCTGGCGGGCTTCGTGACCGAGCCCGACTGCCGCAACCTCGAGTACACCACCCCCCCGGACGCTGATTACGGCGCCCAGCTGGAGCTGCTGCTGGAGCCCCGCCGCCGCCTCAGGCCCTGGCTGGCCCACCGGGGCCTCACCCTGCTGCCCGGCAGCACCCTCAGCAGCGGTGACAGCCACCGCTTCGAGCGCTCCGATCCGGCCAATCCGTATCACGGCTACATCGAGGCCACCTACGGCACGCGCGTGGTCACCGCCAGCGTGCACATCAACCTCGGCCTCACCGCCATGCCGGCGCTGTTCGCCGCCTGCCGCCTGGTGCGCTGCGAGGCGGCGCTGCTGCTGGCCCTGAGCGCCTGCTCCCCCTTCCTCGATGGTGCAGCCACCGGCGCCCATTCGCAGCGCTGGTTGCAGTTCCCGCTGACGCCGGAGCGGGTGCCGCTGTTCCTAAGCCATGCGCACTACATCAGCTGGGTCGAGGAGCAGCTGCGCCTCGGCACGATGCAGAACGTGCGCCACCTCTGGACCTCGGTCCGCCCCAATGGCGACGACCGCCCCCACGATCTCAACCGCCTCGAGATCCGCATCTGCGATCTGCTGGAGGATCCGCTCGAGCTGTTGGCGGTCACCGCCTTCGCCGAGCTGCGGCTGCAGCAGCTGCTTGCCGATCCCGTCCGCCACGATCCGCTCCAGGCCAGTGCCCTGAGCCCCGGAGAGCTGGCGGAGCTGGCCGATGCCAACGACCGCAGCGCCGCCCGCCTCAGCCTGGATGCGCCCCTGCGCCACTGGCGCACCGGCGACACCGTTCCGGCCCGCGACTGGCTCGCCTCCGAGCTGGAGCAGCTGGCGCCCCTGGCGGCGCAACTGGGCCTGAGCGGCTGGCTGGAGCCCCTGCATCGCCTGCTGCGCGAGGGCAACCAGGCGATGCGCTGGCTGGCGGCTCACCGGGCCGGAACGCCCGTGGCGGCTCTGGTGGCGGAGGGGGCCCAGGCCCTTGAGCAGCGTGAGGTGCAGCTGACTGCAGGCCTTGCGACAGACCAGTCCGGCGTTTTGGGATGATCATGAATCGCCCGACCGCCGTGCCCGCCTCCATGGGGTCCACCCTCGCCGCCACCGACGCCCCCGTGATTGCGGCTGAACCCAGGGTGATGCGCCTGCTGGGGGAGCGCCTCGAGCTCGTCGAGGAGCTCTGGCAGACCGTGCTCCGCAGCGAGTGCCCACCCCAGCAGGTGGAGCGTCTGCTGCGCATGAAGGACCTCAGCGGCAGCATCGAGGGCGGTGAGCCCGATGCCGGCTCCGAGGCGGCCACCTCAGCGATCGTGCAGTTGATCCGCGACATGGATCTGGCGGAGGCGATCGCGGCGGCCCGCGCCTTCTCCCTCTACTTCCAGCTCGTCAACATCCTCGAGCAGCACATCGAGGAGGACAGCTACCTCGCCAGCCTTCGCGCCCACCATCCCGAGCAGGTCAGCGATCCGTTCCTGCCGCCGCTCGCCACCCAGACCGAACCGGCCACCTTCCGCGAGCTGTTCACCCGCCTGCGCGGCCTCGGTGTGCCACCGGCCAGGATCGAGCAACTGCTGGCGGAGCTGGACATCCGCCTGGTGTTCACGGCCCACCCCACCGAGATCGTGCGCCACACGGTGCGGCACAAGCAGCGGCGCGTCGCGGCCCTGATCCAGAAGCTGCAGCAGGGAGGGCCCGGCAGCCTCGACGATCGCCAGAGCCTGCGCCAGCAGCTCGAGGAGGAGATCCGCCTCTGGTGGCGCACCGATGAGCTGCACCAGTTCAAGCCCTCGGTGCTCGATGAGGTCGATTACGCCCTCCACTACTTCCAGCAGGTGCTGTTCGGCGCGATGCCGCAGCTGCGCCAGCGCATCCGCACCGCCCTGGCCGGGAACTATCCCGATGTGATGCCGCCGGGCGACGCCTTCTGCACCTTCGGCTCCTGGGTGGGTTCCGACCGCGACGGCAACCCCTCGGTGACGCCCGACATCACCTGGCGCACCGCCTGCTATCAGCGCCAGCTGATGCTCGAGCGCTACCTGGCGGCCGTGGGTGATCTGCGCGATCAGCTCAGCATCTCGATGCAGTGGAGCCAGGTCAGCGCGCCGCTGCTGGAGTCGCTGGAGATGGACCGGCTCCGCTTCCCGGAGATCTATGAGGAGCGTGCCGCCCGCTACCGCCTCGAGCCCTACCGGCTCAAGCTCAGCTACATGCTCGAGCGCCTCCGGCTCACCCAGCAGCGCAATCAGCAGCTGGCATCGGCCGGCTGGCAGTCTCCGGTCGACACGCCGCCGCCCCTGCCGGCGGATTTTGGCCAGGGTGGTCTGACGCCGGCTCCGGCGCCGGAGCTGCACTACGCCACGGTCACCGAGTTCCGCAACGACCTCGAGCTGATCAACGACAGCCTCCAGGGCACCGGCCTCAGCTGTGAGCCCCTGGAGAACCTGATCGCCCAGGTGCACACCTTCGCCTTCTGCCTGGCCAGCCTCGACATCCGCCAGGAGAGCACCCGCCACAGCGATGCGCTCGATGAGCTCAGCCGCTACCTGCAGCTGCCGGTGTCCTACGCCGAGATGGCGGAAGAGCAGAAGGTGACCTGGCTGCTGAACGAACTGCAGACCCGCCGGCCCCTGATCCCCCCCTCGGTGCAGTGGAGTCCGGCCACCGCCGAGACCTTCGATGTGCTGCGCATGGTGCGCCGCCTGCAGCAGGAGTTCGGTGGCCGCATCTGCCGCACCTATGTGATCTCGATGAGTCACACGGTGTCGGACCTGCTGGAGGTGCTGCTGCTGGCCAAGGAGGCGGGCCTGGTGGATCCCTCGGCCCAGCGCTCCGATCTGCTGGTGGTGCCCCTCTTCGAGACCGTTGAGGACCTCAAGGCCGCGCCCGGGGTGATGGAGCGACTGTTCAGCGAGCCCTTCTACCGCCAGCTGATCGCCAGCCTCAGCCCCACCGGCCGGCCTCTGCAGGAGCTGATGCTCGGCTACTCCGACAGCAACAAGGATTCCGGCTTCCTCTCCAGCAACTGGGAGATCCATCAGGCCCAGATCGCCCTGCAGCAGCTGGCCACCCGCCACGACGTCGCCCTGCGCATCTTCCACGGCCGCGGCGGTTCGGTCGGTCGTGGCGGTGGCCCGGCCTATCAGGCGATCCTGGCCCAGCCCAGCGGCACCCTCAGCGGCCGCATCAAGATCACCGAGCAGGGCGAGGTGCTCGCCTCAAAGTATTCCCTGCCGGAGCTGGCCCTCTACAACCTCGAGACGGTCACCACCGCCGTGATCCAGAACAGCCTGGTGACCAGCCATGTCGATGAGACCCCCAGCTGGAACGAGCTGATGGCGCGCCTGGCGGCCAGCTCCCGCAGCCACTACCGCGCCCTGGTGCACGACAACCCCGACCTGGTGGCCTTCTTCCAGCAGGTGACGCCGATCGAGGAGATCAGCAAGCTACAGATCTCCAGCCGGCCGGCCCGCCGCAAGAGCGGGGCCAAGGATCTCTCCAGCCTGCGGGCGATCCCCTGGGTGTTCGGCTGGACCCAGAGCCGCTTCCTTCTGCCCAGTTGGTTCGGAGTGGGGGCGGCCCTGCAGCAGGAGCTCGATGCCGACCCCGGCCAGCTGGAGCTGTTCCAGCGCCTCTATCAGCGCTGGCCCTTCTTCCGCATGCTGATCTCCAAGGTGGAGATGACCCTCTCAAAGGTGGACCTCGATCTGGCCCACCACTATGTGCGTTCCCTGGGGCGCCCGGAGGCGCGCGAGGCCTTCGAGCGCATCTTCAGCGGCATCGCCGAGGAGTTCGTGCTCACCCGCGACCTGGTCCTGGCGATCACCGGCCACCAGCGCCTGCTCGATGGTGACCCGGCCCTGCAGCTCTCGGTGGAGCTGCGCAATCGCACGATCATCCCCCTGGGCTTCCTGCAGGTGGCGTTGCTGCGCCGTCTGCGCGATCAGAACCGCCAGCCCCCCATGAGTGAGGCCGCTGCCAGCGACGACGGCCGCACCTACAGCCGCAGCGAGTTGCTGCGCGGTGCGTTGCTCACGATCAACGGCATTGCGGCCGGTATGCGCAACACCGGCTGAGGATGGACAGCCGGTGCTCGATTCGCTTCTGATTCCCTTCCGCTCCCAGCCCCAGCCGCCGGCCCTGCCGCAGGGCTATCGCCTCGACGGCGAGCAGGCGCCGGCACCGGCCGAGCTGGATCGGCTGCTCGTGGCCTGTGGCGATCCATCGCGGCCCGTAGAGAGGCTGCAGCGTGCGCTGGATCGCAGCCTCTGGCAGCTGAGCGTGCGCAATCCCGAGGGTTGCCTGGTGGGCTTCATTCGCGCCACCAGTGATCTGGCCCTCAACGCCAATCTCTGGGATCTGGCCGCCGAGCCCAACGACCAGGATCGCGGCCAGCTGCTGCTGGTGCTGGTGCATGCCGCCCTGCAGCGTCTGCGCCGTGAGCTGCCCGGCTGCAGCATCTCAGTATCGGCCCTGCCCGAGGCCATCGAACCACTGCGCCAGCAGGGGTTCGTGGTGGATCCCGGCGGCATCCGCGCCATGGGCCTGCAGCTCTGAGTCCATACGCCGCCGCTGGCGGGGTGATGACCAGGCCTGGGCCGCTGGTTCACCAGGCCCATGGCCTGTGGGGATCGGGGTGTGAGTGGGGCCTGCCACCGGCGACTGACGAGCATGGAGGGACTCGAACCCCCGACACTCAGAACCGGAATCTGATGCTCTATCCAACTGAGCTACATGCCCATGGCTGGGCTCTGCTGGCCCATCGCTGAGCCGCAGTGCGCGGAGTGCAGGCCTCCTCACAGCCTTACCTTAGCCGTCAGACGGCCCCGGACCCATTCGGCTGCATCGCCTGGAGCTGCACCAGTTCCGTAATTTCGCCGCCCTGCAGCTGAGCCTGGAGGCGCCGCGGCTGCTGGTGATCGGCCGCAACGGCGAGGGCAAGTCGAACCTGCTCGAAGCGGTGGAGCTGCTCGGCAGCCTGCGCTCCCATCGCTGCGGTGCCGACCGTGATCTGATCCGGCACGGCCAGCGCCAGGCCCTGATCACCGCCGACTGCAGTGGCGGTGATCACCTCGCCCTGGAGCTGCGCCGCCAGGGGGGGCGCCAGGCCCGCCGCAACGGCAAGCTGCTCGAACGCCAGTACGACCTGATCGGTCCGTTGCGCTGCGTGGGCTTCAGCGCCCTGGATCTGGAGCTGGTGCGCGGTGAACCGGCCCTGCGGCGCCAGTGGCTGGATCGGGTGGTGCTGCAGCTGGAGCCGGTCTATGCCGATCTACTCAGCCGCTATGGCCGGCTGCTGCGCCAGCGCTCCCAGCTGCTGCGACGCGGCGGCCAGGTCGGCTGGCGCCTGGAGGACCTGCTGGAGGCCTTTGACCAGCAGATGGCCCTGGTGGGAACGCGGCTGCATCGCCGCCGCCAGCGGGCCCTGGCTCGCCTCGAACCCCTGGCGGCGGCCTGGCAGCGGCGCCTGAGCGGTGGCCGCGAACAGCTGGCCCTGCGCTACGTCTCCGGCAGTGCCCTCGAGGGGGAGGAGGCGGAGGAGCCCTGGCGGGCGCAACTGCTGGAGCAGCTGCGCCTGCAGCGGCCCCAGGAGCTGCGCCTGGGCCAGTGCGGCGTGGGCCCCCATCGCGATGAGGTGGCCCTCGAGCTCGGTGGGCAACCGGCGCGCCGTTATGGCTCGGCCGGCCAGCAGCGCACCCTGGTGCTGGCGCTCAAGCTGGCGGAGCTGGAGCTGGTGCAGCAGCTGTGGGGTGAACCGCCGCTGCTCCTCCTCGACGACGTGCTGGCCGAACTGGATCCGGAGCGGCAGCAGCTGTTGCTGGAGGCCGTGGGGGAGGGGCATCAGTGCCTGGTGAGTGCCACCCATCTCGGCGCCTTCAGCCGGGGATGGCACGCCCAGTCCCAGCTTGTGACCGTGGAGGCAGGCGTTCTGCAGCCAGGCCAGTAAGGTGTTGGGCTGTTTGCCTGGATCTGATGACCCAAGCGGCCTGCCTCCACCCCAACCCGGGATGGACCGGAGCTGAGAGCACTTCCGCCGGTAGCCCCCAAACACCCAGTGCCACCGAGATGGTGGGTAAACACTGCATTCTCGAGCTCTACAACTGCGACCCCGCCAAGCTCGACGACGAAGCTTTCATCAGGAACGCCATCACCACCGCTGCCAAGCGTGCTGGCGCCACTCTCCTGAATCTGATCACCCATCGGTTCGATCCCCAGGGTGTGACGGGGCTGGCTCTCCTGGCCGAATCCCACATCTCGATTCACACGTGGCCGGAATCGGGCTATGCGGCGGTGGATGTGTTCACCTGCGGTGACCACACCATGCCGGAGCGGGCCTGCATCGTGCTCAGCGAAGAGCTTGACGCGGCCAACTACAAGCTCAAGAGCTTCCGCCGTGAAACGCCGGGCTCCGTCGCCGGTGCTGAGCGGGAGCCCGCCCTGGCTGCGGCCTGAGCCGCGCTCCAATCCCTCCCCGCAGCCGTTCCTCCGGAGCGGCTGCTTTTTTGTGCTCCGCTGCTGCCGGTCTGACGCGACTCAACCCGGAGCGGTGCCCAGAGCGGCCCTCCGGTGGGCCAGGTCGCGGTTGAGCTTGCCGCTCACCAGCCCCTCCAGATCCAGGCTCACCGCGCTGAAGCCCAGCTCCCGGAACACCTCAACCAGTTCGGTGCGCAGGCTGCCCTGCAGATCTCCCAGCAGGCAGGTCAGCGCCGCCGCAGGTAGCTCGATCCGGGCCGATTCCCCCTGGCTGCGGACCCGTAGCTCTGCAAATCCCCTCTGCCGCAGCCAGTCTTCGGCGGCGGCCACCCGCTGCAGCCGTTCGGCGCTGATCGTCTCCCCGTAGGGAAACCGCGAGGCCAGGCAGGGCTGGGCCGGCTTGTCCCACCAGGGAAAGCCCAGGGCCCTGGACAGCTGGCGCACGTCGGCCTTGCTGATGCCCAGTTCCGCCAGGGGCGAGAGCACACCCCGCTCCCGGGCGGCGCGGATCCCGGGTCGATGGTCGCTGAGGTCGTCGTGGTTCACGCCATCCAGCACTTGGGCAAGACTGCCCCCCTGCTCCCGCTGCAGTTGGCTGAGCAGCTGTGCCAGCTGGCCGTGCAGCTCCCGTTTGCAGGCGTAGCAACGCTCGGCCGGGTTGCTGCTGTAGGCCGGATCGGCCAGCTCAGCGGTGGCGATCTCCCGCTGCCTGATGCCCATCCAGCGGGCCTGCAGCTGTGCCTCCTCCCGCAGGTGGGGGGCCAGGGCCGGGGATACGCCGGTCACTGCCAGGGCGTGCTCCCCCAGCTGTTCGGCGGCGATCGCCGCCACCAGGGCGCTGTCCACCCCGCCGGAGTAGGCCACCACCACCGCCGGGTAACCGGCCAGGCGATCGCGCAGCCGGCTCAGGGCCTGATCGAGCGGAGCGGGCAGGGCCTCGAGCTGGCGGAACATCGCACGTGGGTGGCCCTGGCGTGGCCCCTGGTAACCAGGTTGATCCTGGCAAGGCCGGTGGACGGCTGTCGTTTCTGGCGCCCCCGTTAGCATCGGGCCGAACCGGCGGTGCCGATGAGCCCGAGCAGCACCAGTGCCTCCCAGCAGAGCACCCAGCGGGGCAGCGGCCGCGGGATCGGCATCCGCACGGCTGCCGGCAGCAGCGAGCGCAGCCATGGTCAGCTGCACGTCTATGACGGCGATGGCAAGGGCAAGAGCCAGGCGGCCCTGGGCGTGGTGCTGCGCACGATCGGCCTGGGGATCTGCGAGCAGAAGCAGACCCGGGTGCTGCTGTTGCGCTTTCTCAAGGGGCCCGGCCGCTCCTACGACGAGGATGCGGCGATCGAAGCCCTGCAGCAGGGCTTCCCCCACCTGATCGATCAGGTGCGCACCGGCCGCGGCGAGTACTTCTCCGCCGATCAGGTCACCCGGGTTGATGTGCAGGAAGCCCAGCGGGGCTGGACGATCGCCTGCGGTGCCCTCGCCAGCGAGCTGTATTCCGTGGTGGTGCTCGATGAGCTCAACCCCGTGCTGGATCTGGGTCTGCTCGACACCGAAGAGGTGGTACGCACCCTCGCTGCCAAGCCGCCGGGCATGGAGGTGATCGTCACCGGCCGCGGTGCGCCGCGGTCGCTGGTGCAGATCGCGGATCTGCATTCCGAGATGCGCGCTCACCGCCGCGCCGATGGCGCCAGCGAACCTGGCCCTGATGGCGAGATGCCTGTCGCCGGGCTCGATGGCATCGAGATCTACACCGGGGAGGGAAAGGGCAAGTCCACCAGCGCCCTCGGCAAGGCCCTCCAGGCCATCGGCCGCGGCATTAGCCAGGACAAGAGCCACCGCGTGCTGATCCTGCAGTGGCTCAAGGGCGGCAGTGGCTACACCGAGGACGCCGCCATCGCCGCCCTGCGCGAGAGCTATCCGCATCTGGTCGATCACCTGCGCTCCGGTCGTGATGCGATCGTCTGGCGAGGCCAGCAGCAGCCGATCGATTACGTGGAGGCCGAGCGCGCCTGGGAGATCGCCCGCGCCGCCATCGCCAGCGGCCTTTACAAGACGGTGATCCTCGATGAGATCAATCCCACCGTGGATCTCGAGCTGCTGCCGGTGGAGCCGATCGTGCAGACGCTGCTGCGCAAGCCCTCGGAAACGGAGGTGATTCTCACCGGCCGCTGCAAGAACCCGCCCGCCTATTTCGACCTGGCCTCCGTCCACTCCGAGATGGTGTGTCACAAGCACTACGCCGAACGCGGCGTGGACCTCAAGCGCGGCGTCGATTACTGAGATCGGGCTGTCGGAGGGGCTGAAATAGCTTGACTGTCAGGAGGGAGGCGCCTGCTCCCTCCCGGAGGAGTCCTCATTGTTGCAGGGTTTTGAGGTTATCTGTCTTGATGAGAACACTTTCCCTCCTCAGATCGTCAGGCAGCTGGCGGAGTGTGGTCGGTTCTGTGCCAATGCTCGTGGCGGCGCAGGCCTGGCTTATCCCCACAGCCAAAGCTTCCAAATCCATCTCTACGAGGCAGCAGCAGCACAAATCTGGGCCTGATTGCCGCAGCTCAGTCCTCGGGATCTGGCAGAGCGATCCATCTTGCCGTTGGCGAAGTCGGCACCTTCGGTAACAGTGGATACCGATTCGGTCGGTGTAGTTCCTCTCGGGTCACTCGTGCCGATCCGGGATGGATGAGAGAACGGTGATCAGCGATGCGATCCAGGCACTCTCCAACATCTGGACTTCGCGAAACGGAGGCTCTGCGGGCCCCGGCAGTCACCTCGGGAAGGGAATGGAAGCGATGCCAGAGCTCTCCAACGGTTTACAGGGCCGGGCGATCAAGGCTATTGTAGAGTTGAGCTAGGTGTAACATCTCGTGACAAAAGCCAAGCTGCCCAAGCAGGTGCGTGAGCAGTTCAGAGTTGCCCGCGATCTCATTAAGCAGCGTGACGTGGACGCGGCGAGGACACAGTTATTGGAGATTGAGCTGGGCTCCTCTTTCATGTTGTTTCATCGGATGATGGCTGCCTGTGCCTTCATCGCCAAGGATTACGATCTCGCCTCCTCACACATTGAGCAAGCGCTCGCACTTGATCCAGACAAGCAGCCCGTGATCGCCGATGCGATTCGTATCTATAAAACCAAAAAGGATGATCAGCGAACCAGAGAGCTTTTTGAGTCTTTCGATATTAGCAAAGCCAGCTCGGGATCAGAGCTGTTGCGCATGGCATTGGCAATGAAGTCGCTTAGTCGATTCAGCGATGCGGCGTCTGCGCTTGATCGCGCACTGAGGCTCTCGCCTGATAATGTCCGGATTCGCAACCAATATGGAATTGTATTGACACACCTTGGACGCATTGATGAAGCAATGCGCCAATGGGTATTTTCCCTGAAATTTAATCCTCGGGACGTGCAGGCCATGGTCTGCATGGGGCGCATGCATCTGCATCGCAACGAAAGTCTCAAGGCTATCGATTATTTTAAGGAGACTCTGGATGCCGAAAGCACCAAGTCCGAGGGTAGAAAGCTGAACCTTGCTGAAGCCTATGTGCGAGCCTCATCCGTGACTGAAGCGCGGGAGCTGCTCTCATCAGTCGAGGGTATGGAATCAAACCCTCGCTTCCATTATCTCTGGGGAACTCTTCATTCTCAGGCGGGAGATTATTTCCTTGCCTATTCCAGTTTTGACCGTTGCATCGAGCTCGGCAAGGAAAGGGGAAATCAGGTTGTTCAGCAATTAAATTGGCCAGATCAGTTTATAGGAGATGAGGCGATTCGTCAGGTGCTGAAGGATGTGCGACCTCGGCTTGATGCTCAGTTTGATGCATTGACTCTTCTCCAGGGTATTGGAGATGACTCCGAGCCCCAGGTCGCTGAAGACCTCGGTTTCTAGTTGAGATGCATCCCGATTGCTTTCAGCTCAATCCAAAGCTTGTTATCAATAGTCTAGGTGCTGCTGGTTTTGTTATCTATGTTCCTCCAGATCCAGCACCACTGCGTTTTCCGGGCTCGGTCTGGTTAGCGCTTGACGCCATCGCCGATAGGGAGCCAACCCAGGAGCAGCTGCAGCAGCATCTCAGCGAAATACCAGAAGACTACCAATCCTTTGAACAATATTTGCAGTGGTTGCTGAGTAAACGCATTCTTCTCCGAGTGGAAAAACCAGCGGAAAGCTTGTCTGCTCGGCCGACTGAATCACCAAGACTCGAACGTAAATCAAAAATCAGATCGGTTGATGATTCAGGTGATACGGGTGAATCTAACAGCATCCCCCTGTTCACTTTAAATCCGTCTTGGCCAGCTTTGGCTCAACAAGTTCTGCTGAATCTGCTGCGCTTGCAGATCTGGCTGGTAGTGCCGATGTTGGTCATCGTATTTGCCTATTTATTCTTTTTCTTGCTCGCTCCAGCTCCAAATGCGTTATATCTGTTAGGTGCCAGCGCCCAAGCACCCAGCAATATTGATGTCCTAAGCAGGATGGTGATTGCGCTGTTGACCGTAAATTTGCTCTCAACGGCATTAAGCTGGCTGACACAATCTATCACCGGTTTAGGTGATGGCATGGTTTCGTTGAGATTTCTATTTGGTTTCATTCCACGCTTCGGAGTGAACTCCTACAAGGGACCTGCATTCGAGGCGAAGCAATGGAGCCAGGAATCAGATTATGCCCTGCTATGTGTTGCGCAGCCCTTGTTGGCCAGGCTCGGCCTTGCCTCATTTCTGATCCTTCTGCTGGCATCCGGCCGAGTGCATAATGGTCTTGCAGGAGGGGAGCTTTACTCAGTTGCCAACATCATTCTCGATATCAGTCTCTTCACCGGTTTGTTATTAGCTTTGCCTTTTCGGAAATCACCAGGCTACCGCTTGATGATTCTGCTCACTGATCTTCCACCTAATACCCTCGGACAGTCAGTCAGGCATCTTTACAGTTTTGTTCATGCTTTGATTCGCTGCATGATCGATCGCGATCGGTCGTCGCGGATGGCACTCAAGGGATCCGTGACCTCATGGCGCGACCTCGGCTTACTTTCATTCGCGATCATTTTCGTCACACTTGTTATTCTTAAAGCACTAGTTATTCTATTTATAGCAATTCCACGGTTGGCATCTGGTCTGCCTGATCTATTTGGAGGGGCTAGCCAATTTATCTTTACGGCTGCTCTGCTGATTTTGTTGTTGCGTTTCATCAGCAGTTCAATCTTCCCGAAGTTTGTTAAGCTACAAAGTAGGCGTTCCCGAGCCAGTGCGGCTGAGACCGATCACAGCGATCTTCTGACTTCGCCTACTCATTCCCCCTCATCGGATCCAGGCTCCCACCCTCGTAACTACCGTGTGGCTTTGGTCGCGCTGATTGCCGGAATCATCCTATTCCTACCAATCAATCGCACGGTTACTGGATCGGTCGTCGTATCCACGGAGCGTGATCTGACCGTGAGGGCGCCTGCCGATGTGCGGATCACCAGAATCTTTCAGCGTGGCCCTTCAAGCCAGGTCATCTCTGCAGGCACGCCGTTGATTCAGCTGCAATCTCAACAGCTGGATTACGATCTCAATCAGGCCACAGCAAATCTCGAGCAGTTGAAGAGTGAGCTCAGCACGCTCACAGAGCAAAGCAAGTCAAATAGAAATGTTATACGTGAGCTGCGAGCGTCGCTGGCAATTTCAAGACAAGCTGAGCAAGTTCTGGAAAACCAGCTTGTAATCACTAAGGCGCTTATTAAAGAAGGCGCATACTCACAAAAGATGGCGGAAGATATTCTGCTCCGCTCGTATGATGAACAGAGCAACGAAAGGGTGAAAATACAGCAGATCCTGGAGCTTCAAGCCGAAATCGAAACGGATGAACTAAAAATAAAATCTGTCAAAAAAGCTATTCGCCAGTCCCAGGATCTAGTGAAATCACTTCTTTTGGAAAAGCAAAAGCTGAAAGTTCATATGCCATTCGATGGCTTAATCACGTCGTCGACCTCCGGTTTGATGTGGTCATTTGTGTCAAAGGGGGAATCATTGTTGGAGTTAAAGGAGGGATCTCTCAACGTGGTGAATGTCTTAATTCCGGATCATGACCGCTCGCTCGTAGGAGTGTCTCAGAAAGCAGAAGTCAGATTATATGCAGAACCTAGTCGTCAACTTTCTGCCGTTGTCAAATCTATACGGCCTACTAGTGAGTTGATTGAAGATAAGTCTTACTTCCAGGCATCGCTGCGGCTCATAAAGCCTCTAAGCCCACAGTTACTCCAGTCAAGCGGTGCCGCTAGAATCCAGACAGGTAAAACCAATCTCTTCCTATTGATAGTCAGTTCAATAGGACGATTTATTCATGTTGATCTCTGGTCTTGGACCCCGTAAAATGCCGATCTTATTCATAGCCGCTCCTCCTAGGTCATCCAGTCTTGGAGTTGCCGATCTCTTTTATCAGGGTGCAGACCTGGATGGGAAGCCGGCCTTATTGACAGGGCATCTACATCTAGCGGCTGAGCTGTCTGGTGCTGATATGAATCGATATCATTCTCCACTTCATCTTTATAGTGCTCGGGAAGCCCTTGTCCGCTGTTTGATGGCCCTGCATCAAATGCCGGCTTCGATTGATAACTATGGATCGATCTTAAAATACTATTTCAATTCACCTGAGAATGCGCTGGATCTTGATCGCTTCCGATCAGTGCTCCAAGCCTGCAGCCCCTTGCTGATTGATCCGTCTTTTTCACATGCGATGGATGTTGATCTGCTGAGCAAGCTACCGCAGCTTGGGGTTGAGTTTAACTTGCTTGTTTTATGGCGCAATCCAATTAGATTCAGTCTTGACCTAATGCAGGGTGTGTATGGCTTTGATTCTTGCCTGCAGTGGATCCTTGCAGGTTCATCATTGTCGTTTCCATTGGATCCCTTAATGCTATGGCTAGAGTATGTCAAGGCTTTTGTGGAGCTGATCCGCCAGCCGCCAGCCTCTCTTCGTCGGATTATTCATGTGCCGAGGGAGACGGTCTCTCAAGAAACCATTCCCCATCTGTGTAGTCAGTTATTGATTGACTACCGTCCAGGGATAAGACTGTCAAGTCTGGGCAAGACCGTATCAATGTTTAGTGAATGCCCATACTCGGGGGATCCATCTTACGCGATTGACCCATGTACTCCTCAGCATCTGCAGATTTCTTACGAGGATCTCCGTAGATTCTCGAGGCAAGAGAGGGTTGTTCGGGATGTTGTTGACTATGCCAAGACAATTGGTTATGAGGTCATTCCTTGAGTTGTTGCTTGAGTTTTTGGCGCATGCGTTTGGCAATCTTGATCCGGAGATTAAGCTTGGCGCGTACCCTTAAGAGCGAGTCGATCTTGCGTTGTTGACCAATGTTATCTGTGGCGGGCTTAATATCTAGGATGCAGACCTCCTCAAAGTGTCCTGGCCGTAGTGACGCATCACGGCAATCAAAAATGACGTCCTCGCATAGGGTGAATTTGTTGAGCAGCTCTTTGATCGCTTGCGCGCGAGCACTGCCTGAGTCTTGAGAATTAGTCACGATGCCAAGTGTAAAATTGACCTGGATTTGTCAGGTCCCTCCAAAATGAGATCCTGCCTTGATGATGAATCCATGGTTTAGAAATGTCTTCAAGAAGACAATCTTCTAGTGTGAAAACCTTATTCGCCGGAGCACTGAGAGCCTCTTGATCAGTTGCGCTTTGATCCATTCTTATGACCTGCATAGACTTTCTGTTCCATCCTATCAGCATAATAGGTCCATCGGGTCGTGGGTTGTCGACGACAAAATTGATTATGGGGATGTCGAATAACTGCTTCTCGGCGCAGGATATTAAACGCAGGTTTTTGTCAAACTGGCTGTTGCCAACTGCGATCCACTGCTGACTACTATGCGTGTTGTACGGGGCGCTTTCTGATCTAACAAGTAGCAGAGACTGAGGGAAGAATGGATCTCCATTTGGGCTCTTCGCGATTGTTTCATGCCGACTGAAGAATAGCTCGCCACAGCTAAAGCAATCGCTTTGGTGCATGCCTGGAAATAGTATTGGCGGCGCCAAGGAATCTGCATCCCATGCCTGCCGGTCTCTGGTTTTACTGGTATCGGCTAGCCCAGTGATTTTGCCGTTTGTACAGCGATAACGAAGTGTCCCCTGGCCCGTTGCTGCAACAAGGTAGCCATTCGATTCAATGCCAAGGATTTTAATGGGGAGGTCAGGCCTGATAAGATCTAGTAAAGCCATTGTACCTACGGTGCTTTCCTTGAAAGCTTTTAGGGTGCTTGTATTGTTTTCGTCATTGGAGGTGATCCACGCATTGATCCGGCCCTCCTCGTCAAGGTAAATAAAAGAACTCTCTGATCCTCTTGTATCCCTTGCCTCGTTAACTGCGGAATCGAGCAGGAATCGTCTTAGGCCCATATTAGTATCCAAGTCTGATTTGCATGGCCTCAATCTCGCGGTATAGGTGAATTGCCCATCGCTCTATCTGTTTGGACTCTTCCGTTGCTAGATGTCTGTATTTCTCGAGTAGAGAGGCCTGGTCGAGTTGAAGGCTCTTGGCATCAGAGGCCTCGTAAAAGCTCTGAACTTGATCATGCTTGGAAGGTTTTAAACGCAGTACTGGTTGGCGCATGAACTTACCATCGTTTCCGCCATGGGCAATTCTTGGTCCGATGCAGGCATAGGGAGATTCGTGAGGTCGAAGCATGGCTTTAATGGCCAATGAGCTGCCATCGATTCTCATCCATTCGCAAAACTGGCGCAGAATACTGTCAGGATTGTTTAGAAGATCTTCGCCTTTGATGCGTAGATAGTTCTCAGATTTGATCAGAGGTCTTATGGTCAGAATATTGCGATGTGAAGCGTGCCAAATGCTGGCAGGATGCTCCATGGATAAGGCTTTTGAACTCAGCTGATCGGAATCCTCGTCGATTAAGAACTTGTCTTTTTCGCCAAGAAACTCTTTGAGTGATTTGTAGTTGCCAATAACGCTTCGGGTTAGGTGTAGAAACTTTGCATTTGGATACGCGGTGATGATCTCCTTGAGGCGGCTGGCTTTAAGTGTGTTGATTGGGGTCTTTTCGACGGCGATCAGAGGGGATACCTGCGAGCGCAAATAGTTGAAGAAGTCAACTGGCGACATGGATGAGTGTTTCTGGATCCACAGCCATGCCCTTGTGCAGCTTTCGTTTGTTTGTTCCTGTTCATGCACCTCAGCAATCGACCTAATGGAGCCGGGGCTTGCCAGGCGGTGGAGACTCTCCTGATTCCTGATCATCATGTCCTGAAGTGATGATCTGCCGAAGACCTGCAGTTCAGGAAAAGCATGCATCTCGGGGTGTTGCCCGATTATCGAAGAGATTAGTGATGAAAATGATCTGGGGGGGCTGAGGATGAATAGGGGCTCTCTCATCGCGCTAGGTTTGACCTCGCGGCGTCGTCGAAGCTCGCGTAGCGCAGACTTAGCTCTATATCGCCTTTGAGTCGCTGAAGAATGGTGATCTGCTTTTCGATCCAGTCCAGCTGCTCTTTGTGCGCTGTTGTGAGTTGCAGTTCTTGATCATCTCTGATCGCATTGAGGATTGAGAGGATTTTGTCGTTGGCAGAGAGGCGATCTTGCCATTCTTCCTCGGCTTCCAAAGACTCTTGGCCGGACTCTTCTAGGGCGTCACTCGATGGCTGGGACAGGCTTGTAATATTCGAGCAGTGCTGATCCCACAACGATTTAACAAAGTTTTTGTCCGATAAGGTGATGCCCAGTATCTCGGCTTGAGTGGCAATGAAGTCGTGCTCGGGCATTGGGGTTCATGACTGGTGGGCCAGCCCGGATCAGCCCCAGAGTTGCCTTTGCGCCTGGGGTGCGTCTGCAGCCGAATCCGGCTCCCTGGCCAGAGACGTAATTTTACTGGTCAACCAGTCCAAGCTCATAGGCCCGGCTGAGCGTCATCAGGCTGCTGGATAGCTTCGCGAACTCACCGGTCAGCTCCGCGGGGACCTCAACGACTTCTTCCTCCTCGGCTCCGATAGAGGCATTGTGTTCGCGCACCAGCGAGCACTCATCCAGGTAGCCGTCGGCCAGAGACAGGCAGGACTGGGGCTGTTGTGAATTGATAGATTCCATACCCTATCAACGCGTACCAGACTCAATGCTAGTCCCATCCTCAGGGGCTTCGCCACCGTTGAAAATGTCGGCTTAACAAAGCTCGGAAGCGCTCCTGGCGGCCCCCCTCGCCTGCCCACGTCTGCCCTCCTGCCAGGCAGCCATGGGCGGAGAAGGCGCCGACGGCCTCCGTATCCACCAGGGCGATGCCGCCCGTTTCTTCAGGCCATGCCTCTGTATCCTTCCGAACAGTCAGGCCGCAGGTTTCGGCGTGGGCTAGAACCGCCCGACAGCCGGCGTCCTGCGCGTGCACCATCAGTAGGCGGCGTGATGGCTCTGTCTGGAAGGCCTGCCTGGTCCACGGCGCTGGTTGACCGTCCCAGGCGTCGGCCGGACCGGCGATCATCACGGCACCGGCCAGGGATCGTTGCTGGCTGAGCAGCAATGCGTGGCCAGCTCCTTGGGAGTGTCCAACCACGACCGTGCGTTGCCACAGCTCTTGGTTGCTCTCGCCATCTGCCAGGCCCTCGTACCACTGGCTGATTCCGTCACCAGGCTGGATGCCAAGACCTGCGCCTGCGGGCTGCCTGTTCGAAGGCCCGAAGCACACCTCCCGCCGTAGGGTTCCAAACAGTTCACCCCCGCCGCCAAGCCGCCTGCCTGCCTCTAGAATCGATTCGTGATGTCGATAACGCCAGTGATGCACCCGGCCGTGCTGTTTGAGGATGGCCAGAAATGGGATGTAGAACTGATCCGGCAATCCTGTGCCAGGCAGAAACAGGATTGAAGTTGTCATTTCCATGGAAATCTCACCCCCTGTCGAGCTGTCATGAGCGGTATCGGTCTGATGGTGCAGCCGCTGCCAGGGTGGCGGGCATGGTTATCAGGGCTTCTGGTCTGCCCTGATACGGTCGTTCTTGATTGTCGTGCAGTTTGTCCGCAGGCTATCTTCCCGTCCCCTGCCGAGGGGCCAGAGGCGGGCTTGACGCTGCTGATCAAACAGCATCAGTGGACCGACTGGTCTTCTCAGTTGCCGGCGCCCGCTCAGAACATCGTCGTCGCGGTGGACGACGTCATGGGCTGTTCGCCACAGGCCGTCCCCTGCCTGTCCTCGGCGCGTCAGCTGCAGCAGCTCGCTGAGCAGCGGCCGCACACCGCCGAGCTCTGGCTGCTCCCGGGAGAAGCGGCCGGTCTTTGTGGTGACACGGCGGGCTTGGTGCTCACCCAGGAGGCGCTTCGTCTGTTCCCCAACGCACGGCTGGTGCTGCTGTCCACCACTGGCCCTGAGATGGCCGCTACGTTGCTGCGCCGGGGGGTCGACACCGTGCTGCTGGCCGATCAGCTGACCCTTCTGTCTGACTATCCTCTCGATACCGAGCGAAAGCGACGCATCGCCAGGCTGCAGCGAGGCGTGATCCGCCGTTATCTGGTGCAAACCCCTTCGGGGATGTCGGCTCTGCAGGTTGCTCCCCTCAACCCTCAAGAGTGGCGCCCTGCCGATCTGGCGGCCCTTGCGACTCATGCTCAGGGGCACCTCGAATCCGTCCTGCTCCACACGGATGATCGCCTGACGCCCATGGGGGAGGGTGTTCTGCTCAGCCGCAGCTGGAGTCAAGAGGGCCTGTCCTGTTCCGATCTGCTCGGCCTCTATCGACGCTGGGCGGCCCGTCAGCCTGGTGCCCGCTCTGACGCTGTCGTCGGGCGTGCCGCCATGACCAACTGGCTTGGGACCCGGCTGCCCGTCGTCCAGGGGCCGATGACCAGGGTCAGTGACGTCGCCGCCTTCGCCCGCGCCGTTGCTGATGCCGGAGCCATGCCGGTGATCGCTGCAGCCATGCTGCCGGCCGAGCGGCTCGCCGTGATCCTGCGTGAAACGGCTGCCCTCTGTGGCAACGCCCCCTGGGGCGTGGGGCTGCTGGCCTTCCTTCCACAGGCAGATCTACAACCGCAGATCGAACAGGTGCTCCTGGCCCGCCCGGATCTGATCGTTCTGGCTGGTGGCCACCAGGCCCAGATCAGCCAGTTCGGCGATCTGGCTGATCGTGTCATCCTGCACAGCCCCACCCCTGAGCTGTTTGCGAACCAGCTCGCGGAGGGCTGTCGCAAATTCATCCTGGAGGGTCGGGAGTGTGGAGGTCATACGGGGCCTTGCAGCAGTCTTGCCCTCTGGGAAGGCTGTCTCAGGGTTCTTGCTGCGCAGCCGCGCCAGGTGCAGGAAGAGACCGCGATCCTGTTCGCCGGCGGTATCCACGGAGCTCGCTCTACAGCCCTGATCGAAGAGCTGCTTGATCAGTTCGGTCTATCCGATCTCTGCCATGGCGTTCTGGTTGGCACGCTGACACTGTTCAGTCAGGAGGCCGTGACTACCGGGGCCATTTCACCGCTGTTTCAGAAGGTGCTGCTGGACTGCGTGGACACGGTGTTGCTGGAAACGGCACCTGGACATCAGTCCCGCTGCGCCCTGACACCGTTCGCCGACGAATTCCTGCGGCAGCGCAGTCAGGCTCTGCAGGAGGGACTGAGCGGATCGGATCTGGCCTCTCGGCTGGATGGGCTGATCCTCGGGCGCCTGCGTCTCGCAACGAAGGGCCTGCGACGGCAGGAGAATCAACTCGTGCCGGTCTCGGAGGAGGAGCAGTTCCGCCAGGGGATGTTCATGGTCGGAGAGGTCGCGGCCCTGCAGCACCGGGTTGAACCGTTGCACAAGCTGTTGGAGCAGCTGATGCCCGTCGACCCGCAGGATCAACAGGAGGACGCGACCGCGAACAGCGGTCCTGTGCCCGAGCCCATCGCGATCACCGGCATGGCTGTTGCCCTGCCTGGGGCGACTTCACTGACGGCCTACTGGAGTCTCATTGTCCGGCAGGAGTGTCAGATCCGAGTGGTCCCGGAGGAGCGCTGGCCAAGCGATCTCTACTACAACCCAGAGGGATCGGCGACGTCAGTCGTCTCTCGATGGGGCACCTTCATGGAGCCGACGGTCATCGATCTGGCGCCCTATCCACTCACGCCCGCTCAGGCGGCCGTGACCGAGCCCACCCAGATCCTCGCCCTCGACCTTGTGTCTCAGGCTCTGGGAGCTGTGGGACCCATGGGGCTCTCACCATTCCAGCGCGAACGGACGGCCGTGGTGTTCGCGGCCAGTGGCGGCGTCGGCGAACTGGGCCAGGCCTACACGATCCAAACCGCGTTGGCCTCCGATCCAGAACGGTTCGGTACCTGGCTGAACCACCTGCCCCGCTGGACGAACTCCAGTTTTCCCGGCTTGCTGAGCAATGTCACCGCCGGTCGGGTCAGCAACGCCTTCGACCTCTCCGGCTCGAACCTGATGGTGGATGCCGCCTGCGCCTCGGCCCTCGCGGCGGTTGATGTGGCAATCGCCAAGCTGCGTTCTGGAGAGTGTGATCGCGTCATTGTCGGCAGTGTCGACAATCTGCAGGGACCTTTCCCCTACTTCTGCTTCTCCCAGTCCGGTGCCCTCTCCCGGCAGGGGCAATCCAGACCGTTCTGCATCGACAGCGATGGAATTGTGATCGGTGAGGGCTGTGCCGTGATCGTGCTCGAGCGTCTGGAGACCGCCAGCCGTTCCGGGGCTGAGATTCATGCCGTTATCGATGCCATCGGTTCCTCCAGTGATGGCAAGGGGCGAAGCCTGACGGCGCCCTCCCATCGCGGCCAGATGCTGGCCTTCGAGCGGGCCTTTGCAGCCAGTGATCGTCATCCTTCCGAGCTGCGCTACTACGAGGCTCATGGCACCGGTACACCCGTTGGTGATCGCTCCGAGATCGCTGCTCTGACGGGCTTCCTTCAGTCCCGCGGTGTGGATCGGCAACGGTGCGCCGTGGGTTCAGTCAAGGCTCAGATCGGTCACACCAAGGCCTCCGCCGGTCTGGCGGGTCTGATCAAGGCAGCCCTGGCGCTGCGGTATGGAACGTTGCCCGGGCAGCAGCCTGTTCGTCAGCCGCATCCGGAACTCTCGGGGGATGGCCCTGTCTACATCCCCTCGACCCCAGCGCCCTGGCCGGCCGTCGCCGGGGAGCGCCTCGCTGCGGTCAGTGCCTTCGGCTTCGGTGGAACCAACTTCACGGTTCTGCTCTCCGACCGACATCGACGGCGTTGCCAGGGTCTGGTCAGTGCTCTTCAGTCAGCTCCCCTGCCGGCAGCCCTGTCGGTCGTCGCCTTGCCGCTGACCGGGCTGGATCCGGTGGCCTCTCTGCGTCGACACCGTGAGCAACTGGACCAGTGGTTGCAGCTGCTGGCCGGTGTCAACCGCTCCAGCAATGCCAAGTTGCTCGAGGCACCCTGGCTACCGCGGTATAGCCCCACCTGGGAGTCCACGGCCTTCCTGGCCCTGGACCGTGCAGGCGACGACTGTCTTGTCCTGCTTGAGGGTCTCGAGCGACGGTTGCAGGGCGAACGGAACCAGGCACTGCTGCATCTGTCCGGCCAGGTGGCTACGCCGCGCCTTCCGCCGCCCGTGGTGCTGCTGTTCCCAGGGCAGGGCTCGGTCTATCCCGGCATGGGTGCTGTGTGGATGCTGTCGAGTCCTCGCGTGCGCCAGGCGATCGGGCTGTTGCAGGAGCAGCATCCCGATCCGGATCTCATTACAAGAGTTCTGGGCGGATCACGGAGCCCGAGCGATCGCCAGGCTTTCTGGAAGCCCAGCGTCATCCAGGTGATCCTGATGCTGCATCAGCTGGCCGCACTCGACTGGCTGACCCAACTCGGTCTGCGGCCGGATGCCGTGCTCGGACACAGCATTGGCGATTACATGGCGCTGCATGCTTCCGGAGCGTTGCCGATCCATGGACTGGTGCAGCTCGTGGTCGGCCGTGCGCTTTGCCTGGAGCGATGCATGGTCAGCCTGACATCGGATACGGAGGGAGGGATGCTGGCCGTCAAGGAGCCGCTGGCCGATTGCGAACGGCGGCTGGCTGCCTTCCCTGGACTGACGATGGCCAATCGCAACGCGCCCGCTCAGGGCGTTGTGGCCGGTCCGAACACCGAGCTGGCTGGCTTGCAGGCTCTGCTGGAACGTGAGGGGATTGAGTCCGTGCGGCTGGACCTGCCCGTGGCTTATCACCATCCCTCGCTTCAGCCGGCAGCTCTGGAATTCTGTGATCTTCTGGAGCAGGCGGCGCTGCAGCCTCCCGCCGATGGATGTGAGGTCCGGCTCTCCACGGATCCGAGCCGTGAGCTCAAGCAACCCCAGGACATCCTTGAGGGGCTACGAGGGCACATCTGCGGCCAGGTGGATTTCGTGGAGTCCGTGCTTCGCCTCGAAGCGGCCCTGCCGGGCGCGGTCTACGTCGATCTGGGGCCGCGACAGACAGGTGGTCGTCTGCTGGAGGCCAACGGCGTCGAGGCGGATCGGATCCTGCGGATGGACGATCGCGAGGACCCAGCCTCACAGCCCGTGCGTGTTGCCTTCGAGCTCCTTCAGCGCGGACTGCGGCTAGACGAGAGCGCTCTCATGCGCCTGGCATCCGTGCCGAGACAGGCAAACGGGCCAGGGGCCGGCCGACTGCCCTATCTCGTGAATGGCCATGCGGCCGTGCCGCTGGATGGACGGCCTCTGCCGCCGTCGCCGTTGGTACCGATCGTTTCAACTAACATTGTTTCTAGAGAGGATGTCGCCATGTCTGATCCAGGATCCGACCAGCTTCTGGAGGTCTACGCCGAATACCAGAAGACGATGAGGAAGTTTCTGGACAGTCAGGATCAGGTCTTCTCTGCTTTGGCAGGTGCTCATCCGCCATCACCACCTGTCGTTCCGCAGGAAGCGCCGGTGCGATCAACGTCGGCCCCGACACCTTTGCCGGCCCCGGCATCGGCCCCGACGCCGCTGGTTGCTCCCCCCGTCGCGATACCACCGCCGCCGCCCCAGGCAGTGCCCCATGTGCTGGACAGTCCGGTATCCACAACCCCGGCGCAATCTTCAACAAACCAACCTGCGGCTGCACTGCCGACGGCCTTCTCAAGTGAGCAGGCCATGCAGATGTTCATCACAGAAGTTCTGGTTGAACGCACCGGCTATCCGCCCGAACTGCTTGAACTTAATGCCCATCTGGAGTCGGATCTCGGTATTGATTCGATCAAGCAGGTGGAGGTTCTCGGTGCCCTGATCGATGCCATGCCTTTGCCACCCAGTGCGGAGCAGATGCAGGAAATCAGAGCAGCCGCGCGGGACAAACAGACGATCCAGGAGTTGTCGCGCTTCATGCTTGCTTTGCATGAGGGAAAGGTCTGAGCGGGTCTTTCGGTCTCTCCCGCATTATCTATCCAGAGACCGAATGGATGACTTTTCAGACATATCGAAGCACCGAAGCACCTGATCGCCCGGAAGCGGTGATCGACCTCTCCTCGGGCCGCTCGTCGATCGTTGGTCTTCTGTCACCGCAGTGCCGTTCATCGGATCCATCGCAAGCTTCGGTCTTGCATATGGTTCTGCCACCGTTGTCGCAATCTGTGGAGCCAGGTGGAGACCCTTGTGCTCTCGCGATCCGCATCAGTGATGCACTCTGGCAGGTGTTCAGTTCCGTCCGGGAGTGGCACCGCAAGCTGCATCACAGCTCGACCCCCATTCTGGTGTGGGCTTGGCCAGGGGAAACAACAGATCGTCCAAACGACCCCTCTGCAAGGCCATCGGAGCACGTCGTTCCGGTCACCGACGCACTCTCGCTGTTGCCCAGCCTCAGCGGTCTGCTGCGCTGCATGGCCCTTGAACTTGAGCGTCCGATCATTCTGCTCAGCGCGGGTTCTGAGCCAATGGTCGAGGAGGTGCGCGATGCCACGGCGTTCCTGGTAGACGCAGCTATTCAACTCGGTGATTTCAGCCTCACTGACCATCGCCTTCGTAGCCATGAGCCGCGCATTGCCAACCATCCGATGACTACAGGTAGTGCCAAGCCATTTGCTGGTCATATCCTGAGTCTTGGCGGAGCTCGCGGGATCGTCGCGCAAATTCTTCTTCGGTTGACGACAGCGAACAGTCATCTATCCCTGGTTGGCCGGACTTCGCTGGAACAACCAGATGCTGAGCTGACGGGATTGGCATCGCAGGATCTGATGCGTACCCTGATGCAGCGGCATCGACTGAGTGGTGATCAAGCTTCTGTCAATCCGCGATCACTTCAGCGCCAAGTTGACAAGATCAGGCGCCAAGAAGCACTGGGACAACACCTGAGCTCTCTGCGCCAGATTGTCGAGACTTTCGACTATCACAGTGCAGATCTTTCTGATTCTTCTGCACTCACGGCCTTGCTTGATCAGGAGTCGATGGCTGATATTAGCGTTCTCATCAGTGGTGCCGGCGTCATTCAGGATCAGAGCTGTCTTACCAAATCGCGTGATTCCTTTGATGCTGTGCTGCGCACTAAGGTCGTCCCTTTGTGTGTTCTTCTCTGTCGCGGTTTGCCGCCTTTGTTGAAGAGCTGGGTCAGCTTCTCCTCTATCGCCTCAAAGTCTGGCAACCCGGGGCAGGCGGACTACGCCGCCGCAAACGAGTTCCTGAATACCGTCGTGCACTGGTTTTCACGTCGGCATGCCGATATCAGGATGCATACCATCAATTGGGGGCCCTGGCAGGGTTCAGGAATGGCCAGCACGGAGGTTCTGGCGGCATTCCACAACCGGGGGCTCGAGCCAATTGAACCTGATGCCGGTGCCGAGATCTTGCAGCAGATCCTATTGCCGGAGTCTGCTGCGGTCGAGGTCTCGGCTGTTGCCCTGAAGCCGGAGGTGATGCATCGCCTGGAACGTCAGCAGTCGCTGATGTCGGCTTCATCGCTCTGGAACTATCACAGCCTGCCACCGGGCGACTCACTGGCATCAGATCAATGGCCATTACTCTTTCATGGAGCTATTCCCTATTTGCAGGGACACAGAAAGAATGATCGTGCTGTAGTTCCTGCCGCATGTGTCCTCTGCCTTGCGGCTGATCTAGCCGCAGCACTGCCTCACTCGCCGGAACAGCCCTTGCGGGTGAGCCTCTATGTCTTTCACGGAATTACAATGTCTGACGGCAGCGCCGTTGTCGTCCAAGCTCAGTCGCAAATTGCCGAAGATGGACAATCTGGCCTCTTGGTTCTTAAGCAGGCTCGTACGGAGCGCCCTTATTACAAAGCGAACTGGTCCTGGACCGCTGTTGGTAATTCTGAAGGGGCGTGGCGCTTCACACCCGAACTGGATGGCCACACATTAATGTACTGCGAGCGCGCTGATGTGTACTCAGCATGCTTGTTTCACTCCGGTGTGATGGCCAGTCTTTGTGATCGTGTAGTGATTGATTCTGCTGCGCAGACTTCATGGTGTCGAGCACGGCCTGCAGCGCTCAAGGATCAACTGGGTCTGTATCCCTTAGCGACGAATAGCTCTCTGCCGAATCGTGACCTTACGCTCGTCGACGCTCTGCTACAGTTACTTCTTGTCCAAACGATTGAGACATTGGGACTCTCAGCACTGCCCCAGGAGCTCTCACTGGTGCTGTTGAACCCCATGCCTGTCGATGGAGAGGTGCAACTAACGGCAAAAATCACAAAGATTGAAGGTACTCGTATTGAGGCCATTGGCGCTTGCCAGGACGGCCAGGGTAATTTGTTGTTTGTGATGGAAAAGTCGATTTTTACCGCCAGCAAAGATCTGCTTGATTATCCTCCAGGCATCAGCTATTCTTGAGAAGTGAGGACGTAGGCTCTGAAAGCCAATTTAATGATCTAAATGACTGCCATTCGCTGGCCACACTGGAATCGATCGAATTTCGCAGATAAGTCTTTAGATCACCGGCGAAACTGTCAACCTTTTCTTTCGAGATATTGTCCTGCTGCGTGTAGGGGTTGAATGATTGTGATGGAGGAATTCCCAGGAAGTCATGAAGCCGTCCTATTGTTTGTTCTGGCATCGTGACCAGCGATTCATAGTCCACACGGATGGCATGTGCCCCAACGTCTTTGAGAGCAGCACGGATGTTCTGTTCGCATAGGCACCAAAGGGCTTCCGCAAACCGATTGGGCTGGATGCCAGACGTCTGCATGAAGCGGATAATTTGACCCAGATCGGAGTCAATCATAGACTTTATGACTGCATTCGGGCGACGAGTGAGATGTATAAACTTTGCGTCCGGAAAGACTTTCTTGATCCGCTCTAATGTCGAAAGACTGAAAGCGTATGTCGGCGTTTTGTCGACCAGCACTTTGGTCTGAATGTAAGGATCTAGCTCTTTGAAAAATTGGCTCACCGGGCGTCGATCGCGTGCATACATCTGATCGATCGCCATACTGATAGCGCGTGTCATGCCCCTAACCTCTTGTCGGGCTACAATAGTTCCCTCAAGAAGATGGGCGTGATCTTCATCGCTGAGCTCCTGACTGCGTTGGCTAAAATCCTGATACGACATCAGGTGAAGCTCCATTGGCGCATAGACGTCAGGATGACAGCCAAGCATGCGGCGCAGCAGAGTTGAGCCGGAGCGTGGGGCGCTCAGCAGGAAGCAGAGCTGTGTTGTGGTTGTGACTTGCTCATCTAAGTAGTCCTGATGTTGAATAAATCGATTGAGCAAATCGATGTCGGACTGTGTAATAGGCTCACGCTTATCTACGTACGGATCGGCCAAAGCACTCGCTTCACTCCTGGAGTCGCTTGGCACTAAGAAGCTCACGATTTGATCTATGCTGAGATCGTCTACATATGAGCTCCTGTCTGGCATGATTAGGTCGATAAAGTTAATGCGTTCTGGGAGAATCTGCTGAATCTTTTCGAAGATGACAACAAATTCAACAGAGCTGAATCCGAGGTCTCCTACAAGACGCGTGGAACCGGCAATGGATATATCTAGGCGGCGATCCGAGTTATTTTCATCAAGCCGATCTCTCACGATCTTGATGATGTCTTGACTGCTGATTACCATTTGCGATTGGCAAAGGAAATGGCACTCCCCACTATGGACTGCCTTTTTTCCACATGTTAGCATGTAGTTTGGTGGCGGCGTTGAGCCGGATCTGCAGGCAGGAAAACCCCCTATGCACAATGTGACAAATCCTGTTGCGATTGTCGGACTCTCGCTGCGCTATCCGGGCTTTTGCGGACCAGCTGCATTCTTCGAATCCTGCCGCTCTGCCCGTTCGAGATTACGCCGCGCCGACAGTGAAGCTGTTCGGCCTTACCTGCAGGACACTCCACGAGGCGCGAGTCGCCCTTACCGTATTAATAACGACTTATATGGATCAATTCGTGATATGTCATGGATTGATGCTAGGCGTTTTAGAGTTCCGCCCCATGATATTGATGGGGACCCCTCCCCCTTTCTCTGTCTTCAGGTTGCCTCCGAGGCCCTGAGTGATTATCAGGCTGGCCGGGCCGATCACTGTATTCCCAGGAAGCGCACCGGTGTTGTTATCGGTCGAGGCGATCATCCCCATCGTGGACTCTGGGCAGGCATACAGGGCGGCATGGGCTTTGAACTGATCCGAGAGCTGCTGCTGGAACGTTCAGACTTGTTCGCGCCGGAACAGGTTGATTCGCTGATTGAAGGCTTGATCAACCGTATGAAGCCATCAGCCCTTCCCTCGCTAGCTGCAACCCTCGTTTCCAATGTTATTTCGGGTATTGTTGCTAATCGTTTGGATTTGCAGGGCCCTAATTTTCTTGTAGATGCTGCTTGCACATCTGCAATCGTCGCTATTCAGCAGGCTGTTCGCTCTCTCTATGCTGGCGAGTCGGATTTGATGCTTGTCGGTGCTTCCCAGGCCACGATGGAGGTGCCGATTATCCAGATGTTTTCCTTGATTGGAGCCATCTCCAGGCAGGACATACAGCCATTCAATCCATTGATGGATGGAACACTACTGTCCGAGGGGGTTGGGTTCGTAGCCTTGAAGAGACTTGAGGATGCGCGGAGGGATGGTGACAGGATCTATTCAGTGATTCGCGGTTTTGGGTTGGCAAGTGATGGTAATGATACATCAATTCTTGCGCCGTCAAGCCGTGGTCAGATCCTTGCCATGCGCAATACATACGAGGCACTTGATGGAATTCAGCCTGACGATATCGGCTTCCTAGAGGCGCATGCCACAGGTATCAATCTGGGTGATCAAACGGAGTTGAGCTCTATTCAGGCTGTCTTTAATCCGCAGGATCGACCACGTCCTTTGGTGATTGGTGCATTGAAGTCACTGATAGGGCACAGCATTCCTGCATCGGGCATGGCAGCCTTGATTCGTGCAACTTACGCTGTGGCCTATGGCATTTATCCGAATTCGCGATGTGATCATTCGACTGATCGAATTAATTCTATGAACACGGGGCTATTTCTGCCAACAAGTCTCTGCCCTTGGTACGAACGCCCGTCTGTTCCTCGCCGCGCCGCAATCAATTGCTTTGGGTTCGGTGGAATTAATGGTCATCTCGTTCTTGAGCAGGAGATGTTGACCATGGATCATCAACTTCTCTGTTCATCTGGTGTTCTTCCTCGCACACAATCCTCGTCCTTCTCGGCTAGTACGTCTGCATTAGACTCACCTCCGCCACGGGTTCGTGTATCAACGGGATGTCCGGTGTATCTCATCTGCTTGTCTTTTAATGATGCACATGAACTTCAGGCCGTTGTTGCACAGGCGCTCGATGCTCTTGGCGATATGGGCAGCAGTCAGCGCAGCTGTCGTGTCTTCAGCTTTGGAATTGTCAGACCAGGTACGTACCGGATCGGACTTGTCAATTCTGATCTCAGCCAGCTCCAGGCTGAACTGAAACTCTTATCTGATCAACCAGATCGGCATCACCAACTTTCCAAGCAGATCCCTGAACAGCTGCCGGAATTAGCCGTTATGCTCCCAGGAGAAGCGCTGATCCCGTTCGGCTACCTCTCAGAGTTGGCTTGCTTCATTCCATCAGTCAAAACACTTCTGGAATTTGTAGATAATTCCTCAGCCGATGGCTCTATCCTGGCAGATTATCTACATCCAGCCTGGAGTTCACTGCTCTCTGATGCCGATATAGAGACTTTAGAGGCAACTGCAAATCATCACGATAGTGCCACTAAGACCCTGTTCGTTGTTTCCATTGCTTATTTTGGACTACTGCGTGCTCTGGGTATTCGTCCATCTGCTTTTGTGGGTCACAGCACAGGCGAGATCAACGCTCTTATGCTTGCGGGTGGGCTCCGCTGTAGCAATGCTTCGGATGTCCAGAGCATCCTGACCTCGTTCGAACAAATTTATGCTGATAGTTCTTATCTAGATCATGTAGCAGAAGGGGTCGTCGTATTGTGTGCAGGACTCGGCGATGAAAGTCTTTCGCAATTCCTGCAATGTGAGGAGGATGTTTATCTTGTGTCAGATAACTCACCTTCGCATCGACTTGTGTTCTCGCGTTACAAAACCGCTGAGCAGCTCGGTGCTTTGATCGCTGGCTATGGCGGTTTCGTACTGCCTACGCAGCTTGATCGTGCTTATCACACGTCACTGTTCGCAGCAGGTGCAGACTTGATGAGGCAATCGTATGAAAAGTTGCCTTTGGTTCCCGTTCGCAATCGAGTCTATTCCTGTTGCTCAACAGAACCATACCCTGAATCTACTGCTGAACAGGTGGAGATCTTGATCAAGCAGTGGAAAGAGCCAGTGCGCTTCCGTCAAGCCCTGCTAAATATGTATCGCGATGGATATCGCTGTTTTCTGGAGCTCAATGCCAGAAAGACACTGCTTGGTTTTGCTGAATCAACCTTTCACGGTCTCGGCGATGTTAGTCTCTTTTCTACAGGTACAGCCAAAGAAAGCGGGGCTGTTGATGCACTGGCTCACTCCATAGTGGGATTATGGCTGCAAGGATATCATGTCAATTGGGATGCATGGGATGACTTATTCCTTTTCCCGCCAGAGCTATCCCTGCCGAAGATTGAGCGTCCCCGCGATGCCGTCACGATCTACCACGACCTGCATCGCCTGGCGGCCACTGATTACCGTGCCGCTTGGGCTGAAGCGACTCCTGCTGCACCCGACGATTCCCTTCCTTCTTCTTGCCAGGCTTCCCCAGTCCCGAGCTCAGCTCCACCATCGGTTGCCGAGTCGTCATCACCACCAGCAGTCCTCCATTCAGATGCAGTTCGTCAGCACCAGCAGACGATGCGACGAGTATTGGATTCGATTGAGCATAATACACTTCTAATGCTCGATCGGCTCAGTTAATCTTCTGTTTGATGTCACCTTTATCCCTGTACCTTGCCTATGGCTTGCTGGGTGAACTCTTGAAGGTTGATACAAGGCGGATGTCTCAGTGGCTTACTGCTGACGAGCGGGCTGAACTGATCAAGCGTAACTATAAGGTTGCTAGTCGATCTCTGCAGTTCATCTATGGCCGCCTTCTGCTAAAAGTTATCCTGTCTCGAGCATTGGGAGTGAATCCTCATGCGCTGAGTATCCGGACTGGAGGCAGCGGACAGCCCCTATTGCTGCATTCAGGGCGCCTTGTCAAAGATGTATCCCTCTCCGTGTCGCATGATCAGGACCGGCTCCTCGTTGCTGCAGGTATGGGCTGTCAATGCGGTGTGGATATACAGACCTTCAAACAGGTGGACTGGCCGTTAGTCATGCGAGCGATGGGCTGGTCAGATCGTATTGCTTCCCTGCTTGAGGCCGGTTTAGCGATGCGTCCCCTTATTGAGCTCAATCATGTCACGTGTACAGCAATGATTTGGTCTGCGTATGAGGCGTGGATGAAGGCCACGGCCTGCTCCCTTGCTCCATCAGATTTTGCCTGGCAACAGATCCGGCTTGTGTCGCAGGACGCTATTACGCAGTCTTCATATTTCGAAATGACCATAGGCCCGCGGCGCGCCTATAATCCATCTCGAGTCTTAATGTCACTTCGTGCCGATGAGGTTCTCGCCATTGCCACCATCACGGTTTGAGGGCATTGCTATCGTTGTAGCCTTAGCTTTACTGCTACCGCCTTGTGCTCACGCCGGCTCATTCACAACCGTGGCTTATGGATCTCTAGCCGGGGTTCCCAAGAACCAGACATCGATCGACCTCTATCCCTGCTCGACATCTTCGAAGGCCCTCGTTGTGTATGTTCACGGTGGGGCATGGACTCGGGGCGACAAGGATAATGTGCACTCCATGGCCACCTACTTCGCAGGCAAAAATGTATGCTTTGCTTCGGCAAACTACCCGCTTGCTTCAACTAATGGTAAGTCCCTGATGGATCAGCAGGTGGCGGCTTTGTCTCAGCTGGATTCCTGGTTGCAAAGCTATGGGCGCCAGTCCGCTGAGCGTAAGGCATACCGTAATATATCCATCATTGGACACTCTGCTGGGGCCCACCTTGTCGCCCTGACTGATAAGCGTCAAGGCTGGAATGATAATGTGAATAACCTGTTTCTTATGGATTCCGGATCTTATGATATAGGCCAAAAGTATCGCGAATCATCCCAGAGATACCGTGATCAGATTTCAAAAGTGCTTCAACTTGATAAATATAAGCCATCTGAGTATAATAGCGTCTTCAACCGATATTCCCCGGCTTCGCTGCCGCCCGTGTCCCGCACTGGGGCTAACCGATTGAATATCTTTTTGCTGACGAGTCAGCGACCTAACTCGGTAAACTCCGCCGAGTCACTCAAGCAGAGCTACCAATCTGCTCCTGGTTATCGTGTCGCAATCTTTAAGTTTCCTTGGAAGCATAAGGACTTCCCCCGAAAAATCGGGGTTGATCCCTCGTTCAGCCAGAAGATACTCAGGGCGGTTCTTGGAAACTCTCGTTGACCATTGCGTCCGATATTCTTTGTCTTGCGTTGCCGTAGTTCCCTGACCGAGTGTCTGGCCGGGCTGGGCATTTGTTAATCGGGGTTTCTCCGTTATTCTGGGTTTCCTGTTGGATGACCATTTCAACCTAGTCCGTAATCCAATCAGGAGCCACAGATTTCATCCGGCATATCTTGTAAGGTCGTTACTGACCGTTGTCTTCGTTGCCTTGGTCGACCTTGATCCGTCTCCTCTTCTTCTCTTTGTTCGTCTGTTCACCGGATTCTGCTTTCGCCGTGAGAGTGGTTAACCTGGTTTTTCGCAAACCCTGACGCTCCAATGCCGTGGAGGCTTAATCTTCAGTGCGCTACTAGCAGGCTGGTATAGGCATGCCTCTCACCGCCATGAATTCTCGTCATAATGCCCATTTGGAGCAGAGCAGTGACTACTCTTGCCCCTGGCGGGCCTGGTATTCAGTTGATTATTTAGTCAGTGAGCATAATGACTTCCGCACCGCTCAATCGATTTACTTCGTATTGCTCTGTATCGGTGTTCCAGATCTTGGGACCGAAGGGATTTGCCGTGCCAATAAACAGATGGTCTCCGTTTGACACTAGCGTGCGTATGCCATAGTTGTAAAAATTGTCGCAGCCATTGTTTGAGATGCTTTCCCAGAGCAGCCCATCCTTTGTGCGCTTAAGATCTGCTCCACCGCAAGCCATGAGCCATTCTATTAGGTCTCCACGTTTAAGTCTGTCGGCGGCAAATGGTGAGAGCTTGTCTGTAGACGTAAACAGAGAAAAGATGCTCGTATCGAGTGTCCCCACATAGAGATGACCTCTATGAACTTCCATTCTCCAGAGATAGGCATTGAATGGATTCGAAAATCCTGGGCCATACCCAGATCTAACGGGGTAGTCGGGCCGATCGGTGCCAGCGAGAAGTTCTATGGCACCACTGCCATTCATGCGCAGTACTTCAAAGGCTGCAGGTCCCACCCCATGAATTCGATCGTGGCCGCCACTTTGAATGCCGGTGCCAAGATAAAGATCGTCACCAAAGCTGCACATCGCCACGATGCCTTGGTTCAACGCTCCGCGCCCGGCTCCCCCATCAACGACAAGCTCCCATTTGAAGCTCAATGCTCCTGTGCGGGTGCCCTTGAACAAGGCAAAGCCCTGCAAACCTGCCGTTCCTGCATACAAATGGCCTTGATGCTCGCACAGAGAGAAGACGCAGAAGCATCCCGGCGGTGCGCCAAAGCCATCCCCGTTAATCGATGTCCACGCACCTGACTCCGGAGACTTGGATGCATATATCTTCGAATTCATGGAGTGGTTTATATTGCCCTTCGACCCTCCGGTGACGCAGGTTACGATTAGGTCGTCATACTGAATCAGATTGCGAATCGATGAGAACTTTGGCTGGTCATCGTCCTGTCCTGCCTCGGGCTCGACGCTTGGCTTTGGTAGGCGCTGGAATGTGATGCCATCTCTTGAATGGAGCAGGTCTGGGCCATTGCCTTCTGAGCGGGATGTCGTTGCCACGAACAGGCTTTCATCGCTTCCGTTGTCCCTGAATACGCACATGGACCGGTAGCTTATTTCTGATCTAAACGGCTTTTGTTCGGTGCTGAATGGATGATAGGGCGACTGATAGACGCGCTTGTGATCGAACTCCCCATCTCGGTTGCCTGTGAGCGACCATATTTCTGCCCCCGCAACCCTGTCTTCGAAGTTGGGAGTATAATTTAGCCCGAGGTCATTTACGGGCCAGTGGGGAATGTCTACGTGCAGCTTCCCTAGTTTTAGGAACTGTAGGTTTGCTCGACTGGTGCCAATCAGTAGTCTGCCTTTGAACCAGGCTCCTGAATGTGCGTAATGATTGAGGGGGTCGCCGAACCCGCCAGTAGCAATCTTGCGCATTATTCGGCGCTTGGTGGGGCAATGGCGCATAATAGCAGCTGATTCATGCGTTTATCTACTCCGATGGCTTCGGGGAATTCTTCGTGGCTCCAGTCGAACTCGGCTAGCGAAGTCTTGTAGCCTGGCGCACTGTAGCTTTGCTCTAGTTGTTTGGCGGAGTAATAAGCCCCGGGGCGGCGGCTGCTGATGATCAGTACGTTCAGGGGGCGGCCATTTCTCGATTTGGGGGGGAGAAGTGCCGGTGAGTAGGCACGCAGAATCGCGTCACGCTCAGCCGGGGGGTGTGAGTCAAGTCCGATTAGGCGGGCGAATTGCTGGCGCTGCTGTGGACGTGCGTATCTGTATCTTGTGACGAGATCGTAGGCGCCTGAATCCAGCAGGGCCATGCTGCTAACCGCTGGATTCCAGCCGTGTATCTTGTCGGTCAAGGCGACGAGATGAGAGCCGGCTGAGTGTGCCAGCAACGTGATGTTGGCAAATGCTTCCGGATGTTCTTTTTTTAGCGGGTTCTCGGTCAGCCACATGTTCAGACCTTGCAGGGCTGAGATCTGAAGGTCAATGAGAGTTGTTTCAGTATTTGTCGCTAGCGGGTAATTGGCGCTGATGAAGAGAGCGTTGTGCTCTCGGAAAAATGTCGGCATGGCCCGTGTCCGGCGTCGGTCGCCGCTGACCCATCCTCCGCCGTGGATCCAGACCACAAGGGCCTCTGCCTTTTCATCGCAACGGTGCGCCTGCAGCGAGGTTTGATCTGGATTGACCGATTCCAGCGAGACGTACTGCACGTTTAAGTCCTCAGCGATCTCGGAGTGGTCACGGCATTAATTAAACATCCGGGATGGGCCAGTGGCTGTCCAGGTGCATGGCTGTTCGCATCCGCCACTCCTGCTCTTGGCAGATCGGGTGTCAGATGAACCCTCTCTGATCGCCATCAGCCTAGGTCGCCAATTCCCCTCTGATCCCCGGCTTCTGTGCGGTTCGCGCATCGAGGCTCCGCCTGGGATGCCAAGGCCGTCCTGATCGGGGCTATTGCGTTCTCTGAGGCCTGGCGATCGCTCGGTGTGCAGTCATGGTCGGCTGCGCCCCCTGCCCGTTCAGGGCTGTCCTGCCGAGCTGTGCAGGTCCGTACCGAGCCCATGCGCCCGTCTGCGCCTCCCCGGTAGACAAGCCATGTCCAGCCTCTGACTCCCTGTCCGAACCCACAGGCCAGTCCATCGTTGCACCCGGGCTTGATCCTGCAGGGGCAACCACTTGACGGATCCACCTCGGATGGACCTCACCACGCTGGCGGCCCTCCGGCTGCAGTTCGCTCCGGTCTGCCATCAAGGACTTCGCCTCGCGCTGCTGCTGGCCAGCCGGGGCTCCGCACAGCTTCCCTACGGTGATGATCATGGCGGTGATGTGGAACTACAGAGTTGTCGCCGCCCTACGACCTGCGCTTGGCTGAGCACCGGGGTTGGCTGGAGCGCAGCTGCTCCACACCCCAACCCAGCGGCCGTGCAATCACCAGCTGGATCCTGTGTTCCTGGAACATCACCGCTGCTGTCCATGCTCAACGACACGATTTCCACCGGCGGCAGATGGCCAGATCAACGGTGCATGGGCAAGGCAGCGTGTCCAGCTGCCTACCCTGAATGCCGCCTGCATGACTGATGCCGAAGCACAGGCGACCCCCTTTGGCGATCCCTTGATGCGCCACCGTCGATGGGCCTGGCTATGTGCCCTCCCCCCGGTTTTCAGTAGCGCGGCACGCTCGGATCCACCTCCTGGCTCCAGGCGTCGATGCCGCCGGCCACGTTGATGCCCTCGATGCCGTGGCGCTTCAGGGCGATCAGGGCCTTGGCGCTGCGCCCCCCCAGCTTGCAGTGGGCGTAGAGGGTCTTGCCGGCGGCCAGTTCCCGCACCCGTTCGATCGCCGTGCCGTTCTCGATCTGATCGAGGGGGATCAGCTCGGCGCCTGGGATCACGCCGATCTCCGCTTCGGGCGGGTTGCGCACGTCGATCAGGGCGATGCCGCTGGTGTCGCCATCGAGCAGGGCCTTGAGCTCCGTGACGCTGATGCTCTCCACCGCGCCGGCTTCCTCCTGGCCTGGGGCGGTGCCGCCCACGCCGCAGAACTCCTGATAGTCGATCAGCTTGTCGATCACCGGACGCTCGGGATTCGGCCGCAGCTTCAGCTCGCGGAACTTCATGCCCAGGGCATCGAACAGCAGCAGCCGGCCGCTCAGGGTGGTGCCGATGCCGGTGATGATCTTCACGGCCTCGGTGGCCTGGATCACGCCGATGATCCCGGGCAGCACGCCCACCACGCCCCCTTCGGCGCAGGAGGGCACCATGCCCGCCGGCGGCGGCTCGGGGAACAGGTCGCGGTAGTTCGGGCTTTCCGCATCCAGGTTGAAGACCGTGGCCTGGCCTTCGAAGCGGAAGATCGAGCCATACACGTTGGGCTTGCCCAGCAGCACGCAGGCGTCGTTCACCAGGTAGCGGGTGGGGAAGTTGTCCGTGCCGTCGCAGACGATGTCGTACGGGCGGATGATCTCCAGGGCGTTGTCGCTGCTCAGTGCCGTCTCGTAGAGATCGACCTGGCAGTGAGGGTTGATCTCGAGGATGCGCGCCCTGGCCGATTCGATCTTCGGCTTGCCCACCCAGCTGGTGCCGTGGATCACCTGCCGCTGCAGGTTGGAGTGATCCACCACGTCGAAATCGACGATGCCGATCCGGCCCACGCCGGCGGCGGCCAGGTACAGGAGCAGTGGCGATCCCAGGCCGCCCGTGCCCACGCACAGCACTGAGGAGGCCTTGAGGCGCTTCTGCCCCTCCATGCCCACTTCCGGCAGGATCAGGTGGCGCGCAAAGCGGGCGACCTCATCGGGGCTGAGCTCGATGCCGGTGGTGTCGGGGGGAAGCATGGGGCGGGTGTGGCGCTTTCCAGCTCCCTACTCTCCCAAATGCCCGGCCCGTGCTTGTGGGGTCAGCTCGATCGCCAGTTCCTGCGCTGTGTGGGGGGGGTGATGGCTGCCTGCCTCCGGTCTGGCGGCCACAGCCCAGCCGGCACCCTCTGCAATCCACCAGGCCCGTAGGGGCAGGGTCAGCGCCGCATCCGGCCCCGGCGGCCCTGTCACGTCGTTCTGCGAGGTCGTCTGACTGTCGTGCCTGCCGCTGCGGATCACCATCAGCGTCGGACCGCAGCAGAGGCTCAGGTCCGTTGCCGATGGGATCGCTGCGCTGCCGGGATGGCTGTGGGCGGCGCCCAGCACCAGCTGCTGCCGCGAGCGCGCCCAACGCTGCGCCAGCAACTGCTCCCGCGGATCGAGCCGAAAGCGTCGCAGCCGTTCCGCAGCCGGTTGCCAGTTGTTGCAACAGGGCCAGATCCGCTCCAGCAGCAGCAGTGAGTCCCGCCGCTGCCCCAGCAGCAGGGCGCATCCCTCCTCGGGGGCGGCGGCACGCAACACACGCTCCAGAACGATCAGGCAATGCCGATCTGTGCGCAATGTCGCTGGCGTTGCTGCACTCATACCGGATACCTTATGGCTGAGGAAAAAAGTTCATGACCCTCCTGATGACCGACGAGACCACCGATCTGAAGGGCCACACCGACGCCTCAGGCCAGGAGGCAGGGGCAAGCTTCGGTGAGCGCTACAGCGAGATCATCGGCAAGGTGAACGCCACCCTTGATCAGGTGGACTGGACCCAGATGAGCCGCATCGGCAAGGGCATCGGCGTGCTGGTGCTGGTGGTCGTCGCCCAGGTGCTGATCAAGGGCGTGCTCGACACCATCAACCTGCTGCCCGTGGTGCCCGGCCTGCTCGAGCTGCTCGGGCTGGTTGTGGTGGGCCAGTGGAGCTGGCAGAACCTTGCCACCAGCGAGAAGCGCTCGGCCGTGATCAGCAAGGTGCAGAACCTGCGCAGCGAGTACCTGGGTTGATCTCAGCGGCTGATTGCAGAGGCTGATTTTCAGGATCGTTGGATCGCCCGTCGCGGCGGCCCGGGGCACCGGGCGCTTCGATGGGTTTTTGATTGGGCCCGTTCAGGCGCTCATGATGCGCAGCAGGGCCTGGAGGCTGCGCTCCGCCTGCGCCTGGTACCCACCGCCGAACAGGTTGGCGTGGTTCAGCAGGTGATACAGGTTGTAGGCCTCCCTGCGCTGCCGGTGGCCCGGCGCCAGGGGCCATGCCGTTTCGTAGCCGGTGAAGAACGCTGCCGGGAAGCCCCCGAACAGCTTGGCCATGGCCAGGTCCACCTCCCTGTCCCCCCGGTAGACGGCCGGGTCAAACAGTGCGCCGCCGCCATCCCGGAGCAGGCCGGCGTTGCCGCTCCACAGGTCGCCATGCACCAGGCAGGCCTCGACCCGGTGCTCCCGCAACCAGTGCGGCAGCCGTTCCAGTAGCGCAGCGGCGCCCTGCAGCGGCTGTCCCCGTTGTGCGGCCCGCTCCAGCTGTGGTCGCAGGCGGCGCTCGGTGAAGAAACGCCCCCAGTCCTCGTCCCAGCCGTTGTGCTGCGGCGCTGCGCCGATCCAGTTGTCCTCGTGCCAGCCGAAGCGGCCATCGTGGCCCTGCAGGCTGGCCAGATGCAGTCCGGCCAGCTGGCTGCCCAGCTGCTGCCAGGCGCGCTCGGAGGCCGGTGGTTGACGGCTGAGCTCCAGCCATGGCAGCACCAGCAGGGCCTCACCCTCCAGTTCCGTCAGGTGCAGCGGCGTCGGCACGGTCAGGCCGGGGGGCGCCACGGTGGTTGCGACCACGGCCGAGAGTGCGTTCAGCCCCTCCGCCTCGGCCGCGAGCACGGGCAGCAGTGCGGCTCGGTTGTACTTGGCGAACAGGCGGCGCCCACTGCTGAGCTCAAGCCGCCAGGCGCCGTGGATGCAGCCTCCGGCCACGGCCACCATCGCCTCCAGCGTCTCCCCCAGCTCCCGTTGCAGCCAGGTGCCGAGGCGCTCTCGCTCCATCTCACGCCGCAGCGCAGGCCCTGCCAGCATGCCGCTCATGACCAGCCGTTGTGACGTGGCGGTGGTGGGCGCCGGCATCGCCGGCCTCACCGCCGCGGCCCTGCTGGCCGCCGAGGGTCTGGACGTGGTGCTGCTGGAGGCCCACAGCCAGAGCGGTGGCTGTGCCGGTACATTCCGCCGCGGGTCCTACATCTTCGATGTGGGCGCCACCCAGGTGGCGGGGTTTGAGCCGGGCGGCAGCCATGACCGCCTGTTCCGACATTTCGGACTGCCCCTGCCCGCCTCCCATCGCCTCGATCCCGGTTGCAGCGTCCGGTTGGCAGGAGAGACCGAGCCCGTTCGCCTCTGGAGTGATCCTGCCCGCTGGCGCCAGGAGCGCCAGCGGCAGTTCCCCGGCAGTGAACGCTTCTGGCGTCTCTGTGCGCTGCTCCACCAGGGCACCTGGGGCTTCGCCGGCCGTGACCCCGTGCTGCCGCCGCGCAATGCCTGGGATCTGGGCCAGCTGCTGGCCGCCCTCGACCCCGCCGCCGTCGCCAGTGGCCTGTTCACGGCCGCCACCGTGGCTGATCTGCTGCATCTCTGCGGTTGCGGTGCCGATGCGCGCCTGCGCCGTTTCCTGGATCTGCAGCTGAAGCTCTATTCCCAGGAGCCCGCCGATCGCACCGCCGCCCTCTACGGCGCCACGGTGCTGGCCATGGCCCAGCAGCCCCTCGGTCTCTGGCATCTGCAGGGCTCGATGCAGGAGCTCAGCTCCGCCCTCGAGCAGGCCCTGGCTGCTGGCGGCGGTCAGCTGCGGCTGCGTCACCGCGTCTGCAGCCTGCGTGGCCGCAGCGCTGGCCCGGCCCATGGTCGTTGGCTGCTGGAGGGGCTGGGCCCCGCCCAGCGGCCCTTCTCGCTGGAGGCCGCCGAGGTGGTGTGCACCCTGCCGCCGCAGGCCCTGCCGGAGCTGTTGGCTGATCAGCTGCCCGCTGGCTACAGGCGTCGCCTGGCAGCCCTGCCGGATCCCTCCGGTGCCTTGGTGTTCTACGGCGCAATCGATCGGCAGCAGCTGCCCACGGATCTCGGCCTGCATGCCCAGCTGGAGTGGGCTGATCCTGGCAATCTGTTCGTGTCGCTCAGCGCTGAGGGGGATGGGCGGGCACCCCTGGGACAGGCCACGGTGATCGCCAGTGTCTTCACGCCGGCCAGGCCCTGGTTCCAGCAGTCCGAGACTCTCTACCAGCAGCGCAAGCAGCGCGCCCTGGCCGGCATTCAGGCCGGGTTGCAGCAGCTGCTCGGTGTGAGGCCCGAGCGCTGGCTCCATGCCGAGCTCGCCACGCCGCGCGGATTCGCCGGCTGGACGGGCCGACCCCATGGTTTCGTCGGTGGTCTTGGCCAGCACCCCAGCCGGTTTGGCCCCTTCGGTCTCGCCAGCCGCACCCCCTGGCCCGGCTTCTGGCTCTGCGGCGACTCCATCCATCCCGGTGAGGGCACAGCTGGTGTCAGCCTCTCGGCCCTGATGGCCTGCCGTCAGCTGCTGGCGGCCCGGGGCAGGGAGCTGCGCCTGCGCGGCTGAGCTTCGCAGGCCCCGCCGTCCGAAAGATCTCTGCGGCCCGGTCCCTGGGCTCAGAGAAAGTCCGGGCGCAGCGCCTGACAGGCGCCGAGCTCCGCCTGCAGGGCATCCCAGCGCTCTGTCTCCACCAGCTCCTCGAGGCGCGTCAGCTGCTGCCGGTACTGCGCCAGGGCCTGCAGAACCGCAGGCCTGTTGCAGCGGGCCATCAGGGTGCCCAGTTCGGGATTGCCACCACCGATGCGGCTGGTGTCTGCAAAGCCACTGGAGGCCAGGCGTCGCACCAGCGCCGTTGCCCCAGCCTCATCACCACCGTGCTCCGCCGCCTGCAGCAGCGCGGCGCTGACCAGCACCGGCATGTGTGAGATCAGGGCCACGGCCCGGTCGTGGGCGCCGGCTTCGCATTGCAACCATTCGGCGTCCACGGCTTCCGCCAGGGCCTGCACCGCCGCCAGCGCCTCGGGGTCGGTCGCCGCTGTCGGCGTCGCCACCCACGGGCGTCCGGCGAACAAGCCCCGTATCCCGGCCTCCACGCCTGCCTGGGCCGTACCGGCCATCGGGTGGCTGGCCACGAAGCGCTGGTGCCAGGGTTGCCAGCGCTCCAGCACCGGCAGCTTCACCGAGCCCACATCGGTGATCACCGCTCGGGCTGGCAGCGCGGCCCGCAGCGCCGGCCCGGGGTCGAGCAGGCGATCCAGCGGCAGCGCCAGCACGATCAGTCCGCAGTCCTGCAGCACCTGCGGGTTGGTATCAACCCGGTCGGCCAGGCCCCGCTCCAGCGCCCGTTCCGCCGTGGTCTGGCGATGCACCAGGGCGTGCACCGCAGCACCGCGGGCGCGCAGATCGAGACCCAGCGAGCCGCCGATCAGCCCGAGCCCCACGATCCCTACCGGCCGCTCCCGCCAGAGGCTTGTCATCGCTGAACAGTTCGCTGCGGCCAGCTTCCTACGATTCGCCGATGTTGGAAGCCCAGGCCCACCAACAACTCAAGGCCCTGTTGCGGCTGGAAGGGGAGACCCGCTGGCCGCATCACCTCACGCTCAGCCGTCTGGTGGCCAGGAGCCTGCGCCGCGGCGATCAGACCCTGGTGCGTCTGGCCCCGGGTAGCGATCCCAGCTGGTTGCTGGCCTTGCTCGTCCCCCTGGCGCTGCATCAGGGGCCTGTCGCCCTGCTGGTGAGCCCTGCACTGCATCAGCGTCTGCTCCAGGTCGAGCTGCCCCGGCTCGAGGCAGTCGGGTTGAGTCTGCCCTGCTGGGAGGGGCCTCGAGCCCCGGAAACGGCGCGCCTGTGGTTGCTGCAGCCCCATGAGCTCGTCCAGGCCTGGCGGGAGGGAGCGCTGGCTGAACGTCAGCTACTGGTGCCGGAAGGGGAGCGGCTGGAGTCGCAGCTGCGCCAGGCTCTCGGCGTCACCATCGACACGATCCACTGGGAACAGCTGCGCCGCATGCTCCCTGCGGCAGCCGCGAGCCTGCTGGAGCTGCATGAACGCCTCAGTCGTCGCCTGCTTGCCCGGCCCTGTGGCCCGCTGCAGCAGGTGCCGATCGCGCCGGAGGAGGAGGCTCCCCTGCGCCAGCTGTTGGCCGTGCTCGGTCCTCTGCCGGATCCCTGGCCCCATTGGCAGGCCAGCGGTGGCGATGGTTGGACCAGTTGGGCCAGGATTGATCCGGTGCTACTGCAGTGGCAATGGCATCGCCAGCCCCTGGAGCCCTTGGCGCAGCTGCCTGGGTTGCTGCAGGGGCGAGGGCTGGTGCTGGTGGGCCCTGGCGCCGAACTGCCGGCGGCCGGCCATGGTCTGGCCCCGTGTGTTGAGCTCAGCCTGGCCGATCCGCCTCTCCTCGAACCTCTGCCGCTCTTCGCTCCGCAGGGGCAGCCGCTCCCGAATGCGCCCCACTACGCCACGCACCTGCTCGACCAGTGCCGGCGTCTCGTGCTCGGCCAGTCCGGCCTGACCGTGGTCCTGCTGGATGACGAAGATCTGCGCCGCAGTCTCACCAGTGGCTTGGCGGCGGAATTCGGATCCCGGGTTGGGCATCAACTGACAGCCCCGGACACCAACGGGGTGATCTGCTGTGGCTGGGCCTGGTGGTTGGAGCACCAGCCGCGGCTGCCACTGCCCTGCCAGCTGGTCGTGGCCACCCTGCCGATCGCCAGCCTTGAGGACCCGCTCACGGCGGCCCGGGTCGCGGCCCTGCGACAACAGGGTCGCGACTGGTTCCGCGAGCTGCTCCTGCCGGAATCGCTCGGTCGCTTGCAACGTGCCGTTGCCGGTCTGCGCCGCAACGGCGGTCGCCTGGCGGTGCTGGATGGGCGGCTTCGCCGGCGTGGCTGGGGGCGTCAGGTCCTGGAGGCGCTGGAGCCTTGGGTGACGCTCTCACGCCTGCTGCCCGCCTGAGCGGGCCCTGCGCCTAGCCTGCCGGCCTGCTGTCGCAACACAGGTCGATGGGTGAGGCCAAGCGCCGCGCTGAGCAGGGGTTGCCCCCCCGTCCCAAGAGCTCCAGGCCTGCTGCAGCTCCCGCACGCCCCAAGGACACATCCCCCCAGATCGCCCCCTGGTTGCCGCTCACCCGCAACCAGGGTGAGCGTTTCGTGCAGCTCACCACCCGTGGTGCCTGGATCGGCATCGGCGCGTTGGTGATCTTCTGGGTCACCGTGCGCTTCATCGGCCCGGCGGCGGGTTGGTGGACCCTCGCCGACGGCTGAGCCGCGAAAACCTGAAGAAAACGTTAGGATTCGTCAGATCCTTGTTGGACGGCCGATGTTTGCGCGTCTCGCCGAGCACTACCGTTCCGTTGTTGAAGATCTGGTCCTGAGCCTGCGGGCCCTGGCTGAAGGTCTGCAGCAGCAGGGTTTTGCGGCCACGTGTTATGTCTGCGGCGATGACCGCGACGGCCATGGCGCCTCCTTCGTCGCCGGTCTCGGCGATGGCCATCTGGTGCGTTTTCTGGTGTCCGACTACGGCATCAGCTGGGTGGAATCGCGCAACGGCCATGAGCTCGTCAAGCTCGAGGGGGCGGAGGCGATTCAGGAGCTGGAGCGGGTCGTAGCCGCCCTCCGGAGTCGCTCCAAGACGTCTGCCGCCCCAGTTGCGATGACGGTCAGCGACGAGCCGGCCCCCGCGCCGCGCTGATCGAGGTTCCCGAAGCCCGCTTCTCCTGATCCGCCCTCAGGCGGATCGCGGTTGTGAGCGCGCCCCTGTGTCCCCGGACACAGGGGCTTTTTGTGGTCAGCTGGCGCTGGCCGCAGCCACCTCGCTCTCCGCCTCGGCGCTGGCGCCGGCGGTTCCGGCTGCCATCCGGGCGGCCGCGGCCGCCACCGGGCGCAGCGAATCGCTGGCCTCGCTCAGCTTCTGGCGCACCTTGACCTCGATCTCGTCCTTGGGCCCTGGGTTCTGCTCCAGCCAGGTGATCGTGTTGTCGCGGCCCTGGCCGATGTTGTCGCCCTCGTAGCTGTACCAGGCGCCCTTGCGCACCACCACACCGTTCTCCTCGGCCAGATCCAGCAGGCAGCCAACCGTGCTGATGCCACGGCCGAACAGGATGTCGAATTCGGCGATGCGGAAGGGAGGGGCCACCTTGTTCTTGGCCACCTTCACCTTGGCGCGAATTCCGTATTCCTCGGTACCGCGCTTGAGCGTCTGGATGCGGCGGATATCGAGGCGCACTGAGGCATAGAACTTCAGGGCGTTACCGCCGGTGGTGGTTTCCGGGTTGCCGTAGGTCACGCCGATCTTCTGGCGCAGCTGGTTGAGGAAGATCACGGTGCATCCAGATTTACCGATGTTGCCGGTGATCTTGCGCATCGCCTGGCTCATCAGGCGGGCCTGGCTGCCTACCGCCAGATCGCCCATCTCCCCCTCGATCTCGGCCCGGGGGGTGAGGGCTGCCACCGAGTCCACCACGACGATGTCGACGGCGGCGGAGCGCACCAGCTGGTCGACGATCTCCAGGGCCATCTCGCCCGTGTCCGGTTGCGACACCAGCAGGTTCTCGATGTCGACCCCCAGGGCCGCCGCGTACACCGGATCGAGGGCGTGCTCGGCGTCCACGAAGGCGGCGACGCCGCCACGGCGCTGCACCTCGGCGATGGCGTGCAGCGTGAGCGTGGTTTTACCCGAGCTCTCCGGCCCGTAGATCTCCACGACACGGCCCTTGGGGTAGCCGCCACCGAGGGCGAGGTCGAGGGTGAGGGCTCCGGTGGGGCTGGTCTCGATCCGCATCCGGGAGGCGTCCCCCAGGCGCATGATCGAGCCCTTGCCGAAGTTGCGCTCGATCTGGTTCAGCACCAGGCCGAGAGCCTTGTCGCGCTCGGTGTTCGCGCCGCCCGGGCCGTTGGCTGCGGAGCTGCTGGTGCGGCTGGTCTTGTCGTCGGCAGGCATGTCTGCGTCTCTAGCGATGGAGTGGGCCGCGCTGCAGGTGCTGGGCCGGTGGAACCGGCGCCATCTTCGGCGACCTCAGAATCTGAAGTGCCACCCGGAGGCCCCGGCGTTTCACCGGCCGGCCGACCAGCCAGCTCCTGACTGATGTAGTACAGGCGTACCCTAGCTGTTGTCGGGCCAGTCCGCCAGGGGTGCGGCGAACCGCTCCGGCTCCAGCAGCTCGATCCCGCTAGGCAGGCTTTCGCGGTCGCCGGGTCCCAGGTAGCCCCACGACACCAGGAAGCAGCGCACCGCCTCCAGGCCCGGAGTGCGTCGCACCGTTTCCAGCGTCGGGCGGCGGTCTTCCACGAACCACAGCGGCGCGTTCTGCGTGCTGCTCAGCTGCAGCAGCACCTCGGGTTTGCTCCCCTGCTCATGGCCGTAGACGGCCTCTGGTTCGAGTGCGTAGGCCTGCAGCAGCTCCCGGGCGAAGGCGCCTCCCTTGGTGGTCAGCACCAGCCAGTCACTGCGCTCATCCTTCAGGCGCCGCAGTCGCTCCACCACGCCGGGATAGGGGCGATGCAGGGCCAGCCAGGCGGCGGGGTCCTGCTGGATGGCGCTGCTGCGCAGGTGCTCCAGGCTCTGCTGCAGCGCGCTCGGTTGCACGCCCCAGCGCTCCAGGGCCGCGGCCGTGCAGCCGTCGTAGTCCGCGAGGTAGGCGCCCAGGTCGAGATCGCTCCGCCCCAGCTCCAGGGCCGCCAGCACCATCTCCCAGCCCTTGTGGATCAGGGGGCGCAGCAGCGCGAAGCCGTGGGGCGCCTGCTCCGGCAGCTCCTGATCGGGGCGCAGGTCCTGGGCGGCGCGCCGGGCACTCCACCAGTACTCGGTCATGCCATCCACGAGCACGCCGTCGAAATCGAACACCAGCAGTGGGTGGTTGGCCATGGCTGTGGGCGGACGCCAGTGGAACGCTGCCAGGGAACGGATGACCGCTCAGCTGGAGGGCAGCGATGCTGGAGGTTTGAAAAACTGGGCCGCTAGGATTCGAACCTAGGAATGGCGGGACCAAAACCCGCTGCCTTACCACTTGGCGACGGCCCAACGCGCTATCCGGATCGAGCGCCGTGGCGCCGTTCCGTGAGCACCCAGATAGTTACCCACAGCGAGGTGGCCTTCGTCAATCCAGGGCCCGCTTCCAGGTCCGTCGTCCGCGTTGCGGCATCCTTGTGGAGCGGCTTCAGCGGGGGAAGATGCGAAGCCGTTGCTGCGGCCCGCTGCCGAACACCGCCGTGGCCAGCTTGTAGTGGGCGGCCAGCTCCGCCTGCATCCGGCGCACGGCTTCGCTGCGGGGCAGCAGCTCCACCGGTCGGCCCTGCGGCAGCACCAGCTGCTCCACCGCCAGGCGGCATTCCTCGAGGGCGGCGAGGGCGTCATCGGCCTTGCCGCCGGTCGTGGCGGCATCCGCCGCCGTGCCGGGATCTTCAGGGCCGCTGTCCTGGCGTTGCAGCAGCCGCTCCACCCCGCGCTGGATCTGAGGCAGGGTGTCGGCCTTGATCACCAGGATCGGCACGCCGGCGGCCTGGGCGCGGCGACGCAGCTCCGGGGCCTGACCCAGCTGTTGCCGCACCGCCAGCACCGCATCGGCCTCCTCCACGGTTTCGATCGGCTGCACCGGCAGGCGCCTGCTGCGGATCGCCTGCTCCAGCAGCAGCCGGCTCACACCGGCGCAGCAGAGTTGCAGGGGGCGCTGATCGTTGATGGAGAGCGCCTGCGTCTGTTCTGTTGACACCTCTCCAGCTGCCACGTCTCCAGCTGGCGTCTCCTCCGGCACGTCCAGCGAAAACGGTCGCGGCACCACTCGAGCGGCCCTGGGATCGGGCAGCGGCACCGGCGCCAGGCGCGTCGGCCGGGAGCCCGTGACCTCCGGGGGCTGAGGCCGAGGCGGTTGCGGGGTCTCGCGCAGCTGCAGGCGGCCCTGGTCATCGAGCTCCCGCACCTGGGGCCGCGGCAGCTGGCCGCGCAGCAGCAGATCCACGGTGCGGGCCACATCGCGATGCACCAGCCAGCGGTGGCGGCTGTGCATCTCCACCGCCAGCGGGAAGGTGGGTTCGGCCGCCCGCTCCAGAACGGTTTTCTGGCTGCGGCGCCGCCGGGCTTCCTCATCGCCCAGGGTCACCGATTCGATGCCCCCCACCAGGTCGCTGAGGGTGGGGTTCTTGACCAGGTTGGCCAGCTCGTTGCCGTGGGCCGTGGCCACCAGCATCACGCCGCGCTCGGCGATGGTGCGCGCCGCCTGGGCTTCGAGCTCCGTGCCGATCTCATCGATCACGATGACCTCAGGCATGTGGTTCTCCACCGCTTCGATCATCACCTGGTGCTGCAGCTCCGGCCGGGCCACCTGCATGCGGCGCGCCCGGCCGATCGCCGGGTGGGGGATGTCGCCGTCGCCGGCGATCTCGTTGCTGGTGTCGATCACCACCACCCGCTTGCCCAGCTCATCGGCCAGCACCCGGGCGATCTCGCGCAGGGCGGTGGTCTTGCCGACGCCGGGGCGACCCATCAGCAGCAGCGACTGGCCGGAATCCATCAGGTCGCGCACCATCGCCACCGTGCCGAACACGGCGCGGCCCACCCGGCAGGTGAGCCCCACGATCGAGCCGGTGCGATTGCGGATGGCGCTGATGCGGTGCAGCGTGCGCTCGATTCCGGCCCGGTTGTCACCACCGAAGGCCCCCAGCTGCTGGACCACCGCCTCGAGGTCGGCGCGCTCCACCACCGCCTCCCCCAGGGCCACGGCGCGGCCGGGGTAGCGGGCCTCCGGCACCCTCCCGAGGTCGAGCACCACCTCAAGCAGCTGCTCGCGGGCCTCCAGGGGTTCCAGGGCCGCCTGCACCGGCGTCGGCAGCACCGCCAGCAGGCGATCCAGGTCGTCGGTGATCCGCTGCGGCGTGATCGGTCCGGCGGTGCTCGGTGGAGTGGGGTTCGGATCGGTCGACATCGCGCCCTCGCGGCCGGCAGGACCAGGGGCATCGTCCCCTGAACCGGCGTTCTAGCCATCCAGGCGTTGCAGCCACGGTGTCAGCAGCTCCCGCGCCAGGGTCAGCGCCTGATCACGCAGCTCCGGCAGCTCCCGCAGCGGTCGGCCGGCCAGTTCGGCCTGGCGCAGCAGCGGTTGCAGCAGGCTGCGCGCCACGCCGCCGAAGGCCACTCCCGCTGCTCCGTCCTCCGGGGCCAGCAGCGGCAGGGTGTGGCCGTTGGTGCCGCCCGCCAGCTGCAGCGGCCCCGGCGGTGCCCAGGGACGCACCGCGCGCAGCAGCTTCACCGCCGCGTGGGCGGTGCCGGCGCCCACATCGCCGCTCATCGGTCGACCGTCCAGCTGCCAGAGGGGGGAGTAGCCGGCGCCGCGCAGGGCACGGAACCGTTGCCACAGCGCATCCGCCAGCTCGCGAGGAGGCAGGTTGGCGCCGGCGGTCCCGCTGCCGGCGGCCCGTTCCAGCCCGCAGCTCACCGCCAGCCGCCGCAGCGGCACACCGCTGCGTTGCAACTGCTGCAACCGCGCGCCGAAGCCCGCCGCCCGGCCCACCTGGGTGTGCAGCTCTACCGCGTCGGGCTGGACCTCCCGCAGCAGCTCCGGCACCACCTCCGGACTCAGCAGTACCTGGCGCTCCTCGATCAGCCCGAGGGGGCAGGCCGGCAGGCAGCGCCCGCAGCCGTAGCAGCGCTCAGCGATCACGCCACCGCCCTCGCCGATGGCATCGGCCGGGCAGACCCGCTGGCATGGCCGGGGGCACGCGGCCGGGCAGCGCTGCGGATCGAAGCCGGCCTTGCGGAAGTGCGGGTCGTCGCCATCGCTGAGGCTGAGCATCAGCCAGGGACGCGGGGCCCCCTGCCGCTCAGCCCAGGCCATGCCGCGCCGGGCGGCGGCCGCCACTGCGGCGTCGGCGGCCACGTCGATGCAATGCACGCCGGCGAGCGCGTAGATCGCGCAGAGGTCTTCGATCGCCGCCAGATCCTGGTTGCCGGCTCCGCAGATCAACTTCACCCAGCGGCCCCTGGCCAGGGCCTGATCCGGGGTGTCAGTGCCGCCCGGGCGTGCCGGGCTGGGGCTCGCGGCCACGGGCGGTGATGCGCTGCCGCCGCTCAGGCAGCCGCCTGCAGCACCTGCTCCAGCGGCTGCCAGCGCAGGGCGCGGGCACCGCCGAGCTCCACCACGATCTTCAGGCGCGTCTCCCGTCTGGTCAGGGCGAGCAGCGAGCTGAGTTCGGCCTGGGAGAGCACCTGCCCCTCCAGCAGCCAGAGCAGCACGGGGGCATCGCCGTCGAAGAGATGGCCCAGCTGGGGTACGGCCATCTGCACCTCACCCACGGCCGCGCCGCGGCCGACGCTCTGGTGACCGAGGTGGGGCGGGCGCACGCCGTGGAGCTGCATCAGGAAGGCTTCGGGGTCGCCCAGGCCGCGTGCCGAGGTGAGCTGGGCCCGGTACCCTGCGGCCCGCATCCGCCGCAGCAGCCTGGTCTCGGCACCACCTTCCAGGGGGGCGTACAGAGCGAGTGCGCCGGCCCGCTCCAGCTCCTGGCGGAAACCGCGGCCGGTGAGCAGCAGGGGCATGGGTGCTGAATGGGCTGGGGTGAGTCTGGCAGGAGATCGCCACAGGAGGGGTGATGGGCCATGAGATACCATGGCCGCTTGTGCACTTGTACCTGTGCCCGTCCGCTAGCCGGGCCTCCAGCGCAAGTCACAAAGGTCGCCATTGGTGGCGGCCTTCCCGGGCCTGCGCGGTCCTTCGGAGCACCCGCCAGGGCTGAGCCGATCACCGCCGGGAAACTGCCCACCTGAACTGGATCGTCCGGATCAGTGATGCCTCCGCCTCGGCGGGTCTTCCTGAACCGACGCCCCACTCACGGGCAAGTCCCAGCCCCCGCTGCTTCGACGCCGCTAGCCAACCGAATCATTTCTGCTGCCGCGGTTCCCGCCGTCGGCCTCAGCCAGATCCGGCCCGTCTGCGCACCGCGAAACAGCCACGCCATTCCCTGCGGGAGTCTTCCCCGGGAACTGGTGGTCCTGCTGGCGTTTCTCCCTCCCTATGTCCATCGGCATTCTTGGGAAGAAACTGGGCATGTCCCAGTTCTTCGACGACGAAGGCAGATCCATCCCGGTCACCGTGATCGAGGCGGGTCCCTGCCGTATTACCCAAATCAAGACCGACAGCACTGACGGCTATACCGCCGTCCAGCTGGGCTTCGGTGACATCCGCGACAAGCTCGTCAACAAGCCGGCCAAAGGCCACCTGGCCAAGTCCGGCAGCGAGCCCCTGCGTCACTTGAAGGAATACCGCGTCGACTCCGTCGACGGTCTGGAGCTCGGCAGCGACGTCACCGTGGCTGCCTTTGAGGCGGGCCAGAAGGTCGATGTGAGCGGCGACACCATCGGTCGTGGCTTCGCGGGCTACCAGAAGCGCCATGGCTTCAGCCGCGGCCCCATGACCCACGGTTCGAAGAACCACCGCGAGCCCGGTTCCACCGGCGCCGGCACCACGCCGGGCCGTGTGTATCCCGGCAAGCGCATGGCTGGTCGCTACGGCGGCAAGCAGATCACCACCCGTGGCCTCGTGATCCTGAAAGTGGACACCGAGCGCAACCTGCTGGTGGTCAAGGGCTCGGTGCCCGGCAAGCCCGGCGCCCTGCTGAACATCCTTCCCGCCAAGCGGGTGGGTGCTAAGGCCGCGAACTGAGGAGGACAGAGATGGCTAACTGTGTTGTTCGCGACTGGCAGGGCAAGGAAGCCGGCAAGGCCAGCCTTGAGCTGAAGGTCGCCAAGGAGACGACCGCCAACGATCTGGTGCACCGCGCCGTGGTGCGTCAGCTCGCCCACGCCCGTCAGGGCACCGCCAGCACCCTCACCCGCGCTGAGGTGGCCGGTGGCGGCCGCAAGCCCTACAAGCAGAAGGGCACCGGTCGTGCCCGTCAGGGTTCGATCCGCACCCCCCTGCGCCCCGGTGGTGGCGTGGTGTTCGGGCCGAAGCCCCGCACCTACAACCTGGCGATGAACCGTAAGGAGCGTCGCCTGGCTCTGCGCACCGCGCTGATGAGCCGCGTCGCCGATATCACGGTGGTGAAGGGCTTCGGTGCCGGTCTGGATACCCCCAAGACCAAGGAAATCACCGCCGCCCTGGGCCGTTTCGGCATCGCCGATGGCGCCAAGGTGCTGGTGGTGCTCGATGCCCCCAGCGAGGTGATGCGCCGCTCGGTGCGCAACCTCGAGAAGGTGAAGCTGATCGCCGCTGATCAGCTCAACGTGTTCGACCTGCTCCACGCCAGCGCCCTGGTGGTGAGCGAGGAAGCACTCGCGAAGATTCAGGAGGTCTACGGCGATGACTGAACGTTTTAACGGTCGCCTGGCGGATGTGATCCGCCGGCCGCTGATCACCGAGAAGGCCACCCGCGCCATCGAGCAGAACCAGTACACCTTCGAGGTGGACCACCGCGCTGCCAAGCCCGACATCAAGGCCGCCGTCGAGCAGCTGTTCGATGTCAAGGTCGTCGGCATCAGCACCATGAACCCGCCCCGTCGCACCCGTCGTGTCGGCCGCTTTGCCGGCAAGCGCGCTCAGGTGAAGAAGGCCGTGGTTCGCCTGGCCGCTGGCAGTGCCATCCAGCTGTTCCCTGAAGCCTGAGGGGTTTAACGAATCATGGGAATCCGTAAGTACCGCCCCATCACCCCCGGCACCCGTACCCGTGTCGCCAGCGATTTCGCTGAAGTCACCGGTCGCGGTCGCGAACGGGGCCTGGTGGTGGCCAAGCACCAGCGCAAGGGCCGCAACAACCGCGGCGTAATCACCTGCCGCCATCGCGGCGGTGGCCACAAGCGCCTCTATCGCCTCGTCGACTTCCGCCGTGACAAGCACGGTGTGGTCGCCAAGGTGGCTGCGATCCACTACGACCCGCACCGCAACGCCCGCCTGGCGCTGCTCTTCTACGCCGACGGCGAGAAGCGCTACATCCTGGCTCCGGCTGGCGTGGCCGTGGGCTCCACCGTGGTGTCCGGCCCCGATGCTCCGATCGAGAACGGCAACGCTCTGCCCCTCTCGGCGATCCCCCTCGGCTCCAGCGTTCACTGCGTTGAGCTCTATGCCGGTCGCGGTGGTCAGATGGTCCGCACCGCCGGCGCCAGCGCCCAGGTGATGGCCAAGGAAGGCGATTACGTCGCCCTGAAGCTGCCCTCCACCGAGGTGCGCCTGGTGCGTCGTGAGTGCTACGCCACCCTTGGCGAAGTCGGCAACTCCGAGGTGCGTAACACCAGCCTCGGCAAGGCCGGCCGTCGTCGCTGGCTCGGTCGTCGCCCTCAGGTGCGAGGCAGCGTGATGAACCCCTGCGATCACCCCCACGGTGGTGGCGAGGGCCGCGCTCCGATCGGTCGCTCCGGTCCTGTCACCCCCTGGGGCAAGCCGGCCCTGGGTCTCAAGACCCGCAAGCGGAACAAACCCAGCAATCGGTTTGTGCTCCGGAAACGTCGCCGCACCTCCAAGCGGAGCCGTGGCGGACGCGATTCCTGATCAACATCACCGCTTTGCTGTTCGTTTAAACCGCTATGGGACGTTCACTCAAAAAAGGTCCGTTCATTGCCGACAGCCTTCTGCGGAAGGTCGAGAAGCAGAACGCTGCCGATGACAAGTCCGTGATCAAGACCTGGTCACGTGCTTCCACGATCCTGCCGATGATGATCGGCCACACCATCGCCGTTCACAACGGCAAGGCCCATGTGCCCGTCTATGTGACCGAGCAGATGGTGGGCCACAAGCTCGGTGAGTTTGCGCCCACGCGCAACTTCCGTGGCCACATCAAGGACAAGAAAGGAGGCCGCTGAGCACATGGCTAACACTTCCACCACCGTCGCTCAGGCTCACGGTCGCTTCATTCGCGGTTCCGCCTCCAAGGTGCGCCGCGTCCTCGATCAGATCCGCGGTCGCTCCTATCGCGATGCGCTGATCATGCTCGAGTTCATGCCCTACCGCTCCACCGGCCCGATCACCAAGGTGCTGCGCAGCGCGGTGGCCAACGCCGAGCACAACCTGGGTCTGGATCCCTCCTCCCTGGTGATCGCTTCCGCTACGGCGGACATGGGGCCTTCGATGAAGCGCTTCCGCCCGCGTGCCCAGGGTCGCGCCTACGCGATCAAGAAACAGACCTGCCACATCAGCATTGCTGTGGCACCTTCCGCCTGACCCCCGAGGACACCGATCGATGGGACACAAGATCCATCCAACCGGCCTGCGCCTGGGGATCACCCAGGAGCACCGGTCCCGCTGGTACGCCCCCAGCAAGACCTATCCGACCCTCCTCCAGGAGGATGACCGGATCCGCAAGTTCATCCACAAGAAGTACGGCGCCGCTGGTATCAGCGACGTTCTGATCGCCCGCAAGGCCGACCAGCTTGAGGTTGAGCTCAAGACCGCTCGCCCCGGCGTGCTCGTTGGCCGTCAGGGCAGCGGCATTGAGGAGCTGCGCAGCGGCATCCAGAAGACCATCGGCGACACCGCCCGTCAGGTGCGGATCAACGTGGTCGAGGTGGAGCGCGTCGACGCCGATGCCTATCTGCTGGCTGAGTACATCGCTCAACAGCTGGAGAAGCGCGTCGCCTTCCGCCGCGTTCTGCGCATGACCATCCAGCGCGCCCAGCGCGCCGGTGTGCTGGGTCTGAAGATCCAGGTGAGCGGCCGCCTCAACGGCGCCGAAATCGCCCGCACTGAGTGGACCCGCGAGGGCCGCGTGCCCCTGCACACCCTGCGTGCCGACATCGATTACGCCACCAAGGTGGCTTCCACCACCTACGGGGTGCTGGGCATCAAGGTGTGGGTGTTCAAGGGTGAAGTGCTGCCAGGGCAGCAGGACAAGGTGCCCGTGGGTGCTGCGCCGAAGCGCCGCGCCAATCGCCGGCCCCAACAGTTCGAAGACCGTTCGAACGACGAGTGATCAGGAGGCCTGAACCATGCTGAGTCCAAGACGCGTCAAATTCCGCAAGCAGCAGCGCGGCCGCATGCGGGGTGTCGCAACCCGGGGCAACACGATTGCCTTCGGTGAGTTCGCGCTCCAGGCCCAAGAGTGCGGGTGGATCACCTCCCGCCAGATTGAGGCCTCCCGTCGTGCCATGACCCGCTATGTCAAGCGGGGAGGCAAGATCTGGATCCGGATCTTCCCTGACAAGCCAGTCACCATGCGCCCCGCCGAGACCCGGATGGGTTCCGGTAAGGGCAACCCGGAGTTCTGGGTGGCGGTGATCAAGCCAGGTCGCATCCTGTTCGAGATGGGCGGTGCTGACATCACCCCCGAGATCGCCAAGGAGGCCATGCGCCTGGCGCAGTACAAGCTGCCCGTCAAAACCAAGTTCCTCTCCCTCGAGGAGCAGGAAGCTGCCCAGGCTGCCGCGGCGGCCACCACCGTGGAGTCCTGACCATGGCCCGTCCTGACATCGCCGAGGTGCGCAAGCTCTCCGACGGCGACATCACCGCCCAGATCGACGGCACCCGCCGCGAACTGTTCACCCTTCGCTTCGAGCAGGCCACCCGCCGCCTCGAGAACCCGCACCGCTTCAAGGCCGCCCGCATCAAGCTGGCCCAGCTGCTGACGGTGCAAACGGAGCGCCAGCGCTCCGCCGCTTCCTGATCCCCTAAGTAACCGTTATGGCAACCAAGGAAAGGGTCGGCACCGTCGTCAGCGACAAGATGGACAAGACCGTGGTGGTGGCGGTGGAAAACCGCTTCCCCCACCCCATCTACAAGAAGACGGTGAGCCGCACCAAGCGCTACAAGGCGCACGATGAGGCCAACGCCTGCAAGGTTGGCGACCGCGTTCGCATCACCGAAACCCGTCCCCTCAGCCGCACCAAGCGTTGGGCCGTGGCCGAGGTGCTGAACACCAGCAGCGCCAGCTGAGGAGATCTCCCGATGATTCAACAGGAAACATTCCTCAACGTCGCTGACAACAGCGGCGCCAAGCGGATCCAGTGCATCCGAGTGCTGGGCACCAACCGTCGCTACGCCCACGTGGGCGACGTGATCGTGGCCGCCGTCAAGGACGCCATGCCCAACATGGGCGTCAAGAAGTCGGATGTGGTCAAGGCCGTTGTGGTGCGCACCCGCGCCACCCTGCGCCGCGACACCGGCAATGCCATCCGTTTCGATGACAACGCCGCCGTGATTCTCGGCAACGACAACAACCCCAAGGGCACCCGCGTCTTCGGTCCCGTTGCCCGCGAGCTGCGCGAGCGCAACTTCACCAAGATTGTGTCCCTCGCTCCGGAGGTGATCTGAGATGGCGACTGCCACCCCTAAAGCCAAGGCCCAGGTGCGCACCAAGATGCGCATCAAGAAGGGCGACACCGTGCAGGTGATCAGCGGCAAGGACAAGGGCAAGACCGGTGAGGTCCTGCGCACCCTTCCTTATGAGAACCGTGTGGTCGTGCAGGGCATCAACCTGCGTACCCGCCACGTCAAGCCCACCCAGGAGGGCGAGACCGGCCGCATCGTCACCGAAGAGGCTTCCCTGCATGCCTCCAACGTGATGCTGTACTCCACCACCAAGCAGGTGGCCAGCCGGGTCGAGATCGTCGTCGAGAAGGACGGCACCAAGAAGCGCCGCCTCAAGAAGACCGGCGAGATCCTCGACTGATCGCCCCTACACCGCTTTCTTCTTCATTCCTTTCCTGTCCGCCTTCTGACCACGCCCAGAAGCGCAACCCCTGTCCCCCCGTCATGTCCCTCAAACAGACCTATCGGGAGAAGATCCAGCCCAAGCTGCTCAAGGATCTCAATCTCTCGAACATCCACGAAGCCCCCAAGCTGGTCAAGGTGACCGTCAACCGGGGCCTCGGTGAAGCCGCCCAGAACGCCAAGGCCCTTGAGGCCTCGATCGAGGAGCTGGCAACCATCACTGGCCAGAAGGTGGTGGTGACCCGCGCCAAGAAGGCCATCGCCGGCTTCAAGATTCGTCAGGGCATGCCGATCGGTGTGGCCGTCACCCTGCGTGGTGACCGCATGTACGCCTTCCTCGAGCGCCTGATTCACCTGGCACTGCCGCGCATCCGCGACTTCCGCGGCGTGAGCGACAAGAGCTTCGATGGACGCGGTAACTACACCCTGGGGGTGAAGGAGCAGATCATCTTCCCTGAGATCTCCTTCGACAAGATCGACGCCATCCGGGGCATGGACATCACCATCGTGACCACTGCCCGTAACGACGAAGAGGGCCGGGCCCTCCTCCGCGAGATGGGAATGCCGTTCCGCAGCA
>Ga0315899_10000175_pt1 | contig 80270 bp, 51 predicted proteins | sample LakEriMetagenome_2_FD_203518 | JGI IMG/M metagenome (GOLD analysis project Ga0315899, IMG submission 203518) | Freshwater fungal communities from buoy surface, Lake Erie, Ohio, United States - Buoy 4 MA112 | ecosystem: Environmental > Aquatic > Freshwater > Lake | place: USA: Lake Erie, Ohio... | reverse complement strand
GTTGAGCCTGGCGACATGCCCGGCTCGCCGGCGGGTCGGGCTCTGCTGCGCGCTGTTCCGGGCGGCCGCTTGCCGGTCCCATCCGGACCAACTCTTTCCCGCGTGTTCTCCCCGGTGACCAAGCCCGCAAAAAAACTCCGCTTTATTAAACCAAAACTCAGACCCCGGGATTTCGCGATGATTTTGACTGTTTTGGGAGGGGGTGGCGCCGGTGAGGTGGTTCCGAGGGGAACGCACGTCCGCGAAACGGGCGGTTGGGCCGGTCAGACACTTCGGGAAATCGGTCTCAAAAAGCCCCGGGGAGAAAACAGCGCTTTATTAAACCAAAGAACGCCGGGGGGGGATTGGCCGGGTCACTGTCGTGCCGGGGCAGACCAAAGACCTGGATCGGAACCTCCGATGTGCGCCCCACCGGGAACACCCTTCGCAAGGGGCGAAAGACAGGCCGGCGGGGGGGCGGACCTCTGTGTCCGCTCCGCTGGGTTTGGATCGGAAGAGAATTGTTCTATGGGCAGCCCAAAGACATGGATCGGCCAACAACCTTTTCCCAGCGTCATGTCACCTTCCGCCATCCTCCGGGAAACACCATCCGGCCCAGACATGTTCTCCAGGGACATTCTTCCATGGATCTTGAAATGGCTTTGGCGGAGGTCGGACTTGGCTCCTCCCGCGATGGTTTGCGATCGATTGCGGATGGGGTTCCGATCCAGGCGGATGCGCGGCCCATTGGGACTCGGGTTTTCGGCTGGATATCCAGCGGAGCGGACACAGAGGTCCGCCCCCCCGCGACCCGGGTGCTGGACCCTTTCGAAGGGTGTTCTCGGTGGCGAGCACATTGGGGGTTCCGATCCAGGTTTTTTCTCTGCCCATTGGGGCGGGGGTTTTCGGATGTTTGTCCAGCGGAGCGGACACAGAGGTCCGCCCCCCCGCAACCCGGGTGTTGGGCCCTTGCGGGGGGTGTGCTCGGTGGCGCGCACATTGGGGGTTGGCCGATCCAGATTCATTGGCTGCCCATCGGGGCGGGGGTTTGCGGAGGGATACCCAGCGGAGCGGACACAGAGGTCCGCCCCCCCGCGACCCGGGTGCTGGGCCCTTGCGAAGGGTGTGCTCGGTGGCGCGCACATGGGGGGTTGGCCGATCCAGGTTTTTGGGCGGCCCGTTGGAACGAGTGTCTTAGGCTGGATACCCAGCGGAGCAGACACAGAGGTCCGCCCACCGCAACGGGGATCCATCGACATTCATGCCAGAGAGGAGACGTACCCAGGAACAGCGATTGCCGTCTTGGCACCATCCCGGACTTTGGTCGGAACGGCCAGCCGTTTGACGGGGACCGAACGGCACCTGAGATTGGGGCTGGGGCGTTCCCAACACACCAGTCATGGCCGACCGCAGTGCACCGTGCCCGTTCGGCAGCCCACCCATTATTCGCAGGAGATACGGACCATCCCGTCCCCCAGACATCACCAAACCATTGCGCACAAAAAAACCCGACGATGCGTGGGCATCGTCGGGTTTGTGCCAGTGGAGCGGAAGGGAGTCGAACCCTCGACCTCTGCATTGCGAACGCAGCGCTCTCCCAACTGAGCTACCGCCCCGGCGAATGCAGATTATAGAGAGGATCTGGCGATGGGGCAAGACCCGCCACTTGACATCCCCTCACCGGGGCGCAAGAATCGCCGCATCTTGAGTCCAAGACTCAGGTTTCGTGCTGTGAAACACTCCCGGAACGCGGTCTCCCGGGAGAGCCAAATCCGGGGGGTAACGGTCGGCACAAGCCCGATCGAAAGGTCCACCGGCACACAGCTCTCCCACGGTCCCGTTCTGGTCCATCGTCTGTCGCGAACTGCGGATTCTGTCCGAATCCCGCAAGTCGCTCTCGCCAGAAAAGACCGCCATGGCCGCCGACTGGGTACAAAAACTCGTCAAAGACGGGACGATCAGCAAAGACCAGTTCAATGAGGCCCGGGATCTCTCGAGCCGGCTGGGGATCAAGATTGAAGATGCCCTGATGAAACTGGGCTACGTCAATCCCAGTGATGTGGGGCAGGCCCAGGCGAAACAGTTCGGTTACGACTACGTCGACCTTTCGGCCCTGCAGATTCCCGCCTCGGTGGTGCAGATGGTCCCCGAGTCGGTCGCCCGCGAAAACATCGTCCTGCCCATTTCGCTGGATGATGCCGGGACCCTGACGGTCGCCATGCACGACCCGATGAAATTCGAGGTGCTCGATAAACTCCGGTTCATCATCAACCGGGAAATCAAGGTGGTGGTCGCCCAGAAGGAAGACATTCTGCAGGCGGTCAACCGGTATTACGGGCAGGGAGAGACCGAGTCGGTCGACTCGATGATCGCCGAATTCACCGAAACGGCAATCGATTTCACCGAGACCGAGCTCGCCGCAGCCGCCAGCGTGGCGGACGACGAAAACGCCCCCATCGTCAAGCTGGTCAATCTGATGATCACCGAAGCGGTGAACATGCGTGCCAGCGACATCCATGTCGAGCCGTTCGAGGAAAAGCTGCGGATCCGGTATCGGATCGATGGAGAATTGCTGGAGCGGGATTCGCCCCCCCGTCGGCTCCACTCGGCGGTGGTCTCGCGCATCAAGATCATGGCCAACATCGACATCTCCGAGAAACGCAAACCGCAGGACGGCCGGATCAAGACCCGGGTCGGCACCCGCGACTTCGACCTGCGGGTCAGCATGTTGCCCACCGGCTTCGGCCAGGCGGTGGTGATGCGAATCCTCGACCGGGACAATATCAAGGTCGGTATCCGCAACCTCGGCTTCAGCGAGGTGAACTACCGCACCTTCCAGAACATCATCCGCCGCCCCAACGGGATCTTCCTGGTGACCGGCCCAACCGGTTCCGGCAAAACAACAACTTTGTACAGTGCCTTGGGAGAGCTGAACCGGCCTGACCGGAAGATCATCACCGCCGAAGACCCCGTTGAGTACTACCTCCCCGGGATCAATCAGGTCGAAGTCAAGCACTCGATCGGACTCAATTTCTCGCGGATCATCCGGGCGATGTTGCGACAGGCCCCCAACGTGATTCTGGTGGGAGAAATCCGCGATCAGGAAACGGCGGAGATGGCTATTCAGGCTTCGCTGACAGGACACTTGGTTTTCAGTACGCTACATACGAACGATGCGCCCTCTTCCATCACACGTCTGATTGACATGGGGGTGGCTCCGTTTCTGGTCGCTTCCAGCGTGATGGCGATCATGGCCCAGCGTCTGGTGCGGGTGAATTGTCCCAAGTGTGTCGGGCCGACCAAGCCTGACCCGCGCGATTTGGAGTACCTGGGGGTGACCGAGGAGCAAATTGCCCGGGCGAAGTGGCAGAAGGGGAAGGGGTGTTCGCATTGTCAGCACACCGGCTACCGCGGACGCAAGGCGGTCTTCGAGCTGATGACCATGAACTCGCTGATGCGCGACATGACCTTCAAACAGGAGCCGAGCCAAAATCTGCGACGGCAAGCGATGATGATGGGCATGAAAACCCTCGTCGATGATGCGTTAGATAAAGCGGTGCTTGGAGTTACAACGATTCCCGAGGTGATGAACCTGCATCGGGGAGGTCACTGAGTCCACCGCCGGTCGGAACGCAGTCCAGCCAGGGTGCCAGTGGGTGGAGACGATCGTTTTCCCCCTGTTTCCGAGGAGCTGTCCCCCCCGGGAGATGACTCGCCGGGTCGATCTCTCCGCCTCTCTGGCAGGTCCCGGAAGGCTTCCACTCTTCAAACCGTCGCAAAATGCAACACTTCCCGACCTGTGCCGTTGGAATCTGTGGGAGCAATCCCTTCCGCCGGCACAACCGTCATCAATGACCTTGAGTTCCACGCGAGACGGCTTCCGGGAGTTCCCGGCAACCGACACAACTGAGCACCCGTTGGCCTCCCGATTTGGGTGCTCCTCCCCCCTCACTGAATAATGCTGGCAAGTCCCCCAGGCGGGACTGCGATCAACCGGAGTTTCCATGAGCACAATCCAGATCGACAAGCTGCTGCAAACGGTGGTCAACAACAAGGCCAGCGACTTGCACATCACCACTGGTCAACCTCCCGTGATCCGTTCGGGGGGCCGGATGCTGAAACTGGAGACCAAGACACTCGAGGCGGATGACACCGTCTCGCTGATGAAATCGATCACCCCCGAGCGAAACCAGCAGGAGCTGCAGGAAAAGGGGGGGACCGACTTCGGCTTTGCGTTTGGCGAGCAGGCCCGGTTCCGCGTGGCGGTCTTCAAGCAGCGCGGGCACGTGGGATTGGTGCTGCGGCGAATTCCCAACGAGTTTCTGTCGTTTGAAGTGCTGGGGCTCCCTCCGGTCATTGCCGACCTGATCACCCGCCCCCGCGGACTGTTCCTGGTGACCGGGCCCACGGGCTCGGGAAAGACCACCAGTCTGGCGAGCATGATCAATCACATCAACGACACCGAAGACCGGCACATCATCACTCTGGAAGACCCGATCGAGTACTACCACAACCACAAGAAATCGACCATCTGCCAGCGCGAGGTGGGGGTGGATGTGCCCAGCTTCTCGGAGGGGCTGCGGCGGGCGTTGCGTATGGATCCCGACGTGATCCTGGTGGGTGAAATGCGTGACCTGGAAACGATCCAGTCGGCCATCACCGCCGCCGAAACGGGCCACCTCGTGTTCGGTACGCTGCACACCTCGGGGGCTGAGGGGACGGTGAACCGAATCATCGACGCCTTCCCCACCAACCAGCAGGAGCAGATCCGCGTGCAGTTGTCGACCGCCATCATCGGCGTGCTCAGCCAGTCGCTGGTCCCCAAGAAGGCGGGACGGGTGGTGGCGGCCTACGAGATGCTGGTGGTGACCCCTGCGATCGCGAACCTGATCCGCGAGAACAAGACCTACCGGATTCCCTCGAGCATCCAGACCGGCAAGAAATACGGGATGCAATTGATGGACGACGCCCTGTTCAACCTGTGGAAGAACGGGATCTGCGAAGAAAAGGAATGCCTGGTCCGGGCGGTGAACCCGGGCGAACTGCGCATGAAGATCACCAAGGCCAAGCAGGGAATCTTCGACGAAGAGGAGGGCGAAGAGGAGGAATGAGCGGCGGGCCGGGGGGAGCCGCGGAACCGCCGCCGGCGTCTCGTCAGCAGGGTGAATCGAACGGGACCGACTCTTTTTTCAGGACGACACGCAGACCATGGCCAAACGACGGCTCGGGCAGATCCTGGTGGATCTGGGCTACATCAACGAAGACCAGCTCTGGGACGTGCTCGAAGAGCAGAAGAAGTCTCCGGGGGAGATCTTGGGGCAGGTGGCGGTCCGGATGGGCCTGGTCTCGGAGGCGCAGCTCAGTGAAGCCCTGGCTGAACAGTGGGGGATGCAGGTCATCAACCTGAAGGAGACCACCATTCCGCCCAAGGTGCTGGAACTGGTCCCCGAGACGATGGCCAGCATCTACAAGATCATGCCGGTCTCGTTGAAGAACAACGTGTTGACCGTGGCGATGGCCGACCCGCAGAACCTGGGGGCCCTCGACGATCTGCGGAACTTCCTCGGTTACGACGTGCGGGGCGCGGTGGCGAGCCCCGCCGACGTGCAGGCGGCGATCGAACGGTACTACGCCGACCGGCAGGAGAGCATCGAAGACGTCATCAGCGCCCTGGAATCGGACGAGGACGAAGACGAACTGGGTGGGGGTTACGACCTGTCCTCGGCCGAAGAAATGGCCGATGCGGCACCAATCCGCAAGCTGCTGAACATGGTGTTGCTGCTGGCGATCAAGGATCAGGCCAGCGACATCCACCTGGAACCATTCGAAGACGAGTTCAAGATCCGGGTGCGGGCGGATGGCGTGCTGTTCGAGATGGTTCCTCCTCCGCGACACCTGGCGAACGCCATCGTGAGCCGGGTGAAGATCATGTCGAACCTCGACATTGCCGAGCGGCGGCTGCCGCAGGACGGCCGCATCGAGCTGAACGTCGGGGGCAACTCGGTCGACCTGCGGGTGAGCGTGCTCCCCACGCTGTTTGGCGAGTCGGTGGTCATGCGGGTGCTGGACCGGACGGTGGTGCAGCTCGACCTGAACAAGATCGGGATGGATCCCTCGACACTGGCCAAGTTCCGGATGATCACCAACCGGCCCAACGGGATCATCCTCGTGACCGGTCCGACGGGGAGTGGCAAGACCACCACCCTGTACTCTGTGCTCAACGAGATGAACGAGATCACCACGAAGATCATCACCACCGAGGACCCGGTGGAATACGAGATCTACGGGCTGATCCAGGTGCCGGTGAATCCCGACATCGAAGTGACCTTCGCGAACGTGCTGCGGGCCATTTTGCGGCATGACCCCGACATCATCCTGGTGGGGGAGATCCGCGACTACGAGACGGCGGAAATCGCCATTCAAAGCGCCCTCACGGGACACGTGGTGTTCAGCACGCTGCACACCAACGACGCACCGACGGCCATCACCCGCCTGCGGGACATGGGGGTCCCCCCGTTTCTGATTACGGCCACGGTCGAAGCGGTGCTGGCGCAGCGGCTGGTGCGCAAGATCTGCGTGGAGTGCCGGACACAGTTCGAGCCCAGCGACGAATTGCTGATGGAGCTGCAGCTCCCCCTGGCCCAGGCCCGCAAGTACAAGTTCTACTACGGCAAGGGGTGCCCGCGCTGCAACAACATGGGTTACAAGGGACGAACGGGGATCCACGAACTCATTGACGTGAACGACGACATCCGCGATCTGGTCTCCACGGAGGCGTCGGTCGATGAAATCCGCAACCTTGCCCGCGCCCAGGGAATGACCAGCCTGCGGGAATCGGGACTGAAACTGATCTTCGACGGAGTGACGACGATCGACGAGGTCGTGCGGGAAACGGTGACCGAAGGCTTCGACTGACAGTTCCGCCGGTCGGCGGTCCGCACCAGCCTCCGCGACCGGTTTCATCCCCGACTCCGACCTCTGCGTCCGCTGTCGGCCAGAACGCAACGCGTCACAACGAATTCAACCGATGCCTGTGAAGGGGGGCCCAAACCGCCCGCTCAACCAGGCGGCAAACATCCAGCTCCAACCTGCCTGATCAACCCGGGAGAGAACCATGCCCGTCTACCAGTACGAAGCGATGGACGCCACGACAGGGGCGGAAGTCAAGGACACGGTGGAGGCCCCCAGCGAGGCCGAAGCGCAGGCTCTGGTCCGCCAGAAGGGGCTGTTCGTCACCCGCATCGCCGAAAAGGGACGGGGAAAGAAAGAGAAGGACAAGAAGAAGGACAAAGACAAGAAGAAGGCGGGGGGGAAGAAAACCAAGACCTTCTCGCTGGGGGGGGTGAGTGCGAAGAAGCTGTGTACGTTCACCCGGCAGTTGTCGACCCTGCAGGATGCCGGGCTCCCCATTTTGCGAAGCCTGCGGATTCTCGAAGGGCAATCGAAGCCGGGGGCGCTCAAGAACTCGCTGATCGATGTGATTGACGACGTCGAATCGGGGAACACGCTGTCGGAGGCGATGGCGAAGCAGCCCAAGGCGTTCGACAACCTCTACGTCAACATGGTCAAAGCGGGTGAAGCCGGCGGTGCCCTGGAAGTGATTCTGCAGCGTCTGGCCGAGTTCAAGGAGCGGGCCCAGAGCCTGAAACGCAAGGTGCAGGGGGCGATGATCTACCCGGTGGCGGTCATTCTGGTGGCGACCGGCATCGTGACGTTCATCATGATCTGGATCATTCCCAAGTTCAAAGCGATCTTCGAGGGGTTCGACCTCGATCTGCCCGCGATCACCGTCGCGCTGATTGAGACCAGCAACTGGGTGGTGGCCTACTGGTACCTGCTGCCAACAATTCCCATCGCGCTGTGGCTCTCGATCAAACTCATCAAAAAGAACAAAACGGGGGCCTTTGTCGTCGACTGGATCGCCCTGCGGATCCCGCTGTTGGGGAAGATCATTGAGAAGAGCACCGTGGCACGAACCGCCCGGACCCTGGGGACGCTGATCGCCTCGGGGGTGCCGATTCTCGAGGCCCTGGTGATTGCCCGCGACACATCGGGCAACGAAGTGTTCGTGCGGGCCTACCAGCACATTCATCAGGCGATCCGCGAGGGGGAATCAATCGCGGTTCCCCTCAAGGAAACCCGCGTGGTGGATGACATGGTGGTGAACATGGTCGACGTGGGTGAGGAGACCGGGGCCCTCGACAACATGCTTTACAAGGTGGCCGACGTCTACGACGAAGAAGTGACGGTGCTGGTGGATGGTCTGATCAGCCTGCTGGAACCGTTGATGGTGGTGGTGCTGGGGTTGATCGTGGGGTTCATCGTGATCGCCCTGTTCCTCCCGCTGATTGAGTTGCTGAACAAGCTGTCGTAAGCCCGTACGGCAGTCGGCCCCCTCACCGCGAGGGGGCCGTGGAGGCGGGTCGTCTCGCCGAACCGCCGCTGGCCCCGTTGACTTCGTCCCGGAATTCGGGTTTGTCCCGTCGCTGAAGGAAGCCTGACATGCACCTGACCCGTCCGTCGATCCCCGTTCATCCGATCCGTCGGGGGTTCACCCTGGTGGAACTGATCGTGGTGATCGTGATCGTGGGGATTCTGGCCGCGCTGATTCTCCCCGCGATCAGCCAGACCTTCGTGACCGCGAACAACGCGAAGGTCACGGTGGAGATCAAGAACCTCGAAAACGCGATCGCCCTGTTCAAGACGAAGTACGGGGTTGAGCCCCCCAGTCGGTTCAAGCTTTGTCTGACTCTGCCCGCCTGGAATGCCAACCCCGACAGCAAGGCGCTGGTCCGCCGCATCTGGCCGAACTTTGACTTCAGCATGCCGTTGAACTCGTATCCGAAGTGGTGGCCCAATTCAGCGACCAACAACGAGATTTTGCTGACGGGGCCGGAGTGTCTGGTGTTCTTCCTGGGCGGGGTGACGGACAGTCCCGCGGGTCAGAGTACGTCGGGGGCCCCTCTCGGTTTCGCTGCCAACGCCTCGCGCCCCTTCAGCGACACCGAGATCGCCCGGGTGAATGCCTTCTTCGAATTCGACGCGACTCGGCTGAAGGATGATTTGGGGGGGAACGGATTCGCGGAGTACTACGATCCGCTTCCCGCCAAGGACAAGAAACCGTATGCCTACTTCAGCTCGAATGAAGGCACGGGGTATCGGCCCGAGGAGGATCTCTTCCGCGGAAACTCCCTGTGGAGCACGCTCCAGGACATCTATCGCCAGGGAAGTGCGACCGTGCCTCCCGGACTGAACAAGACCACACAGTCGGCCAAGTTCCCAGCCCAGAAAACGACCGGCTTCCAGATCATTTCTCCGGGCTATGATGGGGAGTATGGATTTGGGGGGGTTTACAACACCGACCTGGCCGATTCGGGACTGCGGGCTCCAGACGGGACCCCCGACCGGTTCGCATTCGACAACATCACCAACTTCTCCAACGGCGTGCTGAAGAAATAATTCCCCCGAGGTGTGATTCCTCTGGGGACTGACCCTCTGGATTGCCCCTGGTTCCCGTTGTCTGGACGTTGCTCAATGCGACATGACCTGCGAATCTCCGCCGCGAGCGTGCCGGCTGCCACCGGCGGCGGACAGCGTCCGTGCGGTACCGGCCCCTCCCCTTCCCGGGGAAACCGGCGCGGTTTCACGCTGGTGGAGCTGCTGGTGGTGATCTCGATCATCGCGATCCTCGCCGCCTTGACCGTGCGGGTGGCGGTGGGATTGGTGAATGAGGGACGCGAAGCGGGAACCAAGGCGACCATCAGCAAGATCCAGCGAATCCTCGATACCCGCCTGCAGTCCTTCCAGCGCAAGTACGGGAACAACGATCCGACGACCCAGGTGCGGCTCAAGCGGACTCGCGAGTGGGAATTGACGCAATTCCTGAAGGTGCCAGATCAGAATGGCAACTTGAGCGGTCCTCCCGGAGACAGCATCCGGCTGATCGCGACCCGCAAACTCCTGTATCTCCAGCATTTTCCCCAGGTCGCCTGGGAGTTGAATTACCGACAGCACCCGGGAATGTTCCGGGAGCCGGGTAATCCCGCGGTGCCGGTGGTTCCAAACGAGGCGCTGGTCAGCAATGCCGAGGTGCTCTACGACCTCATCATCCATGCCTCACCTCTGGGCGATCCTCCCGTGGGCGACGACACTTTCAGCGCCAGTGAGATTGCCGATACCGACAACGATGGTCGTCCCGAGTTCATCGATGCGTGGGGGCAGCCGCTGCGTTTTTATCGGTGGCCCGTGTTGCTGTTCCGCCCCGATCTCCCGAATTCGGCGGTCGTGCTTCCTTACAACCCGTCGAATCCCCCCCCGCTGCCTCGGGCCACCCTGGCGATGAATCTGCTGGCGAGTTACCCCCCCGACGGACTGCAGACCGGCGAGAGCAACCAGTTGGTGCGCGATCCGCAGGATCCCTTGGGACTGATGAACCGCATCAACAGTCTGGTTGCGGGTGCCGATTTGCTGGCGGTTCTGGATCAAGGCAACAACTGGTCGGGGGACCGCATGTTTGGGTTCGCCGGGTTTCACTATCCCCAGACGTTCCACACCCCGATGGTGGTCTCCGCGGGTGCCGATGGGGACTTCGGCATGCTGGAGCCGCGGTATGGCGGGACGGCGGAGCCCGTCCTGGACACCACCGACGCCGGTTTTGGATTCCTGGGACGGTTGAACACACCGGATGGAACCGGCCTGTTCGACAACATCAGCAGTCTGCGCATCCGCGCGGGAGGGAAGTGAGATGGCTTCCCGACGGGGTTTCAGCCTGGTGGAACTGCTGGTGGTGATCAGCATCTTGCTGGTTCTCGCGACCGCGGCGGCGTGGGGCGTTTCGACGACGCGCGGGACCGACCGCCCGGCGGCCGGTGCCCGCGTACTGCAGGCCCAACTGCTGGGTGCCCGCGACCGGGCCAGCCAGGCGCGTGAACCGCGGGGAGTCCGGCTGCTGCGAGATCCCCAGAACGCCGGGCAACTGGTGGGCGTGGCCCGCCTGCAGCCAGGCCCCCGGTTGCGTTATGGCGGAGTCGGTTCACCATTCCAGCTGGAACGCAACGACGTCGCTCCGGCCGATGGCCGGGCCGACCGGGCGGAGATTTACCTGTTGCGGGGCCTGGCGCCAGGGTTCGACTGGCGGGAACTGCAGCGGGCCGGAAAGTTGAGCGTCCCCTTCCGCATCCGGTTTCCCGCGCAGGTGGGAACCTGGCACACCGTGATCGCACTCGACGAGGTACCGGGGCAGCCTGAGCAGACCCTGGCCCGGGTCTTTTCGGATCTGGGAGCGGGGGATGGTTCCCGTGACCCGCTGGCGGTGGTGGCGGTGCCGGCCGACAGCCCCCGGGCGACCTGTGAACTGGACCTGGGCTCGGCCGCCGCGCTGGTGGAGCCTGTCGAGGCGCTGCCGGCCGGACTGGTGATCGACCTGAATTACTCACAGGTTCCCGCCGAGTGGCGGCAACCCGGGACATTGCCGGACCTGTGGGCGCAGCCCGGGGGAGCGCTGAGCGCCGGACCGGGGGGGGCCCCCGCGTGGCTGGCGCTGGTGCTGCGTGACCGTCGGGACGCCGACTTGGGGCGCGATCCGGCCGATCCCGCCTGCGTGGGCCCGAGCCTGGGACTTTTCATCGCCCCCCAAACGGGGTCGGTGCGGACTTTTTCGCTGGACTTGACCGACGTGATCGAGAACGACACGCAGACGCCGGGGCCCGATGGGCGCGCGGATGATCTGTTTCACCTGGCGCGCAGCAGCGCGGGAGGGGTGTGATGAGGACCATTCCCCCAGGGATTGCCCCCCCAGTGCGGCGGGGCTCGACCCTGACCGAGGTGCTGGTCGCCCTCATGATCATGAGCATTGGACTCGTGAGTCTCGCGACACTGTTTCCCCTCGCCACCCTGCGGGCGGCGAAGGCGGTGCAGATCACCGCGGCGACCGATCTGCGATACAACGCCGACACGCTGTTGACGATGTATCCGCAGATGATCACGGATCCGGACCTGAATCCGCAGACCAGCAACCTGCCAGGATTTAATCAGAACTCCCTGAACTGGGTGATCGATCCGATTGGTTACTCCAATGCCGCCGGACTGAGTCAACCTCTGGACGTCAACAAGGTCGCCTTCGCCGACTTTTACGGTCATGAAGGCCCCCTGGCCGCACAGTTTGTGCGGCGGTATTCGTTCAATCGGGGGAACACGGGCCTCTCCAACGATTTCGCCGGGCTGCCCGACACAGTCAACATCCTCTCCGAACAGCGGTTCTCGGGCGCCCTCGGGGGAGCAACCGAGATCGTCTTGGCCCCGGGAGTGATCAATTCCCTGGGTGTGAGTGACGGCCGTCCCAACAACGGTTTGCGACTCACCTTCTTCTCGGCCGATGGACGAACGAGTCAGTCCCGCGAGGTGACTCTGGTGGACCTGTCGAAGAATCGCCTCACATGGTCCGAAGATGTGAATGGCAACAATAACCTGGAAGCCGGGGAGGATCTCAATTTCAATGGTGGAATCGACACACACCCGCTGCCTGCGAATTTTGTGGTCACCTCCTTTCGGTTGGAAAGCCCGGAAACACGATACTCCTGGCTGCTGACCGTCCGTCGGGTGAACAGTGGTCTGGCCGAGGTGGATGTGGTCGTGTTCTTTCGCCGTCCTCCCGCTGACCCCACCGATCCGAAGAGTGACGAACAGATCTATCGGGTGATCACCACAGCCACGATCAATGGGAAGCAGGAGACAGTGGGGTTCCTGCAAAACAGTCCTTTTGTGCAGATCGAGTACACTGGTGCTCGCCCGGCCGTCCGCAAGGGAGGATTCCTGTTCGATCTGGGAAATGCCCGGTGGTATCGGATCACGAACATTCTCGCGGACACCGGAAGCAAGATGGACCTGTTGATCGATCCCCCGGCCATCGTCAGTTCGCCTCGGGATTCGCAGCAAGACCTCATAGGCAACCTCGCGATCTTTCCCCGTGGCGTGGTCGAAGTGTTCAGCCTGGGGACCCGGCCATGAAGCCTATGAATATCACAGTCCTGCGTGCACGAATTGATCGCCCGAGCGGGAGTCAGCGAAATCAGCGGTCCGGGTTCACCCTGGTGGAAATGCTGGTCTCGGTGGCCCTGGTGGTGCTGATGATGACGCTCTTCGCGTCGATCTTTCAGCTGGCGACCGGAGCCATGAGCACCCAGAAGGGGCTGGCCGAGAACGACCAGCGGTCGCGGCTGGTGCTGAACGCCCTGCGGAACGATCTGTCGCGGCGGACCATGAAGCTGGTGCTCCCCTTCGCGGCCTCCGAAGATGTGACGCAACCAGCGGCCCAGATGCCTCTCCGGCAGGGTTACTTCTACATCCGCGAAGGGAATCCCGACGACCCAACCGACGACCTCCTGCAGTTGACCGTGGCGACCAATCCCGGAGAGGACCCCTTCTATGGGGTCTGGGGCCGGCGGCTGAACGCCTCGGGACAACTCGAGGCGCTGCTGCTGCCGGACCAGAATGGCAAGCTGGGAGACCAGGCGACCGGATTCTGGCGGAATCAGCCTGAGTTCGACGATGGAGCGGCCGACCTCAACTTCGCCGCCAGCTCGCCCCGGGCGGAAGTTTCGTACTTCCTGCGGAATGGCTCGCTTTACCGCCGGGTGCTGTTGATCCGGCAGCCCAGCAGCCCAAGTGGCGCCACCAGTGGCCAGCCCCAGGAAGGAGAGCAGGCGCTCAACCTGGGATTGTTCCAGGCAAGTGGTCTGGGAAATGGCTCTCCGGCGCAAAAGTTTGCGAACTTCTATGCCTGCGCCGACTTCTCGGCCTACTGGGAAAAGTCTTCCAACCTGTTGAAGTTCCACGGCACCTCCAGCCTCGACAATGCCGGTTCCTGGTTGTCAGTATCGCTGGGGAATCCTCGGTACCGGTTCGGGCACAATGTAGTGACGGGGATGCCACGTGAGATTTCCGCCACCCAGAACGGCTATTACTTTGGCCGGTTCACCCACGAAGAGACGTCGGCATACAGCTACACCGATCCTTCCAGGGGATTTGGGTATCCCGGGCGTGTGACGACGGCTTCGCCCAATCCGTACGACTTCGCCACGGCCCTGACCTACAATCCCGAAGCGGGAAAGGTTGTGGAGTATGCGGGGGGGTTGCGAGCCGGAGAAGATCTCTTGATGACGAACGTCCATCGGTTCGACATCAAGCTGTGGGATCCGGGGCTGCACCCGGGGCCAGATCTGGCAGCGGGCCGAATCGGCTTTGACGACGATGGCAACGGAGTGATCGATAATCTGCCGAATGGACAGCCTGACCCGGGTGAACTCGGATATCCGGGGACGGACGATGGTGGTTTCATCGATCTGGGACACTCCGGGACCCGCGGGTTCTACCGGGCTTCGGCTCTCCAGAATCTGGCGTACTGTGCCGACGGAGCGTTCCGGTTCGATACCTGGCATCCCCAGGTGAAATTCAACGCCAACGACCGCCCCAGTCCTCCGCCGTTCCGGGCCGCCTTGCCCGGCAAGGATGGCCTGCCGGGAGATCCTGGCTTCGATGACGATCAGAACACGCAGATTGATTACGGTGCGAGTGGTGTGGATCGGAACGAATTGGGGTGGCCGGGGACCGACGACATTCCCCTGCCCCTGAAGGCGATCCAGATCCGCATCACGTTTTTTGAGACAAGCACGCGTCAGTTGCGGGACGTGACATTTCTGTTCCCGCTGCAGTCCGGTTTGCAGTGAGTTGGAGCGGAATCGGCCCGGTCCGATTCCGTTCCCCAGCGGCTGTTCTGCTGCTGGCATCTCGGGTGTGGCACCGCCGGTCCACTCCCGGACGCAGAGTTCCCTTCGTTGGTCCCAGTGAGGCACGGAATTCTACCGTGATCCAGGTGACTGTCATGACACCCCGCCGCCATCGTCAATCTGTCCGACGCCCGATCTCGCTGGCCCCTCCCCGGAGTTCCCGGCCGGGATCGGTGCTGTTGGTGATGCTGGGTCTTCTGCTGCTGTTGATGGTGCTGGGGTTCACCGCCCTGACATTCACGGCCCAGGAACACGAATCGGCGAATTACTATGCCGACGCCGCCCAGCGGCAGGGGGTCGAGGTCAACAGTGACGTGCTGTTCGACTACGGCCTCGAGCAGTTGCTGATCGGTCCGCGGGAAGAAAACATGCAGAGCGTGTTGTGGCCGGGCCGCCACAGCCTGATCCCCAACATGCTGGGGATGTTCGGAGCGACCCCGGATGGGTCGGGGCGGACCGCACCACTCGATCTGCATCCGTTCAACGGGGTGGGGATCAATCTGGTCGCCGACAACCTGGGACAACCGGTCGTGATCGATCCGACGACGGGACGGCCGGTGAACAATCCGAACGTCGTGAACCTGTGGCTCAGCAGCAATCTGTCGCCGGCGGCGCTGCAGGCACTGCCCAACAACCAGAACTATGCAGCAGATGTTACCCGCGCGCAGTTGATGGCCGACCTTCCTTCGGCAGACGTCGACTACACCTATCCCGACATCAACAACGTCTTCCTCGCTCACGTGGAATCGATTCAGGTGAATCCGAGTGACCCCACGCGGGTCGTGCCGGTGATCATTCCTTCGTTTCACAGACCACAGTATTTGCGGACCAACACTCAGGGGGCGGGGGACCGGGTGGATGTTGACCCCACGAATGGAAGCTGGGACGGGAATCCCACACTGGCGACGCGAGTCATGCGGCCGCATCCTTCCCACCAGGTGGTGGTTTACAATGCAAACAATCAAAAGCCTCTGTATCCCACAATCAAAGACACAACCAACAATTCCACGATCCGAGTCCCGCGGTTTCAGCTGGAAAACGGGGTGATGAAGCTGGATCAAGCCTCCAGCATCCGCAATCCCAACAACAACCAACGGCCGAGGGAGCAGGGAATCTGGTCACTCAAGCCGGGGGCGACCAATGCCGGCGTCTCCTGGAATGATCAACTGCTCCAGAATTACGAGTACGACGTCGACAACCGGGGAACGGGAACCCGGGATGGGGTGTGGCTGGACCTGGGGCATCCTCCCTTCTTTCTGAAAGATGGGCGGGGGGTGGTCCCGCTGTTTTCGTTCACGGTGTTGCCGGCCGATGGGCTGATCAACCTGAACACGGCTGGCAACATCAATGAATTGGTGACCGGTCGGCTGACGACGTCCAAAGCGAGTCTGGTCGGGCAGGCGTTTCCGAATCCTCCCCCCTCGCTGTCCCGTTCGAATTTTGGCCGTTCAGCCGCCGAGATCAATCCGTTCTGGGCACTCTCGGCCGATCCGACCCTGCCGACATTCCTCAGTCCGCAGGTCCAGGCGAACAACCCTGCGACCGGCAAGCCGTTGCTGCAGCACATTGCATTCCAGAAGTACAATCCCAACACCCAGTACCTGATGACCCGCACCGAGATGGCCAATCTCGAGTTGCTGTTTCTGCAGTGGGGGCGTCCCGACTTCGATGTGTCGAACCCGAGCCTGATTGCCAACGGCAGCGTACCGGTCGGGAAAATCATCGAGGGCCGGAATGGCGAGACAACCACCACTGAGTCCGGCTGGAAGAATTCCACTGCCGACACGGCCAATCGCTGGACGCTGTTCCCGCGCCCGGGGCAGCCTGTGCCGAGTGGCGCGAATCTGAATCAATCGGTTCAGACGAACGGTTCGGGGGCCATCACCGGTGTCCCGGGAGACGACAATTACAACCAGTTCGCAGGTTGGGCGGCCGACGGAGCGAATCAGCCGATTTACATCGACCAACACCCCGGCGTCGCGGCGCGGGAAATCACGCCCCCCGCCTACGTGGCGGCGACCAACCGCCGCTTGCCGCTGGGAACCGGGACGGTCGCAGGCTGGAGCACCGGATATCCCATTGACCTGGTCGGGGCGGGGAATTCGCTCAAAAACACAGCCACGGGGCTCACCAGTGCCCTGGAGCCCGATCCCATCGGCCCCTTCAGTTCCGTCAAGTGGCCGCGTTTTGAAATGTTCCAGGGGGGGAGTCAGTTACAAACCCGGACTGTCTCGGCAATGACCAGTGTTCTGGTCCCCAACACGAATCTGCTGGGGTTGCTGGATGAACCCGCCGAGATGATCGTTGATCGCCGGTACCGTTTCCCGGGCCTCGATTCCCCCTTCCCGGTGGACGAACTGTTTTCGCTGCACGCATCGGCGGGAGATTATGCCGCCGCCTCGACCGGGTCTCGGGTCCGGGATCTGATGCCTTTCAATTTCGAAACGAACCAGCAGGCCGAGTCGATTCGCCGCAAGTTCACCACGGAGAGCTGGGATCGCCTGAATCATTCGTTCCATTACGATCCGCAGCGGACCTGGGAGTGGATCCAGGCCAAGGTACCAGGGGGGCAGCCCATCGCTGGCTACATCTCCTTTCCACCGGTCGCTACCCAAGGAACGGAACCGCTGCTGCGCAATCCGGTCTCGGCCTGGATTGGCATGACCATGCCCGCTCCGAATACCGTTCCGGCAAAGGATGTGTGGAATCAATTCGAACAGCTGCGGTTGACGCCGCAGTTCGCTGGACTGAACACGCAGCGCCGACTGGACATCAACCGAGTGGCCTGGCTGATGAATCCTGACCAAGCTCCGCTGCGGTTTGTCGATCCGAATCCCAATGCGGCCAACCTCAGCAATACAGTCCGATTTCGGGAGTTGACCCCGCATCCGGTCGATCCGGGGGTGGCACTTCCTCCGGCGCTCCCCGCGTCACGCCCCCCCCTGGTGGCGGCGGCGGATCAGGAGGCGTGGGCCCGTATTGATCGGCAGTTTCTGGCCCGCGACATCTACACCTTGCTCTATCTGTTTGGTTCCGATGCGGAAGCGGGCAATCCCCTTCAGGGAGACATCTACGAACCGTGGCAGAAACTGGAAATGGCCCAGTTCGCGGTGAACATGGTCGATGCCATGGACCCCGATGATGTGATCACCGAATTCCGGTTTGACCCCAACCTGGCAAACGGCTGGGACACCAGTGCCGACAACAGCCTGCCGGGGGACAATTCAGGATCTGTGCCGGCGGTTGTCTATGGGGTCGAGGCGCAGTCCCTGGTCATCTCGGAGGTCCTGTGTCTGCACCAGCCCAAGACGCAGAATGACGACGACCATGCGGCCACCCCTTATGACGATGCGGACTCGAACCGCTGGTTCACCCACATCGAGTTGCGAAACGCCAGCCCCTACGCCGTGGACCTCACGAAGGGAAACTGGCGACTCAGCGTGGTCCAGCAGAACCAGACCGACACGCGACTGGCCACCCCCCGTCGCCCAACGACCCAACTGCGGACGAGCCTGGTTTTCAAACGCAACCTGCGTCCGGGTTCCGAACCCACGAATGTGCGCGGTGGCGGCATTCTGACGATCGGCTCGATGGGACGGGATGATGGCCAGGTGGATACTTTCAACGACACGAATGGCAACCCGATCGTCCGGAGCGCCGACATTCGCCTCGACGCCGACAATACACTCGATGAGACGTTTTATCGGCTGTCTCCGCAGTACCCGGAGACCAGTGTGCCCAAGAAGAACACCGACTCTCCTCCGGGCAACTACCTCGATCTCAACCACAACAGCCATTACGGCAAGAATTACTGGCAATTGATCGACTACTCGGCGGGAACCCAGGATGTGAGCAACAATCCGCAGTTCCGCGGCGGTTTCCTGCGCGGCAGTGAGACGCCGGGGCCGACCTCTCTCGATGAGTCGCAGCCGATCAAGATCGTCCTCGAACGCCGGGCTCACCTGGGACGGACTTCTCCCGCCAATCCCGATCCGCAATACGACGAATCGAATCCGTGGATCACGGTGGATGAATTCACGGTTCAACCCCAGATCCTGAAGATCGACAGTGCGAACATGGCGCAAACGGAGTTGCGGACAAGACTGCTGCAACTCGCGAGTACCGAGCGGATTATCTCATTGGTGCGCGACGAAGTCGGCAACTCGGACGGCCCTCAGGTCTATCAGTCGCCCATCCATCCCGACATTGTCAAGAATGCCGGTCGAGGCCTGTTGCGCAATACATTCTCGGTGAACAATCTCAGCAATTCCAATAACACCCGCGTCCAGGCCATCAACAATAACCGGATCTGGCAGCCGCACTACGACCGCGAATTCCACTCGGTCATGGATCTGCTGGGGCTGCCGTTGTACGGTCCGCACCTGACCACGGCCCGGCTTGCCAACGGCAACCAGATGTTGCTCGAGAAGACGGTCACCGCATCAAACTCGCGGGCGCTCCCCCCCAATCCGGTCCCCTGTGTGGCCGCCGCCCGATTCCTCCAGCCCACGCATCCCTCGATCCAGGCCCAGGGGAACTGGTCACCCCACAATCGCTGGTTCCGCGTGCTGGAGCTGTTGGAGGTCCGCCCGATGGACCAGGACGCCCTGCTGACGCAGCGTCCGGAACTGTGGAGCGAGATCCTGACCCGCACGCCGGGGCGGCTGCAGCTGAACGCCTTGCCGCACGGCGACAACCTGTTCGCCCTGCTGGATGATCCGCAGACCTTCAGTCTGCAGACGACCAACAATGTCACCCGGGTGGTCGATACCTGGGAATACTCCGGGACGGAACGCAACTGGTGGTTCGAACTGCTCAAGACCCGCGACGGGGTGGATCCACTGCTGAAGCAATTCACCAGCGGGGACCCCGTCATTCTGCCGGGGGCCCCTTCGTCGCGCCCCTTCCGGGGACTGTCACATGCGGTGGTCCAAACCCAGGGGAACGCCAATCAGTCGCTGCTTCCGGAAACCACGGAACATGGCCTGTTGAGGCGCCTGGGGAAGGATGCCAGCACCGGCTTCAATGTCCCGCTGGATGTGCGGACACCGACCCGATTCAGCCAACAGGGACAGGCCTATCGACGCCTTTTTGAAGCCCGCAGCCAGAATGACCTGGCCGTGGGGGAAGTCGATCTGCCGTCGCGCCACCGGTTGCTGGCGAAGGTGGCGAACAACTCCACCAGCCGGGGGCATGTCTTCATGGTCTGGATGTCAGTCGGCTTCTTCGACGCGGTCTTCCCCGATCCCCAGAATCCGGCGATCGTGCAGGTGGGGGCGGAGCTGGAAGACCAGGCCCGTCGCCGCGGCTTCTTCGTGGTCGACCGCAGCCTGCTGGAAGAGGCCTACATTCCCCCTCAGATCGTCAATGGACAACAGCAGCCCGGAACCTTCGACTTCCGCAAGTTCGTGCAGTACCGACGGACGATGCAGTAGCCGCATGAGACGCGGGTCCAGACGATGTCGTCTGAACACTCTCCTGTGAACATCCAGGCCAAGCGTGGAGGACAGCCCAACTGGCTCCCCTCACGTCCCCGTGTCCGGTTTTTTCCTGACACCGGCGCGAGACCTGCGGAGAAGTAAAAGTCCTTGGTCCGACCCGGATCGGACCTGCGACATGACAGGGCCAGGCCGAATGGGTTTCGGGCAACCTTGCGTCTGATCCTCGTTGCCCCGGCGCGAGCTGCGGTGACTCTCAGGAGTCACCGGCCGGTGGAAGCAGGTGATCCAAACGAACCCCGAAGCTGAGGTCACCATTCGGGACGCGCTCCGATGGATGGACAGTCTGCAAAGTCGGTCCGGGAGGTCCCCCTGCTGCGGCGGAAACTTCCCCCAGCGGAGGAACAGTCCCGTCACAGAGTTGGGGGGGGACCGGGAAATGCCGAGAGCCGGTTTCCCCTCACGGAGAAACCGGCTCTCTTTCGCGTTACAGATCTCAGGCCGGTGGCAGCCACTCAACCGGCTGCCGGTGGCCTACTTGCGGAACACGGGATCGTTCGGATTCCCGCGCGACAGCAGGTACGCGAAGAGGTCGAGGACTTCGGACTCATTCAAGGGCTTGAGCAGGTCCGCAGGCATCAGCGATGTGCCCGACAAATGCTGCTCTTCCACCTGATCTTTCGCGATCTCCACCGTCTTGCTGGAGTCTTCCGGGTCGGTGACCAGGCGAATGACCTTTCCATCGTCCCCCACCAGTCGGCCCGTGTGCGTCTTGCCCTCCTTGGTTTCGACCACCACCGCCTTGTACTGGTCGGAGATGACCTTGCTGGGCTCGAGGATCGCGTCGGCCAGATCCTGCGGAGTGAATCGGCCGGCGAGCTGGGTGAGGTCGGGACCGGTCGCCCCGCCATCTCCCCCAAACCGGTGGCACACCACGCAGCGGGTCGAGGCGAAGGTTTTCTGGCCGTTCTTGAAATCGCGTCCCTTGAGCTGGGTCGAAATCAATTGCAGCACGTCTTCACGCTTCCAGTCTTTGCCGGGCCCGGCAGGCTTGGGGAGTTCGGGAGGTTGATACGGCTTGCGGGCCCCCAGCGCCTCGATCGCCAGCCGTTCGACATCGGTCGAGTTCTCGTAGGCGTCCTTGTCCATGTTGCGGAGGAACCCCTGGAAGCTTGCTCCACCCGACCATTTCTGGGCCTTCGAGTACCATTGGAAGTACTGCGTCTTCTGGTCGACGGTCCAGCCGGTCTTGAGGTTCCGCAACGAGAATGCCAGGGCGATCTGCTGGGCGTCGGGACGATTCGCCAGCATGGAGGCGATGGCCCCGCCGTAACCCCGGTTTCGTTCAATCAACTCTTCCAGTCCCTCTTGACCGGCCGCCGACGACGCCGGCTGGCCGGGCACGGACACCGGAGCGATCTGGTTACCGGGATCGGCCACGGGATGGGCCGGGTCCTGGGCCAGCAGCGGCAGAGTTTTCGCCACGACATCGGGCGACTTGAGGAACACCAGCAGGCTGCAGAGCTCGCGGGTGACCCCGGCATCCTTCGACGGATACAGGGCGCTCAACCGCTCGGCCAATCCCTTGCGGGTGGTCTCATCGGGTTCACCCAGGCGAATGAAGCAGAGCTGCCAGGCCCGCAGCAGCCCCAACTGCTGGGAAGTCGTCAACTCAGCAAACTTGAGCCGGTTGAGAGACGTCAGCAGGGAGGGCTGGACTCCCTTGTCCCCCTGTCGGGCCAGAGCGATCGCGCCGACGATCAACGCGTCGGTGTTGGTCGCCTGCAGCACCTTGTCGCGCCAGAGGTCGACCGGTTGATTCTCGAGCGCCACGCGGGCGGCGTACGCGATGAAGCGATCGGAGTGCGAGAGGTAGGGCCAGACCTGTTCGACCGTGGCCTTGGGATCGGCGGTGAGCCGATGGGCCGCCTCGATTTTCCGCCGCAACGAACGCAGGTCGGCCCCCTTCTCGTCATGGGCGTTGACCGGAGCGGTCGAGTCCTTACCGGTGTAGGTCACCCGATACAACTCCGATTGGGTTCCCCGGCCGCCGATGGTGAAGTACAGGGCCCCATCCAGACCGACCGTGTTGTCGGTGAGGGGGAGCGGCGAGCGCGACACGAACTCTTCCTTCACCGCCTTGTAACTCGAACCATCCGGCTCGATATGAATGGCGTACATCGTGCCGAAGGTCCAGTCGCAGATGTAGAGGGCCTTCTGATACTTCGCCGGGAACTTCGTGCCGTAGCCAAACTCAACCCCCACCGGAGAACCGGGGCCGATGTTGACCAGCGGCGGGAGGCTGTCGGGGTAGTAGGTCGGCCACTTGGCGGTGCCGCTGCGCCAGCCGAATTCACTGCCGCTGGTGGCGTGGGACACGCGCGTGGGACGATACCAGGGAGCACCGTAATCCCATTCCATGTCGGCGTCGTAGACAAAGAGTTCCCCATCGGCGTTGAACGCCATGTCGTACTGGTTGCGGTAACCCGAGCTGATGATTTCCCAGGACTTCCCTTCGGGATCGGTCTGGGCGATCCAGCCTCCGGGAGCGAGAATGCCAGTCGCGTGGCCATTGGCATCCCATTGGCGGGGCAAGAGCTGGTCTTCATCCCAGTTGGTGGGGAGCCGGCTCGACATTCCCTCGGGGGGCCTGGCAAACAGCGGTTCGGCCCGGGCGCCCCCCATGGTCTGGGGAGCGGCGCTGCGCTGCGGATCGTAGGGGGGGAGCGTGTGGTTCCCGCCAATCACCACCAGCGACTTGCCATCGGGAGTCAGCCGGACCGCATGCGGCCCGTGCTCACCTCCGCCACGGAATTCCTTCAGCTTGACCACTTCGTCGAGTTGGTCATCGCCATTGGTGTCGCGAACGCGATAGAGACCGCTGCCCGGCCCCCCATTGCACACGACGTAGAGACTGTCAAACGCCCAGAGCATTCCCTGGGCGGCCGAGATGTTGACCGCGAGGTGTTCCACCTTGGTCGGTTCCTGGCTGCCAAGAGGCGCAGGAGTGATCCGGCACAGCCCCTTCCCTTCCTGATCACTCACGAGCAGTCGCCCCTTGGGGTCGCGGGTGAGGCAAACCCACGAGCCGAGCTCGTCTTTTGGGACGGTGAAGAGCCGTTCCACCTGGAACCCCGCCGGGACCCTGAACTCGGCCCTGGCCGCAGGGCCCCCACCGGCGTTCAGAAAGACATTCCCCCACGGAGCCATGCCCAGAGGACCGATTTTGCGGACCGCGGCCCAGGCCTCGGCCTCTTTGTTGGGAGCGAATTCCCAGGTGCCGTCGGAGACCATATGGGTCGCCTTGCCATCCTCGCCCACCAGAGCCAGCTTGAACACGAATGCGGCCGGTCCCCCTTCATTCCGGAGCGATGCGGTCAGGATATTTTCTCCTTCACGCAGGAACGAGGCGACGTTGACCTCGATGGGCTCGGCCCATTCACCCGTTTCGCCGATCTTGCGACCATTCAATTCGAGGACCGCGCGGTTGTCGCACGAGGCCTTGAGCCAGCCCTTCTTGGCAGTGGTGGTGAATTTCTTTCGCACAACCGGGTTCTGGTTGTCGTCGGGGCCCCAGATCCAATCGGGATTGGGGCCCTGCTTGAGGACATCGCCGGCGGGAGTCGACGGCTCGGCCACCGCGGGCTTCCCGACGACCGGAGAGATTTCGGGACGTTGTTCATAACGACGGTCGGCGACCTTGTCGGCCGAGAAGGCCACACTGGCACCGGCCAGGCTGGCGAGGCAACCCCACCAACCCAAACTCCAAAGACGTGCACTCACGGGAGAAACGCTCCTGTTCGAAGCCAAGAGAGCGGAGAAAAACAACGTCCGGATTGTAATGGGGACTGCCGAAGGGAGCGATGCCTGTGGAACCGAACCCTGTCGATGACAAACCGCACCCGGCGCCCCGGAGGCATTCCGCAGCCAGATTTTCACCGAAGACTACTCGGGCCGCGATTCGTCCGGCAAATCGGCGGGAGTGAGGTCGATGGTCACCTCGACCACTTCACCGGCAAGCACCTCAACCTCGCGCGTGGCTTCCAGACGGACATCGGGCTGGCGGATCGCCAGAGTGTGACGACCAGGAGGAATCTCGCGCAGCTCGAATCGGCCGGAGGCGTCGGTGATGGCGAACCAAGGGTGCTCGAAGACATAGACCCAACCCTGCATCCAGGGATGGATATCGCAGCCGATCCGCACGGGGCGCTGACCCTTCTCGGCACGAAACCGCTGCACGTGACTGGCTCCTCCACCAGTGAACACATTGAACTGGTTCTTCGAGTCGAGGCCGTGACCATGGACGTTGTGATTGGCCACGTCGGAATTGGTGAATCGGACGGCGGCCCCCGTCCGAATCGCCACCACGCGGGGGGTGAACTCATGGTCCCGCTGGTCCATGGTGGCCTGGATATCGAGGGCCGGGCCACGCTTCGGTTTCCCCCGTGGGACCTCTTCGCGGGCCGACTGACCCGGAGGGGTGGGGGCGGTTTCCAGAGAGGCCTCGGGTGGCTGCGGCCAGCGGCTGCCAGCGGGCAGAAAGACGACGGTCTGCCCCAAGCCGCCCGTCTCGCCCTCGATCTGGAGCAGGGGGGAGCGTTTTCCGGCGAGATTGGCTGCCGTGGCGCGGGGAGATTCACCCCGGAATCGCACTACCCCCCGGATCGACCCGGTGGAGAGTTGACCGCTGTTGGGGCCGGGCACCCCAGGAACCTGGGCGCGGGAGGTGTCGAGGGGGGGCTGGGAGTGCGATGCATCCTGCATCAGCGCCATCAGGGGATCACATGTCGTGCAGACCCGGCGGTCCTTGGGGACCGCCGATCGGGATTGGCCCCATTGCCTCGAGGCCGTGGGGAGTCCCATCACCACCACAATCAGCAGCAGACCACGCCAGGGGGATTGTCGGGAGGAGTTCATGCGACGGGGGGTCAAAGCCGATGTTTCAGCACACGAAAAACACATCTCAGGATTCTACCGACTGGAAACGTTGCCTGGCGACTGGCGCAACGATTGCAGGCCGGGGAACTAACGCTGCCAATTTGACCAACTGCGGGCGACGGCGCTATCTTGAGCGGGGAACCTGCTTCCGGAAGAGTCGCCGTTTCGGGCCGACCGCCAGGTTTGTTGTTGTTTCTTCAGGAGTTTCTGTGATGCCAAACGATCTGACCCGCCTGCAACCGCTGGGAGATGTCTCCCGCCGCGACTTTGTGATGACCGCGCTGGCCGCCGGCTTCGCCTTGGCCGTGCAGCCTGTATCGGCCCAGACCATCACCACCGATACGAATGGCCTTGAGGCGGGCGAAGTCAAGATTCCTGTAGCCGATGGGACCATTCCCGCGTATCGGGCGATGCCCGCTCAGGGGGGGCCCTTCCCGACCGTGCTGGTGATCCAGGAGATCTTCGGGGTTCACGAGCACATCAAGGACATTTGCCGTCGGTTCGCCAAACTCGGCTACTTCGCGGTCGCTCCCGAGCTGTATGCCCGGCAGGGGGATGTCTCGAAGCTGACCGACTTCAGCGAGATCATCGGCAAGGTGGTCTCCAAGGTTCCCGACAAGCAGGTGATGAGCGATCTCGATGCGGCGGTCGCCTGGGCCAAGACCACCGGCAAGGCCGACACGTCGAAGCTGGGGGCAACCGGGTTCTGCTGGGGCGGGCGGATTGTCTGGCTGTACGCAGCCTACAATCCAAATCTCAAGGCGGGAGTGGCCTGGTACGGCCGACTGGTCGGACAGGCCGATGAGCTGCACCCCAAGCATCCCCTCGAACTGGTGTCGGAACTGAAAGCTCCGGTCCTGGGGCTCTACGGCGGGGCCGACATGGGAATTCCCAACGACACGGTGGAAAATATGCAAAAGGCGCTGAAAGAGGCGAACAAACCGTGCGAGATCGTGCTCTATCCAGACACGCCGCATGGTTTTCACGCCGACTACCGTCCCAGCTACCGCAAAGACAAGGCGGAAGCGGGCTGGAAGCGGCTGCAGGAATGGTTCAAGAAGAACGGGGCGTGACCCGGAAGAGGGACTGGGGAGCTAAACGCCGGAGCCGAGCCAAAACGGCCGCCGTGGTGTTCGCGTGAACCACGGCGGCCCGCGGCGCAGCACGTTCCAGGGGGATTGAGGAGCTGAGCCGGGGAAATTGTGCCCCGGGAAATTGTGCCCCGGGAAATTGTGCCCGGGAAATTGTGCCCGGGAAATTGTGCCGAGGGGCCTACGAGTTCCGGTCGCCCAGCAGGTCTTTGAGTTGTCCGAACGAGCGGAGGGGATCGGTCGGCTTGGAGGGAGGGGCGCCCTGGGGAGACGGATTCGCGCTGGGAAGCGATGAAGAGGCGGCTGGGGGAGGGATCGGCGAGGGGGAAGGACGCGAGGGAGCGACACCGCCAGATTTGACCGGCATGGCGGAATCAGCCGAGGCCTCTTGAGACCTGAGGACCGCACGGTCTGTCGCAGAGCGAGAACCGGGGGGGGTTCCTGGAGGGAGCATGGTCAGAGACACCCGACGGCGTTGGAGATCGACCGCTTGAACCCAAACCGTGATGACATCCCCGACGCTGACTTTTTCATGCGGGCTGCGGATGAATTCGGTGGACATCTGGCTGATGTGTACCAGTCCGCTGTCTTTGAGTCCCACGTCGATGAAGGCTCCGAAGTCGACGACGTTCAACACCGTACCACGCAGCTCCATTCCCGGCACCAGATCGGACAGCTGCAAAACATCCTGCCGAAAGAGTGGTCCAGGCAGATCGGAGCGGGGATCGCGCCCCGGCCGGGACAACGAATCAACGATATCGCGCAGAGTTGGCAAACCTGCCTGCAGATCCTTGGCCAGTGCCTCGAGTTCGACTGCGGTCGGCATGGCTTCCTCCGTTCGCGGAGCAGTGGCCGAAGCCATAACCTGCGGGCACCTCTGGAGAACTTTCCGTGCCAGGGTGTAGCTCTCGGGATGGATCCAGGTAGCATCGAGTGGTTCGATTCCATCGCGGATCTTGAGAAAGCCCGCGGCCTGCGTGAACTTGGCTGGGCCAATACCCGGCACTTCGCGCAATTGAGCACGCGAACGAAAGGGACCATGCTGGCAGCGCCAATCGACAATGCGACGGGCCGTCGCGGGATTGAGCCCCGAAATTCGTGCCAACAATGGCACGCTGGCAGTGTTGAGATCGACTCCCACAAGGTTGACACACGACTCGACCACTTCATCGAGTGCGGTCTGCAGGGCACCCGAGTCGACATCGTGCTGGTACATGCCGACGCCAATATGCTGGGGTTCGATCTTCACCAGCTCGCTGAGGGGATCCTGCACCCGGCGGCCGATCGAAATGGTGCCGCGCACGGTGGCGTCGAGCTCGGGAAACTCCTCCCGGGCGACCGGGCTGGTGGAGTAGATGCTGGCCCCCGCCTCGTTCACGATCAGATAGCGGGCATCAGGAACGTGTTCGGCGATAGTCTGAGCGACCAGTTCCTCCGTCTCGCGGCAGGCAGTGCCATTGCCGATGGCAATAAGACGGCAGCCATGCTCCCGCAGCAACTCGGCGAGACGGGCACGGGTGGCTGCGAGCTTTTCGGCGGCGCCGGTGCAGTAAACCAGATCCTGGGTCAAGAGTCGTCCCGTGGCGTCGAGAATCGCCACCTTGCATCCCGTCCGGAATCCTGGATCGATGGCCAGCACACTCTGGCCCTGCACGGGAGGTTGCAGCAGCAGCTTGCGCAGGTTGCGGGCAAACACCGAGACCGCCTGAGCCGACGCCTTGGCGGTCAATTCACGCCGGATCTCCCGCTCGAGGCTGGGATGGACGAGCCGATCGAGGGCGTCGGCCACCACGGGGCGCACAAAGGCCTGGTTCCGGAGACGGCCGAGCTGCAGGCAGTTCTCGGCCGCCTGACGAGCCTGATCGTCATCCCACACCACATGAACCCGCAGTACTCCGGCCCCTTCGCCTCGGTTGAACGCCAGGATCCGGTGGGGCGGAATCTTGCTGACCAGTTCCGAGTGATCGAAATAGTCGCGGAAGGGTGTGGCGGCCTCTTGCCGGGCATCGACAACAACGGACTTGATCCGGCCGGTCTTCCAGGCCAACCGGCGAATTGTCTCACGGAGATCGGCCCGCTCACTGATGATCTCTGCCAGCAGATCGCACACTCCCTGCCAGACCGCATCGGTGGTTGGCAGTTGTTTTTCGGGCGACACGAGTTGTCGCGCCGCGGCCTGCAACTGGCTGACCGGAAGATCGGCCAGAACCTGCAGTGCGAGGGGTTCCAATCCTCGCTCGCGGGCGGCCTGGGCCCGTGTCTGCCGCCGCGGTTTGTACGGCAGGTAGAGATCTTCCAGCTGCTTGAGGGACGCGGCCTGCCGGATCGTTGCGGCCAGATCCGGGGTCAGCTTTCCCTGCGATTCAATGTTACGCAGGATGGTCTCAATCCGTTCCTGCAATTGCCGCTCGGACTGAACCCGCGTCAAGACAGCACGGATCTGCTCTTCATCGAGATGGCCCGTCTGCTCTTTCCGGTACCGGGTAATGAAGGGGACAGTGTTCCCCTCGTCGGCCAGGGCGGCTGTCTGGATGACCTGATCCACCCGCAGCCCAAGTTCCCGGGCCAGTCTGGGGAAATCGATCTGCACTCCCTCAGCCATGAAAAATCCTCTGGCGGGCCCATTCGACAGCGCACTTGTCCCATCGTAGCGACTGGCCCCCGGGGAACAAGGTGGAGGGGGGCCTCAGGAGGAGAGGTCGGAAGCCTCTGCAGCGGCCACAGCCTCTTGGCCAGCCCACAAGTACAGCATCAATCCGCAGAACAGCGTCCCGAACGTCCACGCGGCAGCGACCGGAAGTTTCCACAGGGCGTGACCGATCATCCACCCCTCAAGAACCAGAAACACCAGCGGCGTGAAGGGATAACCCCACACCCGGTAGGGACGGTGGAGGCCGGGGTCGCGGCGCCGCAGCACGAACAAGCCGAGGACCGTGGTCGCCGCACTCAGAGAGAGTGTCACCCCGATGTACGACATAAGTGTCTCGAAACTGGCCGAGACCAACATGATCAGCGCCAGGACCGACTGCAGGGCAATGGCCACGACCGGCCCCCCTCCGGCCCGACGCAGCGACAGCCAGTTCAGCCGTGGATACTGTCGCCCCATCGCCTCATAGACCCGGGGCCCAGTCAGCAGGTTGGCCGAGGCGGTCGAGACCAGACCCAGTGCGATCAACAGCGCGACAAATCTTCCCCCGTACGGTCCCAGCAGGTGCGTGGCAGCCACCCGCGCGACATCATCTCGTCCGGCCAGTTGGCTGGGAGGAGCCGACACGAGGAAAGCGGCATTCAGCCCGATATACAACAGGGTGACGAGGCCTGTCCCCCACAATACGACCCGAGGGACGTCCCGCTGCGGATTCTGAAACTCTCCCAACAGATAGGCGGCGGCGTTCCAGCCCGAATACGAAAACGAGACATAGACCAGCTGCACTGCGAACGCCGACTGCCACACGGCCTCGGCGAGTGGCGGTCCCTCGCTGGAAAACAACCGTGCGGAATCCCCCCTCAGAAAACCCAACCCGACGAACGAACTGATCAGCAGCAGCTTGAGCAGGGTCGCCAGGCTGTGGACCCAAACCCCATGCCCCACCGACACGGAATGGGTGACGGCGAGGACAAGGATCAATCCAATACCCGCCAGCAGGGGGTGCACTGGCACCAATTGGGAGAGGTAGTCGCCAAACACGTGAGCGTAGAACGCAAGAGGGGCCGCGAAACCCACGACCAGCGCCACCCAGCCCGCCAGAAACCCCAGGACAGGATGGTAAATCCGCGACAGCAGCTGGAACTCACCCCCATTGCGGGGGATGGCCGCCCCAAGTTCAGCATAAGAGAGGGCCCCACAGACAGCCGCCAAACCACCAAGACCCCATGCCAGCAGGATTGCCGGACCCGATTGCAGGGCTGCCAACATATACCCCGTCGTTGTAAAGACCCCCACGCCAATCATGTTCGCCATAATCAGCAGGGAGCCCGAAACCACGCCGAGTGTGCGCGGCGGGTCGGCAGGTGGGTTGGTCGGAGAAGACACGCGCAATCCAGTTCGGGAAAGTGGAGCAGACCCAGATCCCCCTGGGTAATACTGTTCCGATGATATCGACTGTCTTCCATCCCGTCGTCAAGCGAGCCAATCACACGGCTCGGACACGGAGGGGAGACTGGCGGGGGCTTGTTCCCTTGCGTTATGGTTTGGAACTTCAGCTGAGGACCCGGCCCGGGTCGGCCTGCCCGATGCCCGGCCATGGTCCCGACTTCACCCGTTGCACTCAGGGAGACAGGCCGATGATCAATCTCAAGCGGATCCTCGTGGCGACCGATTTCAGCCAGCATTCTCGCCTGGCTTTGAAATACGCCGCCACCCTGGCGCAGGCGTTCGGGGCGGAGGTCATTCTGTGCCATGTGCTCGAGAAACCCGACTTCCTGTCGACGTTGCCCCCTGTGATGGAGGGGTACTTCCCGCCGAATCTCGCCGAACTGCACGAGAAGCATGCCCGGACAGAGTCTGAGGCACAACTCGCACAGGCGGGCATCAAGAATGGCCGGATTGTGCTCCCGCACGGGAATCCGGCGGCGGAAACCGTGGCCGCCGCCAAGCGGGAACAGGCCGACCTGCTGGTGGTCGGAACGCACGGCCGCGGAGCCCTGACACACCTGCTGTTGGGCTCGGTGGCCGAAAAAATTGTGCGTTCTGCTGGCTGCCCGGTGCTGACCGTCCGGCAAGGGGAACACGACTTCGTGTGACGCCGACCGCCTCTATCCCGGCTCGTTGCAGCCACTGTGGAGGCGACTGCCCCGTCCCGTTGATTGACCCTGAATCCACCGTGTTTTTGATTCGCGCCCGAATCGAGGAATCGCATGGCCCACCACCCCGCGGCTGCCACTGAATCCCAGGCCCCCTGGCCTGGCTCGCACGAAATGCCCCGTTGGTCGCTGGGGGAATTGGGCGAAGCCCCGCGGTTTGAATGGAGCAAACTCTGGCAGTACCTGGGACCGGGATTGCTGATGGGGGGGGCGGCGATTGGCGGGGGAGAATGGCTGACTGGTCCGGAGGTCACGGCCAAGTTTGGCGGCAGCCTGCTCTGGCTGGCCACCATGAGCATCCTCGGACAAATTATCTACAACATCGAAATCAGCCGGTACACGCTGTATACGGGCGAGCCCATCTTCACAGGCAAATTCCGCACGCAGCCAGGACCCCGGTTTTGGGTGTGGGTGTATCTGTTGCTGGATATCGGGACCGCCTTTCCCTACCTGGCGGCGAGTGCCGCCATTCCCCTGCTGCTGGTCTTGAAGGGAGGCCCGGAACCAACGCCCGGTCTGATGGCCGACAACGCGACCACACTCCGGATGCTGTCTCTGCTCATCTTCGCCGCCGCGCTGCTGCCGATGGTCTTCGGGGGAAAGATCTACAACTCGCTGAAGGCCGTGATGACCTTCAAGATTGTCACGGTGATGGGCTTTCTGCTGATCTTGGCGGTGTTCTTCTCGCATGGATCCACCTGGAAGGAGATCTTCACCGGATTCTTCAAGTTCGGGAACATTCCTACAGGGCAAGACAATGAGGTGGTCAACCTGTTTGCCTCGCTGTGGGACGGGAAAATCCCATCACTGGGGATCAAGGAAATCGGTCTGCTATCGGCCTTGGTGGCAATCTCCGGCCAAGGAGGCCTGACCAACACCCCCATCAGCAACTACACGCGGGACCAGGGATGGGGTATGGGAGCGCATGTGGGGGCGATCCCCAGTCTGGTGGGCGGGAACGACATCACCCTGTCGCATGAGGGAACGGTGTTCATTCCCACTGAGCAGTCGCTGCCCCGTTGGCGGGCCTGGGTGGGTCACCTGGTTCGTGATCAATTCATGGTGTGGGGGCCCGCCTGCTTTTTCGGACTGGCCCTTCCCAGCATGCTCTCGATCGAGTTCCTGCCGAAGGATACGGATCTGAGCAACAAGTGGATGGGTCCCGTGGCCACTTCCAATGGAGTGGGACAGGCCGTGGGGGCCGTGCTGGGCCCCTCCCTCGGCACGGTTTTCCGGTTTCTCACACTGTTCTGCGGATTCCTGGTGCTCGCCCCCAGTATGGCATCGACGATCGATGGATTTGTGCGCCGCTGGGTCGATGTCTTCTGGACCTCCAGCAAGCGACTGCGTGAGGTGGATGCGTCCAAAATCCGGGTGTTATACTTCGCCGTGCTGGGAGTCTACGCCGTGGTCAGCCTGTGCATGCTGGCCTGGATTGCCGAGCCGTCCAAACTGCTGAAAATCGCAGGGTTTGTCTACAACTTCGCGCTGGGGTTCAGCTGCTGGCATGTGCTGGTCATCAACACCCGGCTCATGCCGAAGCCACTGCGTCCCGGGTGGCTGTCTCGCGCGGGACTGGTGCTGGTGGGAATCTACTTCTGGATCGTGGGGATCCTCGGTGCCATTTCGACGATCAGCACCTGGAAATGACGGCCGCGAGTGCATGGCCCGGGGGGACGGATGGCCCAAGAACGATCGGCACCGGCCTGATCGGCCTCAAAAACCGGGCTGGACCACAAAGAACAGACGGTGATCGTCGCGGTTGCGATCACCCAAACTGTCCGGTGAGATACCTTGTGGTCAGTTCCTGCCGGGGATGTTCGAACATCTCGGAGGTCGCGTTGGCCTCAATCAGCTCGCCGTGGTAGAAGAAGCAGGTCTGGTCAGAGACCCGGGCCGCCTGCTGCATGTTATGCGTCACGATGACGATTGTCAGCCGATCCTTGAGTTCGTAAACCAGGTCTTCAATGCGGGCGGTGGAAGCGGGGTCGAGAGCCGAGGTTGGCTCATCGAACAACAGCACTCCCGGCTCGGGAGCCAGTGCACGGGCGATGCACAGCCGCTGCTGCTGCCCCCCGGACAAGGCATAGGCGCTCTCTTTGAGGCGGTCCTTGACCTCGTCCCAGAGAGCCGCCGAGCGGAGTGACTTCTCGACCCGCTCCTCGATCTGGGTGGGAGAGCGCAGACCGGCCAACCGCAGCCCAAACGCCACATTTTCAAAGATCGACTTTGGAAATGGATTCGGTTTTTGGAACACCATGCCGACGCGCAACCGCATCTCCATCGGATCGACATCACGTCCAATGATGTTGATTCCCTCGGGATACATGTGGATTTCCCCGATGTAGCGATTGCCTGGATAGAGATCGTGCATTCGGTTCAGACAACGCAACAAGGTGGTCTTTCCGCAGCCCGAAGGGCCAATCAGAGCGGTCACCGTGTTCTGGGGAATTGACAGATTGATTTGCTTGAGCGCCTGCTTGGGCCCGTAGAAGAAACTCAGGTCACGGACGGCCAACTTGCATGGCGCGACAAGACCTGCCTCGATGGATACGGCAGGTGCAGGGGCTTTGGAATGCGGCGGTGAGGAATTCTCACGGGCCGCATCCTCCCTGGGCAACGGTGTGCTGGCCGGCTCAGTCATATTCCTACCACTTGATCCGTTTCCGCAGCCGATAACGCAGGACGATGGCGACGGCGTTCAAAGAGAGTGTCATCAGAATCAGCACCACTCCCGCCGTCGCAGCCAGTGCGCTGAATTCCGCTTGAGGCCGGGAAATCCAGTTGAACATCTGGATCGGCATGGCGGTGAATTCTGAGTTGAGCCATTGGAAATTGACAAAAGGAGGCTGCGATTGGATCGGAGCCGGGGGCAGAAATGTGATGAAAGTCAATGCTCCGATCGTCATCAGGGGAGCACTCTCACCGAGCGCCCGAGACATCGCAATGATGGTCCCGGTGGCGATGCCCCCGAGGGAATACGGAATCAAATGATGCCGCACCACCTGCCATTTGGTCGCTCCCAGCGCGTAGGCCGCCTCTCGGATTCCCTGGGGAATGGCCCGCAGCGCCTCGCGGGTGGTGACAATGACAATCGGCAGGATCAACAGCGCCAATGTAATGCCACCCACCAGCAATGAGCGGTCGAGATGCAGGCCATAAATCAGCGCTCCGAGTGCGAGCAGTCCAAAGATGATCGACGGCACTCCCGCCAGGTTGGCGATGTTGATCTCGATGAGCGTTGTCCAGAGATTCCGAGGGGCATATTCCTCGAGGTACACGCCCGCGGCCACTCCCAGGGGAACGGCCAGCAGAATCGTGACGAAAGCCAGCAAGATCGAGCCGACCAGGGGAGAGAGAATTCCCGCCCGCGCAGCCCGGGCCGAGGGGAACGAGGCGTAAAACGCCGGATCAAACAATCGCTGATGCCCATCCCGGATCAGTCCCGCCAACAAGATCACGAGGGTCACCAGCCCTACCAGGGTACAGATCAGCCCCAGAGCAGCGAACCAGCGATCCTGCCGTTTCCGGCGCACGATCAGTTCGGGAATCGACGGCATCAGTAGCTCTCCCGGAACCGCTTGCGCAACAGGTAACCCAGGATGTTGAACCCGAGGGTAAAGACGAACAGCAGTAAGCCGGCCGCGAAGATTGACTGATACCCAACCGAACCCCGGGGGAGGTCGCCCATCGAAACCTGGACGATGTAAGCGGTGATGGTTAATCCGGGCTGTCGGGGATCGAGAGTGAAATTGGGCTGCCCCCCAGCAGCGATCGCGACGATCATCGTCTCGCCGATCGCCCGGGAAATCCCCAGAATGTAGGCCGAACCAATTCCGGATAGCGCCGCCGGATAGACCACTTTGAACGCGGTGATCATCCGGTTTGCTCCCAGAGCGTAGGCTCCTTCGCGCAGCAGCATGGGAACCGAGCGCATGGCGTCTTCCGAGAGCGAGCTGACATAGGGAATGATCATCAATCCCATCACCAACCCGGCGCTCAGCATGTTGGCCCCGGGCATGTCCGCGAACACCTTCTGCAGCGTCGGGCCGACATAGACCAGGGCAAAATAACCATAAACCACCGTGGGAATCGCGCTGAGCAACTCCAATGTGGGTTTGAGGAACTCACGAACGGCGAACGGAGCGTACTCACTCATGTAAACCGCCACGATCGATCCGACCGGCAGGGCAACCAGCAGAGCCACTCCGGTTGTGACCACGGTCCCACACAACAGTGGCAGAATGCCAAAGTGGGGAGGATCGAAGGTTGGTGCCCACACTCGTCCTGTTAGAAATTCGAGTGTGGGCACACTGCGGAAGAAAGTGGACGATTCCCATAAGAGAATCGCCACAATTCCCATGGTCACGACCACGGATATGAACGCCGCCAGGAACAGCAGCCACTCCACCAAGCGCTCATCCCAGCGGGGTCGCCCCGATCCGAACAGGGGTGAGGCGGTGTCCGGCCGCGGCTTGACCGTGGTCGGAACCGGCTGGTCGAGTGGCTCCGGAGTCGCACTGCTCACTGGGGCTCCCGCGCCAGAATGTCCTCGATCTTCACACCCACCTCGGGTTTCCCCTGGAATGCCGAACCAGTTTTATGTTCCCGAAACCGCTGCAGAGCCATCGTGTAGGCGGTTGAGGGGAGGGGCATGTACTTCACTTCCGTGACCAACTGCGGAGCATTGATCAACAAGAACTCAACGAAGGTCCGAACCTCAGGACGCTCCGCCGACTTCTTGTTCACGTAGATGAACAAAGGTCGCGACAACGGGTTGTACTTCGCCGCCACCACCGTTTCCAGACTGGGCAGGACCGGCCCCTCCTCGTCCTTTTCCCAATCGACTGCAAGCGCCTTCACCGATTTGGTGTTCTCGATGTAATAGGCGAACGGAATGTAACCCAGAGCACCGGGATCGCCCTTGATTCCCTGCACGAGAGCATTGTCGTCCTCACTGCCGGTGTAGTCGGTGCGACTCGACCGAGCCTTGCCCACCACCGCCTCGGTGAAATAGTCGAATGTCCCCGAATCGGCCCCGGCACCAAACAACCGCAGTGGTGTCTCGGGCCAGGAGGGATCCACATCGCTCCACTTGAGAACCTTTCCCTGCGAATCAGGGGACCAGATCTTCTTCAACTGTTCCATCGTGATCGATTCGAGCTTGCTGCCCGGGTGCACTGCGATCGTCAGCGCGTCGAAACAGACCGGCAGTTCGATGAATTCGATCCCCGCTTCCTGGCACCCCTTACGTTCGGCCTCTGTGATGGGCCGCGACGCATTACAGATGTCAATTTCATCCCGCAGAAAACGCTTGAATCCTCCCCCTGTGCCGGCATGGGCGATGGGCACATCAACCCCCTTGCGGGTGGCCGTCTGGAAGTCTTCCGCCGCCACTTCCACGACCGGGAACAGACTGCTGGAGCCGTCGATGCGCACTTTGCCAGTGAGCTTGGACAAGGCCCCGGGTTCCAGGAGTGGGCTCGACAGCCCCGACGGCTCGGCGGGGGCCGCAACTCCGCCCGTTGGCTTCGATTCACTTGCCGCAGGAGCCACCGGGGCGGAGGGGGAACATCCGCTCACAACAAGGCCACAGAAACCCGCAACCAGCCACAACACTCGACTTCGTTTTGTGAACATCTCTCACCTGTCAGGGTTTTCGACACGCCAGGATGCTAGGGCGAAAAGATTAAGAATGCGTGAAGACAGGCGCTGAGTGCCGGTCGTCTCTCCTCTGGAGCTTCCTCCTCAAAACGGCGCAGGCAAGACACTTTCAATCAAAAGCGATGGCCCGGCCGGGACCCCCATGGCAGTCGCGCACCTTGACCGGTGCGAACACGAAGTACTGGCCAGATTTGAGCTGGGTCAGGTTGGTCAGGAATTCGACCCCCACAATCCCCCGGGATCCGAGAGCCCAGTACATCTGTAATGCTTGCCGTTCATTCACTCCACCCAGTGTCGGCCCATCGGTTCCCACGCAGGCCACCCCCCGCTCCGCCAGATACAACACTGCCTCCGCCGTCAAGGCTGGCCACCCCTCGCTCTTGCCATTCAACGGATCGACAAGACACTTTTCCCCCGCAGGAAGAGGTCTGTAGAACTCGTCACTCCAGCCACTGCGAAACACCACCACTTCACCCCGCTGCAATGGCCCCTCGGTCCGCTCAAATTCCTTCAGCGTTTCGACCGTGATCTCGGGGGATGCCGGCCATTGCTCGCGCGGGGTTGTTCCCCTCAGTCGGCTGACATCCACAACCCGGACCACCCCGCAGGTCTGCGACAATGGAACTTGCTCGGTTGTGACTGTGCTGGTCCCCCGCTTTCCAAATCGGGACTCGTAATCCTTCAGGATCGCCCGGATTTCCGGCGCGTACCGGGCGTTATCGAAACCGGGAGCGGGAAGGGCATAGCTTGGTGGAACCAAGTGGGTCCCCGTGTGGCTGTCGAGCATATGCAGCATGAACGGAACCTTGATGTTCGGGTTCATCCCAAACCGGATCGTCATGTACGGCTGACGGTGATTGCCTGTCCCCCGGCCCGGCCAACTCGATGGCAGATCATCACTCAGGGTGACAGAAAGATCGACCACCTTCTTAGCCCGCGCCGCAGCGATCAATCGCGCAGCCAGAGGGTTCCCAACAATCGCGAAGGCCCGCCCCTCACTGTAGGGATCGCCCGCATGTTTTGGTCCAATCATGCAATAGAAGGCTCCCGTCACCGGGAGTTGGCCAAACCCAATCCCACTTTCGGTCCAGATCATCCCATGCTTGAGCCCGGCAAAGTGTGTCGGTTCCGCAAGATTGGGAAGCGGTCCCATACTGGTGCTGTCGGTCCCCAGCGTCAACACCCCCCGTGATGCCAGGTATTCCATGCAGTCGGGATCGGGGTCGGGCCACCCTGGGGTCAGGCCCGCCACAGGGTCGGCACCAAACCGTCTCCCCTCGGGAAAAGGACGGTAGTACTTGTCGCTGAAACCGCTGTGGAACAACACCACATCCCCGCGACGCAGAGGACGGTTTGCTTTTTCCCAAGCCTGGACCCGCTCCCGGGTCACCAGATCACTGCGACCAGCCGGGGTCGAATCCAGCAGATCCTGGCAGTCGATCACACAGGCCTCACCGCCAAATTGCCACGCCTCGATCTTGTCGGTGAAGGCCATTCCAAACGGACCAGCATTCGGCAGCCCCGAGTTGGGAGCCGTGACCGAATGGGGTGGAACATCCAATTGCGTTCCCGTATTCCCGTCGAGGATCAGAATGTCGCTGTTGTAAGGCGAAAGAGGACCGATCTGCCGATAGTGGTTGATCTGAAAAGGGGGAAAAGTAGTCCACGTGCAGGGATACTCGGGGGCGATCAACAAAGACAAATCGACAAACCGTGGTTCCTCCCCACGGCTCTCCGAGCCAACGGTCCAAAGTCCACAGAACAGTCCCAGTGTCAGCCACCAGCAACTGGCGCGGAGAAGACTCCGCCAGGGAGCGGGCGAAAACTGGTTTCTCAAGTGGGCGAACATGGTCACATCTCCAGGAGCGTGAAGAAATGTGGGGACGAATTGGTCAGGACAACGTGGGGAGCACCTAGGCAAAAATCAGCAGAACGAGGGTGGTGGTCACTCCATTGACGATCATGTGAGTGACAATCGGCGCAATCAAAGCCCCACGCCATTCACGCAACAACGCCAGCACGATCGCGACTGCCGTCAACAGCGGAACTCCCAGGGCCCCCTGCGGATGGATAACGGCGAACAGAAACGAACTGGTCAGCAGTGAAAGAAACAACGACACCAACCAGCCCCAACGACCAAACAACTCCCGCAGATGCCGATACAACACGCCGCGGAACATGATTTCCTCGGTGATCGGCACCAGCAGCACCACGGCAATCGCCTGCAGCCGAATCCACATCGAACCGCGGGCCAAGGGTTCGATGATGGGATGTACTGGCGCTTCGGCGAACGCGAACAGAGCTGTTCCCGTGAGGAGCGTCTGCCAACGCATCAGCAACAGGGTCACCAGCAAACCCAGAAAGATAACCGGCAACCCACCGATGTATCCGAGAATTCCAAAAGAAACCTCCCGCCAACCTCCTCGAGGCCAAAAGATTCCCAACTCCTGCTGTACCTGCCATACAGGTACTCCTCGCCATACCGGCCAGAACAGCGTCAGGAGGCTGAGTCCCGCCCCAACTCCAGCTGCCGTCAAGGCCAACTGCGGAGGAGCCAACCACCCCAGGAGAACACTCAGTCCAAAGAATGTCACAAACCACAAGGCGAAGGTCTCGGCATAGTAGCCTCCCGTTCCGCTCGGCAAACGCAACCGGAACTGCAGTTTGCCGTTGACAGCGAATACCCCCCAGCCAACGAGTAATCCTGTTCCAATCAGCAGGGCCACGACTCCGATGGCGACCAGACCCATAAAAGCAGCCATTGTCCGCTGCGCCTGGCCAAGCATCTCAACGCGAAGCGCGGTGTCCTCCCCCTCGGTGGAGGTAACGGCCAACCTCCCCAACCAACCAAACTTGCTGCGGATCAAGTCGAGATCTTCCGGCGCCAGTTGTTTCGCAGGCCTGTCTGGAGTTCCCTCCGGGAGAATCAATCCTGCCACCACCCGTACCAACTCCCGCTCTTCTTCTGCCGCCCCTTCGGAAATTCCTTTCAAGAGATCCAATTCCTGCTGAGCCAGAACGGGATCTCCCACAGCATGCACCAGCAGGGTCCAGCGCAGTTGTTTAAGTCGGCGATCGCCTGAAAACCCTTCGCGTGCGGAAGGTTCAGAGAGCACATTACGGGAGAACTGCGCAACTCCGACGAGGTACTTGGCCTGCAGATCATTGGCCAACTCTCCTCCAGTGAGCCGCGCCCCGCTGTTTGAGCGACTCGACTGCAATGCGATGACAGACAAGGCAGAGAGGAGGATAACACCCCACGCGAGCCATGGGCGCGGAGGAGAGCGACGTGAGTCCAGTCCCCCAGAATCAGTGACGCCAGCGGGTACCTCAACGGACTGAATTGCCAGAGGAAAGTCGCTCGATCCACCCGCTTCGAAAAGCGGCTCCTGACGGTTCAATTCATCGTTGTTCACAGACAGATCCGAGGCAAGGGTGCAGGAGGTTCAGGTGAACCAGATGTTAGATCACACAGAGTGTCTACCTCCACTCCAACGCAGCAGGTTCCTGGTTCAGGAATGGGGCGGCAGTTCCCGGAACTGTTTCCAACGACTTCGCTTCTGGCAGCCCGGACAAAAAAATGTGGCGCGTTGAGCCTGAACAATCCTGCGAATTGCGAAACCGCAGCGAGGACAGGGAAGTCCAGCGCGATCGTACACACGATGTTGGTTCTGATAGCCACCCGCACGATTGAGTGCGTTGCGGTAAGTGCCATCCGACAGAGTCGACCCCTCGTAACGAATGGCCTCTTCGAGTACGTGGCGCACGGCGTCACCCAGACGCCCGATTTCCCGTTGTGTCAGACTGCAGGCTCGGTGTCGCGGGTCGATGCCGCAGACATGCAGAATCTCGCTGGCATACAAGTTACCGATGCCTGCCACGCGGATCTGATCAAGCAGCGCCACCTTGATGGGCCGGGTTGTCGACTGGCAGACCAACTGCCATTGGGCTCTGGTCATCTCCAAAGCGTCTGGCCCTAACCTTTCGGGTCCCAGGTGCCGTTCCCACTCCCGCCTGGAATACAGCGAGACCGTACCCAACCCTCGTCGATCCCAGAACCAAAGGTCGGTCTCGCTCCCGCTTGCCGAGAGATGCCAAACCAATCGCAAATGCTCCCGATCGGGGGGATCGGCCAACAAGAGGAGGCCGGTCATCCGGGGCTCAATGACGAAGGCCGACTCATCGGAGAGCAGCAACACAATGCGCTTGGCCCGGCGACGGACCTCCGCAATCCGCTGCCCGACGACTCTTTCCCGCTGTGATGCCAGTGAGGGCCGCATCGTCAATGGACGACAGCGATTTGGACACGCCTCAAAGTCCTGGATGGTGCGCCCTTCGACAGCCGACCGAATCCCCCTCACCATCGTCTCGACTTCAGGCAATTCGGGCACGGAGAGGCTCGTAAGGGGTCAGCTGGCCAGCAGTTGTTGTTCCAGGGACTGTACCAGGTCCGAGAGGGGCCAAGATTGCACAGCCACCCGAATGGGGGCGTCGGCATCCAAGGCCGTCTGGATCTTCTTTTCGGCGGAAATCACGGTCGCGTGATTCCTTCCGCCAAAATAGCGTCCGATTTCAGCGTATGCCGCCCGGGTGTGACGCCGGGCCAGAAACATCGCCAACATTCTGGGCTCCGCAAGATCACGGGTGCGGCGGCTGGATCGAAGGTCCTCAACTGTGACCCCGAAGGTTTCGCAAACCACCCGTTCGATGTCGGGAAGACGGACCACGCGGACACAGTCGCGCTCGAGCGATCCCACGACTTGCCGGGCGAGGCTGACGGTCAGCCCCCCCCCTACGGCCCGCTGCAGATTCTTCAAGTTGCAGAGGGCACCTTCAATCTCCCGCACACTTGAGCAGCGTGCCCGGGCGATGATGCGGGCCGCGTCCGGCGGTAACAACATGCCCATGGCCCGAGCCTTGCGGACGACAATCTCGTCGCGTGTCTTCGGATCGGGCATCTCCAGCCGGCAGGTGATACCGGAGAGAAACCGTGTCACCAACTCAGGCCGGGTGCGGGCCAACATCCGGGGATGACGATCCGCGGCGATGACAAACCGCCGTCCCTGAGACTCCAACTGTTGCAGAGTGTGGAGAAACTCCTCCTGGATCCGCAGCTTTCCATCCAGGAAATCGACATCATCCACCAGCAGCACATCAACCTGTCGGAACCGTTGCCGAAACGCAGGCAATCCCTGTGACCTCAGGGCACTGGTGAACTGGTTCGTCAATTGCTCCGCAGTCAGCAACAGAACCTGCGGAGCATGAGGCTGACGTCGCAACGCGTCGGCAATCCCTTCCAGCAGATGGGTTTTTCCGACGCCGGTGGTCCCAAACAGATACAGCCCCTGGCCATCCGCGGCCCCCTCCGAGACAAACTGCGTGGCAGCGGCCAGGGCGACTTGTCCTCCCATCCCGGCGACGAAGTCGGAAAGTCTGGACAACCGCCGCGAGGCAGGGCTTCGGACCCCGACAGAGTCATTCTTCGAAACACTCGGATCCAGAGGCGTCTCCGCCGCAGCGGTAGCACGAGAGTTGACCTGCCGAGGATCGTGAACCTCCCCCGCTGTCACCGAGGAGTTGCCGTGGCTTGCAACTCGCGGCAGGACGGTACCGGTCCCCTGCGGCGGACCGGAGTTCCGTCCGACGGCCGTACCAGGCGTCGGAGCAGCCACCTCCAGAACACGAACCACCCCAGAATCGCCTCGGAGTTCCCGGGCAATCTGCTGCAGGGCGGCGCGATGGCGCGTCTGGAGGACATTCATCAGGAAAGAGCTCGGGGCCAAGACCAGCAATTCATCGCCGCTCCAACGGAAAACGACGTCACTGCGTCTCAGGGCATCGTAATGCCGCGTCCCCAACCGTTCAATCAGAAGTTGTTCCAGTGCCAGGTCCTTCGACCGCGACTCCGGAGAGACCGGATCGCCCGCCCCCAACCTGCCCACCACCACAAGATGTTCCACATCATTCGACTCGTCCGGAAATCCGGGTTGCATCGTGCCACCCCCAACCGGCCGCGCAGACCATCAGCCTCCGGAAAGCCGCCCACGCGTCGGAATCCTTCAGCGAAACATCCCAAATCACGGCAGACCGTGTCCGACAAAGACACTGGGTCACCGCCCCTGAGACGAAACGTAGGAGCTCCGGTCGCAGGCCGCTGCCCGTTGCCAGGTCTGCTGCGTTCGGTATGACAGTCAGTTTGATCCTCTTCCAATGACAGGCGGTTCGGACACCAGAAATCCCGCACCAAGGGACTTCACCGATCCGCAAGCACTGGCTTCCACTCACTCGGTGAGGCAGAAGATACCCCCGGGAGACACGATGTCAAACCAGATTTTGCCCCCATGGTCCCCCCCTGCACCGGGAGTCGGCTTTCCTTCGCATTTCTTCATCAAAACACCTCCCGCTTGCCACGGTGATTGATCCCCAAAACCAGCTGAGCACTGGGGATATCCTGTGGAATCGCAGGATGGAAAATTCGTCACCGTTCCTACAGACTGCCCTTGTTTCCTCACCGCTTCCCGCACATCAACTGCGAGCGGATTGCACTTCCCCAGTCGTTACTCCAATGCCCTGAGGTTCTTGAGGACTGACGGGAGTCCCGCCGTGGGACGACCAGCGCGACTTTGGTACTGAGAGCATCGCAGGATCATCGGACCGGGGTACCGGTCCACCTCGACTGAAGCGCAGACGAAGGTTGGCCCCACGGTGCACTTGATGGACAAAAGATCCACCAACGACCGCCCAAGGGTTCCCGAGGGCCGCTCCCGGCCATCAGGCTGAGCGGCTTTTCTGAACGCGGGGTGGGGACGGGGAGCGTTTCCCGAAGTCGGTTTGTCGCCTGCCAGGGGACGGCAGTCAGTTGTTGCGGCGACGATCCGACCGCCGGGAAGGATCTGGTTTCTCGGCCGCCTTGAGGATCTGAGACCAAATCCCACCCCCCGACGACGGCGCGCCCCCATCCTGTTCACGATCCGAGGGACCTGAACGCCGGGGAGGCGCTGAAATGACCTCGGGCTCCACCACATCCTTCGCGGTCGTCGCCAGGGCTGCTGCTGGACGCGTCTTGGGCAGCAGCAGTTTCTCGGTGATTCCCCACAAACTTGAAACGATGAAGTAGACGCACAGACCCGCGGGAACCCGGTAGAACATCACCAACATGAAAATCATCATGAAGTTCATGGTTTTCTGTTGGATTTCCTGTTCTTCATTCGCTGGGGGAGGAGTGAACAGTTTCTGCTGCACCATGAACAACGCATAGACAATCACTGGCAGCAAGTTGAAGGTGGTCCAGCCCAGCAACGGCATCCGGAACGGAAGTTGTGCCAACGCATCGGGTGCCGCGAGGTTTTCGAAATAGAGGAAGGGTGCCATGCGCAGATCGACAGCATGGTTCAGTGATTGATAGAGCCCGATGAAGATGGGCATCTGCAGCAGGGCTGGCAGGCACCCCATCTGAATCGGACGGACGTTGTTCCGGCGATACAACTCGTGCATCTCCTTCATCTGCCGGGCTTGGTCGTCCTTGAACTTCTCCTTCAATGCGGCGATTTTAGGAGCGATTTCCTGCATTCGGGCCGCGTTTTGTGCTTGTTTGATGGAAATCGGCACCATGATCGCACGGACCAGCATGGTCAGGCAGACAATGGCAATTCCCCAACTTCCTGTGATGGATTGGAACCAGACCAAAAGCTTCACCAGACGGCGGGCGGTCCAGCGGATCAATCGACCCATCCCCAGAAAATTGCCGTAGTCAATGACCCCTTCGGAAAGAGGCGGCAAAACCTCTTCCCGTTTGGGACCTACAAACAAATCCATTTCCTGTGAGGCCGTTGCCGCAGCACTTCCCGACTCCCCCAGCGACAAGGGAACCGAGGTCAGTTCGACGGTAATCTCACTCGCGGAGGGGTTGGCTTTGACGCTTTCGCCAACCAGGGCCTGGCGAATTGCGGAAAAAGGGGGCTGTTCAAAAGCGTTGCCCTTCGGACAAAGCAGTGCCGCGAAATACTGGCAATCCAGCCCGATGTACTGGACTGGTTTTCTCCATTCCTCGGTCTTGCCATTCGAAATGCTTTTGGCGTCGAGCAGTTGATGGTTAACGACGCCCGGTTGATCCAGAAAGCCGGCCACCACATCTCGAAACTTCGAGGTGTTCTCATCATTTTCGAGAACGAGCCCCGTGGGGCCCTGCATCACATAGTTGATCGTCCGGGATTTGTTCGTCAGGTTCTGAACAGCCAACTTGCACTCGATCTGATAGGCCCCCGCCTCGGGGTTTTCCGCTGAGGGATCAACCTTTGAGACCCGGTAGCGTCTCTCGATGCGCAGCCCTTCCACCTCAATCGCGAACAGGGCCGATTCATGAGGGGCCTCGGCGGGTTCCAACCGGACCAGTTCCCAGTTCAGACGATTCAACCGTGCCTGCAATTGCGGAATGTCCATCTCGAGACTGCGGGGGCGAACATTTTGAGCCCCCAGCACATCGAGCGGAACATGAGGCTTTTGCAGCGAGACAAGTTTCGGATCCAACATCGTGACCCGCTCAATACAGGCACCCTGCGAGTTCAGCACCACCCGCTGCCTGAAGCCTGATTGGGAATCTTCAGCCCCCAGGATCACGGTGCGGGGAGGATGTTGGGGAAGTTCGGGAGCCGGTTCTCCAGGCACGCCCACCGCTGGCACTTCGCCGCCAGCCTGAGGTTTCTCGGAATTCACATCCGGGACGGACGAAAGATCTCCCTCTCCCGTCAGCGGATTGCTCGGAGACTCAGCATTCTTGCTCCCCTCCCCCTCCGCCGCTGCGACCGGATCCACAGGTTTGGGGCGCGGGGGAATGAGCCGGGGCACCACGAAGGTGTACCAGCCTCCCACCACGATCATCGACAACACGGTCGCCAAGAGAAGGCGCTTCTGATCCATGGCTACTCTCTGCCTGTTCAAGTTTCCGGGGCCACGCGTTGGCTAGCGCCCGTCGAGCAGCCGGTCCCCGAGGTAATTGTCCAGCTCGGGAATCGCCAGAATCTTAGCCCGTGTTGACTCGACATCGTAGGGTACGCGCTGAAAGACGACCTGGCCTGAATCGTCCAGGATGACATAGGAGGAACGCGGATCGCCATTTCGCGGCTGTCCCACGGAGCCCACATTGATCAACAGCTTTTCCTGCCCTAGAGGATACCGGAAATCACACTCTTCCGGGCGCACAAATCTCAAGGATTCGGTGAACACACCAGGCACATGAGTGTGCCCCTGAAAACAGTATTTCGCAACCAGCCCAAAAATTCGTTCCATTTTCCGCTGGTTGTAGATGTCGTCGGGAAACACGTATTCATTCAGCGGATTGCGTGCCGAACCGTGCACATACAGCAAATCCCCCTCGCGATGGGTCCGGGGCAATTCCCCCAAAAACTCCCAGCGGCGCTCGTTGCCCCGGGGATCCCCCTTCTCCAACTGCTCACGCGTCCAGAAGATGGCTCGTTCCGCCCCCTGATTGAATCCCTCGGGGTCAAACAACGCTCCCTGGTCATGATTTCCGAGGAGGGTCATTTGGCAGTGTTTCATCACCAAATCGATACATTCCCGGGGATTGGGGCCGTAGCCCACAATGTCCCCGAGACAATAAATCTCGGTGATTCCCTTCGCACGAATGTCGGCCAATACCGACTCCAATGCTTCGAGATTGCCGTGAATGTCGCTCAGAATCGCTTTCAAACGCTTCGTGCCTTCGTGACCGAATCACCTTCTCCAACCTGTTGAACCCGCGACCCGCCGAGGTCTTCGACGTGTCTGCACATCCTAAAGCTATGACAAGACTTGCGGTTGGGTCAAGCATCCTCTCTGTTTCCATCCGCCTCTCTCACAGTCCTCGTCCCTCCTCTGCCGTAGACTGGGCTTCCGAACGTCTGCCCGATATCCTCCCCAGACCCGACCTCCTGGCCAGCTGACCCCAGGCCGCAAGGCCTCCTTCTCTGGACCGGCCATACTCCGGCACCGCAATGGTACAAAACTTCTTCCGCTACGGGTCGCTTCTCCCGGTGCTGACCGCTTTGGCCTGGCTTTCTCTGAAGCCCCAGCTCGCAGGCGGAGTTGAGCAGCAACTCAACGGCCAGAAATTCATCCTTCCCGATGGTTTCGAGATTGTGCAGGCCGCCGGTTCCGACCTCGTCGAACGCCCCATCAGTGTCGATTTCGATGAACAGGGACGGTTGTATGTGACCGAATCCTCTGGCACCAACGACAAGGCGGAAATCCAGCTGGCCAACCGCCCCCACCGGGTCCTGCGGCTCGAAGATACCGATGGCGACGGGGTGTTTGACCGGAGAACGGTCTTCGCCGATCAACTGATGTTGCCAGAGGGGGCACTCTGGCATCAGGGAGCGTTGTATGTCTCAGCCCCCCCCAGCATCTGGAAGCTGGCCGACACCGATGACGATGGTGTCGCCGATCTGCGGGAAGAGTGGCATGCGGGAGGAACGCTGGGAGGCTGCGCCAACGACCTGCATGGTCCTTTTTTGGGACCTGACGGGTGGATTTACTGGTGCAAGGGGGCCTGGGCGGAACAAACCGTCGAACGGCCAGGACGGTCGCCGCTTGTCACAAGGGCCTCACACATCTTCCGCAAACGGACGGATGGGACCGGCCAGGAGGCTGTGATGACCGGGGGAATGGATAACCCCGTGGATATCGCATTCACCGCGGGAGGCGAGCGGATCATCACTTCCACATTCGTCCAACATCCCGGGGGTGGTCTGCGTGACGGTTTGCTGCACACCGTCTATGGAGGAGTCTACGGCAAGGATCATGCGCCCATTGACTCCGCACTGAGGACGGGCGAATTGATGCCGATCCTGGTCCACCTGGGGGCCGCAGCTCCCTGCGGATTGATCCGCTACGAAGCGAACTTTTTTGGGGAAGATTATCGCGACAACCTGTTCGCATGCCTGTTCAACATGCACAAGGTGACTCGTCATGAACTCACACCGGGCGGGGGCAGTTTCGCGGTAAAAACCAGCGACTTCCTTGTTTCGGACAGTCTCGATTTCCATCCCACAGATGTTCTGGAAGATGCGGACGGAAGCCTGTTGGTGATCGATACCGGCGGCTGGTACAAGCTGTGTTGCCCGACGTCGCAATTGTGGAAACCAGATGTTTTGGGGGCCATCTATCGCATCCGGCGCACGCCAGCCCCCGCCATTCCCGATCCGAGGGGTCTCCGGATTCCTTTCACAAAAATGAACGACTGTGGCGCACTCGCTCGGTTTCTCGCGGATCGGCGTCCGGCGGTGCGGGCCCGGGCTACGGCCGCACTGGTCAATCTTGGAGAGCCGGCTGTTTTGGCGCTGCAGAACCAATTGACCGATGCCAATCCCCGCGTCCGCCTGCGAGTCGTCCGAGCTCTGTCCCAACTCGCTGAAAAGCTCTCTGCCACATCGTCGGCGGGAGCCCCTCTGCAAGGCTTGCGGCAGGCCTTGAGCGACTCGGATGAGACGGTTCGCCAGGCTGCGGGCCAGACGCTGTCCCTCGCCAAAGATCCCCAAGCCGTGGAATCGTTTCAGAATCTGCTGAAATCTCCCTCACTTGCCAATCGACGGGTGGCCGCCGAAGCCTTGGGGCGAATCCAGTCCCGTGAGTCGATTGCCGCCTTGCTCGAAGCAGCGGGAACCGCTCCCTACGACCGATTTGTCGAGCATTCGGTGACGTTCGCCCTGCTGGAAATCGCTCAGCCCCAGGAACTGCTGACCTGGCTTGGCGAAGATCCCGAGTTCACCCGTCACGAACCCCGCGCAGTCCGGGCCGCTCTGCTGGCACTGGAGCAACTCCCCGAGGGAGGATTGACCGTCGCTCCAATCCTCCAACTTCTGCGCCGCGACGACGAATTCTTGCGGGAAACAGCCCTGTGGATCGCCCGTCGACATCCCGACTGGGGTGACGGCCTGGCGACCCAGTTGCGCGAGATGCTACAGAGCGTCGGGAATCTGACCGACGAATCCGCCCGAAACCGGTTACAGAAGCTCCTCGTTGGTCTGGCCCGGTCTCCCCAGGTCCAACACCTGATGGGAGAACTGGCTTTCGCCGAGACAACACCAGCCGCCGGTCGCAGGGTCATCCTGCAAGCGATGCGGGACTCCGGGCTGAAACCGTTTCCGGAGGCCTGGGTTCAGAGCCTGGTGGCCGCCCTGGGCCTTGCCGAAAACGAATCGCGGGGAGAGACACTTCAGGCCTTGCGCGGCCAAACCATCCCCCCGGATCAGGTTTCGACGGTGTCCGACGCGATCCTCAGATTCGCAAGAGACGAGAACGTGCCGCCCCCCTTGCGCCGACTGGCCCTGTCGACTGTTCCCGGGGGACCTGGCCCACTTGATGCCAATCTGCTGTCGTTGGTGAGTGAACCCCTCATGGGAGATACCCCCGTGCCCGATCGGCTGGAAGCGATCGATATTCTCCAGCGCGCCCTCCTGACGATCCAACAACGCAAGGACTTGACCAAGTTCCTGAGAGAATTGGGACCGCTGGAAGTTGATCGACTGCTCGGCATCTTCCGCGACCAGACCGATACCGACCTCGGCCGGGCAGTGCTCGACTCCCTGGGAAACTCGGCGTCGCTGACCAACCTGCGATTGGATACAGTCCAATCGACTTTTGGGAAGTTCCCGGAGGAGATCCGGGGTGCTTCGCAAGTGTTGTTGGACCAGATCAATTCCGAAAGTGGCCGTCAGAAAGAGAAATTGGCGGCGGTTCTGGCGCGGCTGCGTCCACTGAGCGGGGATGTGCGCCGGGGACAGGCGGTGTTTCACAGCAACAAGGCCGCCTGCTCGACCTGCCATGCGATGGGCTACCTGGGGGGGGCGGTGGGGCCCGACTTGACACGCATTGGTGGAGTCCGGAGTGAACAGGACATGCTGGAGTCGATTCTGTTTCCCAGCCTCTCCTTTGTGCGCAGTTTTGAACCGGTGATTGTTGCGACACGGGAAGGGAAGACCTTCTCGGGAAATGTCCGTTCCGAAGGCCCGAACAGTGTGGTGCTGACCACGGGGCCGCGTCAGGAAATCCGCATCGATCGCGATGAGATCGAAGAGATCCGTCCCGGAAATGTCTCCGTCATGCCGTCCGGACTGGATCAACAGTTGTCCGATCAGGATCTGGCTGACTTGCTGAGCTTTCTGAAGGGGGCCAAGTAGGCCTCAGCCGGACTGAAACCCCGATTCGCCGGATCGGGTATCATTCAAAACCTCGTTCCTTTTCGCCTTCCCGGGCTGTTTGCCGATTCGCGGTCGACAGTCCATCCGATCCATTCCCCTGACCCCTGGGTGTGTTTTTATGCTGGCCCGCATTCGCTGGATGATCGTGTGGTCTGTCTTTTTGGGACTGGGCATGTACCCGGGCCCCAGCTGGGGAGAATCTGTCCCCAATGACAAGCGTCTTCCCAAAGGGACTGTGGCCTACGTCACAGTCCGCAACATGACCGAATTCCGCACCAAATTCGGGCAAACCATGATGGGCCAGATGTTGGGCGACCAGGCACTGCAACCCCTGATCAACAGCATGCAGGGCAAGCTGGCCGAGCAACTGGAGAAGTTTCAGCGGGAGTCCGGATTCTCGGTCTCCGAACTGATGTCCATTCCCGAGGGGGAAATGACAATCTCGGTGACGCTGGGGCCCAACGCGGGACAGTTCGCTCTGACCACGCTGATGGATTTCAGCGGGCGTGAGGAGCTGTTCCAGAAAGTGCTCGACCGCATGCAACAGGAAATGGAAAAGAACGGCGTTGCCCGCATCGAGGAGGAGATCGAAGGGACTCCGGCACAGCTGATTCGGGTTCAGGTGGATGAATCTCCGATCAAGCTGGTTCCTGCCTACGTGGTGAAGGACAAGAACTTTGTGTTCTCGACGCACACAGACTCGCTGAAAAGTGTGCTGGCCCGCTGGTCGGGCGATCATGACGAAACGCTCGCCTCAAGCGAATCTTACCGAATGATTATCGACCGCTGCCGGGGCGAATCGAGCGACACTTCCGCCCTGATGACCTGGTTTGTGGACCCTTTGGCCATCGTCCGCGGAGGACTCTCGGTCGATCCTCAAATGGCCTTTCAGGCGGCAATGGCAATGGGGGTGATGCAGCAGATCGGAGTCGACAAATTCAAGGGAATGGGGGGTACCTCGGACATGGCCGTCGGTGACTTTGATGGATATTCCCGAACATTTCTCTTTGCTGAGTCCTCCACCAAGGGAATTCTCAACCTGATGCAGTTCGATGAGGGGGCGGTAGGCCCCCCCGCGTGGGTCACCAGCGACGTGCTGTCGTTCTCATCCACCCGGTGGAACCTCGAGAAGGCTTACAACACAGTCGAATCCCTGGTCGACATGTTCGCAGGTCCGGGAACCACTGCCCGGCAACTCGATGAATTGGCTGAAAACGCCGAGACTGGAAACCTGCATCTGAAAAAGGATCTGATTGACCAGATGACGGGTGCCTATGTCTCAGTCACCGATCAGGTTCGCCAGGGAGATGATGCCAGCGTGCGGATGCTGTGGGCTCTCGAACTGCGAAATGCCAATGCGATGAAGCAGGTGCTCACCCGAATCGCGGGAATTGAAGGGTTCCCGGGAACGCAGCGGGACTTCCAGGGAGAGACCATTTACGAATTCCGGATTCCGGAAGGGGCTTTTGAGAACCTCGGCGTCCCCAACCTGACACGTCTGCAAGCCGGGGGAGCGAATGAGTCGGGAGAGACCACTCTGGGATTGGCGGTAGCCGACCAGCGATTGTTGCTGGCTCTCGATGTAACCCTGCTGGAACAGGTGCTGCGTGGTCCAGGAGACCGGGAACTTTTGTCTGCTTCGTCCCTGTACAAGAAGGTTGCTTCGCGATTCCCCGCCCGGGCCGCTTCGATAGGATTCAGCCGGGGAGATCTGGCTCTGGAATCGATGCTGGAATCCCTGAAGTCCGAAATGCTGCAGCAGGCCACCCAGGGTCAACTGGAAATCGACATTGATCCGTCGCTGCTGCCCTCGGCCGAAGTGTTGAAAAAGTACACCGCTCCTTCAGGGAGCTATATGGAGTCGGACGAAAAGGGCCTGCGCTGGACCAGCTTCTCGCTCCGTAATTGACCACTGGATTCTGATTGCCGGGACCTGAACAGCCGAGCGCGTTGCAAACCGGTCATCACAGCCACAACTTGCCCGCTCGGTTTTTCTGGTGACACTCCCCGGGGAGCAGGAATTCCGATCCTGCTCCCCGGTTGTATTTCGGTCGAAGGACACCAACGCAAATGCAGACGCTGAGGGCTATCCCAGCGTCTGGCAACATCCTGGTCCTGACGCTTTGCCGACAGCTATGACAGTGCAACACCGATGTGGATCGGACAGGCCCCCCGCCGCACGCATCCCGTGCTGACGTAGCCAGAACAAAATTAAATCAGTGCGGAAATCGGCCGTCCATCAGACAGAATCGGAACGGGACGACCGGAGAAATCGATAATGTTCTGATGAGAATCGATTCCCAGGTGCCGATAGACAGTCGCCAGCAAATCCTGCGGAGTAACCGGGTCGGCGATGGGATACTCAGCTCGTGCCGTAGTGGCCCCAACCACCTGCGCCATGCGGAGTCCGCCCCCGGCCACAAGGGCCGAGAAGGCCTGCGGCCAATGATCCCGCCCCACCCCTGGCTGATTGGAGAAATTCGTGGGAGCATAGGTCACGCGGGGTGTACGTCCAAACTCACCACAGGCGATCACCAGTACATCACTGGTCAGACCCCGGGCCTCCAGATCGAGCAGCAGAGCCGACAGCGCCTGATCCATTTGGGGCAGACGTTCCCGCTGGGCATAGTCCAGATGAAACGCACCGGCGTGGTCGTCCCAGCTGAAATGCTTGGTGGTGTCATTGGGGGCAGTGGCATCAATATTGATGACAGCTACTCCCGCCTCGGCCAGGCGGCGGGCCAACAGGCAACTCTGTCCCCACCGATGGCGTCCGTACCGCTCTTTCAACCGGGGATCCTCGGTCGAGAGGTCAAAGGCCCGGGCGACCTTTTGGCTGGTCAGCATCTGGAAGGCGGCGGAACGGAAGGTTTCCATTCCGGAGAGACTTCCCCGGAGATCCAGATCGCGGCGGAACCGATCGAACTGACCTGCCAGTTCCCGGCGTACCTCCAGACGGGAATTGTCGAGCCCCGAAGCCAGAGTGAGGTTCCTAGGGGCATAATCCGGAGCTGAGGGATCCCCGGTCTCGAACGCTTTGTGAGCCACCCCGAGGTAGGCCGGCTGGGTCATGAAGGGCTGCCGCTGGACTCCGACATAGCGCGGCAGTCCCTCGGGATGGGGACCGCGGATATGACTGGCAATCATCCCGAAATCGGGATGTTCCGACCGCGCTTGCGAGGTGGGATCTGGCACGCGCGGAGTCTTGCCGGTCAACACCTCGATGCTGCCGTCGTTGTGGGCCGACATTTCGTGGTGCAACGAACGAACGATCGAAAACCGATCGGCCAGGGAGGCCTGCAGTGGAAAGTATTCGCAAATCTCAATGCCAGGGACGTTGGTGGCGATGGGCCGCAACGGGCCCCGGTACTCCACCGGAGCCTGAGGCTTGAGATCGTACGTTTCCAACTGACTCGGTCCACCCCACATCCAAAAGAGAATGACCGAAGTTTCCCGGGTACTTTGAGCAGTGGCCCGGCGACGCAATACCTCCTCGAGAGACAGTCCACCGAGTGCCAGAACCCCGGCCCTCAGGAATTCCCGTCGTCGCTGGGGGCCCCGACAGAACATGCCAGCCATTTGGGTGCCTTCGACAAACGGACCAAAAGTCGGAAAGGATTACGGTGACCAGGGTCGACTGCGATTGGGAGGCGTGACTGAAACGCCGCCAATCAACAATCAACAATGCACAGATTTCGCCCGTAGGCTTCCCTGGCAACTTTTTCAGCCACCCCTCCGAGGAACGATTCGACACGCGACGAGGTCCCCCGGCGGCCGATCACGACGGTGTCGTATTTGCCCTGCTTCATCTCCTGGATGATCGCCAGAGCGGCCACGACCCGCGCCGCCTCTGGCAGAGCATCTTTTTGAAGACACTTGGTACGAATCCGGTCGGTGGAAACACCAGCAGCCACCAGTTCGTCCCGCAACCCCGCCAGCAGGTTTTCGCCCGACTTCCGGTTGGCGTCCGCCCATTCACGGGCGACGGCTTCATAGGAGCCTCCCGAGTTTGACCGCCGTGTGATGTACTCGGGCAAACATTCCACCACGTGGAGCAGGGTGATTTGGTCATTCCCGGGCTTCCCACCCGAGATCAACCGCGCTGCAAACGCTACTGACTTTCGGGCCGCGTCAGAATCATCAATCGCCACCAAAACGTTCACGAAGTCATCCTTTTTCAAACACAGGTCCGCGTGCCTCCAAGCTGCTCTGACGAACACCTCTACAACAGCGTCTGTCACAACCAGGCAGCTTTTGGTGACGACAATTTCCCAAAGAGTTGGGAGGGGGGCAAGCCGGTCGGGGCGGAAAGTGAAAACTGGTGTACATTTATTAATACCACCTATTCAGGGAGCAAGAGTGTCCCCAAGCCTTCCTTCCGAGCCGCTACGGCCCCCCCTCCCTGAAGCCGGCAAGCCTCCTCAGCGTCTGTCGCTCATGCACTCCGTCTCTGGCGATCTGTCGAGATTTCCATCGATTTGTTGAAAGAACTCCAAGAATCGATGTCCACCGATTGACCCCTGAACATTCTCCGTCGTATCAATCGCTTGCTGTCGCGCTCGCGATCGCGTTCCTCCGTTTCTCCGTTGTTCCTTCGGGAGGTCTTTCATGTCCAAAGTTACTTCGCGCTCGAAGAAGGGTTTTACCCTGATCGAGCTGCTGGTGGTCATCGCGATCATCGGCATTCTGGTGGCTCTCTTGCTGCCCGCTGTCCAGCAGGCTCGTGAAGCTGCTCGCCGCACACAGTGCAAGAACAATCTGCACCAGTTGGGTCTGGCCCAGCACAACTATCATGACACTTATGGTCGTTTCGCCTTCTCTCAAGGCTGGGCTACCAACACGGGCTCCACCGACGGGCTGTGGAATCCCGGCCCGGCCCAGTCGAAGGGGAGTCTGTTTGTCCACCTGCTTCCGTACATCGACAACGCTCCGGTCTACAACCGCCTGCGTTTTGATGGCTCAACCACGACCGTCGTTGAAGTTCAGGATGTCGGTGGGCGGTCGCTGCGGTCGCTGGTGATCCCCACGTTGCAGTGCCCCAGCGATGACCACGGCGGCGCCACCCCCTGGGGTGACGGTCTGCACAACTACGCCCCCTCGATGGGCAACCAGAACATGCCGAACCTGCACTGCGGGTCGACCCCCTATGTGGGGAACATCTACGGCGACGGACCCAACGGACACGGTGGCGTGCATTCGAACGGCGGCGGCGTGACCGGCCAGTACATCAACGGCATGTTCGCCCGGTGGGGCTGGGGTGCCCGGATTTCCGACGTTACCGACGGTACCAGTAACACCATCATGATGGGCGAAATTCGTCCCAAGTGCGGTGACCACTACTACTACGGTGGTGGCTGGGCTGGATTTAATGCCACCTGGACCGGAACTGTCGGCCCCATCAACTATGACACCTGTGGAATTCCCACCAATCCCAACGCCAGTGAAGACGGTTCGAAGCCCTGCCGCGACGTCCGTGACTGGGGCCTTTCTCAGGCCTTCAAGTCCCGGCACACGGGCGGTGCTCACTTCCTGCTGGCCGACGGCACGGTGAAGTTCCTCAGCGAGAACATCAACTGGGAAACCTACCAACGTCTCGGTGGTCGGCGTGACGGCCGCACGGTCAGCGAGTTCTAGTCGATCTGGGCGGGCTCCGGAATGGTCGCCAGGCTAATCCGGCTGAAACCGTGATACGTGAACTGCCTGTGCCATGAAGTGGCACGGGCAGTTCCTTTTCCCAGCACTTTTTACCCCAGTTTTTCTCAGAGACAGACTGATCACAATGAAGTTCACTGCCAGTGTGTTCTGCCTGGCCATCGCCCTGCTGTGCTGTACGGCGGGATGCGGTGGCGGATCCACAGTAAAGCTGTACAAAGTTCGTGGAAAAGTCACTCTCAAGGGAACCCCGGTCGGTGGAGCAGTCGTTATCCTCCACCCGAAGGACCGCGAAAAAGCCACGTACAAGGCTGCCCAGGGAGTGACTCGTGACGATGGAACTTTCGACTTGGGGACGAATATCTCCGGGGATGGAGTCATGGCAGGCGACTATGTCATCACCATCGCCAAGCGAGCCCAGCAGTCGACCACCACATCCTCGACAGGGGCACTGACCATGGGAGGCCCTCCAGGTACCTCTGGTCCGGGTGCAGGCGCAGGCGGTGATGAGTACATGAAGAAGATGATCAATTCGGGACAGGCGAAGCAGGATGACGCAGCGAGTAATGCACTGCCGGTGATTTACGCCAAACCTGAAACCACCGACAAGTTCGTCACCATCACCGACTCAGGTCCGTTTGAAATTCCTCTCGACCTGTAGTCATCTTGTGACGACGCATGTGACTTCGGCAAATCAGGCCGACCCTGTCTCCTGACAGTGTCGGCCTTTTTTCTCGATCGGTCCAGAAACGCATCCCTCTGGCCCATTCCTCAAATGACAAGAACCGGAACCAACCACCGCTGGATCTGGCTTTTGCTGCCCCTGTTGGGCGTGGCTATTTGGGCGTTTCGTCCAGTGCAATCTGTTTGGTTTCAGCGGTTGGCCCGCGAGGCAGCTCTCGACGGCGATCCCGAGCGGGCACGCCGCGCTCTTGAGCGAGCACTCCAAGCCACGCCGCGCTCTGCCGAAGTCCACCTGCAGCTCGCCAGCAATGCCCGCCGGCTGGGCGCGTTGCAACCCTTTCTCGATCACCTGCAACAGGCGCAGGATTTGGGAATAGCCCCGGAGCAGATCGAGCGCGAGCAACTGCTGTTGCAGGCCCAGACAGGCAACATGGAGCAGGTCGAACCCCACCTGCCGCGACTGCTCCGCCGGGATGCCACCGACCTCAATGAAGTCTGTGCCGCCATCGTGGCCGGTTATGTTCACAATTATGAGTTTGGACCGGCATTCCGCTATCTCGAAGCCTGGGAGAAAGACTTCCCGAACGACCCGGAACCCCACATCATGCGGGCCCGCATTCGTCAGAGCTGGCACAATGTGCGGGAAGCGGAACGGGAATTGCGCCGGGCGCTGGCACTGCGCCCCACCTGGCGCGGGCTTCCCCAAATGCTGGCACAGGTCCTGACCGAACAGAATCGAATGGAAGAGGCGGCCGAGCTGTTGGCAGAGGTCGCCCGACGTAACCCTTCCGACAACCGCCTGCAACTGGCGTGGGCCGACTGCCTGATCCGCACTGGACGGTTGGCCGAGGCCCAGACACTTCTCGAACGACTCGAGACGGTGGAGCCAACCAGTGTGGACCTGCTGTTCGGGCTGGGCCGAATTGACTTGTGGGAAGGGGATACGGAACGCGGCCTGGCACGACTGACTCAGGCTCGCGAACTCGACCCACAGCGAAATGACGTGCGCTATGCCTATGCCCAGGCGCTGGCCCAGGCAGGAAGACTCGAAGAATCCGGGAAGGAACGGGAGGCGGTCGAGCGCTCGACCCGGGCTCAGGCCCGGATTTTCGAACTCTCGGAGCAACTCGTAAAGACCCCCCAGGATCTTGAGACCCGACTTGAAATCGGGCGCACCCTGCTGTCGGAAGGAGATGCTGAAGGGGTCGCCTGGCTGGAAACCATCCTGAGGTTTGAACCCGAATACCAGCCTGCCCACAAAGCACTGGCGGACTATTTCTCAGCCCAGGGTGATTCCGAACGGGCCCAGCGTCATCGGCAGCAGTCCGACCTCCCTTTGAAACCTTCCCCCCCCTGAAGATCTGCGACACCATTTCCTCATTCGGCTGTCCAACGAACTGCTCTCCATTCCAAACCCACCATGCCCGAATTGCGGCGCGATGGCCTGCTGAATCGCTGGGTGATCCTGTCCCCGGGACGGTTCTCGCGCCCGGATGATTTCCACCCCGACAACAGTCCTTCACCACAGTTCCCTCCCTGTCCTTTTTGCGAGGGGAATGAGCGCCTCTCGGGTCCGGAAACCTTCGCCCGCCGCGCGACGGTTACCGCTCCCGATTCTCCAGGGTGGCAGATGCGGGTCGTGCTCAACCGTTTTCCCGCACTCCAATCGCCCGCCCCGCCCCACTCAGGCGGTTCCAGCCTGGAACCAAGCCAGCCCGCCTTCGGTATCCACGAGGTGGTCATCGAAACCCCCCAGCACCTCCCCCTCTCCGCCACCCATCCGGCGGAAACCTGGAAGATGTTGCTGGAGGTATACCAACAGCGATTGTGGTCTTTCCGGGAGGACCCCCGGTTGCAGCACGCGTTGATCTTCAAGAATCACGGACCAACTGCCGGAGCCTCTCTACAACATCCACACTCTCAGATCCTCGTGTTACCGAAGGTTCCCACGCAGGTGGCTGAAGAGTGGCACGCAGCCGAGGCTTGGTACGCTGCGCACGGCCGCTGCCCGCGGTGTGAACAACTGCAACAGGAGATCGACAGATCGAACCGCGTGGTCGCGATGTCCACCGGAATTGCTGTGTTTTGTCCCCCAGCCAGCCGGTTCCCGTACGAGACATGGCTGGTTCCCCGACGTCATGACAGCCATTTCGAGAACGCTCCCCCCGACCTATTGGCCGACCTGGCACACAATCTGGCCATGTTGCTCAGGAAACTGCTACGGCTGGTTCCCAACGCAAATTACAACCTCGTCATCCAGACCGCCCCACTCCGACAGGCGCGTTCCGACGGGTTTCATTGGCGCGTCGAGGTTTTACCGCGACTGACCGGACTGGCCGGTTTTGAGATGGGCAGCGGCTGGTACATCAATCCGATGGAACCAGAACAGGCTGCCCGTGAACTCCGATCGGCGGAATAGACGCCGCTCGGCTTAATGCTCGACTTCCAACACCTCGATCCGCATTTTCCCCAAAGCGGACACCACGGGAACAAACGCAGCAAATCCATCTCCTTCATCATCATCGAGTCCCGCATCGAGGAACTTGATGTGGTCAGCTCCCACCCGCCCCTTGCCCAGGACCCCGTCCAGCGGAATCCAGACGCCATTGAGGAACGCCTCCGTCCACATATGGCCGCCAAAGGCGGAGTCCCGGGGGACATACATCAGCCCGACTACGACCCGAGAGGGAACCCCGCGACTTCGCAGCATCGCGGCGAGCAGGCAGGCGTGTTCAGTACAGTCGCCAGAGAGTTTCTCGGCCACCTCGGCGGCAGAAGCCATCAAGGTCGAGAAGTTCTTGTCTTTGACATTGTCACGCACCCATAGTTCCAGGGCGACCGATTGATCGACAGGAGATTGCGCCTGGCCCACCCCCCTGGTCGCCAATTCGACCACCCGCCGATCATCGCTCTGCAGGAAGCGATTCGGTTGAGAGAACCGCCGTTCGGCCTCCGGTGCGGGTTCGCCCTCTTTGGATGCCCCTGGCTTCAACGAAAGAACTTCCAATTCGACCGTGTGGGGGTCGATCCGGCGGATCTTCTGGGTAGGCCCCTCAGCAAGCAGTTCCGCGGGATCCTCCCCGGGGACGTGCACCCGATAGAGCACTCGCCGGGTTTCAAGCGAGTTTTCGATCTTTGACGTCTTGATGAGCGTCGCGATCGCCAGGTCAACATCCTCACCCGAGAGTTCCTTCAAGGCCTCTTCCCGGGTGACCGCCCAGGTGATCATCTCCGTTCCCAACATGCTGGTCTGCGTCTTGATCGTCTTGCGCTGATCGTCGAAATACGAGTACTGCACCGTCTTGGGATCCAGACTCTGGGTGACGGCAATCTTCCCCAGCTTGCGGCGGGAACCATCAGGCAAGGACACCTCTTCCGGCGGCAGCCCCTTGAGAGTGACGGTCATCGGCCTCGCAAATTGCGGTTCGAATGACTGCAGCGTCATTTCGGCACCGGGATCCAGTTCCTTGTCTTTCAGCAGTCGGTCTTGCCAGGCGGGTGACTTGAGCTGACGGTTCCAAGGCTGACGCCGCGTCGTGGTTTTTCCCCCCACAGTCGAGGTCAGTACCAAATCGTTCCCCTCGACACGCCCTTCCGTCCGAGTGGAGAGACTCGGCGGATTCTCCATGGTTGAGACAAACGACAGCCATTCGCCCGCTGGAGTCTCCAGCGATTCCATCACAATCCGGAGTTTGACCTTCTGTCCAAACCGCGCGATGGTCATGGCCGTCTCGCTGCGTGAACGGATTACCTCGCGGCCGTCTACAGTCTCTGGTGCACTGGCTGATCTCAGATAGCCGACGCGAGTTTTTCCCAGATAGAGGGACTGCCACTCGTCCGTCGCCTCAGTTTTTTCACTTGCGGACTGTGCCCAGCAGACATCTTCCCCCCTGGCACTGACCAAAACACACAAACAAACGATCGATCGGCACCAACCCGGGACACTTCGACGCTTGCAATCTGCCACCCATCGGCCGAAACCCATCATCATCCTCGTGCTTTCCAGCTTGGAAATGTTCCAGACGGTTCGGACACAACAATCCCGTCCCGTTGTTGAATTTTCCCCAACGGTTTTTCGGGAGACAAGTGCAAAACCCACCTGTTGGCCTTATATCCCTGTCTCCGGGACTGACATCCCCAACTGACGACTTCTCATCGCGGAATTTGGCTCGTCATCCCTCCCATTCGCTTGAATTCAGCGAACCCAGAGACTCGCCAACATATCACCATCCCCAAGGGCCTCCGCATGAAGTGATGTGTATCGGTGAAATAGCCGTCTGAGCCAAAGCACACCGAGGCAACGTCGTACCCTCACTTCCCAGGGTTTGAAAATCGAGTCACCGATTCGACAAAGAATGGCTTGTCGCTGGCTGGCCCTCGCGGGATGTGTCCGCAAGCGACAACCCCTCAATCAGGGTCTGACACCGCATTTCAATCGGCTATTGCACAACGGAACCCGACACCACACCGGAAATACGTTGTCCGAAGCGGATCGAATTGGGAATTGGCACAGGAGTTGCCGAGAGTCGCGGCGGGGAACTCCAGGCTGGAGTTCGATCGAACCGGCCGATTGACGCAGTTGCGATGGATTGCCCCCAGGGATCGCCACATCTCAATCCGCGGATCCATCGAGGGCCGGAAGGATTCCACCGGTCAGAGAATGGGAGGCCCCGGCGTTGCCGGAAATCACGCCGGGCCGCACTGTGTGATCATCCGGACTCCGGCAACAATTCGGAGGGATCTGCCGAATCCTCCTTCCGCAATGATTGCGCCTTCTTCTGGGATAGCGGTCGTCCACATCACATTCTTCCCAGGTGGCACGACTGGTACTTCATCGAGAATCGCCCACGTTCGGTGCAGGTTTTTATCCAGAACTCGACGGGAGGGAAAAAACACGTGCTAGTTTTCAAACAGTCCGACCGGCACCGCAATTCCCGGAACCATTCATGGGTCTCTTCAAACGCCTCATCAAGAACGTTTTCCGCGACGGACAGTCGCGGGTCGCCCCCAGCAGCTTCGAGAATCTGACCGAACAGCAGATCGAAGACCACATGCGGATCTCCCGCTACGGGGGCTTTGTGCTGACCGATGCCATCCGCCCGGCCATCGATCTGCAGGTCGTGCCGCGCAGCGGATTCCGCCGGGACAGCTACAAAGACAAGGAAACGGGAGTCGAGATCCCGGTGGTCATGGCGGCGGCCTCGGCCGAGACGCTGTTCGACCTGTTCCTGGCATTGCTCGATCCACTGGGGGATGAGGTCGATGTGGTTCTTGAGACAAGTCACGACCGGGGCCGCAAGGGACATTCCGACCTGTACCGCGAGCACATTGACCTGCCGGTCCTCAAGAGCACCCTCTGTGAATTCGAAGAACTTTTGATGAACGATGGCTGCACGGGAATTGCTGTGCTGAATGCCTCGATTCCACTGGAAGTCCAGTTCGACGAGCACAAGCTGTTGATCATGTACGGACAAAATCTCGACGAATTCATCGCGATTCTCGAGGACCATGGCCTCGAGCAGGATGAAGACCTGCGATTCCTGACCGAGGCAGAACACATCCATTCCTCCAGTGAGATGCTGCAGCACGAATTCGGGACGCTGCGCTACCGGCTGGCAATTGAAGAAGAGGATGCCGATCGGGATCGTCTCTCCTGGCACGAAGCCTGAGCGCGTCTTGGGCCACACGGAGATCACCCCGAGACGAATCTGTCAAAGGCTGGCACCACGGCTGCCGGCCCTGGACACCCCCCTGTTTCACCCCCCTGTTCGAGGAGCGGCCATGAAGGTCGCACGATTGACTTCCCTGTTCATTCCCCTGGCCTTGATCGGCTGCGCCAATCCCCGCACGTTTTCGTCTGGGGGGGGCTACGGGGGAACGACCTACTCACCCGCCCCTTATGATGGCGGTTTCAGCGCACCAACCACGGTTCCACAAGGTGGTTCTTCACTGGGTGAGTCAGAGAACGGTTTCACCCAGCGTAGCCCCCGGTCGACCCCCTCCCAGACCGCCAGACCCCCCGCTGTCACCACCCCGGTACGTCCGTCGAAGCCGGCACCAAACGTCACCCCCACTCCGGCTCCCAAGGGACCCACTCTCGGGTTACCCACAGCACAAATTGCGGGCGCCGGCCCCCTCGGGAGTGATGCGGCCCCAACCGAAGCGACTCCCCGCCCGACCAATTCCAAGCTCACCTGGAATCGTCGTCTGCAGAGTGCCCAGAAGCGACCGATCGAAACCCTGCTGTTCGGCACAGGAACACGGCGGATCGTCGTCCTGGCCAGTCTGCATGGTGACGAACCCCAGAGTGTGGGAGTCGTGGAACAACTGGCTCAACACCTCGCTTCCCATCCCGATTTACTGGCTGGATGCAAGGTGCTGCTGGTGCGCTGCACCAATCCGGATGGTTTGGAAGGACGGTTCTCACTGAACTCACGAGGGGTCGATCTCAACCGCAATTTCCCGGGCTCGAATTGGTCGAAGACAACCGATCGTCGTTCGGGATCGAAGGCGGCAAGTGAGCCCGAGACGGCGGCCCTCGTGAAGTTGCTGACTGACTTCAAGCCCACGCTTCTGGTGCACGTGAAAGACAGCCGCGACGTCGGCCGGATCAATTCCGAAGGGAACTGCGTCGAATTGGCCGATCAGGTCGCCCGCTTGCGGAAATTCGAAGTCATGCGGAATGCCGGGACCAAGACGACCGGATCGCTCGAGAACTTCGCGGCGTCCAGGCTGAATACCCCGGCACTGACGGTGCTGTTGCCCCTCGAACGGGACGACTCGACCGCGTGGGACAAGAACCGCGAGGCCCTGCTGTCAATCATCCAGCCTAAGAATGTTGAGTCCGCAGCTCTCGAGTCTGATGAGGAGGGATCTCAGGTGGCCGAGTTGCCAGCTCCTCCAGAGTCGGTCAAAGAGGGCCGCATCCAGATGTCCAGTGCCCCGAAATCTCCCCCTCGCCGGCCGACCGCTTCGATCCCTTCAAGTGGCTACCATCCACTGCCGCAGCCGGAAGGTGAATGATCACAATCGGGCTTCCCGACCTTCGGTAGACCAAAGCCACCAGGCCAGAGATTGACTCTGGCCTGGTTTTTTTGTTGCTGGGGGCCTCTTCCCCCCAGCCATGACAAACGCTTCCGACGCACTTGTGGACCCCAGGCAATCGCAGCGGTTGGATCGCCGGAAGCACGTCGATATGATCCGAGGGAGCGGGGGCGACGCTGTCGGCTGATGCTCCCGTTCATAGCCCCCCAGGATCCTGGAGACGTCACACATGTCGCTTCGCACCCCGCGTTCGTTGTTGTTGTCCGCTCTGTTGACGGGGCTCTTCCTGGCGACCCAGGCAACCTCGCAGGAACAGGCCGCGAGTGCCACCGCCGTCCCCAAGGCCATGATTGATGGCACCGGGCCGGGTTGGCGGGACCTGGGTGAGGCCGATTTCAAGAATGTCAACGGTGATCCCGATACCTGGACCTTCAAGAACGGCGAAATCCAGTGCAAGGGAACCCCGGTGGGGGTGATGCGGACTGTCAAGCAATATGGCAACTTCGAGATGGTGCTGCAGTGGCGCCACCTGAAGTCGGCCGGCAATTCCGGTGTGTTTGTCTGGGCGTCCGAGAAGGCGCTCGAAGGTCTCAAGCCCAACACGCTGCCCCCCGGAGGCATCGAGGTGCAGATTCTCGATCACGGTTACACCGAGGCGTACGAGAAGCAATCGGGGAAAAAGGCAGACTGGTTCTCGACCAATGGAGACATCTTCCCGGTCGGCACCTCGAAGCTCAAGCCTTTCCCTCCGCTCTCGCCCAATGGGAGCCGCAGTTTCCCCCGGAAAAACCTGAGCAAGGGATTTGGGAACTGGAATCACTACTACATTCGGGCCATCAATGGCGAGGTCCGACTGTGGGTGAACGGAGAAGAAGTCTCAGGGGGTTCCGATGCCGAACCCCGCTCGGGCTACCTCTGTCTCGAATCCGAGGGCTCGCCCATCGAGTTCAAGGGAGTGCGCATTCGGGAACTGCCATGAGTGACCGGTCGCATCATCAAACCTGGCGCGACGTGCTTTGCCTCGATGCCGGGCGACGCGTGGTGGCGGGGGACCCCGCCACGCTGCGTCGCGCCATTGCCAGTGGTGCCGACCTGCGGATCTATTCGGAGTTTTTTCACGACGAACACATCGCTCCCGGCTCTGGCCGTCATGAACTGGTACAGGAATCGATGGACATGCGGGCCACCTACCTGCTCGATGAGCGGTGGGTGGCGGGAATCCTCACACTCCGGCAACCGGTTGAACTTCCCGATCGCTTTGGGCCCCGCCCCAGCCTGTCGCTCTTCCTGTACAACGAAGATGGCGGTCAGGCCATTGCCCGCCCCTTTCTGGATGGGCCACCGGTGGTGGGGCCCCGAGGAGCGGTCACCATACACCGGCATGATGACATGCCCAAGTACCACGAGTTCGACCGCTTCGATGATGCCACCAATGCCCCCTCCAGCAATTTTTTTTATGCCTTCGAAAAACTGCGCTACTTTGTGAGGGAAGACTGGCGGGAGTTGCTGTCGCACTCGGCCGAAGGTGAGGTGCTGTCCGGATCTGTCGATGCGGTGGCGCAGGCGGTACGGCTCGGGTGTGAATTCAAGGTGGCCATCCGGGGTTTATGTGATGATCTGGCGAGACCAGGTGAAGCGCCGCTGAATCACGAGGTCTTCATTCAACTTGGATCGTGCTACTACTACACGACCGAGAAAGTTTTGGTGGGGGGCTCGCACCCGGTGGCCCGCGTTTGCCCCGCGATTCCGTTACGCTACGCCACGGGCAACTGGGATTACGCCTGGCTGCTTCCCCGCACCGACGGCGTCTGTGCGTTGCTGGCCTATGACCCCTACACACTGCGTCCCCGCCGGAGTCACGAACGCTTTGCGATGCGGTGGTTTTGTCGCTGAGCGCCCCTTCGCCTGGGATTTTCTCCAGACCCCGACACGGGATCAAGGCTTCTCGTGTGGATGCCGACTCCACAGAGTCAAATGCATGCCTCCCCCAGACAGCATTCAGACGAGGATCTCTTCGATCACCTGCCCGTGCACGTCGGTCAGCCGCACATCGCGCCCACCAAACCGGAACGTCAGCCTGGTGTGATCGATTCCCAGCAGGTGCAGCATCGTGGCATGCAGATCATGGATCTGAAGCTTGTTCTCAACCGCGTAATAACCATATTCATCCGTGGCCCCATACACCGTACCCCCCTGGACCCCGCCACCCGCCAACCAAATCGAAAATCCAAATGGATTGTGGTCGCGGCCATTCCCCCCCTGGGCCATCGGCGTCCGACCGAACTCTCCGGCCCACACCACCAGAGTCGAATCGAGCAAGCCGCGCGATTTCAAATCCTTGAGCAACCCCGCGATCGGCTGGTCGACTGCGAGGGAGTTCTTCGCATGTCCCTCGAGCAGATTGGCATGTTGGTCCCAACGGTCAAAGCCCAGACTCTGCGGTAACAGTTCGACAAACCGTACCCCTCGCTCGATCAGCCGCCGGGCAATCAGACATTGTCGGCCGTAGACATCCGTGGGCGGTTCGCCCACTCCATACAGCTTCAGTGTCGCCGGGGATTCCGCTGACAGGTCGGATAGCTCAGGGACGGCCGTCTGCATCCGGGCGGCCAACTCGTAATTCCCAATCGCCGATTCGAGGGCGTCCGCCCGCCCCAGTCGTTCGGTAATTCCCGCATCGAGTCGTCGCAGCAACGCCAACTTGTTCGCCTGCAGTCGGTCGGTTGCCTCAATCCGGCGAATGTCCGCCACCGGAGTGTCCCCCCCGGCGAAGAGAGATCCCTGGAAGGAGGCAGGCAGAAATCCGTTGCTGAAACAGTCGAGCCCCCCTGGGGGAATCATGCCACTGTTCAGAATCACAAACCCCGGCAGGTTCTGGCATTCGCTTCCCAGGCCATAGGTGACCCAGGCCCCCACGCTGGGCCGCCCCTGGATCCCGGATCCAGAATGCAGGAAATAATTCGCGTTGGTGTGTTCTGAAAAGTCAGCGGTCATTGAACGGATGACCGCCAGATCATCGGCACAGCTTCCCACATGGGGAAACAAATCGCTCACGGGGATTCCACTGACTCCCCGATTGTGAAACTTCCAGGGAGACTTGAGGACCGTCCCTACGTCATCGAACTGGGTAGGGGGGACCTTCATCTTGATCGGCTGACCATGCTCCTGGGCCAGGCGGGGCTTGGGGTCGAATGTATCGACCTGTGAGGGGCCGCCATCCATGTACAAGAAGATGACGTTCCTGGCCTTCGCTTCCGACGGTGGCAGGCGGGGAGCCAGTGGATTCCGCGAATTGTTATCCCTTGGGGCGGCCAAACTGCCATCGGCGAGGAGCGCAGCCAAGGCAACCGAGCCAAAACCATTGGCAGCAGTCCGGAGCCACTCCCGACGCGTGCACGCTCCGGGTCGAAATCGATGACAGTGCATCCCTTGCTCCTGAAGCGTCGTGTCCGGGTGATGTTCGCTGCCTGTTAAAACGATTATCACCAGTTCACTGATCGCGTCAACCCAGCGACAAATCCACTGAATTTCTAGTGAGATTTTCGTTTGTCAAAGGGCCAGAATCTCCGAATCTGAAACCGATGCGTTGCCCGCTCTGGTTCTGGAACTGACCGACAATCTCCCCCACACAGTGCCCGCAAAGTTGACGCAACCCCCCCAGACACCAGCGAATGGCATTCCGAGCCATGATGAACCCACCCGACACTAGGAATTCGCGGTCAGAAAATGACCTTCATCTGGGGGGAATTCGTTGTCTGTTCTGCCGTCGCTCCAACCGTTAGTCTTTACCAGACAGGCATGTTCGTCATATAAGAGCCATTCGGCGACACACCCTGCACCGGGGAAGGAATCTCCGGTTTTCGCCGGGACAGAGCCTGGGATCTTCTCAGATTCTGGAGTCAGGAAGCTCCATGGAACCCCGCGACAGGACCGCCTCTCTCCACATGCCCGAATTCCTCGAAAAACGAGATCGCTGGGGCAACAGCGTCGCCTTGTGGGTGCTGTTTGCGATGCTGCTCTTCGTTCCGTGGACCGTCTGGTCGCTGCGATCGATGCAGTTGCAGAATGAAGTGCATCAATGGATCCCGCACGGCGACCCCCAGTGGAAGGCGTACGAATTCGCGGAACGCCATTTTTCGACGGAAGACGGCATTCTGGTCACTTGGGACGGGAGTCGTCTCGATGACCCCCGACTCGATCGTCTGACCCGGCGGATCCGGGGCACATTCGATTCCCATGGACGACGGCGTGGCGCATCCCCGTACTTTTCGAGCGTCAAAACCCCCTATGACCTGATTCACCAGATCCACTCGACCAAGATCCCCATCGAACAGGCGATCGAACGCGTGACTGGCGTGCTGGTGGGGCGGGGTCCCGTCCGCGTGCGGCTGACCGAAGAAGGGCGGACTCGCCGCGATCGTTTGACCCGCACTCTGGTGGAACTGGCCCACGACAAACTGGGGTTGCAGATCACAATCGAACCGGCCACCGAACCCTTGGTGGAGGAACTGGCAGCCGACGAAGACGCAGCGCTGGCCACTGCCGGCACTCCCGGCCCCGAGGAGGAAACCGAAGTCGCTACAACGGTGGCATCGAATGACTCCGAAGTGGTGTCGGGCGGTGAAGAGGATGTTGATGTCGAGGAAGCCGCCGGAGCAATGCACAGGGAATCTTCCTTTGCCGAACTGTCTGCCGTACTGCCTCCGCTGGAGCCCCACGACCTGGTGATTTCGTGGCCGGGGCAACACTGGCATCCCGAACAGGTCGAGTCGTTCTCTCGGTTGGTTCGCAGCCTGGATTCTCTGGGCCCTGTGATTGGTCCGTCGCAGGGAGAGGCACCGGTCCTGCCGTTGGTTGAAGCCTGCTTCCAGGTCCCGGGCACCCCTGCCGCCATTGCGGTCTACCTGTCTGAAGCAGGACAGGCGGAACGGGAGTTGGCCTTGGCTTGGCTGAAACAAACTGCGACTGACTCGGGCATCCCGCCGCAGGCGCTGCACCTTGCTGGAAGTCCTGTGGCGGGCAACGATCTCAATGCCGAGGTGCTGAAGGCAACCTGGAACCCCGCTGCCCCATTTACGCGTCCGCATGAGAAGTCGTTGTTTCTTATGTCCGGCATTGTGGGAGCCGCCTTCGCACTCTGGATGCTGCGGAGTTGGCGGCTGGCCATGGTGGTTCTGGGAGTCTCCGTCTACACCGCCATGGTGTCGCTGGCGCTGGTCCCCGCATCCCGAACACCAATGAACATGGTCTTGGTGACGATGCCGACGCTGCTGCTGGTCACCACCCTGTCGGTGGCGGTGCACATTGCCAATTACTGGCGGCATGCCGCTGCCGCCGATAGCCGCACGGCCGTCGCCTCCTCGATCCGCACTGCCTATAGTCCAGTGCTCTGGGCGGGAATCACCTCGATCATTGGGCAGGCGTCCCTGTGTACCAGTTCGCTCTCACCAATCCGGCAGTTTGGCATCTTCTCTTCGGTGGGGACTGCGATTTCCCTGCTGATCACCCTGGTGGGGCTGCCAGCACTGATGCTGTTGTTTCCCGCCCCGGTTCCCGATGAAGAGGAACTCGACAGCACCTTCTGGCACAGCTTGGCCGCCTGGGTTGCCCGACATCAGCACCTTGTGAATTTCACGTGTGTGGCAACCGCGCTGGTCTGTTCGTATGGACTGCGCTGGTTTCAGTCGGAAACTAAGGTCGTGCGGTACTTTGGCGAAAACACCCGCACGTTCCAGGATTATGCGGCCATTGAAGACCGCCTGGGAGGTGTTGTGCCGGTGGATGTGATTGTCCGGTTCGACAAAGAAGCCCAGGCCGAATTGAAGTTCCTGCAGCGCCGCGAATTGATCCGCACCATCGAAGATCAGATTCGCCAGCTTCCCGACGTCAGCGGCGTGCTGTCGTTGAGTGATTTCCTCCCGGACTATCAACCCCCAGCCGAGAACACCGGAGCCGCCCGCAAGCGTCAGCAGCAGCGGTACGCCGCCACCTCTCGGGTGATTGAATCTCGTGTGAAATCAGGCCGGTATCCGGGCTCGGAAGAACTGTTGTCGGTCTGCGAGCAGGCAGGCGAGTTGAATGCCGAGGGAGACGAACTGTGGCGGGTGACGGCCCAGGTCGCCGCCCTGTCCCCCATGAGCTATGGCGATTTCCAGAAGCAACTGGACACCCTCTGTTCGCAGGCACTCGCCGCGGCCTCGGGGGCGAGTCAGGAGAAACTTCCGGCAACCCCGGCCAACACGGCACGCTCCTATCGCCCTTACGCCAGTCACATGGTGACCGGGCTCGTTCCCCTGTTCTTCGCCACGCAAGAGCAACTGCTCAGCAGCTTCATCGCCAGTTTCGCCGGGGCATTCCTCAGCATCGCTCTGGTGGTGATGTTCGTGCTGCGGCATCCAGTCGCGGGTTTCCTCGCGATGATTCCCAACGTTCTCCCGATCATCTCCGTGTTTGGTGTCATCTCTTGGCTGCAGATCCCGATTGACCTGGGATCGACGGTCACCGCGTCGATTGCTCTGGGAATCACCATTGACGGGACCCTGCACCTGGTCACCTGGTTCCAGCAGGGAATTCGTCAGGGGAAGACCCGGGCGGAGGCGGTTGCACAGGCGCTGGGCCACTGTGGACCGGCCATGTGGCAGACAACCCTCATCGTCAGTTGCGGCCTGATCGTGATGGCCCCCTGCGATCTCGTGCTGATCAGCCGTTTCGGATGGTTGATGGCGGTCCTGCTCGCGGCCGCCTCCATTTCAGATCTGGTTCTGACCCCTGCTCTGCTGGCGGGCCCCCTCGGCTATCTCATCGAAAAATGCACGCCCCGAGATGGTCAGACCGAATCCCGCACCGAACCGGTGTCCACAACGGTCTCGCAACTGAAGCCCGAAGCAGAGCACACCCCGCCCCCCGCGCCCCATCTGGACAAGCGTCGCATCCGGATCAGTCGTCCCGACCCCTGATTCGCATTCTTCCACTCGCGCAGTTTCCCCACGGGCCTCCCAGAGGCGAACGCGCTACCCGGAAGGGCGACCCTCCAACCATTCCCGGGAAGACTCTCTGGGGAAATTCTCGATCGATTTGGCATCCGCTTTGCACCAAATGTTTTACGACCTGCAAATTCGGCAGTGTTGGCCCGTTTAAGGGCCGGAGATGTCGGAAGTCTCTGGGTCAATTTGGCAGTCGATTTGCCAAAACCTAGAATTCTTCTGGGGGTCGACAGTCGCAGTTCAGGGAAATCCCTGACAGGGGGTGCACAATGAAAGAATTTGTGGAACCATTGGGTCCGCGGATTGTGATCCGCAAGGATGAGTCTCGGCAGACTACCCGGGGTGGCATCGTGCTACCGGACAAGGCAGAGATTCCCACCATCACAGGACGAGTCGTGGAAGTCAGCGCCCAGATCACCCGGGATGAGGATTTTCCCATCCGGAAATACGACAAGGTGCTGTTCCACCCCAAGAATGCCATTCCAGTCGACTTCGAACCGGACAACCTGTTGTACGTGGTCCCCATCGAAGACGTGGTCGCGGTATTTCGCCGGGTGAAGACCTCTCCCCCCGCCATGGAGCGCACGGGAGAGGATGACGAAGTTGGAGGTCCCTCCGACGACTGAGGGCAACGACCATTACCGGTCCCTTAAACCTGCAGCCCGGGCCATGTGTTGGCCCGGGCTGTTTGCGTTTTCAATGTCCGATGCGATATCAAATTGAACCGTCGGTCCGCAGGAGGCCTCCGACCAATTCCATCTCCCGATTCATCATGCCGGAACGGGCGTCAGAGGCAAGACTCAGGGAAAGATTCCAGGCAGCCCTCCTGACGACTCCGTCATCTTCTGTATGGCGTACACCCCAGTTTGGAGAGTGAATCCATGGGACCACGATCATCAATCCAGCTAAAATTCTTCCTGCCGTGGCTCTTCCTCGCAGGACTTTTGGCGTTGGGGCTCGCCGGCGAGCCAGCCTGGAGCGATGAATCGATCGGCTCTCGCGGCCGGGGCCGGGGAGGCGCGATTGCGGCCGGTCATCCCGACTCCGTCGCGGCGGGCTTGCGAATCCTACGGGTGGGCGGGAATGCGGCCGACGCGGCGGCAGCGACGCTTCTGGCCCTTGCCGTTTCGGACTATGGCTCTTTCGCCATCGGAGGGGAAGTGCCGGTGTTGATTTACAACGCCCGGACCGGTCAAGTGAAAGTCCTCTGCGGCATGGGAGTCGCTCCGCGCGATCCCTCCGCCATCGACTGGTTCCTGACAAATGGCATCCCCTCCCAGGGGAGCATGAAGGCTGCCCCCACGCCGGGGGCGGTCGATCTCGTGGTGACCCTGCTGCGGGAATACGGCACCATCTCGTTCTCCGAGGCCGCCACCCCAATGCTGGAATTACTCGACCGTGGTCAGGCCGACTGGCATCCCCGCCTCGCTCGGACCATCCGCCGGTTGGTGGAGGCCGAGACACAGACCTCGGGGCAACGCCCGGCCAAGCTGCAGGCGGTCAGTGATCGATTCTACAAAGGGGACATCGCCGACGAACTCGAACAGTGGTACATCGCCACCGGAGCTTTCCTGCGCAAGCGCGACCTGGCGTCACATGTCACCCACATCGAAGATCCCGTTGCCGTCGAGTATCGCGGGTATACCGTCTACAAGTGTCCGACCTGGAGCCAGGGACCGGTCTTGTGCCAGAATCTGCGGCTGCTGGAAGGGTTCGAACTCCAGCGCCAGGGACTGCTCTCGGCCGATTCGATCCATCACATTACCGAGGCGATGAAACTCGGCTATGCCGATCGGGACGACTACTACGGTGACCCCCTCTTCACCGCCGTCCCGGTGAATCAGCTGTTCTCGGACGAATACACCCGCAAACGGCGAACGCTGATCGATCCCGCCCGGGCCTCTCTCGAACGCCGCCCAGGGGATCCCTGGCGGATGGAGGCCCTTCGGCCAATTCCCCCGGATGGTCCCGTAGCGGAGCGCAAGCCAACCCAGGATACCACGACCTGCGTGGTGGCCGATCGCTGGGGAAACGTGGTCGCTGCCACTCCCAGCTGCAACATGCTGACCAATACCCCCGGTCCCTCGGGAGTGAATACTGGCAACCGCGTCCGGAGCCTGAATACCGCGCCCGGTCACCCCAACCAGATCCACCCCGGCAAGCGTCCCCGCATCACTCTGACCCCTACGCTCGTTTTGCGACACAGAAAACCGGTCGCCGCAGTGAGTGTGGCCGGGGGAGACCTGCAGGACCAGACCACCCTGCAGGTGTTGATCAACCACATCGACTTCGGACTGCCCGCATTCGAGTCAGTCAGCACACCGCGGTTCTATACGCTGCATCATCAGGATTCGTTCAATCCCCATCCGGACCGGCGGGAGGCCGTGGTCGGGCTGGGCAAGCTGGTGGTCAACGAGCAGATTGCTCCAGACATCCGGGAAGAGCTGGCCCGGCGCGGACATTTGGTTTCGACAAGCTCGAGCCCGGTGGGCAATCCCGTGATGATCACCATCGACCCCACCACAGGTCAGCTGGAGGCTGCCGGGGATCCCCGGGCGGGCCGTCACGCTGCGGCAATCGACTGAGTCGGCCTCAATCGGACGCCATCTTGGACCGGCGATGGCGTCAGCATCAGCCCGCATACGAATCAGGTGCCGGAAACGATCGGGGAATTGGCGAGATCCCGCCGCAGATCCGCCACAAAATGCACCTGCCGGGCGACCTCGACAAAACCGATGTCGCGGTAGAGGTGATTGCCAATGGCGTTCTGGGCCAGCGTTTCGATCTTGGCGTGGGTCATTCCCCGGGACCGGAAGTGCTCGCAGGCATGTTCCAGCAGCTGCCGCCCCCAGCCTTGTCCACGCCGGGAAGCAACCACGACAACATTCGGGATATGACCGATGCCCCCCTCCTGGTCACACCAGGTCGAAACATAACCCTGGGGACGATCTTGGGCATCGACCAGGGTGAAGATTCCCTGCGGATCGCGGCGCAGGTCATCATCGAGATGGCGGGCCTTGCGCCACTTCCAGTCATGCCCGGCGATGATCCCATGAACCATTTCGATCCCCTGATCAATCGAGACTCCGTCGAACGCGTCGACGGTCATCGCTTTCAGGGCATCGAGATCGGTTGACTGAAACGGACGAATGTGCATGACAGCCTCGGGGCCACAAGACAACAGCCCGCCAGGGGAGAATCCCGTGGCGGGCTGCAATCGATCACCGGGTCATCAACCCGTTCGCAACGGAGACCTCGATCGCCTACTCAGAAAACGCGGCGTCGAATGCCCGCTGCGACGGTTCGAAGTCGACATTCTTTACAAACTGGCAAGCCTCTCGAGCCCCGGCTTCGCGGTCCATGCCACTGTCTTCCCACTCGATCGACAGTGGACCCGAGTAGCGGGCATGATTCAACGCGCGAATGATCTCTTCAAACCGCACACCGCCACGTCCCACCGAACGGAAGTCCCAGCCCCTCCGCTGATCGCCGAACGACAGGTGGCTGGCCAGGATGCCAGTGCGGCCATTGAGGGTGACGCTCGCGTCCTTCATGTGGGCGTGATAGATGCGGTTGGGGAAGAACCGGATGAACTCGGCGGGATCGACCCCCTGCCAGATCAGGTGGCTGGGATCGAAGTTGAACCCGAATTCCTCCCGGTTGTCGATTGCTTCCAGGGCCCGCTGGGCCGAGTAGATGTCGAACGCAATCTCGGTCGGGTGGACTTCCAGCGCGAACTTCACACCGCATTCCTGGAAGACGTCGAGAATGGGATTCCAGCGGTCGGCGAACTGCTGGAATCCCGCTTCGATCATCGACTTGGGGGTGGGGGGGAAGTCGTAAATCAGGTGCCAGATGCTCGAACCGGTGAAGCCGTTCACCACCGAAACTCCCAGCTTTTTGGCAGCCCGGGCCGTGTTCTTCATCTCCTCGGCGGCCCGCTGATTGACCTTCGCGGGAGTTCCATCGCCCCAGATGTAGTCTGGCAGAATTGACTTGTGACGGGCATCGATGTTGTCGCAGACCGCCTGGCCCACCAGGTGATTCGAGATCGCGAACAATTGCAAATCGTACTTCTCGAGCAATTCCCGCTTGCGAGCGCAGTAGGTGTCGTTCGAAAGAGCCTTGTCGACCTCGAAGTGGTCGCCCCAGCAGGCCAGTTCAAGGCCGTCGAAGCCCCATTCACTGGCCTTCTTGCACAAAGTTTCGAGGGGCAGGTCGGCCCATTGACCGGTGAACAACGTGACGGGGCGGCGCGCCATGAGAAGACAATCCTTGTTGCAGCAAGATCAGAAACAACGAACCTCAACACCTGCGCAGACACTAGATCAGCATCGCTGCGAAGTCAAACGGGCACAGTGCGGCCTCTCACGGCCCCACTCAAAGACACTCCCGGATTACTTCAACCACTCATCGGCGAAATCCAGAAAGGTCTTCCAATCCTCCCGATTCATCGAGTGCTTCCCTTCGCGCAGCCAGTAGCCCAACCGGCTCTTTACAAGTCGGCCCGGCAGGGGATATTCCCCTTCGGCCAGTCCTTCCACCCCCAACAGGCGATACACGGGCGAAGCAGCCGCCAGGACGTTGTATTGTCCCTCGGGATCGGCCCAACTGTCCTCGACCGCGTTGGTGAACAACACCGGGCGGGGGGCACAAATCGCCACCAGCGAGTGCTGATCAAACGGCAGCCGCTCGACATTGTCGTTGAACTTCGTGAATTCATCGCAGAACCAATGCGGAAAGCGATCGTTGATCTGCTTGACGGTCTCTCCCACCTTGTGGCGGCTGGGGGCGGTCCCGCCGCAACCCGCCTGATGCGGAATGACCAGAGCGATCCGCTCGTCGAATGCCCCCGCGAGGAGGGCCGTCTTGCCCAACCGCGAGTGACCCACAACGGCAATCCGTTTCGCATCCAGTTCGGGAGCGGTTACCAGGTAATCGACCGCCCGCTGCACGCCCCAGGCCCAGGCGGCGATGGTTCCCCACTCATGCGGCCCGGGTTGCGTCTTCCCTTCCGCCAGAAAATGGGGATGAACCCCATCGGTGAAATCGGGTTGATCGGGATCGATGTCACCCGCGTAAACCGTGGCAACAGCGTAGCCACGGGCGATCGATTGATCGATCGCCCAGACATCCTGCTCTTTGCCCCGCCCTTCGTCCATTGCCCGATTCTCTTTACAACCAGGACAGTTCCCGGGCATCCAGACCGTGGGCAGGGGAATCTGGGGATGGTTCAGCACCGCGTGATTGCCGCAGAAATTCAACCCCACGAACACGGGGGCCTTCCCCGCGGGGCGCTGGTTGGGAAACGCCAGCAGCAGGTGGATGGGGGGGGTCTGTTCCGGGCCAAATCGCAGTTCCAGCAGGCGCAACGTCCCCTTTCCACCAAAAAGCTGCGGATCTTCGTGACGGACCGTCACCCGGAGATTTCTCGGGGGTGGAGGTGCGGCTCCATACATGTAGTGTTCGAAGAGCCGAATCAACTCGGGACGCCGCTGGGAGCGCCATTGATCGGAAGTCTGGATCTTTTGCCCCTGCAAGCTGACCAGGGGATCCGGCAGATTGGCCTGAACGGGAAGATCCGAAACCGGGGGGAAGAGCTCGCCGCCGGGTGATTCCAGTGGGAACATCATCAGACTCCCGGCCAACAGGCCGCTGATCATCGCGATACGGATCGCCAACATGGTGTGATTCCTCGGGACGTCCCGCCCGGCATTCAGGGGGACCGCGGTGAAGGACTGATCGGGGAATGGTCGCGACAGATTCCCGTGATTGCAACCAAACGGCCGGTCGCCGCACGTCGACCGAAGACGCCCGGACGGGTGAAATGTTCCGACCTCCCCAAATGGGCGAAGGCGGCATTTCCCGGGGTGGGAAAGCCGCCTTCGAACGCTGTACTCCACAGGAGTCGACATACGGCCGACCAACTGTGGAACGGAATGAGCTGGCAGGACTACTCGATGACCTTGGCCTTGATCCAGGTCATCATGCTGCGGAGTTGGCGACCGACGATTTCAATCGGGTGCTTTCGCTCGTTGCGGCGAATCGCCTGGAAGGTGGGCTGATTCGCCTTGTTTTCCAGGATCCACTCGCGGGCGAACTGTCCCATGCGGATTTCCTGCAGAATCTTCCGCATCTCGGCGCGGGTCTGGTCGGTGACAATGCGGGGACCGCGGGTGTAGTCACCAAATTCGGCGGTGTTCGAGATGCTGTAGCGCATGTAGTTGAGGCCTCCCTGGTACATCAGGTCGACAATCAGCTTCAGCTCGTGCATGCACTCGAAGTAGGCCATTTCGGGCTGGTAACCCGCTTCCACCAGGGTTTCAAACGCCGCTTTGACGAGAGCGCTCACGCCGCCGCACAAGACCACCTGCTCGCCGAACAGGTCGGTCTCGGTCTCTTCCGCAAAGTTGGTCTCGATCACACCACCGCGAGTCCCGCCGATCCCCTTGGCATACGCCAGGGCCAGCTTGCGGCTGACATCGGAACAACCGGGCCAGAACGCGACCAGTGAGGGAACCCCCGCCCCCTTCTCGTACTCAGCCCGCACCAGGTGTCCGGGCCCCTTGGGAGCCACCAGAGCCGCATCCACTCCCTCGGGAGGGACCACCTGACCGAAGTGCATGTTGAAGCCGTGCGAGCAGAGCAGCAGGCTCCCCTTTTTCAGATTCGGCTTGATCTCCGATCGGTAGAGATCTCCCTGGACCTCATCGGGGAGCAGAATGTTGACCAGGTCGGCCGCCTTGGTCGCCTCAGCCAGAGGCAGGGGCGAGAACTTGTGACTGACGGCCAAGTCGTAGTTGGGCGAACCCTTCCGCTGCCCGATGATCACATTGCAGCCGCTGTCCCGCAGGTTCAACGCCTGGGCGTGCCCCTGGCTGCCGTACCCCAGGATGGCAATGGTCTTGTTCTTGAGCAGTGACAGGTCGGCATCGTCGTCGTAGTAGACTTTGGCGGGCATGATGTACAGCGGGATCAGGAGAAACAGGAAAATCTCAGCCGCCGCGCTTCGGCGCGGGGGCCGGTCGGTTGAGGACCAGTGAGCCAGGACCAACCCGGCTCGGAAAGCAGTCGGCTCATGCAGAAGGCGAGTCGATCAGACCGTCGCCTCGGGAGGAGGCTCGGGAGTCAGGCGGTCATCCTCGACCTCGTGCGAGGCACTGGCCGAACGCAGCAGGGCAATGCGCCCCGCGCGGACCAGTTCGATGATGCCGAATGGCCGCATCACATCGATGAAGGCGTCGATCTTCCGCTCCTGACCCGAGATTTCAATCATCACGTGGGTGTTCCCCACGTCGACGATGCGGGCCCGGAAAATATCCACCAGCTCGTGAACCTCGCTGCGTTTACCCCCTTCGGTGCTTACTTTCAGCAGCATCAGGTCGCGCTCGACGAAATTCTGCTTCGAGAAATCGATCACCCGCACCACAGTGACAATCTTCTCCAGCTGCTTACGCACCTGGTCAAGCGTCTTTTCGTCGCCGTTGATGACGAACGTCATGCGCGACAATTCGGGATTCTCGGTCGCTCCGACCGCCAGACTGTCAATGTTGAACGCCCGGGAGGCCAGCATTCCGGAAATGTGCGCCAGCACACCCGGTTGGTTCATCACCAGAGCGGAAAGGACGTGTTTCATTATTCCCAGGGGAGAATTCCAAGGGGACGGGTCGAACTCGGTCCCGAACACACCGCCCAGAACACCGGGCAGCGCCCCCGGGCGCAAGCCAGCAGTCTAACGGCCCCCCGCCCCCTTCAACAAGGATCTCCAAATTCCCGCTCCAATTCGCAAATCCTCGGCCACTCGTCGATGGGCAACTCTGCCTCCTCCACAAAGTTCCCGCCCAACGCCTCCCCTAAGACCCGACGGAGATTCACTTCCAGCGTTTCCGCGTCCACCGGGGCATTCGCCAAATCGCAAATCCCCGGAAATTCCGGGGCCCAGTCGGAGCGGGCCCACAACAGGCTGCCGTGCTGCAGGACCGCCCCGCGCCGACGCCGTTGGGCACTCCCCAACACCTTGTGTCCCTCGCAGACCACGTCGAAGCTGTCTCCCCGGGCGAAACAGAGATAATTCTCCCCCAACTCCGGACGGCTGTCTCCACGCAAACCTGCAGGAATGCCCTGGCGACGCAATTCCTGGATCACGGCCTCATGCACAAGGTCGTACAACTGCCGCGGATCGGTACAGAGCGGGTGCCCTGGGGCCAGTGCCAGTGAGTAGGTCAACTCGTGATGATGCAGAATGGCTCCTCCGCCAGTCAGCCGACGAACCACCGGCAAATTGGCGAAGCGAACTTCCAACTCGGAGGGAAGGTGATGTTGAAAGTAGCCCAAGGAAACGGTCGGGCCGCTCCACTGGTACCATCGGAACGAACTGATCCTCCGCTCGGCGGCGCGCTCCAGCAGCAGTGCATCCAGCGCCATCTGAGTGTGACCAGTGGCGCGGCTGGAGTGGGTGATCAGATGTAAAGGAAGAGCGGTCATACAGGCCCTTGAACGAGTCACAAGCCCTAATTATAGTCTCGACTTAGGTCGAGGGGGATCCCCTCGACCACAGATCCTCAACAGCGCCGTTTGGATGACGTTCGAGGAACTCAACACGTTGGTGGCCGAGGTGCGAACTTGGGTCTGCCATCGCTCTCGTTTCAAGCTCCCTGGCAACGATCAGGGTCGAACTTCTCCCACTGCTCAAGATTTCGGAAGAACCGAGGCCGGAACTCTTCCCGTTCCCTTTCTGTGCCGTCCGTCAGCAAAACAGCGGCAATTCCTGGCTTCCCGAACTCTCCGGGCTGGATTCGATGCCCTCTCCTCCCCCAGTTTTCGACCTGTTGCGGTGTGATGATCCTCGGGATCTCGTCCATGACGCCGTCCAACGTTTGGTCGAGGGGCAGATTTTGGGCCTGCCCACTGAGACACAATATGTGGCAGCGGCCTATTTGCTTTCGCCGGCGGCACTCCGGCTGGCGAAGCTGTCTCATCAGTGGTCGCAGGAACCGCCTCTGCTGGCGGTCAAATCGTCGGCGGAGGCGCTCGACTATCTGCCCCGGGCTTCGCCGCTGGGGCGCAAATTGCTCCGACGTTTCTGGCCTGGACCGGTCACTCTGCGATTTCATCCCCCCGCGATTGGTGGCTTGACTCAGGCGCTTCCTGGCGAAGTCGTCGAATCCCTGGAAATGTCCCGCTCCCTCGGTTTCCGGCTCGCGGGGCACGATGTCCTCAACGCGATTCTGCGGCTTTTGCCGGCTCCCCTGGTGCTGACAGCCGAGCGACCGATCAGAGGAACGGGCGATTCGGCGCGGAATCTCGCTGAACTGGCGGGGGAGGCTTGCTCGATACTGCTCGATGCAGGTGAGTTGAGGTACACTCTTCCAACCAGTGTCGTCCATGTGGACGATACGACTTGGACCCTTCATCGAGAATCTGTGGTGCCCGCACGGACACTTCACCGACTGGCTGGCAATCTGTACCTGTTTGTCTGCACTGGAAACACCTGCCGGAGCCCCATGGCGGAAGCCCTGTTTCGCCGGCTGCTGAGCGAGCGCCAAAACTGCTCCGACGACGAATTGGTCGACCGGGGCTTTGTGGTTGCCTCGGCTGGGGTGGCTGCTGGATTGGGACAACCCGCCAGCGATGAGTCGATCGAGCAGATGCGGAAGCGTGGCATCGACCTGAGTAGTCACGAGAGTCAACCCCTGACCGTCGAGTTGTTGTCTCAGGCAGACCGGGTCTTCACTATGACCCGGGGGCATCGTGAGTTGGTGGTCAGGCAGTTTCCCCAACTGGCCGAGCGAGTGGAACTGCTGGCCCGGGATGGGGGCGATGTGGTGGACCCGATTGGCGGTGGTCCGGAAGACTATCGGCGCTGTGCCGAGCAGATCGAGTCCAATCTCCGCAAGCTCCTGGAAGAGTTTCCGTCTGAAGGCTGAATCCGAGAACCAACCATGATCATTGCTGTAGGCAGCGACCACCGGGGCTTCAACACGAAGGCCCGCCTGATCGGTTTGCTGAATGAACTGGG